>SMVA01227382.1_pt1 | contig 11613 bp, 10 predicted proteins | sample 2456451 | NCBI WGS metagenome assembly SMVA01 (sample SAMN11095933, study PRJNA526329) | marine sediment metagenome | biome: Marine sediment; feature: Surficial sediment; material: Deep marine sediment; isolation source: Hadal surficial sediment | place: Pacific Ocean | collected 2014-05 | depth...
AGGCGACGTCGGGGCGCAAAGCATACTGCGACGGTATGCCCGCTGCCTTACACTACTGCCGTGTCAGGATGCGGGTATTTTACGCGACATCGATACCGCCGCTGACCTCAAACCAGCTTGAATCCGTATGGCGAACGGTAACGGCATTAGTTTGAGGCTGCTATAATCGCGGCTATCACTGATATCTTGAGGATGAACCCGCATGAACCTGCGCTTTGCATGCCCTTGTTTGCTCGTTGTTACCACTGCCGCGTTCGCCCCGGTGGCGTCGGCAAATTCAACGGACGTCATTGAAGCGCTCAAAACTTGTGCGAGAACTGTTCAGCAAGAGGCCCGCATTGAGTGCTACGAGGCGTTGGGGAAGCGCGTGCTGGCCAGCGCTGAGGCTACGCCAGATGTGGCAGATGTGGCAGAAACCGCGCCCGTGGTGCAGCCCGGCGCGGCGCAGGAGGGCGCAGTTGAGGCCGCAGTGGCAACGGCCGCAGTCTCCGCCCCCAAGGCAGACATGGACGAACACATGGGAGGCTATGAATACCAGGAGAAACCCTCGGATCATCCCGACAATACCGTCCACGCGCGCGTGACACTGTGCCAACAGGACAGGGGCAAGGTCTGGTACTTCAAGTTTGAAAACGGACAGGTCTGGAAGCAGGTCGACCGCACCAGACTCAACTTCCAGGGCTGTGATTTTGCAGTCACCATCCTCAAGGACGGTTTTGGCTACAAAATGCAAATTGAAGGCAGCGAAAGACAGATTCGCATTTCACGCCGCAAATAAGCCATCGAAAAAGGCATATCGATACCCCCGTCGATCTATAGTATATTGTGCGGCTGATTTTGAGGCCCTGATAATGACGACCAATACTGACGACCTGCGAATACGAAAGACCGACGAACTTATCTCCCCTGAGCAACTTATTGCCGACCTGGCAGTGAGTGATACGGCGGCTGAAACCGTCGCCAATGCCCGCGCTACTATCCATCGCATTTTGGCGGGAGAAGACGACAGGTTGTTGGCCATTGTGGGCCCTTGTTCAATCCACGACCCGGAGGCGGCTCGCGAGTACGCTATCGGGCTAAAAGCGGCGGCAGACAAGCACGCGGCAAGCCTTTTTATTGTGATGCGGGTGTATTTCGAAAAGCCGCGCACGACCGTTGGCTGGAAGGGCCTGATCAACGACCCCGATCTCAACGATACCTTCCAGATTAACAAGGGTTTGCATTTGGCCAGGCATTTGCTGTCTGACCTGGCCGATATGGGGTTGCCCACGGGTACCGAGTATCTGGACCTGATCAGCCCGCAGTTCTACGCCGACCTGATTTCCTGGGGCGCAATCGGGGCGCGCACCACCGAGAGCCAGACTCACAGGGAGCTAGCCTCCGGTATTTCCTGCCCCGTCGGCTTTAAGAATGCCACCGACGGTGACATTCAAGTGGCTATAGACGCGATAAAATCCGCTTCACAACCGCATAACTTTCTGTCTGTTACCAAGGCGGGCCACTCGGCTATTTTCCAGACAACCGGCAACGAGGACTGCCACATTATCCTGCGCGGGGGAAAACACCCTAACTACGATATGTTTTCGGTGGATGACGCCGCTGCCATGCTGAGCAAGGCCGGCCTGGAATCGCGCATCATGATAGATGCCAGTCATGCCAATAGTCGAAAAATTCCCGCCAGGCAAATTGACGTGGCCAGTGACATTGCCAGGCAGGTAGCCAGCGGCAATCACGGTATTTTTGGTATCATGCTGGAGAGCAACCTGGTGGAAGGGCGACAGAATGTTGTGCCGGGGCAAGCCCTGGTACACGGCCAGAGTATCACCGATGCGTGTATTAGCTGGGCAGACACGGTTGGAGTGTTGGAAGAGCTGGCATTGGCTGTGGGTAAGCGCAGGGCGGCTTAGGCAGCAGCCCCGCTAAAATAGTTGCACCATCAATTGACTAAACTGGGTGGACTGTCTATGATAAAACCTGACCAAGTGGTTAAGTTGGTGATAGGTTGACGCCGATCGAAATGGTGCTGCCTGCGCATATCCAAAAAGGGGAGTCATCGAATGAGCGATTTGAGAATCAATGAAGAACGCCTGTGGGACAGCCTGATGGAGATGGCTGTGTTTGGTGCCACGCCCAAGGGCGGTTGTGCCAGGCTCACTCTGACCGACCTCGACAAGCAGGCGCGACATTTGTTTATACAATGGTGTGAAGCGGCGGGCTGTACCGTCACCGTAGACCAGATAGGCAATATTTTTGCATTGCGCCCGGGTAACAATATGGACCTGCCACCGGTGGGTACGGGCAGCCATCTGGACACCCAGCCCACCGGGGGAAAGTTCGATGGCGTATTTGGTGTGCTGTCCGGGGTAGAGGTGTTGCGCACCCTGCAGGACAACAATATCGAGACCGAGGCGCCTATCGAAGTGTCGGTCTGGACCAATGAAGAGGGCTCGCGTTTTCCCCCGGCCATGATGGGCTCCGGTGTGGTCTCGGGCCGCCTCGATCTGGATGCCATGCTCGCCGTTAAGGACATAGACGGTATCACGGTGGGCGATGAACTTACCCGCATTGGTTTCGCCGGTGATATTCCCGCATCCGGTCGCGCCTACACGGCATTTTTTGAAACGCACATAGAGCAGGGCCCCTACCTCGAGAACGAGGACAAAATTATCGGTGTGGTCACGGGGGGGCAGGGCCAGCGCTGGTACAACGTCACCATCACCGGTCGCGAGTCACACGCGGGCACCACGCCCATGCATTTGCGCAAAGACGCTTTGACGGCTGCCAGCCAGTTGGTTCTTGAAGTGCAAAAAATTGCCAACGCTCACAAGCCCGGCTGTGGCACCGTGGGGTTCCTGCAGGTGTTCCCCAATTCGCGAAATACTATCCCCGGAATAATCTCCATGGGTGTTGATTTACGCCACCCGCTGGACGCCGAACTGAGTTACATGGATAGCGAATTGAAAGCATATTTGGATGATTTGGCTGAGCGTGCCGACGTTGAAATAGATTTGGATCCCTACTGGTATTATGCCCCGGTAGCCTTTAACGCGGACTGTATCGCCGCGGTGAGTGCCGGTGCGAAAGTGAATGGCTTCGACTCTATGGAAATTATCGCCGGTGCCGGGCACGATGCCTGCTATGTAGCAGACTTTGCTCCCACCAGCATGATTTTTACGCCCTGCAAGGATGGTATCAGTCACAATGAATTGGAGAGTACTACCAGTGAAGAATGTGCCGCCGGCTGCAATGTATTGCTGCAGGCCATGCTGCAAATGGCCAGGTGATTTAATCGTGTTCAGGATTCATCAAGGAGTGAGCTAATTACAAACAAAAAGGCGGAAATCCGGGAGATACACAGTGCGGCTATTCTCGCCGCGGCTGAGGAAGTGTTTGCCCTCAAGGGGTTTAAGGGCGCCACCACGCAGGAGATCGCCGATCTGGCAGGGCTGCCCAAAGCCAATGTGCACTATTATTTCAAGACCAAAAAAGATCTCTACAACACCGTGCTGGAAGCCGTGGTGGTGGGGTGGAAGAAAGACGCAGACGCTTTTAACCGGTCGGAAGATCCCACTGTTGCCATTACTGAATATATTCGCAGCAAAATGGACTACTCGTTTTCCAGGCCTTTTGGCTCCAAAGTATGGGCCAATGAAATAATTCACGGGGCCCCGGTGCTGGGTGACGAAGAGTTGAAGCGCTTTTTGAATATCTGGGAGAAACGCAAAACCATCCAGATAAGTCGCTGGGCCAAACAGGGCAAAATACTGCCGGTAGATCCTCATTATCTGTTGTTTATGATTTGGGCGACAACTCAACACTATGCCGATTTCGAACACCAGATACGGGTGCTTAACGGCAATAAATCGCTGTCGAAACAACAACAAAAGAAGGCAACCGACACGGTGATAGGCATTATCCTGCGCGGCATCGGTCTTGAACCCGCCAGTTAAGGCCAGCGCCCCGGGCTTTTATACTCTGGCTTGAACCGGGTACAAGCCTGCCAATAACAACAAACAGCCGGCTACCCTGAATGAGCCTGGCTGAAATGCGGAATGACGTTCTCCGCGTATTCAGCGATAATTTTCTCCTCGTCGCCGTTGTCCAGGTAGATATTAAATTGAGTGACGCCAGCGTGTTCCAGCTTTTGTATTTTGGCGATATGGTCCTCCGCCCGGCCCAGTACACAGAAGCTTTCGATGATCTCCGGTGTGATAAAATCTAGATAGGGGTTGTCGCTTTGGCCGTGCTTGGAATAGTCATAGCCTTTTCTGTTTTCGATATAGGACGTTAGGCTCTGGGGCACCAGACCGCTTTGGGTGCCATATTTTTCCACGATATCCGCGACGTGATTGCCCACCATGGCGGGGAACCATTTGGTTTTCTCTATGCAGGTTTCTTTGTCGCCAAAATATGCCGGGGCCGCCGCCATCACCTGGTAGTTGGACATGTCTCTGCCCGCGGCTGTTCCCGCGTTGATGGCCTGGTCGGCAAGCCATTTACACAGGTCCGGGTCGGCTATCTGCAAGATAACACCATCGCCGATTTCACCGGCTGTCTTCAGTGCCTTTGGGCCGTAGGCTGCGATCCAAACGGGCAGTTCATAGCCGTTTGCCCAGGGAAATTTCACCGGGGCAGGGCAGTCACCGTAGGATACTTCCTCGCCTCGAATCATGGCTTTAACTTTTTGGGTAAACTCGGTTAGGTAGGCGAGTGTGGCGGGCTTTTTCCCCATGACACGCACTGAACTGTCGCCACGGCCCAGGCCCATGTCTATGCGACCACCACTTTGCAGTGCCAGGCTGCCAAACAGGCTGGCCGTGAGAGACATGTCCCGCGTCAATGGGTTGGTCACACAGGGGCCAAAGCGCATTTTAGTGGTGTGTTCCATGCACATGGCAATGGCCGGGTAGCATTCGCGCCACAGAATATGTGAGTCATAAAACCAACAGTGGGTGAAGCCGGCTACCTCGGCTTGCTTGACCAGGTAGCGGGCTCGCTGAGGGCTGATAAACCCCTTAAAACAAATTGCAAAATCCATGTTGAACTCCCTTTATCAAAAATTGCTTGAGTCGCGCAGACTAGCGAATTACAGCCTGTGGTTTGTTAGCCGCTGCAGTTTTTTGCAGCACTTCATAGACCGGCGGATAGGGGGGGCGTTCTATAAAGCGACCCGCACCCTTTTCTACATTCAGTTGCCCATCTTTCCAGACTACTTTGCCACGGGAAATAGTGATGCTGGGAATACCCTTGACGGTCTTTCCTTCGAAGATATTGAAATCGGCATTGGAGTGGTGGGTGGCCGCAGATATTGTGCGGCTGCCCTGGGGGTCCCAGACTATCAGGTCGGCATCGGCGCCTACTGCCACTGCGCCTTTGCGCGGGTAAAGATTGAAGATCTTGGCGGCGTTGGTAGAGGTGACCGCCACAAACTCGTTCATGGATAGTTTGCCGGTACTGACGCCCTCGTGCCACAACAGCGACATGCGATCTTCAATTCCGGCAGTGCCATTGGGAATCTGGGTGAAGTCATTGGCACCCATGGCCTTTTGTTCGGCGCAGAACACGCAGTGATCGGTGGCGGTGGTTTGTAAATTTCCGGATTGCAATCCGCGCCATAGAGCCTCCTGGTGGCCTTTGGGCCGGAAGGGTGGGCTCATGACGTGAGCCGCAGCACGCTCCCAGTTTTTATCCTGATAGACGCTGTCATCCAGTAGCAGGTGCCCGGCCAGGCATTCGCCAAATACACGCTGGCCCTGGTTGCGGGCATAGATGATGGCATCCAGTGCATCACGGGTGGAGACATGCACCAGGTAAATGGGTGTATTGAGGGCCTGGGCAATTTTTATGGCCCGATTGGCCGCTTCTCCTTCGACCATGGGCGGACGGGACAATGGGTGGCCCTCGGGGCCCCGCAGGCCCATGGCCAGCATCTTCTTCTGTAAGTGAAAAACCAGCTCGCCATTTTCGGCGTGTACCGTGGGTATGGCCCCCAACTCCAGACAGCGGGAAAAGCTGTCTACCAAAATATCATCGGTGGCCATAATGGCGTTTTTGTAAGCCATAAAATGCTTGAAGCTATTGATACCGTGCTTTTCCACCAGCGTGCCCATGTCTTCATAGACACTGTCGTCCCACCAGGTGACCGCTACATGAAAGCCGTAGTCAGCCGCAGAGCTCTCGGCCCAGCCGCGCCATTGATGGTAGGCATCGAGTAGGCGCTGCTGTGGGTCGGGAATCACAAAGTCGATAATGCTGGTGGTACCCCCCGCCAGGCCTGCGGCGGTACCGGTAAAGAAATCATCGGCGGCCACGGTGCCCATAAAAGGCAATTGCATATGCGTGTGTGGGTCAATGCCGCCGGGCATGAGATATTGGCCACTGGCGTCAATGACTTCGGCTTTTGCCGGCGGGGCCAGGTCGGTTCCAATGGCCTGTATTAGCCCTCCGTCACAGTAAACGTCGCTGCGGTAAGTGGCGTCGTGAGTGACGATGGTTGCGCCTTTAATTACGATGGACATGGTCTTCTCCCTGCAATTGCTCGTGCATAACTTGACTACTTGGTCAGCATGTGTATGCTAGGCTAAGCGGATCAGCCAGTCAAGCAACTTTCCGAATATGAGGGGTTTGCTGCGCTGGGTATCCGCTAAGAATAACTATAAAGGGAATAAGCTATGCATGAATCAAGTCAATCTGCCGCACCACCTGAGGGGGCAGAGGGCTACTTGTGGAATGAAGACCTGGCGCCCACGCAGGAGGTACAGCGCACATGGGGTTGGGTGAACTTCGCCGCACTCTGGGTAGGTATGGTTATTTGTGTTCCCGCCTATTTGCTGGCCTCGGGCTTGATTGCCCAGGGCATGAATTGGTGGCAGGCTATTCTCACGGTATTCCTCGGCAATTTCATTGTCATGGTACCTATGTTGCTTATCGGTCACGCCGGGGCAAAATACGGCATTCCCTTTCCTGTATTGTTGCGGGCATCCTTCGGTACTGTGGGCGCGCGGCTGCCCGGAGTGCTGCGGGGGCTGGTGGCCTGTGGTTGGTTTGGTATCCAGACCTGGGTGGGTGGCTCGGCCATCTACCACATTGTGAATGGCTTGTCCGGCGCCATGTTTGTTGGCACGCCACTACCTTTTCTCGACATCGATATTGCCCAGTTGGTCTGTTTCCTCGCTTTCTGGGGTATCCAGGTGGTTTTTATTCTGCGCGGAATGGAGTCGATTCGTTGGCTGGAAACCCTGGCGGCGCCGGTACTGTTGGCCATATGCCTGGGCATGTTGTATTGGGCGTATGTGAGCGCCGACGGTTTTGACGCCATGTATGCCAAGCCTTCTGCCTTCGTGCCCGGCGGGGCCCGAGAGGGTGAATTCTGGCGCGTGTTTTTGCCGGGAATTACCGCTATGGTGGGCTTTTGGTCAACCCTCACCTTGAATATCCCCGATTTTACCCGTTATGCGCGCAGCCAACGCGACCAGGTAATTGGCCAGGCGCTTGGGCTACCCCTGCCCATGGCGCTTCTGGCATTTATCAGCGTGGCGGTCACCATGGCGACGGTAACCGTGTTTGGTGAAGAAATCTGGGATCCGCTGGAAATTGCGGGCCGCCTGGGCGGTGGTGCGGCACTGCTGGGTTTGTGCATGCTGATCGTCGCTACCTTGACCACCAATCTGGCGGCCAATGTTGTGGCACCTGCCAATGGCTTTAGCAATCTGGCACCGCATAAAATTTCATTCAAAATGGGTGGGCTGATAACCGCGGGCCTGGGCATTGCGATGATGCCCTGGAAGTTGCTCGACTCCGCCGGCTCCTATTTGTTTGTCTGGCTGGTGGGCTACTCGTCGCTGCTAGGGCCTATCGCAGGCATCCTGATAACCGATTATTTCTTTATTCATAAATGCCAGTTGACCGTCGAAGACCTGTATATGCGTGAGAAGTCCTACGAGTTCAGCGGTGGTTGGAACCTGCGGGCGCTGGCAGCTCTGGCCTTGGGTATTGCGCCCAATGTTCTCGGCTTCCTCTATGCAGCAGGTGTGGTAGAGAGCGTGCCAGAGGTCTGGCAGAGAATTTACGATAACGCCTGGTTTGTTGGCGCCATTGTGTCCAGCGTTAGCTATTACCTGCTGATGCGCAAGTCGGTGGTACCCGAGAAACTCTCTTCAGGAGCATGATTTATGGCAATTGATCCCCGCTTTTCCAATCTGTACATACTTGACCACCCGCTGATTGTGCACAAACTCAGCCATATGCGTAACAAGGACACGTCGACAAAAACCTTTCGTCAGCTGTTGAAAGAGATAGCCCTGTTGATGGGCTATGAGATTACGCGCCAACTCCCCATGACCAGTGAGGAGATGGAGACACCTATCTGCAAAATATCTGCGCCGGTTCTAAAGGGGAAAAAAGCGGCGATAGTGCCTATCCTGCGTGCGGGTTTAGGCATGGCCGATGGCCTGCTTGAGTTAATGCCCTCGGCGCGAGTAGGGCATATTGGCATGTACCGCGACCCGGAAACCAAACGGCCAGTTGAATACCTGCGCAAGCTGCCCAGTGCCGCGGGTCGCACCTTTATTCTGGTAGACCCCATGCTGGCAACCGGTTACTCCGCTGCCGCGGGGGTCAATGTGTTACTGGATCACGGGGTTGACGAAGAACAGATCCGGTTTATGGCCCTGGTGGCCGCGCCCGAGGGCGTACAGGTTATGTTGGAGCAGCACCCGGGGGTAAAAGTGTACGTCGCCGGGCTGGATGACAAGTTGAATGAACACGCCTATATCGTGCCCGGTCTGGGCGATGCAGGTGACCGCCTGTACGGCACTTTATAGGCGTTAATTGCGCACCTCATTGGAGGGGGCGCGCTCTATTGTTGCCTGGACCTGTCCCGCGCGGCGGTCATCTGGTCCAGGTAGGTCAACATTTCCATGGTGTTAGTTTCCGGCATCATAATGCGAGCCTTGTACACATCAGATACCAGCTGTTGCACATGGCTGTCGTTGGGGCGGGCATAGAACAGCCAGTCGGTGAGATGTGAGGCGAGCCGGATGTCCCTACCTATCAACTCACGTGCGTAGTTTGTTATCACCGGCACATTGCCACCGGCCAGTTCAATGATCATGTTGCCCTGATCCGCCATGGAGGCGGGTGTCCAGTTGGAGGGGATATCATTCCACCAACCGGTGTACTGTTTGATAAGCATCTTTGAGATGTCATTGGCCGTTACATACTGAACCTTTAAGCTAGGGTGGCTGGCCAGGTGTTCGGGCAGTTGCAGGGAGCCGTAAATGAGGTCCTTGCGTTGGCCAGAATTCAGGCCGTCAATGGTGTAATCGACGATGTACTGCAGTGCTTCCGCCAGTACCAAAAAGTTCTCTACAATCGTGGCCGGCTGCGTGATCGCCCCGCCGTGCGCGGGCAACAGAATCTGCGGCTCGAGTGCCGCCATTTCTCTCAGGGCTACGGCCCACTCTTCGACATGGCGCTGTGAGCGCTTGCCATTTCCAGCGTTGGGGAGAAAACCCTGGTAGTAATCGGCACTGGCCAGGGCCTTGCGCCCGGGAACCCACACATACAGTTGGTCGTCGGTCTCGCCCTTGTGGTGTTGTAAAACAAAGGTTTCGCCGCCAATTTCCAGTTCCAGGCGATCGCTGAAAGTTCGGGTTGGCCACACCAGGTCATCCCGGGAGGCTGGCAGTTGCTCCAGGGGTTGGTTCATGTACTTTGCCAGGGAGCCGCGCAGGCGAATATAACGGGTAAAGCGATCTTTCAGCCGGTCGTGGGCGATGATTTGTGGCGTCTCCCCGGCCTCCATGATGGCCCAGGTGCCATAGGCGTGATCCACATGGCCGTGGGTATAGATGATGGTGTGAATGGGCTTGTCACTGACCGAACGAATAGCATCCAGAATGGCCGGCCCGGCGGGCCCCATGCCGGTGTCGACCAGTACAATGCCCTCGTCGGTTTCGAAGAAGGCGACATTCACAATGGGCATGCGAATTAAATAGCTGCGTGGGCCCACTTCGACCACAGTGGTTTTGTCGCGCACATCGGCGATAGCCTCTTCTGTACGGCCAAACATGTTGGTAGCTGCCGCCATGGAGTACTCCCCGCCGAAGGCCCCGCCCTGCATAATGCGCTTGATGAGCCCGGGATTTTCCACCAGAACCATGGTGCGGGTGTCTATGTCGGTGGCGTTGGCGACCACTTCGACAGTGGCCATTTTTACTGTATTAGCCGCGCTGCGAGCAACCTCTGCCACTTTTGTATCGGCGATGTAAATCCCCATCATCAGAAACAGAACAGCGGTAAATACGTATGTCATTAGCTTTTTCATCAGTAGTAGCCTAAATGTTTTTTCGGTGACGCTGCGGGGTTGGTAGTGTGATGCACAAACTATACAGGGCCACTACCGCGCATATAATGGCGGAAACGGCCGAGTTTGGGTGAAAATTTTTGCGCTGCTACGGGCGAGAGTTGGGACATTAGGGAAAAGTGACTTATGATGAACATCAACGAGATTTCATCCTGGAGCACAACTTATGAGCGAACAATCTGACCATCTTGCTATACAGGCAAATATGGATTCTATTCGATTGGCATCCCAAGGCAATAAAGAGGCCTGGTTGGATCTTTATGCGGACGATGCGGTAGTGCAGGATCCGGTTGGTATTTCCCCCTTCGATGCGACCGGTGAGGGTCATGTCGGGAAAGAGGCCATCGCAAAGTTTTGGGACGATGTGATTGGCCCATCAAATATCACACTCACTGTGCACACGCGAATCCCCAGCGGGAAGCTGGCCTGTGCTGTCCATCAAACAGCCATCAATGATATGGGTGGAGATATTAAAACCGAGGTTGAAATGCTGGCGGTGTACGAGCTGAATGAGGCGGGGAAAATACGGCGTATGAGTGCTTTTTGGAGCTGGGCGTCAATGGAAGAACAGCTTAAAAGTCTGGGGTTAATGTAAAGGGGTAGGCAAGTCCTGTTGAGGCCCTTCAGCTGCGATAGAAATGAACCGCTTCCCCAATAGATTTTTCGATGGGTTCAGGCACCCAGCCCAGTTCTTTCCGGGCCTTGCTGCAATCGACGTTGGGCAGCATAGTGGAACAGCGGATAGAGGCCACACTCAGTCGGTTATCCCTGCGGGTGAAAAAGGACAGGACATCGGCAAACCCTGTCATGGTATAGAGCAGGAACAGCGGAATGCGCGTTTTAGGTGGGGGTACACCAGCCGCCTTTGCAGCGCAGGCAAAAAGCTCCTTAAAATCCACCCAGCGCTGGGCGATGATATAGCGCTCGCCGATGCGACCCTTTTCTTCCGCCAGCAACATGGCCCTGGCGGCGTCGCGAATACCTACCGACGGGCCGCCGCCGTCCCAGTAATAGGGCATGCGGCCACTGGCCACATCTTTTAGCATCTGGCCGTGCGGTGTGGGCGCAATATCGTTGGCGCCGTAGGTATTGCCTACGCAACAGGCAATGCCCGGTAGGCCCTTGTCACGGCAGTAGGTCATGAAGAGGTCTTCCGCCTGTACCCGGGTGCGCACATAAGCCGGTGCTTTGTCCCACCAATTGAAGGTGTCGGTTTCGGTGGATATGCCGGAGGGGTTGATGCCAAT
>SMVA01418606.1_pt1 | contig 11612 bp, 11 predicted proteins | sample 2456451 | NCBI WGS metagenome assembly SMVA01 (sample SAMN11095933, study PRJNA526329) | marine sediment metagenome | biome: Marine sediment; feature: Surficial sediment; material: Deep marine sediment; isolation source: Hadal surficial sediment | place: Pacific Ocean | collected 2014-05 | depth...
GAATGGCGAGTATCGAGCCCTGTTGACCGGAAATCAGAGTTCCGGAGTTCTGACCTCAATGGCACGTGCAAACGGCCTCGCAATATGCCCCGACGACCGGTCACGACTCGAAGCAGGCGAAACCGCCACCGTTCAAATGCTGGACTGGCCGGAAGACGTGTTCTAGCCTGAACACCTGATATTTCATATTCGGCCGGGAGTTGCGATGATCAACGACGGCCGCAAACCGAACAAAAACCTCAAATTACCTCGGAGCACCACAATGAACGAAGAACAGACTGTCGAGAAGGTGATCCACCGTTACGCCATCGACGTGAAAGCGTTTGTTGCGTCCGGGAAGTCGTTCGCGTTCACCGTGCGAAATCGACGATGCTGGCAGTGCCAGCAGGTTCTTGACGAGATGGAAGTCGTTATCGGCGACGCCAAAGAGCACATGAAGGAAATCGCCTCATGTTGCTCGGCAAAGCCCGACTATCTGCTCCCCGGAACCCCGCTTACCGAGGCCGTGTTCCGCCTTCTGCTCGCCAACGGCAACAAGCCGATGACCGCTGAAGAGATCCGGGACGGGCTGGGAACCGCATGGTCCAGCGTCCTTTACATGAAGGACCTGTCGGACGAGTTGCTGATCAAGTTGGTCGAGAGCGAAAACGCGTACAGCATCGGCCCGATTCCGATTAAGAAGTAAGGCTCAAACGCTCTAAAACTGGATGCGGAAACCCGGTGGCACAGACGGACGTGTAACTTTGGCGTCCGGCCTTTCGACCACGACAGACCGGACCGTCGCCCCCGGGGGGCCGCTCTTGAGCAAACTCAGCAGCTCATCGAGCGCGACCTGTTGGCCGGACGCGATCACTTCAACCGATCCGTCGGCCAGGTTTCGTACGTAACCGTCTAATCCGAGTCGCGTCGCCATGCTGTGGACCCAGGCTCGAAAGCCAACTCCCTGGACGGATCCTGAAACGCGCGCTGAAAAAAGCGGGTCGGCATTCGGATCCGTCATCATCGGCTATGAACGTATTGCCGGGCTAAGGCAATACGAAGAAGTTTTACTCGTCGTCAACAGGCCGCCTGCGTCGTTCGACGCGTGCGGGCTCGGGCGGCGGCACGGGAGCAGAGCTCAAGGTCACGGATTGCTTGCGACCTCCGGACTTCTTCTTCTTGCTCTCTCGTTTGCCCTTGTCGCGTGATTTTGCCATGCGTCGGCCTTTCTGATCAGAAAAGAGGCCGCGTTCTCATACTTTTGGAGATGTACACGGCGCAGTGTGGACGGAGGCCTGAGTTTACCAGACCTGAGTTGATTGCTTACCAGTAGAAATCATGACGGTTAAGGATCGGCCCGTGTTTTGGGTCTGTAGCGTGATTTCTTGGATTCATATTCGTACCACTTGAAAAACAGTATCGTCGCTGCGCCCAGGAGGATGAAGCCGCCTGGCACCCACATGATCAGCCCGCCGATATTCTGGTCCTCCTGCGCTTCCAGGCCCCAGTGCATCGGAGTGGTCTCGTAGTGAGAGTAGGCAACGGTGCCGACGAGCGTTAGCAACGCGCCAAGGGCGGCGCTCGGCGTGAAAGCCAGCATCAGGTAAAGCAGGCGTTGCGGATAAGACAGTGGCGATCGCATCGGCGCCGGACCGACTACGGGCCACCAGAACATCACGCCGACGGTCAAGAACATCAGGTGCTCAAAATAATGTAACGGCTCGTTGTGTATCGCCGCCTCGTACATGGAGGGCAGATGCCAGATGTACATCGTCAGGATGTACACGATGATCGCTACTTTTGGGAACGTCAGCTTCCGCATAAGCCAGCCGGCCTTGCCATGCCGTGACACGGACCCGGCGACGGCATGGCGAACACCTGCCGGAAGCGACCATAAATATGCCGCTACGGGGCTCGCAGCCAACAACAGCGGGGCGGCGACAAGTGTCAGCAACAGGTGCTGCATCATGTGGAGGAAGAACATGTCTTCCGCAAGAGCGTCCGGGGGACCGACAAGGGAGAAGGTCAGGGCGGCGAACCCGAGCAAAGTCAACGTGATCCGCCAGGCTGAGATAGGGGCGGCATCGGATTCGGAGGCGCGTGAGTTCAGTCTATAAAGCCCGAACAGGTATGCGCCGAGTACCAACGCAAGAACCACGGTGACCGGAGACACCAACACCCACTCGCCCCAGAACGCGGCAAACGAGTCGAGCGGCTCACGGCTCTCGGGGTTGATGTGGAGTAGGGGCACGGACAAAACGATTCTGGGTTTCGGGGGTTTTGGGGCCGACGTTCACTTGAAGATCAGGACGAGCGATCTGATCAACCGATCAATCGTAGTCCTGTTTGTCCGTGCGGGTTGTCGCCTGATTACCTGGGCGATGCTGGGTTTACGGAGCGATCTGTGGGGCCGGGGCGAACTGGCCCTGCACGTTGAGCATGATTACGAACACAAAGATTGCGATGAGGAACCCGGCGGTAAACACATATGTCAACAGGTTTTTATCAAACCTGAGGTGCATGAAGAACGCGACCACAATGATGAACTTGAGAAGCGCGAGAAGCAGCATGATCGTCACGAAGAAGCTTCCGAAGAAGTCAGATATCGTGAAGAAATACACTTCGACGATCGTCAGCAACGCCAGCCACACACCAATGATGGTGTAGAAGAACGGTGTAGCGACCTTGCCGCCGTATGTGAAGCGATCTATCCAGTGCCAGACTGGCGGACCGGCTTCTCCAAATGGTCCCTCATTAGGCGGATCCGGGAATGCCGCATCCACTTTTGGCAGAAGGAAGTAGCTACCACCGGGTTGGTAAAACAGCTTGCGCCATGCTCTAGAGATCGGGTTTGCCATAACTGTGTCCGCTAACCCCCGATGATCGTTGCAGCGTGTTCGATCGTCTCGATACCTTCACCGTCGCTGAAACCGATCAGGTAAATGACCGTGAAGATGATGATCCACACGATGTCGACAAAGTGCCAGTAGAGTCCGGCTATCTCGAGGTCCTCGACCGAGCGGTTTGTCAACGCCCCCTTGAAATGGGCGAAAACCATGCCAAGCAGCCACAGGACGCCAATCAGAACGTGCAGGCCGTGGAATCCCGTGAGGATGAAGAACGTGGTGCCAAACAGGTTGGATCGGATCGTCAAGCCTTCGCTTACGAAGGTTGAAAACTCGAACACCTGGAAGCCCAGGAAGGTTGAACCGAGCACGACGACTGCAAGAATCCAGAACCGGGTTAGCCCCAGCTGGCTCTTCTGTGCGTAATGAACGGCGAGCACCATCGCCAGACTGCTCATCAGCAAGACGAACGTACTGACCGAGGTCAGAGGGATGTCCAGAATCTCGTTCGGGAAGGGCCCGACGATGCTCTCGTTCCTGTAAACCAGGTATGTGGCGATGAACGATCCAAAGAACAGGCAGTCAGACGCCAGGAATACCCACATGAGCAACTTACGGTTGCTTATGCCGGTATTCGTGTCAGCGACGTGATCGTGCTGTTCTTGTTCCAAGGCGGCTTGCGCCAATTTCGCTTCCCTTAATCCTTTGTGCGTTTAATCGTCTACGGCTAATCGGGCGGCCTCTAGTGCCCGCCTTCTTCCGTAACAGGCTCGAATATCCATCCCAGGAGACCCCACATACCGATCACGATACCTACGGTGCTTAGCCACGGGAACTGGAGGTCCGTACTGGGAATATCGACCCGCATACCCATGAACCCGACGATTCCGAGGGCCATTCCGATCGCCACGATGAACGGGTAGTAGGACATGCTCGGCAGGTGGATGCTTCCGCCTCCGTGCGTGTCTTCCTCGACCGGGGCCGGGGATTCAGCCTGCTCTCCGCGCTCATCGTGGAGAAGTTCCGGGTATTTTGTGTACCAGAAGTCGTCAAGCGATTTCACCTGCGGGACGCGGGCGAAGTTGTAAGCCGGTGGAGGGGACGGGATGGACCACTCAAGTGTTCGTCCGTCCCAGGGGTCGTCCTCGGCTTCTTGTTTGCTGGAGATCGTCCTTATGACGTTGATGATGAACATCAACACACTGATGGCAATCAGCATCGCACCAAATGTTGCGATTGCGTTGCTCGTCTCCCAACCCATGCCTTCGGCGTAGGTGGAGATTCGCCGGGGCATGCCGTTCAGTCCGAGCCAGTGCATCGGTCCAAATGTCAGGTTGAATCCGATCAGCATGGTCCAGAAATGCCATTTGCCGAACGTCTCGCCGAGCCGTTTGCCGGTCATTTTTGGCCACCAGTAGTAGCCACCGGCAAACAAACCAAGGATCGAGCCGCCAAACAGGACGTAATGGAAATGGGCGACGATGTAATAGGTGTCTTGCTGCTGCGCATCCGTAGGCGGTGACGCGTGCGTTATTCCACTCAGCCCGCCGATGATGAACATGGCGATGAAACCGAGCGAAAACAGCATGGACGTGTTGAGATGAAGCTTGCCGCCCCATATCGTGCCCATCCAGTTAAAGATTTTCACCCCGGTAGGCACCGCAATCAGCATCGTAGAGATGGTGAACGCTGAGTTTGCGGCCGGGCCAAGACCCACCGTGAACATGTGGTGGCTCCAAACGAACCAGCCCATGAACCCGATCACGGCACCCGCCAGCACAATTGCCGGATACCCGAACAACGGTTTTTTGGAGAAGACGGGCAACGTCTCGGACACGATACCCATCGCGGGTAAGATCAGGATGTACACCTCTGGGTGGCCGAAGAGCCAGAACAGGTGCTGCCACAGGACCGGGTCGCCGCCGGCCACAGGGTTGAAGAAGTTCGTGTCAAGCACCCTGTCCATTGCAAGCTGGATCAAGGCGACAGCGATGACCGGCATCGCAAGCGCCATCAAGACGCTGGTTATCAGGGCCATCCAGACAAACACGGGCATCTTCATGAGGCCCATACCGGGCGCCCTCATGTTCAGAATGGTGACAATAAAGTTAAAGGCAGCGGCTAGCGACGCTACACCCAGGATGGTGAGGCCAAGTGCCCAGAACGTCACGCCATCGCCAGGGCTGTATGTGTTTCCGGTGAGGTTTGCATAACCAAACCAACCGGCGTCCGGTGCGCCACCAAGGACGAAGCTCAAGTTCAGGAAGATCGACCCGAAGAGGAACGCCCAGTAGCTAAAAGCGTTGAGTCGGGGGAATGCTACGTCGCGGGCGCCGATCATCAACGGAATCATCCAGTTGAAGAAGGCCGCTGACAACGGCATCACGACCATGAACACCATCGTCGTGCCGTGCATCGTGAAAAGCTGGTTGAAGATCTCGGGCGAGACCAGGTCATTCTCGGCGGTACGTAACTGACCCCGAATGATGAGGGCTTCGATACCACCGATCAGGAAGTACAGAAACGCCGTCACGCCGTACAGCGTGCCGATGCGTTTGTGGTCAACCGTGCCTATCCAGCTCCACAAACCTGTGTAGCTGGTCGGGCGACTGATCAACGTTGGAAAGGCGATCGTGGTCAACTATGGCCTCCGGTGTATGGGGCTCGGGCGACCTTGCGTGAGCAAGTCGTCGTGCGCCTGCCGCACCACCAATTTCCTAGAGTGACTTCAGGTAAGCGATAAGGTCGTTGAGTTCATCGCTGGATAGCGTGGACCCAAATATCTGTGGCATCACAGAGTCGGGAAAACCTTCCACGACTACTGCGCCGGGGTCGGTGATTGATTGATGGATTTCTTCATCAGTACTTCGTGACGAAAGGTTAGCAAGTCCGGGACCTACAACCTTCTCTGAACCTGTCGAGTGACAACCAGAGCATCCACTGCCGCCGTTAAACACGGCCTCACCGCGTTCCTCGGGAGTGCCTCCGGAATCGACCGTGTCCACGATAGTACCCGCGGCGACCGGCTTCAATTCAAGCAGATATGCCGTCAGCTGACGAACGTCATCGGTAGAGAGTGAGTTGTTTCGGTATGGAGCAGCCAGATCCTTCATGCGGTTACCTTCCTTGACATCGTCAGGGTCGGTAATCCACTTGATGAGGTTCTCTGTGTTCAGATCGATCAGTCCGGCCCCGAGGGTTTCTCGGGTTGCAAAATGTGTCAGGTTCGGGGCTGGGATGACGACTGAATCCTCGATGTTTCCGATGAATGCAGTGCGTAGACCCGCGAGCCTGGTGCGTTCATTTCGTGCAGCTGGAGCCTGCCATGTGTTGGTGGCATGACAACTGCTGCAGTTTGCTGCAAATAGTGTTTGGCCGGCGATTGCATCTTCACTGACCAGCTCAACCGGCGGCCTGCGCATGGAGTCAAGCCAGGCCTGGAACTCTGCAGGTTCTTCCGCTTTTACCCGGAAGCGCATCTTCGCGTGAGCTTCGCCGCAGAATTCTGCGCACTGACCAAAGAAGAAACCGGCTTCATCGGCCCTCATCGCCAGTTGGCGTACGTCTCCGGGGATGATGTCCAGCTTACCGGCGAGCTTTGGCACCCAGAAGCTGTGGATAACGTCGTCCGAGTACATCGTGAAGTTGACCCACTGCCCGACGGGGATGTGAATCTCGTTCGATGTGACTACGTCTTCACCCGGATAGTCAATTTCCCACCACCATTGGTGAGCGCGCACATTGATTTCCAGGACCGGTCCCTGGTCTGAAGGCGGTCCATCCTGGTCGTAGATTATCTTGATCGTCGGAATGGAGATGGCAATTAGGATGAACACCGGGATGATGGTCCAGATGATCTCAAATTTGGTATTGCCGTGTATCTGTGCTGGCAGGGAATCATCAGAATCTGCCCGGCGCCTGAACTTCAGGATCGAGTAGATCAACGCGCCTTCTACAAGCACGAACACCACTACAGCGATCCAGAAGATGAATATAAAAAGGCTCGCCTGAGTGTCTGCGATCGGACCACTGGTACCGAACGTGGACTGGGCGTCCTCTTTGTTGCACGCGACCATAAGGGCCGGAGCAATTGGGATCAGAAATAGAAACCGGGAGCGCAACGGGCGCAGCAGACGACGCAAGTTCATTGCGGAGATATGGGTCCTTCGTCGGAGCATTGAACGGAACCAGAAAGGAGGTTCGACAGCTTGCGGAAAGCCGTTCGTGCTTTTTTGAACAATCGGCGAAAGGATAGCAGGTGACATATGGTGCTGCAACAGATAAATGGCCAACCAAGCACGAAAAATACGGCGTTGACGGTAATAAAATCGATGATCGTGGTTCAGCCACCCCAAAAAACCGTCCGGAAGTAACCATTTAGAAGCCGGGAGCAGTTGATGCCAGCAAGCGATCTTCCCGTACTTGTCATAGCTACCCGGAACCCCGGCAAGGCGCGGGAGTTTCAGCAATTACTGCGAGATCTGCCGTTTCGTGTCTTGTCGCTTGAAGATGTCGGCGTCGATATCGAGGTCGAAGAGACCGGGGATACATTTGCTGAAAATGCCACCCTGAAGGCTGAGCAGTACCACGCGGCGTCTGGAGAGTTGACGCTGGCTGATGATTCAGGAATCGAGGTAGACGCCCTGGACGGCGCACCGGGCGTTTATTCCGCCCGCTACCTCCGGCCCGGCCAGACCGATGAGGAGGGAAGGGATCATCTGTTGGCGCAAATGGTGGACGTTCCGGGCTGGAAACGTCAGGCGCGTTATCGTGCCGTAATCGCCATCGTCGGTTCCCAGAACGGGAATACGCCGCAGTTATTTGATGGCTCATGCGAAGGCGCGATCGCGCACGGCCCCATCGGCGAAGGCGGTTTTGGATACGATCCCATCTTCTGGTTGGCGGCTGAACGCAGGACTATGGCGGAGCTATCCGCTCAAGAGAAAGATGCGATCAGCCATCGAGGTATAGCGGCGCGCAAAGCGGCGGCGTACCTTGAGACCATCGCCTGAATTACATATCTGACGGGTCGGGTCACCGGTGATTAGCGCCGCTACTGGTCGTTTCACCCGGTGACCCGACCACCCGTCGTACAATTGGAGTTCATGACTTTCGATAGACCAGACGGCCCGACCGATGTCTTTGGCCGTCACCTGCGCGATCTGCGGATATCGGTCACCGACAGGTGCAATTTCCGCTGTCCCTACTGCATGCCCTCTGAGGTTTATGGCGAGCGGTATCAGTTCTTGCCAAAGCCCGAAATCCTGACGTTTGAAGAGATCGTCCGGCTCGCAAGCCTGTTCACCAAACTGGGCGTCCGCAAACTTCGTCTGACGGGCGGCGAGCCCCTACTCAGGGCCGATCTCCCGGGACTTATCGAGAACCTGGTTGCGCTGGACGGTATCGAAGATATTGCCCTCACGACAAACGGATACCTCCTTGAGGCTCAGGCGCAGAAACTCAAAGACGCAGGCCTATCCCGGGTCACTGTGAGTTTCGACAGCACGGTCGAAGAGGTCTACAAGACGATGAACGGCCGGGACTTCGGCACCGAACGCGTTCTTGCGGGCATCGCCGCCGCAGAATCTGTTGGCCTTGACCCGATCAAGATCAACGCCGTGGTCCAGAAGGGCGTGAACGATCACACGATTGTCGATCTCGCTCGCCATTTCAAAGGGACCGGACACATCGTCAGGTTCATCGAATTTATGGACGTCGGAACCGTCAACTCTTGGGACGCCGACTCGGTCGTAACGGCGAGCGAGATCGCCAGCGCCATCAACGACGAGTTCCCGATCACACGAGCAGCCCCCGGCTACCCGGGTGAGGTTGCGACGCGCTGGACCTACGACGACGGATCAGGCGAGATCGGAATAATTTCTTCGGTCTCAGAGCCGTTCTGCGGTGACTGCACCCGGGCCAGGCTCAGCACGGATGGACAGCTCGTGACGTGCCTCTTCGCCGCTGGCGGCAAAGACCTCAAAGGTCCGATGCGTTCCGGAGCCAGCGATACCGAGCTGTTGGAGCTGCTGACAGGTATCTGGTCGACCAGGAAAGACCGGTACTCGGAACTGAGAGCATTTCAGGCCGGACGCGACCCCTCGGATGCGGTCGCCGGTGAAGCGTCCGCACGGACCACGGGCGCTCCTATCCCGGACGGGATCAAGAATCTGCGCCGTAAGAAGAACAAAATCGAGATGTACCAGATAGGCGGCTAAAGCCGATTATCTGTCCGTAGCGTTCTCCGCCCAGTCGGCGGCCGAAACCGAGTACACGATCACGTCCTCACTGGCCGATGCGCCGCGGTCTACCCGGAGCATCTGAAACCCAAGCCTCTCGGCCAGCGCCCGCGCTCGCATGTTTCCGGCGCCGGCGTGGATCGTGACCCCCGTCAGTTCAAAATGCGGGATGGCCGCGTCTACGGCGGCGCGGCAAGCACGAATCATCAGACCGCGCCCTTCCCACTGCCCGCCTATCCAGTAACGGACATCGGCTGTTGTGCCATTGCCCTCGGATTTGGACGGCTCGACGTTCACAGCGCCGACCAGGGCTCCTGAGTCGTACACAAAAAGTGGCGAACCCAGATCCTCATCATGCTGTGTCGACGATTTGATCAGCTCGGCGGCGTCTTCCTGAGTCCGGACGCGGGTTGACCAGCCCGACCACCATTCGAGTCGGTCCCGGTTGGAATCCAGCAGGGAGTACAGCTCTTCTGCGTCGGTGCCACGCGGCCGGCGCAGCATCATCTGGTTGTCGATCAATATAGGAGGCGCTCCGAACGTAAGTGGGCGGCCTGAGGGATCTACGAATCCCATCTCCTGCGCGCCCCGCCATTCAGAGGCCAGCATGGAGTACACGGCCATGTCCACAAACCCGTCCGGGAGTTTGACGGCCTGCCTCTCGACGCCCTCGTGGACGAACCCGAGACGCTCTGGAACTGCGCGGCTCCGTGTGTTTTCCACCGCGGCCCGTATGACGATGCGGTTCAATCCCTGGACCCTCAATAGCTCGTCCACAATCGCAGCACAGGAACGTGTGGTGATACCGCGGCCCTGCTGTCCCTCTGCCAGCCAGTAACCGACATCGGCGGCGGAGTTCTGTTCCTGAATATGCGCGCCGATAACGCCAACCACGTTGTCATCCATGAGGATCAACAGCGGCTTCTCGCCTCCGGTATCGGCGATCCGCTCCTCGAGCCACTTGCGCTCTTGTTCGACGGTTTTAACCGCGAGCAACCCCGGCAACCACTCTCTTAAATGTGCGCGGTTGGAGTCGATCAACTCGAATAACCGCTCGGCGTCCGACACCGTCGGAGACCTGAGCGTTATTTCGCTATCTACTCGAATTTCTGTCATGAACTGGATGCTTCACGTGCGATTTAAAGACCGGGTCGCTGGCCGATTCCGGCTTCGGGGAGCCATTCAGTATATCTAGGATCACGAAATTTCGGCCGGGACAAGATAAACTTTCAGCCTTAGGATTCATCTTTAACCGCCAGAAACACGCTCTCTATGGCTACCCGCCGGGTGTGTTTGGCCAACGGACAAAAGCACATTGAGTTATCGACTTTTCACAGATGGATCATGCCTCGGGAACCCCGGACCGGGTGGTTGGGGCGCCGTACTACGCCCGGACGGAGAGGACGATATTGATCTCTCGGGCGGCGATGAGCACACGACGAACAACCGGATGGAGATGACCGCGGTCGTACGAGGCCTGGACCAGACGCCGCTTGGATCAGAGGTTCTGATCACGAGCGACAGTTCTTACGTCATCAACACGATGACAAAGGGCTGGAAGCGCAAGGTGAACCAGGATCTGTGGGCTGAGCTGGATCGGACTGTCGGAGAACGCCGTGTGACCTGGCAGTGGGTCAAGGGGCACAACGGCCACCCGGAGAACGAACGAGCGGACCGATTGGCCGTGGGCGCAGCGGAGGCGATAAGGGATGGTCGGCCAGCTCCGATCCAGGCATCGATGGCGATTCCGGAATCGGAGGATTCAGCGCCAACGCCTGAAAGAGTCAGCAAGAAGGCTTCCGGCCCGAACGGAGCCGCAGACAACAACGATGACGAGCCACGGCTCACGCATCTCGACGAGACCGGCGCAGCGCGCATGGTCGATGTGAGCGATAAGGCGGAAACCGAACGTGTGGCGATCGCTGGCGGCTCGATCACGATGCAGCCGAAAACGCTGGATCTGATCAGGTCAGGCGGATTTGAGAAGGGCGACGTACTGGCGGTCGCCCGAGTGGCCGGGGTTATGGCGGCGAAAAGCACGTCGCAGCTGATACCGCTATGTCACCCACTGCCGCTGACACAGGTGGTAGTTGAGTTTGACGATTCCGAATCCGACGACCGTATCGACATAAAGGTGACCACGAAAACGACGTACAAAACGGGGGTCGAGATGGAAGCGCTGACCGCTGTGAGCGTTGCGGCCCTGACCATCTACGACATGTGCAAAGCAGTAGATCGCGGCATGCGGATCGGCGACGTGCGCTTGTTAAGCAAGTCGGGCGGCAAAAGCGGCGACTACAAAGCGGAGTAGACCCCAAAATAAGGTCCAGGCGAACCCGGCCCAGTGGGGCTTGAATTGGGCCTGCGGTAGGAACAAGCCAGATAGCCCGAATAAAATCTTGGCCCCAAATAAGGTCCAGGCGAACCTGGCCCGGAAGGGCATGAATCGGATCTGCCACTGATCAGCACCGCCGCAATAGTCCGCTGCAAACCCCCAAATAAGGTCCAGGCGAGCCTGGCCTGGTTGACGCGTATTCCGAAGCGGGGA
>SMVA01443751.1_pt1 | contig 11612 bp, 14 predicted proteins | sample 2456451 | NCBI WGS metagenome assembly SMVA01 (sample SAMN11095933, study PRJNA526329) | marine sediment metagenome | biome: Marine sediment; feature: Surficial sediment; material: Deep marine sediment; isolation source: Hadal surficial sediment | place: Pacific Ocean | collected 2014-05 | depth...
CCTGCGCGATGCACACCATTGGCTCATCCTGCACGGTCGTTATACCTGCACCGCCCGATCGCCCAACTGTGGGCAATGTATCGTTCGTGATCTTTGTCGATTTGGGCAGAAATTGAACGTTCAATCGCAATTACATGTCGGAGTATCCCAGAAGGCCGGAGATTGATCATCAGGATGTAATAATGCGTGGTCAGTGCCGGTCTACTGCGAGGTAGTCGGGTCATATCAATTAAAAACTTGATTAAGAGTTTGTTCTTGATTCGAATAATTGGTTATCATTAACCGGCTTTATGCATGACTCGAAAGTGGTATAGTCTGTAATTCATTGATAACAGGGCAATACCGAATAATAAGTACGAGTTTGGAGTTGAGGCGCGTGTGGCGCTGCAATTGTATTAATCGGGCATTTTGCCCATTTTTTAACTGTGGAGGTTCCACCTAATGGCTAATAAATTTACTTTGATTAAACCTATTGCAGCTGCTGTTGGCGTTGCATTTGTTGCATCCCTTGTCATCTCAGCTACGGCTGTTGCTGACGACAATCCTTTTGACGCTTCTGACCTCGATGCTGGCTACATGCTCGCTGACAGCCACGAGGGTGAAGAAGGCGAGGGCGAGGGCGAAGGCTCTTGCGGTGAAGGCGAGGGTGAAGGCTCTTGCGGTGAAGGCGAGGGCGAAGGCTCTTGCGGTGAGGGCGAAGGCTCTTGCGGTGAAGGTTCATGTGGTGAGGGCGAAGGCTCTTGCGGTGAAGGCGAGGGCGAAGGCTCTTGCGGTGAAGGCAAATGTGGTGGCGCAAGCTAAACACAGGCTGTAATCGTAATTTACGTTTGAAAGTGTAAAAATGAGTCACCGTAAATTTCCTGTTTCAGGAGCGGGACTTGGATTGAGGCGGGCCCTTCTGGGCCCGCTTCAGGATCACGCGATGGAATCTGTGAATTTCATGGAGATCGCACCTGAGAACTGGATCAACGTCGGCGGAAAACTGGGACATGCGTTCCGGAGTTTCACAAGCCGATTCCCTTTTTTATGTCATGGCCTGTCATTGTCGATAGGCGGGCCGGCACCCCTGGATGAAACTTTCATCCTTAAAGTGCGGCGCTTTCTGGATGAGCACAACATCCTCATTTACAGTGAGCACCTGAGCTACTGCACCGATGACGGGCATATGTACGATCTGATGCCGATTCCGTTCACAGAAGAGGCAGTGAAGCACGTCAGCGCACGCATCAGACGCACACAGGATTTGCTCAAACGCAAAATCGCAATCGAGAATGTTTCATATTACGCGGCACCTGGCGCTCAAATGAGTGAAATCGAATTTATTAACGCAATCCTGGAAGAGTCGGATTGTGACCTGTTACTGGACGTCAACAATATCCACGTTAACAGCATTAACCATCGTTACGATGCGGTGCAATTTCTAAGCTCCCTGCCTGGAGAGCGCATCGCCTATGGTCATATCGCAGGTCACAACAATGTGGCCGAAGATTTAATCGTTGATACTCATGGTGCCGATGTCATACCCGACGTCTGGACCTTGCTGGATAAGGCATATGAGTTGTTCGGCGTATTTCCTACCCTGTTGGAAAGAGATTTCAATTTCCCACCGGTGGAAGAATTGATGACCGAAGTTGATCAAATCCACCTGGCCCAGGCCAAATGGCAACAAAATGAACGGCAAGAACGGCAGCAAGCCTGATAACCTTGCCCAGCTGCAAGCGCAGTTTGCCGCCCATATTCGAAGTCCGCTGATAGCGCCGGCACCTTCTGATATTGAAGACCGGCGTATGGAAATATACCGGAACCTGTTTTACAACAATATCCGGAGCCTGCTGTCCTGGAATTTCCCTGTTATCAAAAAACTACTTTCCGGTGAGCAATGGGCCCAACTGGTCAGGGATTTTTATATTGAGCATCGAGCGCGCACGCCGATGTTTCCTGAACTACCAAGAGAATTTCTGCAATACATCCAGGATAAGAGACAGAACCGTGATGGCGACCTGCCATTTCTTCTCGAACTCGCTCACTATGAATGGGTAGAGCAGGCACTTTCCCTTGATGAGAATGAAATAGATGAAATTCCGGCAGACCCCGAAGGCGATCTGCTGAGTGGTGTGCCCGTATTATCACCCCTGGCATGGCCCTTGAGTTACCGTTTCCCTGTGCATAAAATTCGCCAAGATTTCCAACCTACAGAAGCGCCGGAAGAGGCCACACATTTGCTGGTCTACCGCAACCGCGAATACCAGGTCAAATTCATGCAATTAAATGCTGTTTCAGCGCTTTTACTACAATTACTGAAAGATGAACAGCCACGTTCCGGTCATGATCTTTTGCAGGAAATTGCGAGTTCCATGAACCACTCAAAACCCGAAGTGGTAATAGCAGGTGGTGTCAGCTTGTTGAAAGACCTGTTTGAGCGGGACGTCATTCTTGGAACTCAATATAACCACTAGATCGAATCACTGAATAAAGTCTGAACAAGGTCAGCAATTATGGTTCTACTGAACATTTATGACAGCATTACAGAACGGCTCAGAGCCGCTGGCGATTATGTCTGGCCACTGGCCTTACGGCTAATCATGTTCTGGGAAATCTGGGAATCCGGTGTAGAGAAATACACCGGTAATAACTGGTTTCAATATATTCCCAATAAGGACTGGCAAAAAGGATTTGCCTGGCCATTTTCGGAACTGTCTGTCGATTTAAACTGGTTTCTGGCCACCTGGGGTGAATTGGTACTGTCAGTCATGCTATTGCTTGGCTTATTTACGCGTTTTGCTGCAATTTCACTCATAGTGTTGGTAGCGGTAGCCGCCGCTTCAGTGCACTGGCCAAATGACTGGAATTCACTGTCTGAACTTTGGGAAGCGTACGCGATCTCCTATCGTGATGGATACGGGTTCAAACTGGCCTTGTTGTTTATCTTGCTTCTTCTGCCCCTGGTTTTTCATGGTGGTGGAAAAATAAGCCTCGACCGTGTACTGCTGGGACTAAGTGGCAGAAAAGATCGAACTCAAGCTCAGAGCGCTGATCTCCAGGCAGCCGGATTGGCATTATTGGTACTTGGCCTGTCAACTATATGGGTTGAGCTATTGTGGGGTGCGCCCCTGCTGCTGGGCGCAGCTATTTGTCTCCTGATACCGGTACTTAAAAACCGCTAAAAACCGGGGTCAGAGAACCATTTTCAGTAAATGGTTCTCTGACCCCATTTATTTCACTTGTGGCGGAAACGGCGAAGGCATGGGTTTTAGCTGGTAACCGCTGTTCCTCAGCAAATGAATCAATCCCTCCTCGCCCGGCAGATGTAAAGATCCTACCGCCGTAAAAACGGTTCCGGATTTCAAAGCGGTCAGCATGGATTTCAACATGCGATGATTGCGGTGACTGATCCCCTCGTTCATAAAGTAATCGCGTGCATCTTTCCCCATTTCTGATAACTGTGCTTCAGTATCCGCCAGCAGCGTTAGCAAATCACCTTCAAGGTATGTGGTTACCATCTGATCATGGATTTCCTGCACCCGGTCAATTTCGAGAACTGCCTGATCCAGCATTGTCAATTGATGTTCAAGCGGCATTTCCTGCAGAAAACCAAGTTGGTCCTCAAGCGTCTCCAAACCAATCACTTTGAGGCCACTACCGGAAGCCCTGAGTGATAATGAGAAATCCATAAAGAACCCGGTCTTTGGCTTTGGTACGCTAAGTGTGATCATCGCCGCCCAGGGTTGCATTTTGGCAACCTGCTCTCCTGGAATTCCATAATTGGACAACACTCTTACGACCGTTTCAAAACGCTCATCACCAATAATCGATGCGAGTTCAGTTCCTTCAGGCAGAACCATTGCGTCTGCCAGTTTAGAAAGAGTGGAAAGATCAGGAACCAGCTCCATTGCAAATTGCGAACTGCCCTGAAGTGAAGCAAGAAAGGCTTCGGTGTACTCCAATACCCTTGGATCCTCGCTATGGATTGTGCCCAGCAGATAACCGGCATGCCCCTGATCTGACTCTATAGACCAGAATAGAGACTGATCCTGAGCAACAGCTACCTGCTGTGACCAGAAAAGGCCAGAAACAAGCATCAGGACGCTTAACGCCCGACCACTTTTCATTTGCTGCATGGCAATCTTCTCCACTTTCCCTTATTCTCGCTGCCATTCTCCCAGAACATGACGACTATGCCTATTGCTGACCGATTCAGGGGCTTCCTGCCCGTGGTTCTTGATGTTGAAACCAGCGGGTTCAATCCCGCCAGCAATGCAATTCTGGAAATTGCCATTTGTATTATTCGCATGGACGACTTCGGCCGGTTAATCGTCGGTGAATGCGTTGACGCCCACGTGGAGCCATTTGAAGGCGCGGTTATAGACCCCCGTTCAATTGAGTTCACAGGAATTGACCTGAAAGACCCGCAACGCAATCCAATGGTTGAAAAGGAAGCACTGCGAATCATCTGCCAGCCGATTCGTAATGAAATCCGTGAAACCGGCTGCCAACGTGCGGTTCTGGTCGGCCATAACCCTGCATTCGACCTCGCTTTCCTCAATGCTTCAATTGAAAGATCCCAATTCAAACGAAGCCCGTTCCACCCGTTCAGCTCTTTTGATACTGCCACCCTGGGTGGCCTGGCATTCGGGCAAACTGTATTGTCCCGGGCGGTTCAGGCAGCGGGTCTTGGCTGGGACGAATCCAAGGCTCATTCGGCAGCTTACGACACACTCAAAACCGCAGAATTATTCTGTACTGTGGTTAATCAATGGAAGATTGCAACCGGGCGGTAGTCCCGTAACCACCACCCCCTGGTGTTTCGATAAGCAGTATCTGACCCGCACGTACCTGTTTCTGGCATTTCCCCGGCAAGGGCAGACCGTCGAGGGAATTTTTTCCCGCTTTTCCAGGTTCACCGCCCGCCAAACCCCAGGGCTGGTGTGTACGGCGCTCACTGATAATCGAAAGTTCAGCATCCGCCAGGAACTGATACTCCCTGGTGATCCCATTGCCACCAACGAATTCACCGGCACCCCCGGAGTCCTGCCGCAGTGAATATTTCAGAATTCTGAGCGGATAATGCCGCTCCAGGACTTCGACTGGCGTATTGAGTGTATTGGTCATATGACTGTGCCGTGCAGAACGCCCGTTGTAATCCTGCCCGGCGCCCATTCCGCCAGCAAGGGTCTCGTAGTAGTCCCAGGGTGCATCTCCGCGTGAACCCATGGCAAGGTTATTCATGGTCCCCTGACTGGCCGCTGGAATTAAATCCGGCAAAAACTTTGCCAGGGCACCGCATATCACGTCAACCACCCGCATGCTGGTCTCAACGTTTCCAGCCGCCACCGCCGCTGGTGCTCTGGCATTGACCAGACAAGCCTCCGGTGCTTCAATTTTAATGGCCGCCATTGCACCAAAGCAGGCCGGAACCTGCTCCGGCATCAAGCAACGAAATACGTAGAAAACCGCCGCAGCAGTTACCGAAAAGGGGCAATTCAGATTTCCCTCAACCTGCCCTGAAGTTCCTGAGAAATCTATCTTCACGCCATTTCCATCAATCTCGACCCGCGCTGATATCGATATGTCACAGGTACCCAGACCATCATCATCAAGCAGGTCCGTAAAAGTACTGACCCCTTTGGGTAATTCTCCAAGACTGGCCAGCGCCAGTCTTCCGGCGTAAGCCTGAAGATCACCACAGGATTCATTAAACGGTTCAACTCCAGATTGGTTTACCAGCAATTCCAGTCCCCGGATTCCCAGCAGATTCGCAGCTATTTGTGCTTTGAAGTCACCCTGTGCCAGGTCACGGTTTTGCAGTTGGTCCAACAGTTCATCGAGCATCGACTGATCAAGCTTATCCCCTTTCATGATAAAAGCCGGTGAAATTAAAATGCCCTCCTCTTCCAGCCGACTACTGAGCGGCATGGATCCGGGTGCATCAGAACCAATATCCGCATGATGGGCACGGTTTGCGCAAAAACCGATCAGCCGATTGCCGGCAAATACCGGGGCAATGAAAGTAACATCAGGTAAATGCGTACCCCCACGGAAGGGGTCATTGAGAATGACCATGTCGCCGCACTCCCAGTCAAACTCCTGAACCAGGCCTTGCATGGCATAAGCCATACTTCCTAAATGGACTGGAATGTGGGTAGCCTGGCCAAGTAACAGGCCTTGTGCATCGAACAGGGCGCAGGAGTAATCGAGACGGTCCCGGATATTAGGCGAAAAAGCAATCCGGCCCAGCAATGCACCCATTTCCTCACAAATGGCCGTTATCCGGCTGGAAAACAGGCTTAATTCTATTGGGTTACCAGCCAATCAGACCTGCCTTGGGTCAGGCTGCGCGAGAACCGCTTCCCGCCGGGAGCTTTTTAATTGCTGCAGTGATTTGAGAATACGCGAATGATGAAGCCCCAGGATTGAGGCGGCCAGAAATGCCGCATTGATCGCACCGGCCTTGCCCACACCCAGGGTCCCAACAGGAATTCCCGGCGGCATTTGAACGATAGATAACAAGGCATCCATGCCGTTGAACGAAGCAGACATGACGGGTACACCCAATACCGGCAAATCTGTTTTGGCAGCAATCACACCCGGCAAAGCAGCAGCCATACCGGCCCCGGCGATGATGATCTCAAGCCCTCTTTGCGCTGCCGTACTGGCATATTCAAAAGCGACATCCGGAGTGCGATGGGCCGATATCACCCGGGTTTCATTCGGAATATCCAGTTGATCCAAAATTTCCACACCGTGGCGCATAATTTCCCAATCCGACTGGGACCCCATGATCACACCGACAAGTACAGAATTATTCACCAGGTATCCTTTTAAAACAGAAATCAGGGCATTATTGTATCAGCGACCTCGCGCACAAACAGCATAGAAGTAGTCCTTCGCTGCCAAGTTTGCGTAGAATAGCCTGATGATCAACAACACGGAAAAAAATTATGCCGGTTGATGCAAAACTCCTCGAAATTCTTTGTTGCCCAATGAGCAAATCTCCATTGACCCGGCTTGCCCCACAGCAACTGGAAATACTCAATGAAGCTATTGGTCGTGGCGAAGTGAAATTTGTTGAAGGCGAAAGCGTCCAAGCTCCGCTTGATGAAGCACTGGTGACAGAAGATATGAAAGTCATATATGCAGTCGAAGACAATATCCCTATTTTGCTATATGAAAAAGGCATCGGAACCACCCAACTAGCGGATTTCTGATCATGCCGGACCCCGCCGGACCGCCCGATCGTCCGAGCATGGAACTCATATCGTGTGATGTATCGCTGGCGCTCGCCGAAGATATTGGAACCGGCGACTGTACGGCCGGCCTGATTCCGGAAGACACCAAACTCGCAACCCGCGTTATTTGCCGCCAACATGCTGTTCTGGCGGGCCTGCCCTGGTTTAATGAGACTTTTCGCCAACTGGATCCGCGAGTCGCTGTACACTGGAATCTGGCTGATGGCGAGGCTATGCTGCCCGACCAGGAAATCTGCCGTATAGACGGCCCTGCGGCCAGCATACTCAGTGGTGAGCGTACGGCGTTGAATTTTCTTCAGACTCTTTCCGCCAGTGCCAGCCTTGCCCGGCAATACGTAAATGCAGTAGCCGGCACACAAGCCATTATTCTCGATACCCGCAAGACCCTGCCAGGACTGAGGCGTGCTCAGAAATATGCCGTTGGGTGTGGTGGAGCCCAAAGCCACAGGGTCGGGCTTTTCGACGCAATTCTGATCAAGGAAAACCATTTAGCGGCGCTGGGCTCAATTAGTGCAGCCATCGAATGTGCCCGCGCAATGCATCCCGGTCTATTGCTGGAAGTTGAGGTTGAGACGCTTGAGCAACTTGCAGAAGCATCCATGGCTTTGGCGGACCGGGCATTGCTGGATAATTTCAATATTTCCCTTCTGGAGAGAGCTGTTGACCGGTATTCGGGTCGAATCGAATTGGAGGCATCCGGTGGGATAAACCTGCAAACAGTGAAGGAAATTGCACAAACCGGAGTTGATTTTATTTCCGTGGGTGACCTGACCAAAAATATCAGTGCCGTGGATTTTTCAATGCGCTTCATCTGAAGTATTTTAAAAATCGCAAACACTAATGCTTTCCCACAAGCTTGTTCTATAATCGGGTGTAATGCCAAACGGACCTGATCATGCGAAAACTTCTTAAATTTGCGTTCACCAGTATTTTTCTGACAATCCTGATCATTCCCCTTGCGCATTCCCAGCAATCTGATCCAAAGCCGATCAAGCTTTTTAAAGATCACGCAATGCTGAACGTGACACTCAAAGCCCCCTGGAGATACATTGAGCGAAGAAAAACCGATCCAATGACACACAAGGGTCAACTTGAGTACACCGACAGCAACGGCCAGCAACATTCACTTGATATTGGAATTACAACCCGGGGTCTCACGCGTCTTGAACGCGTCTGTGATTTTCCGCCACTGAAGATCTGGTTTGATAAAAAACAGGTAAAAGGCTCGACATTCCGTGGTCAGGGTTCCCTTAAAATGGTCACCCATTGCAAAACCAATGTTCGTTATCAAGCATATTATCTCAAAGAGTTCCTGAGCTACCGCATTTACAACCTGATTACACCTTACAGCTTCAAAGTCAGGCCGATGATGATCACTTATATCGATACCGAACGTGACGATAAAACGCTGCAACGATTTGGTTTCCTGATTGAAGACATAGATGATGTTGCAGACCGGCACGACATGAAGGAACTGGAAATCCCAAGGGTCCGGCATCTTAAGCTGGATCCATCAGAAACCGCCAATTACAGCATCTTCCAGTACATGATCAGCAACCTGGACTGGTCCGCTACCGGCGGACGGGATCCTGTTGAATGTTGCCATAATTCAAAACTGATCAGTAAAACTCCGGAATCCCTACCCATATACGTGATTCCATATGACCTGGACTCTTCCGGCCTGGTCAACGCGGCGTATGCCGCACCGCCTGATAACTTGCCGGTCAGAAGTGTTACCCAGAGACTATACCGGGGTTTTTGCTTCCATAACGATGAGATACCAGCCACATTGGATCGGTACCGTGAGAAAAAACAGGAAATCTACGATCTCATAAACAACCAAGAATTACTCAGCAGCAACGGCCGGAGAAGTGCCATCAAATTTCTTGATCGGTTTTATACTTCGCTTGATAGCGAGGCAAAAATCAAAAAGAATCTGCTCGACAAATGCCGGGGCTGATGGGTTCAGGCACCGCTGTAGTTTCTTCTGTCTGACTGTTTTCTTCGCCGCTTAGATCAATACCCGGATCAGGCTCTGTGCCTGTCATTTCAGCCAATCTCTTGCGCAAACTTTGATTATCGGGTTTGAAACTGATGACCTCTTCAAGGTATGCGATCCGACCCTCGGCGGTGACCGGCAATTCAAGTTTGCGGTCACTATATCCGGCAAAGGCCTTTCCTCCGGAGAGTTCCAACCAGCCATCATTGGAGCCATAGTGGGAAGCAATGCCGGTATCGTTAACCACCACTCTGCCGTTAAAGCGCGGCCAGACCACACCGCCCGTCGGCGTATGGCCAACGACAATGCGTGAGGCACCATATCTTTCCAGGATCTGGTCTAATGCAGGACTGAAATAGTCCTCATCTTCCAGGGCCAGGCCGCGATACCACAAGGGTCCGTTCTCTGCGTTGAGAACACCCTTGACCCCTTGCTGATAGTTTTGTAATTGCAACTTTGCCTGGTCGGTAAGTTCTGCCAGGGAATACTTGCAATATTCCGGACTTAAGCCGCCGTGCAGGAATATCGTATCGTTCACCATCACCGCCACTTGGTTCCCAAGTACCCACTGGCCATACTTACCGGTTGGCGACCAGTTGAGCCGGTGTTCCACCCATCCCAGCGGGATTTCACTTTCCCATTGCAGACGGTATTGCTCCAAATCCATGAGCAGGAACTCTTCCGGTTTAATTTCCCTGATCCTGTTGAGTTGAAATTCCCATTGCCGCTCACGATTTTCCGCAGCGTTCTTGCCTGCAAAAGCCTGAAATTCATCGCTGGTGACATAGCGCAGATCGCCATAGCTGTTCATGGCTTCATGATTACCAATCAGTGTATGTACCTTGCCGCCCTTTTTCTCAGCCTGTTTCTTTAATTTAGCCAGGTGATCAATGATTTTACGCGTATCAGGTCCACGATCAGGCACGTCACCGGTTTGAACAAAATGTGTTTTGCCCGCTGACCACCTGCCACGGGAATTGACCAGGGCGGCCGCACGCAGCACATTAATATATTGCGCGTAGTCACCATGCAGATCGCCGATCGCAACGACACGCTCTATGCCTTGCCAGTGGTAATCATCAATTTTTATGGCATCAATTTTTATGGTATCAATTTCTATGGCATCAGTTTTTCTGGATTGGCCGTGCGCACAGGCAACTGAAAGGAACAAGGACAACACGCCCGCTACGATTCGCAAGATCACCGCAAGCCCCCTACAAACTCAAATTCAGTCAAAAATATCTCTGTCCTGATCCTCATCTTCCTGCTCTGTACTCAGCCGCATATAGGACTTGGAATCTTCAGAGTAACCATAGTTCAATGTCCACAAGGCCAGGAACGTGTAGTTAAAGACAATAGTACATGATCAGGGCAATCATCAGCATACCTATTCCGGCAGCCAAACCCACAGCCACAGCCATAAAAAATAAATACCGAATCCGCTGTGTTCTTCAAAGTATTCCTGAACCGGACACCCGCCACAACACCGGCAAGGCTAAAGGCCAGTGCCAGGGAATTGTGCACAATCAAAACGATACCAGTCACCGCAATCGGCAAAATGATAATGGTTTCCAATAGCGACTGATCGACTTTTGACTGCTGACGAATTGCCATATAGACCCAGGAAACCGGGATCATCAAAACAACTGCACCGAGGATTGCAACAATTAACCACACGATACCGCCAAACTCATTACTGACACTTGATGCGTGAATTTCAACCCCGGTAAAACCGGTGGAATCGTCTTCATCCAATAAGTGCTCAACCACGCCCAGCGGCAAATGCTGCTGTAAATCCGGATTGTGTGTAGGCGACCCAGATTACCGACGCAATCACCAGGTAGAAAATGGTCAATCGAACAAACAGGTTCAGATGATGCATAGTTTGGCCTGCAACTATTTTTGATTATATTTATGCCAAGCAAGCATACCCAAAATGCCTGCAGGTTGCTGATTTTCTGATGACCCCTGGGCAATTGACATGTACATGAGCAGGTCATCATTTCACTTACCAACAACAAGGGCAGAGAAATAGCGATTACCAATTTCACATAAATTGTGCCCCGGCCTTTGATTTATGTAGAATGTCCGGGTCTGCGGGAATTCACCTGGATCGCCAATCGGTTTGTATTCCCGCCAGAGAGAACCGGAGTGCTTGATGTTCAGGATTTTATTAACCCTCGCAGCAGCCATTTTAGCCACCATCGTTGCTGCGAAACTCACCTTTGAAGCGAATTCATATTCCGGTAGTGAGCCTGTCAATCAGCCCTGGACCCAGGGGACGATGGAATTTGTTTCCTGGAATGATGAACAGTGGGCTGCCTGGATTCGCTCCGGTAAGTTTGAACAAAGCCCGCAAGACACAG
>SMVA01356624.1_pt1 | contig 11611 bp, 5 predicted proteins | sample 2456451 | NCBI WGS metagenome assembly SMVA01 (sample SAMN11095933, study PRJNA526329) | marine sediment metagenome | biome: Marine sediment; feature: Surficial sediment; material: Deep marine sediment; isolation source: Hadal surficial sediment | place: Pacific Ocean | collected 2014-05 | depth 0-1...
ACGGCGAGGAAGTCGAGGTCGGTATCGGCGATGGTGTAATCCCAGTCGATGGTGCCATTGTTGGTGTTACCGCCCGCTGCAGTAATGGTAAATGCGTTCTCAATCGCGGCCTGCTGAGGAGCAGTTAGAGTGAGCGCTGTAGTGACAGAGGCAGTGGCTTCGGTCGCGGTTGGTAGATCGGTCAAGTCAAGGTCGGTAAAAGTGATCGAGCCAGTTTCACTGACCGTACCACCTTCCGTAATCGTGCCGGCGACATCAACGATGGCGATGACCGGCGCATCGTTGGCCCCGGTGATGTCAATGGTGACATCCTGGGTACCGGTGCCGCCGTTACCGTCATTGACGGTGATGGTAAAGACGACGGTGACGGTTTCGCCGGCAGCGAGGAAGTCGAGGTCGGTATCGGCGATGGTGTAATCCCAGTCGATGGTACCGTTATTGGTGTTACCGCCTGCAGGACTGATGGTAAACGCGTTCTCAATCGCAGCTTGCTGGCCTGCCGTCAATGTCAGCGCGGTAGTGACAGAAGCCGTGGTTTCGGTGGCCGTGGGCAGATCGGTCAGGTCGAGGTCGGTAAAGGTGATCGAACCATTCTCACTGACGGTGCCGCCTTCGGTAATGGTGCCGGCGACATCGACAGCGCTAACCACCGGCGCGTCATTACTGCCGGTGATGGTGATGGTCACCGTGTCGGTGGAGGTCGCCGACGTACTGTCTGTGGCGGTGAGGGTGAAGGTCAGGGTGATCGTCTCACCGGCCCCCAGGAAGTCCAGGTCGGCATCGTTCGCGGTATAGCTCCAGGCGGTGCTGCCCGGTGCGGCCGCATTGGTGACGCCGGCGCTGAAGCCACCTTCGAGCGAGGTCTTCAGACCGGGATCGATCGTGCCGCCGCTCCAGACCGCGGCTGTGGTCAGGGCCGCACTGATGTCCACCACGTCGGTAGTGTCGATGTCGCCGAAGCTGACCGTACCGCTGGCACTCAGATCCTGGGCGCTGGCATCAGCCGCTTCAACAAAACCAAGGTCCGAGACATCGCTGATGGTTGGGGCATCGTTGCTGCCGGTGATGTTGATGGTGACGTTCTGGGTATCGGTGCCGCCATTGCCGTCATCGACGGTGATGGTATACACGACGGTAACGGTTTCGCCTGCGGCGAGGAAGTCGAGGTTCGCTTCGGCAATGGTGTAATCCCAGTCGATGGTGCCGTCATTAGTGTTACCGCCATCGGCGCTGATGGTAAAGGCGTCTTCGATTGCGGTTTGTTGCGCCGGGGTCAGGGTCAACGCGGTGGTGACCGACTGGGTGACTTCGGTGGCGATTGGCCGATCGGTAAGATCCAGGTCGGCAAAGGCGATCGAACCGGAGTCCGAAAGAGTAGTGCCCTCGGTAATATCGCCGACGACATCGACGACCGTTATGACGGGGTCGTCATTGGCGCCGGTGATATCGATCGTGACATCCTGGGTATCGGTACTGCCATTGTCATCATCGACGGTGATGGTGAAGACAAGCGTGACGGTCTCGCCCACGGCGAGGAAGTCGAGATCGGCCTCGGCAATGGTGTAATCCCAGTTGATGGTGCCGTTGTTGGTATTGCCGCCCGCCGGGGTAACGCTAAAGGCGTTCTCGATCGCGGCCTGCTGCGCGGGCGTCAGCGTCAGCGCCGTGGTGATCGATTTTGTCGCTTCGGTTGCGTTCGGTCGATCGCTCAGGTCGACGTCGGTAAAGGTGATCGATCCGGCTTCGTTGAGGGTGCCACCCTCGGTGATGGTGCCGGTAACGTCGACGATGGCAATGATCGGGGCATCGTTGGCGCCGGTGATGGTAATCGTTACCGTGCCCGTGTCGGTGCTGCCTGCGCCAGTGCCGCCATTCGCCATATAGGTAAAGCTATCGGTGGTCGACTCACCCACAGCGAGGTCATCATAAACGCCATTGGTGTCGTAGACGAAGCTACCGTCCCCGTCCAGGGTCAGCAGGGCGCCCGAGGCGAGAGTGATCTGCGAGTCGACGTCGCTCAGTGAACCGTTGACGCGATTGACGACAAGCGGATCGCCTTCAGTATCAATATCGTTCGCCAGAACCCCACTGATCGCGCCCACAGTCAGCACCGAATCCTCGTCGATGCCGTAGTTATCGTCGACTGCGGTGATCAACAGCGTAAAGCGATACTTCTGCTGCAGGTCAGTACTGATGGCGACGCTGCTCTCGATATTACCGGCCTTGTATTCCAGCAACCAGTCACCTCCCTGACTACTGGCGCCGGTTAAATCGCTGGATGCGGCGACGTCGGTCAGGGTCAAGGCGCTGAGTTCATCGATCAGGTTCTGTCCGATCTCGCTGGCCGCCAGCTCGCAGCCGTAAATAAGGATATCGCCCGAGTCGGTGAACGCATTGGCCCACAGGGCAATACTGAGATTGTTCTGCTGTAATGTTTTCGCATCGAGGCTGGTGTTGCCAAGCTGCACGCTGCCGTCACTGCCGTGGGAGATTATGTGAATCGCGTCGAGATCTGTCTGTTCTCGCAGGATTTCCGATATCTGTTCTATTCCATTGCGCTGGTTATCGAGCAGAACTACTTCAAAACTGCGGTTGCTGTCGGCGTTGTTGAACAGGTCATCGAGCAGTGTCTGGTAGTTTTCCACCGCGCTGTCGACAAACACGACCTCACGGGTTGGTAGTTCGGCTGCGGACTCGTCTGTTGACTCTTGCTGCGGGATCGATGTTTGTTTGGCGAGCTGATCGATGTCGAGGTAGGTAGCCGTGGGGGATTCCACTTCGCCTAGTACTATTCCTTCAAGGCCTCCCGAAAACAACCTTCGTTCTTCAAGTTCCTCGAGAATAAACTTCGAATTCTGCGGATAGTTGTTTAATGACTTCTTCACTAAGGCTTCCCTGACAATCCATGACACATATTACTTTTCAGTAATTACTCAATCTTGCGATTCAACCTCGAGGAAACGATAAATCGATTATTCCGGGGTAAAATCGCGTGAAAATACCCATTGAGTATAGTCAGGAATCCCTGTTTCGAAGGTAATATGGCCTATAACCGGGGCATAAGTGTCAGAATTGTGGCCTCACCAGCAGAATGCCGGCTTCAGCGGGGCGGTTATTCGATTGCGCTACTCAGCAGCGAGCTATAAACCTTCTGCGTGGAGGGATCCGGGGCAGAAAAATCAAAGCTGGCCATGCAATTCACACCACCGACCAGCTGGTCACCGGGATTGGGTAAGGCCATGCGCACGGTGAAGCTGCCGCTGGCTGGATCGATCAGCTGATCCACTACGGTCACGGTCGCTTTATAGGTCCGGTTCGCTGGGCGTTCCGGTTGTATCTCTACTTCCATGCCCGACAGGATCAGACCGAAGTATTCGGTCGGTGCGATCAACTCAACCCGGAGTGGATCGATCTGGGCCAATTTCATGATGGGCCGATCTGCAACCGATTCACCGACGGTGGCGTAGCTATCGATGACGACACCGTTAATCGGGCTCTTGATGGTTTTCAATTCGAGCTGGATGAGGGCCAGTTCGAGGTCCAGTCTGGCTATTTTTCGTTTGTCCTTGGCCTTGGCCAGATCAAACTCCGCCAATGCCACTTCGGTATCGGACTTATCCTTCTCGAACTGGGATACCGATTTCTTGGCAAATAATTCGATCATGCGTTTGTTGTTCAATTTGGCGTAACGCAGTTGCACTTTAAGCCTTCCGATTTCGCTTGTAGATGCAACTTTCTGCCTGGCCAGTTTGACTTTGGCCCTTTCTACCGATGATTCGAGTTGAACCAGTGGTTGACCTATTTCGATGAAGTCGCCTGGCTTCACCAGCATTGCCTTCATGGTGGTGTCGACCGGACTACTGAGTTCGATATACATTTCCGGTTTTACCAGGCAGTCGAGTTCGGCCGGCGGGGCAGCCGCCGCTAGCGAGAAGCTGCCAAGAGAAGATATCAGGGTTAATAATGCGATTAATTTTTTCATTGGCCTAGGCGTATCTGATGTTCCTTGAGTTGTATGGTGAAACTGTCAACTATTCAAATTTTCCTGAAAATGCCAGGATACGGCGCAGATGTCGATCCTGCTTGATTAACTTTTTCCGGGTCCGGGACTGTTCTCGCTCATTCTTCTGCTGAGGCAGTCGCAGTACCAGCCTGGTGATAAACCCGGGTAGATGTTTTTGCCCCGGGGTAAATTTGCCGAACAATTTCAGTATAGTAGAGGAATAATAATTTTCCAGAACGGGGTCCTCAAGTGAGAGAATTACCTCGGCGCTGCCCGGATCACCCTGGCGTGCGCAGCGACCGTATAGCTGGCGATCTACCCGGCGCGAGGCGTTGCGGCTAAGCGCGATAACATGCAAGCCACCCAACTTCGCCACCCCGCTTCCGAGCGATATATCGGTGCCACGCCCGGCCATATTGGTTGCCACGGTAATCGCCTGTTGTTGTCCGGCCTGGGCAATAATTTCGGCTTCGTGTTTATCCTGCTTTGCGTTTAGTACGCGATGTGGAATTTTAGCCTGTTGCAACCACGCGCTCACCTGTTCGGACTCTTCTACCGAGCAGGTGCCTATTAACTGTGGCCGTAGCCGTTGATACAGCGCATTGATTCGGGCCAGTAACGCCGTTTTTTTCTGGGCCTCGTCGCGATAGACCAGTTCCGCCTGCATCACCCGTTTACAGCGTTTATTGGTGGCAACCTTGATGACATCGAGGCCGTAGACGCGATGTAGCTCGGCAGAGACTTCGTTGAGCGTGCCGGAGGTACCACCGAGGCGCAGGTAACGACTAAAGAATCGCTGATAGCTGATGCGCGCCTGTGGCTCGCGCGGGTCGCTGATGGTGCAACCTTCCTTGGCTTCGATCATCTGATGCAATCCCTGTTCCCAGAATCGATCCGCCATGATTCGACCGGTAGACTCATCGATAATTCGCACCTTGCCTTCCTGAATCACATACTGGTGGTTTATTTTGTAAAAACAGTTCGCCGTCAGCGCCTGCCTGACCAGCATTTCGCGGCGACGGCTGTTTTTCCAGAATTTGGGTAGCGTAACAATCAGATCGCCGAGATTCTCTTCGCCCTGTAGTGTCAATTCGATACTTCTGGATTTTTCGTCGATGCGGTAATCGAGGTCTTTAAACAATGTGGACGCGAGATACAGCGCGTCCGCATAATGCTGGTGGTTTACCTCGCTGGGCAGGGTCCGGGTGATGATCAACGGTGTCTTTGCCTCGTCAACGAGCACGCTGTCGGCCTCGTCTACCAGCGCAAAACAGAGGCCGCCGAGTAATAGCTGGCCGGCGTCGCGTGGCTGTTGGCGGCGTTGAATCTGGCGGAACTGGAAGCGCAGGTCCCCGGTGTCATCCCCCATTTCTATACGGTCTCGCAGGTAATCGAAGGCGATCTGCTTGTTGGTGGTATGGATAATGTTATTGCGATAATTCCTGTGGCATTGAACCGCGTCCTGGCCATCGACCACGGCGGCACTGCTCAACCCGAGACGCTGGTAAAGCGGCGCCATGATTTCCTCGTCGCGGGACGCCAGGTAGTCATTTACGGTAATCACATGGACCGGAATGCCAGCCAGTGCAGCGGTACAGGCTGGCAGGGTAGTGGCCAGGGTTTTGCCTTCGCCGGTTTCCATTTCGGCGAGCATGCCGCTCATCATTATCCAGCCACCATAGAGCTGAACGTCATAATGACGTAATCCCAGGACTCTATCGGCCGCTTCGCGAATCACCGCGAAGGCTTCGAAGATCAGCGCCTTTTCAAGCCCCTGCCGATATAGTTTCTCGCGCAGCGCGGCTATGGACTGTGTCAATTCCTCTTCCGAGGATTCTTTTAGTGCCTGTTGATAGCGGTTGACCTGCCGCAGGACGTACCGCTGGCTGTATATCTTTCGCCGCAGCCTGGTTTTACAGCGCTCATAGAGACGATGACAAAACTGTTCCAGATCGTTTGCCTTGCTTTCCAGCCTTTGCGGATAGGCGCCAAAGCGTATCCCCGGTCGAAAATTCAGTTCAGACATCGAATTGCCTCAGGAAGGCCTGGCGGATGCGTCGATACAACTGTGTTGCTACCGCCTCGCTGCCATGATTGATACGGATATAAGCGCGAGTGCCCAGCAGGATATCCGGTTGCTCGGCATCGAACTTCAGATCGACCAGGAAAAACTTTTCTTTGGTAATCAGGTCGTTGCCGCTTTCCGGAATGGTCACGAACTTACCGCCGCCAAGGATCGACAGCGCCGCGCTCGGCAACAGGTTGGTGGCTTCGGGTGCCTGCCTGATAATACTGACGGGGTAGTCACTGCGGGGGTCGCTGGCGAATCTGACTTTAATGTCGACGATTTTCTGGCGTAGTTGTCCGATATGGTCCTGGCTGACCGCCATGCGAATGGTAGGCGCTGAATCATCCAGAATATAACCGAGTAACTCGCCCTGGCGCACGAAGCGACCCGGTAGATCATCTACTTCGGGCAAAAGAACCCTTCCGCGTTTGGCGGCGACGACCGACATGGTTCTGATTTTTTCGATAATATAATTTAACTCTGACTCGGCCACGCGAATCTCTTCCTTGAGTATGCCGGCTGCGACACGATTGGTCAGGCGTTCGGCCCGGTACAGACTTTGCAGTTCCCTGACCCTCGCCTGTGAAATACGCGCCTGTGATTTTAGAAACGGATCGTAAAGTCGGATTATCGAAGTTCCCGCCTCGACCAGCTGGTTATTGTCGACATCGGGAAATCCGACGAAGCCATCCTGCCCGGCTATCAGTTGGGCTTCATCGGATTGCCACAACACACCTTCGGTCAAGGTATAAGAGGGTATCGGCACAAAACCGATGAGCGCGACCAGCAGACTCAGGACGGCCAGGCTGGTGGCCACCGCGCGCCCACGTTTCTTGGTGAGACCGGGGCTGCTGGTGAGGTAATGCAGTGCCTTGGACAGCGGCAGCAACAATTGCAATCCAATTAACCAGATTGCCAGAATCACACCCGCGATAAAAAATTTCTCGGTGACCACGGCGATGATGAACCAGAGGATGGCAAAACGGTATACCAGGGATAACAGGCCATAAACGACAAACCAGAAATTCTCTCCCGGGGCATAGGCGGGCGAACTGGCGCTGCTCAAACCGAACAGGTAGCGTTGTATCAGATAGCACCAGTACTGCCCCGAGCGCTTGTATAAATTGGGAATACTCAGCGCATCGGCGAGGATGTAGTAACCATCGTATTTCAACAGCGGGTTGCCATTGAAAAACAATGAAGAGATACCCCCGATTATGAATATGTTAAAGCCGATGTCATGCATCATACCGGGTTCGGTAGCGAGGAACAGCAGCAACCCCAGCGCTGCCAGAAACGATTCCACCAGTATGCCCGCGGCACTGACCAGCATGCGTTTGTACTTGCTGCGAAAATGGGTGGCGGCGGAAACGTTCACATAGGGTATGGGCATGAACATGAGGAAATTGATGCCCATCTCGTGTACTTCGCCACCTTCCAGTTTGGCGCTGAACGCATGCCCCAATTCGTGCAGTATCTTGATCGGAGGGTAGAGCAAAAACATGATAATCAGGTTGTAGGGTGACAATGCGTTGACGGTGAAATGCTGGCTGATCTGGGGCCAGTGTTGGGCCGCCTGTAGCAGCGAGTAGACGATCAACAGCAGCCAGGCGATCGCCACCCAGCCACTAAACAACCAGGACAGCTTGTTGAAGTGCCTGTTGAGAAAGTCCTCCGGGTCCCACAGTGGCACCTTCTGTGCAACTGGATTTGAGAAACGCTGCTTTAACTTGTTCTGTTTATGCTTGAGCTGGCGTTCGAACAGTTCCTCGGTATTGATCATTACGTCGGTTTGAATCAAATCCGCGGCGTGGAGTTGTCCGAGCAACTGAATGATATCTTCCTGGCCCGGGACAAAATCGCCCATCTGCTCGCTGATTTGCGCGTAAATTTCCTCGACAGTACGCTCACCGTTGAGCAGGCCAATGAACTGGTAGGCTGCCGGATTGAAACGATGATTTCGACCACTGGTCGTGTCTTCCAGTAAATACCAGATCAGGCCGCGGTATTCATGGCGATGAATTTTCACATGCCGGTACAGGTTCGGCTTTAACCTGACCACCCGATACCAGTGCGGGCTGAGCAATCCGTCATTCATGTTATGGCCACCATAACCACAGCCACAGACTTATCCTGTCTACGATTTTGTGGGTCCAGATCCACAGCAGGCGGGCCTGCCCGGTGTCGATTTTGCCGATACCTTCCATGCCCGGTCGCAGCACGGCAGGGGCGTTGACCAGCGAGGCTTCGACACGAAATATATTGGCGCCGTCATCGGCTTTGGCGACTGCAATAATTTTTTCCACGACCAGTTCGAGTTTCTGATTCGAAAAGCTGGACAGGGCCAGCGTGCCGGTCTGTCCCTGGCTGATTCGGGAAATCTGGCTTTCGTCGACCTTGAGGATGATGCGGTATCCTTCCAGTGGTGCAATTTTAAACAGGCTTTCGCCGCGCTCTACCGGGGAACCCAGCAACTGGGTCAAATCACCCTCGATGACGATGCCGTCGAAGGGTGCGGTCAAGCGGATTTTAGCCAGCCGTTCCCGGTTCAGCTCGATTTCGGCGTTGGCCTGGTTAATTTGCTCTTTGACCACGCGCAGCTTGACCAGGTCCCGGGTCGACTGGGCCTGGCGATATTCGCGCCGGGACTTTTGCAGAAATCCGTTCAATTTCGCCTGTTCCAGGCGCAGATCGGAATCGTTGAGGCTGGCGAGAACATCACCCTGGCGGACGGTGTCGCCAGCGCGTACCGATGCCGAGAGTAGATATCCTGAAATTGGAGCGGCTATTACGCGTTGAATTTTCCCTTCGAGAATGGCGTCGGCCGTGACCCGGTACTCGGTTTCGACCAGGCTGGCCGTTACCAGTAACAGGGTCACCAGGATTACCGCCAGTTTTGTCTTTAAAAACCTGAAACCGAATATTGCTTTCAACTGATCGACCATTGACTTGCCCAGCCTGGCGAACAGGCCCTTTTCCTGATCGCGCTTCAACGCCAGGAAAGGCGTCATCAGGGAGAGGGTTTGCTGGCACAGATTAATCGCCTTGCTGTCCATAGAGTTGTCTTCGCTACTCAATAGTGTGATCGCACCAAATACCTGGTTTTCATGCACCAGCGGGATAGTGCACAGCGAGCCTGAACCGAATTTACGCGCCAGTTCCTGGTGCGCGCGCAGGATCAGCATTGCTTTCGGATCCGGGAATTGAATGACATCATCCTGTTCGATGGCCTCGTCCATGGCATCGGCAATCATCTGTACCAGGTTGGATCGCTGATCAAATTCCGCACTGTTAGACAGTGCAATCACGCGACAGTGATGACGATGATACTCGGCGAATGCCACGCGTTCACACTGGAATTCCGCGGTTAGCTCAGCGACCATTCTAATCAGACCCTGGTGGTAGCTACCCTGTTCAAAGCTGGATGCGAGCAGGCTCACAACATGGCTGTAAAAGCCATCCTCCTGGCCGTTGCTGACGCCTGCCAGGCGTAGCCACTGGATACTGCGTTTCAGGCTGCTGAATACCTGCTTCTGTTTTGACTCCGGCAGGTGCTCGATCCTGATAACGACGGCGCCGTAAGAAGTGGATTGAATCTGAATCGGTAACGCATAAAAATCATATACCTGATTATCGATAGTATCAGAACTGGGCATGCACACCGGTTCGGATTTTTTCAGGCAATACTTGACGATCGCGAGCAGGTCATCGTGCTGTTCCAGGTCGGTAGGCCATTTGGCCATCAGTCGCATCTGCCTGTTGACGCCATCGGGCATCACGAAGATGGCCGAGTGAACGTCCGGGATCATCTTGCAGGCGGTGTCCAGCCATATTTGCGAGAACCTGCTATCCATCGGCTCGCCTTCCGTGGCCCGTCGGTGTTCCCCTTGAGATACCGGGGCCTGACATCTTCGAAACCGGGTCCGAACGGGTATCGATGCCGGTGCTGGCCTTTACCTTGATATGTCCGGGTTGATTTTCGAGCGGGCGTGGCGAAATGAGCGTTGACTGGCCAAACCAGGACGCATGCCCGGCTGCCTGCGGGAAGTCGACACAGGGGACCATATTCCAGTCTGAAAATGGTGAAGTCAGTCCGCGATTCAAAACCTGTTGAAATTGTCGCCCGATGTTGGGAACAGGGGAGGAAATCATGTTATGTTGGTCGCCTGTCGTCCCTTATTTTATAGGGATTTTCGTTGGAATAATTCAGTATAGTTGAAATATTTGAATTCGAGTCTGTAGCGGCGAGACCCTGTTCACATCTGTAACCAGGCGATCGCTTTATTATGAAACATCGTCCCATCCTGCTGCTTGCGATAGCCCAGACCCTGATCTGGGCCTGCATCTATTACAGCTTCCCCGCGTTGTTGCTACATTGGGAACATTCGTTTGGCTGGAGCCGGGCCGACCTGACCGCGGCGATCACCCTGGCGGTATTCATATCGGCGTTCTGCTCACCGCTTGGCGGTCGCCTGGTCGATGCGGGAAAAGGTCCCCTGATGATGACAGCCGCGGCCCTGCTCGGGGGATGCTGTTTGATGCTGCTGGCCAGAGTAGAGCAGCTCTGGCAGTTTTACCTGGTCTGGGGCCTACTCGGTCTGTGCATGGCCGGTGGTCTTTACGAACCCTGTTTTGCCCTGATAACGCGCGCACGCGGTGCGGAGGCGAAGCGTTCCATCATATTTGTCACCCTGGTGGCGGGATTTGCCGGGACCATCAGCTTTCCGGTAGCGCATAGTCTGGTCGCGGCCTTTGGCTGGCGTAGCGCGGTGCTGGTGTTCGGTCTGGTGGCGATATTGATAGTCGCTCCACTGATGTGGTTAGGCGCCAATGTGATCGAACAGGAAGGTCGGGGGCGGTCTCTGCCGGAACAGGTTGCCTCGCAGGCGCATCGGTCTTTCCTCAAATCACCGGCATTCTGGTGCCTGGCCGGTGGCTTTGCGCTCGCCGCAGTATTACACGGTGTCACCCTGCATCACCTGTTGCCGATTCTGGATGAACGCGATATCCACCCGGAGGTAGCGGTCATGGTGATTTCTTTCATCGGCCCGATGCAGGTGGCCGGTCGCCTCGCGATGATGGCGGCCGAGCGCCACGTGTCGAATCATGGCATCGCGATTTCCTGTTTCATACTGATGGGCATGTCGATATTAGTGCTGATTGGCGCCGGTACCACGCCGGCGTTGCTGATTGCTTTCGTCATTCTCTTTGGTGGTTCATACGGCATGGTCAGTATTGTGCGTCCGGTGATCGCACGCGACCTGCTCGGCGAGCACCAATATGGCGCCAAGGCAGGCACACTGGCCATGGTTTACCTGACGGGTGCGGCTTCGGCGCCCTTCCTCGGATCGCTGGTCTGGTCCCGGGGCGGCTATGACCTGGTGCTACCCGGACTGGTGCTGCTCGCGGTCGCGGGGCTATGCCTATATCTTCTGGCCCAGAAATTGTCCTGATTCCACCGAAGCCAGGGCGAATTTTCGAGTCAACAAGCGTTTACTGCAGGGCCGAATTTATCCGGCCTGCCCCGGGGGACTCACGTG
>SMVA01062947.1_pt1 | contig 11607 bp, 10 predicted proteins | sample 2456451 | NCBI WGS metagenome assembly SMVA01 (sample SAMN11095933, study PRJNA526329) | marine sediment metagenome | biome: Marine sediment; feature: Surficial sediment; material: Deep marine sediment; isolation source: Hadal surficial sediment | place: Pacific Ocean | collected 2014-05 | depth...
ACTACTTCATCTGCGGCATCGGTGCGGCGCTGATGACCATTCTGCTGGCGGTGCCGTTTGTCGCCTTCCGCGCGCCCACCATCGGCGCCTCCGGTGCCGTGCTCGGTTTGTTGATGGCCTTTGGTTACCTGTGGCCCAGCAGGACCCTCCTGATCTGGGGGATCTTCCCCATGCGGGCCTGGACCATGGTGCTGGTGTTCGGCGGGTTGAATCTCTACTCGTTGATCTTCGCCAGCGGGCGAGGGAACATCGCCTACGCGGCCCATGTGGGGGGCATGGTGGTGGGCTACCTCTATCTGAAGCGCGCCTGGCGCCTGCGTCCGTTTCTGGCCCATCTTCGCTGGCGCATACGGCGCCGGCGGTTCCGGGTGATGGACCGACGCGACGACGACTTTCCGTTTCACTAGAGGGGCTGGAGGCCCGGCGGGCCTCCGGATCCTCGGCGGGCGTAGAAAAAGGCGCATCGCAAGGATGCGCCTTTTTCTATCTCATGCTGCGATCAGGGGCAGGCGGTATGCTGCAGCTTGCCTAGGGAAACCAGCAGCTCACGCGCCCCGGCGCCGCCCCGGAATGGCTGGCAGGTGCCCAGGGTCCAGCCGTCCGGAGTGCGCGTGAGGATGCAGGCGTTGGCCCCGGAGCCCACCACTAGGGAGAGCGACTGGCACACCGTGGCACCCTCCGGCGAGGAGTTGTCGTCGCAACCGGAGGTATATTCACACGGACAGCGCTCCACATCCGGATCGCAGGTCCCTTTCTTGGGCGAGTGTCCCGACCCCGGATCGTCCAGCCCGCCCTCCGGGTCGGTGGAGACCCACTGCCCATTCCGCCCGAGTGCGAACTGGGTGTTGATCCGCTCCGGCTCGCTGACGGAGACACCGCTTTCCACGCGGAAGCGTCCGTAATGGAAGGCGTCCCTGTCGCCGTTGAGGTTCCAGATCAGGTGGAACTCGCCGCCCGGCGCCGAATAGGCGCGCGGGTGGATCTCCTCCGAGGCAGAACTCACCAGGGTGAGAGGTGTCGTCCAGGATGCACCATCGAAGCGGCTAAGGGCCAGATCGTAGTCCACGCCGTTGTGGTGGCTCCAGACCAGGATGGGGTCGCCGGTGTCGATGTCGTTGAAGAGCGAAGGATAGGCATCGAAGCCGGGTCCACCGGTGCCGGGGATCACACCCCCGATCTGGCGACCTCGATCGCCTGTCAGCGACCACTCAAGGCTGGTAGATCCCTGCCGTGGACCGGCTCCCACCTCCTGCACGCGCAGCAGATGATGATCGCCTGGCGTCAGTGCGGTTTGCGTTGCGCCCAGGAGCGGGGCGAGACCTAACAGGCCCACGCCGCATAGAGCGATCAGCAATCGCGAAGTCCGGATCCGAGTTCGATTCTTGTCAATCATGGCACGCTCCCTCAGGGGCTCTTCAGAGCGATAATATTGCTCACGTCAAAGGTGCGCAGGAAGTCCCGGAGATAGGGAATATCCGGGAACAGTGCCTGTAGCTTCTCGAGGTAGTCGTCGCTCAACTGCTCCTCGTCAGCCAGATGGTAGACCTCGCTGAGCAGGTAGTAGCAGTTGCGAATAACTTCTGGGTACTGCTGCTCCTCGGCCAGGTTCAGGGCGCGTTCTCCGTAACCGGCGGCCTGGTCCAGTTCACCGAGCTTCATGTAGCCGAAGCACAGATCCTGCAGGGATTCTGCGAGGCAGCGGCTGGCACTGATCTCGGTGGCCAGGTCCAGCGCTTCGTGGATGCGCCCCAGGCCCTTGTGGTAGTCGCCGTTGAGCAGCCCGCAATAGCCGATGTTGTCCAGCAGGATGGCGCGTGGGAATCGCGTATCGCCCTTCTGGCCCAGGCGCAACTGCAGGGATTTATGGTACTCCTTCACGGCGTCGTCCGCATTGCTCTGGCACAGGTGCAGGTTGCCGAGGAGGTTGTGGCAGCGGGCCACCCAGAGGTCACCGTCCAACGTCCTGGCGTTCTCCATGGCCATCTCGGCGAAGATGCGCGAGCGGTCCCAGCGTTTCTGCCCTTTCATGCTCACGGCCAGATTGTAGGCGGCGCCGCAGATGATGGAGGGTTTGTTCGAGCGGAGGATGATCTCCCGCAGACCCTCTTCCGCTAGCTTGTGTTCGCCGAGTTCGAGTTGGATGGCGCTGCGGTTGTAGACGGTGCGATGAACCAGATCCTGGGAGCCGAGTTCATGCGCTATCTGGAGGGCATGTTCACAAAACTCCAGGGCCTTGTCAAAGTTGCCCCGCTGCAACTCTTCTTCTCGCTGCCGGAACAACTCGTCGTATACTTCCTGCGAAACCGACATGAAGTTGCTGCCCCCCCCATGGGACGAGTCAATCAGTTATTAGCCTGATTTCTGCTCCGCTTCCGGAGACGTCGGTGCGACCGCTTCCTCCTCCTCCTCACCCTTCACATTCTGGTACACCTTGAAGCGGAGGAAGTCGGTGACCTCTTGTTGATCCTCACGTTCCAGCCGTCGGAACAGGCTCAGGAATTCAGTCTCCTCGCCGCTGTGCTCCATCGCCAACTCTTCGTGGAAGAACTCGGCGATGTTCATCTCGAACACCGAGAGGATCTTGAACAGCGTCTCCAGGGAGACCTTGTACTCACCAGTCTCCATCCGACACAGATCGGACTGCTGGATCCCGACCTTGGACGCCAGCGTCAACTGGGTCTCGCTGCGCTCCTTGCGCAGTTTTCGGATCCTGGAGCCAACAAGAAGCAATTTCTTTCTCTTTCTTGGTCTGACGGTCATATTCATTGCAGCCGGGCTGACCATCGCTTCGGCCTCCCGGGCCTCCTGAGCTGTGCGGGCCCCAACGTGGGATCAGGACCCGTTTACATTCTACTCCTGTCGATTCTTCCTTGACAAGTCCCCCGGCGCGGCCCTATTATTTCTGTGGTTTCAGCCTAAAACCTCGACCGTGCCCGGATTGTCAACTTTTGTACGTTACCCAGGCACCCCGATGCAGCGACTGACCCTGGAGCCCTCAAAAAGTTCCTCAGCCGCAGCCGAGGGGGCCAGCAGCCCTGGGAGCCTGAAGGATCGAGATGGCCCGAAAGTTCCATTCAAGCCTCTATGGAAATATACGCTTACAGCATAAAGGGTCAAGTCCCTTTTGGGCTGACCGCCGAGGGGTGCAGGGGTCCACAGCGCCCGAGGTCTTGATAAATCCTTTACTTGCAATGTTTTAAATCAAGAGGGGAGCGGAGTTGAGCCGACGATATCCGAAGGATTCTTGCCTATCGCGCTACCTCTCCGAGATCAGCCAGTACCGCGTCCTCAGCAAGGAGGAGGAGGTGGTCCTGGCCAAGAAGGTACGCTCCGGGGCCCGCTCGGTGAATCGGCTGGTCGAGTCCAACCTCAGCTTTGTCGTCAAGATTGCCAACGAGTACCGAACCATGGGGCTGGCCTTCGAGGACCTCCTCAACGAGGGCAATATCGGCCTCATCGAGGCGGCCCAGCGCTATGACCACCGCAGGGGCACCAAGTTCATCACGTATGCCATCTGGTGGATCCGCAAGGCCATCCTGAAAGCCCTGGCAGAGCAGGCCACACTGGTCCGGGTGCCCAATTACCAGCTCAAGAAAGTGCGGGAAATCCGCGAGATGGAGCGCAATCTGTCGCGCAGCCTGGGTCGTCGCCCGCGGCGTGACGAGATCTCTGCGAAGATGCGCAGCCCCGTGGCGAAGCTCGACGAGATCCTGCAGATCAAGATGCGCGAGGTCTCGCTGGACGAGAAGGTGGGTGAGGACCGGGAAACACCCATTTCCGACTACCTGGTGGATGTGACGTCCGTCAACCCCGAAGACGAGTTCATCCGCAACGAAGGTACGGAGCTCATTCGCACCGCCCTGTTCACTCTCACCGATCAGGAAAAGACGGTGGTGGCCAATCGCTTCGGCCTCAAGGGACGGCGCCTGATGACCCTCAAGGAGATTGGCGAGCAGATGGGCTTGAGCCGTGAGCGCATCCGCCAGATCGAATGCCAGGCGAAGCGCAAGCTGCGCAAGATCTTCACCAACCATCGGTCGGTGGCCTCTCCACTGAAGCAGATCCTTCCCAAGAAGAAGCTCCCCCCGAACCGCAACCTCGCCCCGGCCGACGCCGTGGGTTCGAGGAAATGACCGGGGCATCCGCCACCAGTTGATTCCACCCTTTCGCTCCGCATAGAATCCAGCTTCGTCTCCGGGGATCTCCATGTCGGAACGCCATAACCATCCGGATGGTCTGAAACCGCGCGCCCAGCTCCCGACACCACTGGAGGAGACCGGGTCCTCGTCGTCCGTGGCGCAGCGCATGCTGGCACTGGCGGTCTCCACCCAGGATCTCGCCGTTCTCCATGGCGAGATCCTCGACCTGGTGGTGCCCGCCGTGGGGGCCGACTCGGGCCTTCTGGTGCTGGGACCGGCGCACGGGAAGCACCGTTGCTTCTTCTCCTCCCATGGCCCGGCCGCCAGGCTACCCTGGTCTCCCTCCCTCGCGGCGGCGGCGGAGGAGACCCGGCTCCCGGTGGTGGTAGCGGACCTGGCCACGGATGCCCGTGTGGCGGAGGGTGGCGAACTGATCGCCGGCGGTTGGCACGCCTATCTGTGCCAGCCGATTCTCTCTCACGGCCGTGTTCTGGGCACCCTTCACTTCCTGGCGCGACAGCAGGAGCGCTTCGACGCCACCAGCCTGGGACCTGCGGCTACCGCCGCCCACGTCCTGGCTCTGGCGGTTGGGTCCAGCGGCAGCGCCGCCGAGCAGCAGGAGGTGGGGCGGGAAGACGAGGCCGAACTTCTGATGCACCTCAGCCGGTCGCTGGGGAATTTGACCGAGCAGCACCAGGTCCCTGGAGTGCTGCTGGACACCCTGGCCCGCCTTGCCGATCCGGACCTCGCGGTGATCGTGCTCGAGGAGTCGCACCTGCCGTGGGACCAGGCCATGCGCGAGTACCGCCCGATCTCGGAGGATCTGCGGGTTGCGGCGTGTGGGGACTCCCTGGATGCGCTGACACGCGCCGGCGCGGCAGCTCCGCTGGACGTGCGGGTGCGCGAGATGCGGCGGGGCTCCGGCGTGCTGCAGCGGGAAGTTGCGCCGGTCTGGCGCTCCTGGGTGCATCAGCCCGTGGAACGCGCCGGCCGCGTGGCGGGGGTGGTGTCGGTGTTTGCGCAGCGCGAGCGTGCATTCTCCGAACCGCAGCGCAGAATGTTGACCACCGTGGCGGCGCAGGTGGCCATGACGCTGGAGCGGCTCGAGAGCGTGGCCGAGGCAGAGCGCATCCATCTGGAGTCGGTGGTGGATGCCATGGGTGAGGGCCTGCTGTGGATCGACGGGGACTGGCGGTTGCGCATGGCGAATGCTGCGGCGCGGCTGCTGCTGCAGGAATTGTCCGCCGGCCCCCAGCCACCACGCATGCAGCGTCTGGGGGCGGTGGATCTGAAGCTTGTGGCTCAGCAACTGGAGACAGCGCCGCGATACCACAGCGAATTCGAGATGGAACCGGGGCCGCGACGGATGTCCGTGACGGTGTCCCCCGTGCGCGGCCGTGGCGGCGCGACCGACGGCATGGTGATCCTGCTGGCGGATATCACAGAGCAGCATGCCTTGCAGCAGAAGTTGGTGCAGTCGGAGAAGCTTTCGGCGCTGGGGGAAATGATCTCGGGCGTGGCCCATGAGTTGAACAATCCCCTGGCTGCGGTCATGGGCTATGCGCAGCTGCTGGACTCGGACCTGGTGGAGCTGGATGGCGAGCACCGGCAGGAGAAGATCCGAACCATCCACCGTGAAGCGTATCGTTGCCAGCGGATCGTCCAGAATCTGCTCTCCTTCGCTCGCAACCAGAACCCCGAGCGCCGGCCCACGGATCTGAACGCCGCGGTGCAGGCGGTGATCCACCCGTTGGAATATTCCCTGCGCGTGGACGAGGTGGAGGCGATCCTCGAGCTGGCCCCTGACCTGCCGGCCGTGATGGGGGACGCGCACCAACTGCAGCAGGTGATCCTCAACCTGGTCAACAACGCCCAGCACGCGTTGCGGGAGGTGCCGGGTCCGCGTCGCCTGCGCATCTCCACCGTACAGCGGGATGGCAGGGTGGTGGTGCAGGTGGAGGACAATGGCGTGGGCATTCCAGCCGACAAGCTGGGCAAGGTGTTCGACCCGTTCTTCTCCACCAAGGCGGTGGGGAAGGGGACGGGACTCGGGCTGAGTCTGGCCTACGGCTGCATCAAGGAGCACGGCGGCGAGATCCGCGTGCAGAGCCCGCCGGGACAAGGAACCTGCTTCACCCTGGACCTGCCGGCTACTTCCGCACCCATCGTTGGTCAGGCAGACGAGCCCAGCGCTCCCACGCAGGCGCGCAAGCCCGTACGCAGCTGCAGCATCTTGGTGGTGGACGATGAACCCAATGTAGCGGCAGTCATCGCCGAAGTTCTCAGCGCTTGCGGACACCGCGTGGAGGTGGCGCATGATGGACGCGAGGCCCGCAAACGCATCCGAGAGGGTGCGGTGGACCTGATCATCACCGACCTGATGATGCCTCATGTGAGCGGACACGAGCTCTACGAGGATGTCCGGCAGCATTCGCCGGAGCTGGCGGCGCGCATGATCTTCTCCACCGGGGATACGGTGAGCGAGGGGACGCGGGAGTTCCTGCGGCGTACCGGTAACGCCTACCTCACCAAGCCTTTCCAGATTGAGACGTTGTTGGAGATTGTGGAGAAGGCGCTGGGGAAACTGGAGTAGAGGGCGGCGCGACCTTTGTTCTTGCCGGACGGACGGCAACGCTTCGCACGAGACCCTCCAACGGTCAAGGATGTTGGTTTCGTAACTCACTGAAGGGAATGCTATACTCTGGAGCCATTGCAACCAGTTTTGGAGATGTTTCATGCGGATGAGGCCGGAGCAGGTCGAGATGATGGCCCACCAGGTCGTACGGCGGCTGGATGAGAGTGGGCTGGTGCGCTTTGAGAATCGGGAAGGTGCGGTGGAACATGTCGCCCGGGCTCTGACCGCGGATCTGCAGGTGGAGGACCGGCTCAACGAGGAGGTCCGGGAGATTTTGCGGGGCCTTGCCGATCAAATGAATAGCCAGAATGTCCAGTACCACGAGATGTTCAAGCTGGTGAAATCCAAACTGGTGCGGGAGCGCAAGCTCGTCCTTTAACACTTCCGATTCGGAGCGATCCATGGGGCTCAGTCACGAGAAAATGGTTCACCTGTCGCATGTGGTCACCAATGCGCTGGACGCGGACGATGCGGTGACCTTCCTCAAAACGCACAACCAGGTGCGGCTCGAGGTGGTGGAGGCGTTGCGGCGAGAGTCTGCTCAGGAGGACGAGATCGAGCACCGTGCCCGGAGGAAGATCACTTCCATGAAGAAGGACATCGTCGAAGGAAGCCCGGAGTGGGACATCCTGTACGGCAAGTTCGTCGAAGAGGAGAGGGACAAGCGGCGGCGAGTCCGCTGAGCAAGGCCATCTCCACGAGACCCTTCCCCCCATGAGCCCGATGCGCTACGTGGTCGGCACGGCAGGCCACATCGACCACGGCAAGACCGCGTTGATCCGCGCGCTCACCGGGGCGGATACTGACCGTTTTCCGGAAGAGAAGAGCCGCGGCATTACCATCGACATCGGATTTGCCGCACTGGACCTGTCGTCCGAGCTGCACCTTTCCTTCATCGACGTTCCGGGCCACGAACGTTTCATCAAGAACATGCTGGCCGGGATCGGCGGCATCGACGTGGTCATGCTGGTGGTTGCGGCTGACGAGTCGGTGATGCCGCAAACGCGCGAGCACTTCGAGATCTGCTCGCTCCTCGGTATTCGCCGTGGTCTGGTGGTGCTCAGCAAGATCGATCTGGTGAGTGAGGACCTGCGCGAATTGGCGGAATTGGAAGTTCGCGAGTACCTGGAAGGCTCGTTCCTGGATGGAGCTCCGCTGGTGCCGGTGAGCAGCAAGACCGGGCAAGGGATCGAGGAGCTCAAGGAGGCACTGCAGCAGGTGGTCGAGGGCATGGAGCCCAAGGATGCCGGCGGTTGGGTGCGCTTGCCGGTGGATCGCTCGTTCTCGATCCGCGGGTTCGGGACGGTGGTCACAGGAACCCTGTTCTCCGGCACCCTGCACCAGGGAGACGAGCTGGAGATCGTCCCCGGTCGCACGGCGGTGAAGCTGCGGCGCGTGGAGGTACACGGTGAGGAGTCGCCGCAGGCGGTGGCCGGCCAGCGTGTGGCGTTGAACCTGCAGGGCGTGGATACCTCTCAGGTCCGCCGCGGCCAGGTCCTGGCGTCTCCCCAGGCGCTGCTGCCGTCCCGTCTGGTGGACGTGCGAATGCAACTGCTCGCCTCGGCGCCAGCAGTGCTCAAGAATCTCTCACGGGTGCGCTACCACCACGGGACGGCGGAGGTCCTGGCGCGTGTGAAGCTGCTGGGAAGCCATGTGCTGCAGCCCGGCGAGGAGTGCATGGCGCAGCTTCGCCTGGAGACGGATCATGTAGCGCTTCCCGGCGATCGCTTCATTATTCGCCGCTACTCGCCGTCGCGCACCATCGGCGGCGGGACGGTGCTGGACCCGGCGCCGCGGAAGCACCGCGGCCTGGCTGAACCGGCAGCAAGATACCTGGAGGCGATGGAGAAGGCCAGTCCGGACGACCGCGTGGTGTTGCTGGTGGACAGCATGGGTTCTCGGGGTTGCTCGCTGTGGGACTTGCAGGCACGTCTGGGGCTTCCGTTGGGGCGAATGCGCCCATCCCTGTCGCAGGCCGAGGCCGCCGGACGATTGGTGGTGGTGGGTGACGGCCCCGCCGCCCGCTGTCTGTCGCGAGCCGCCCTGGACGAGTTCCAGCGTCAGGTGCTGCAGCAGCTAGGGCGCCATCACCAGGCCCATCCGTTGGATCCGGGGCTCGGCAAGGAGGAGTTGCGCGTTCGTGTGTTCGGCGATGCACCGGTGGAGGTCTTCCGGTATGCGCTGGAGCTACAACAGCAGCAACAGTCCTTGGTGGTGGAGGGTGATCGCGTCCGCCTGGCCTCTCACCAACTGCGCCTGACGCCGGAGGAGGAGGAAGCACAGCAACTCATCGAGGCTGCTTTCCTGGCCGGCGGCCTCAATCCTCCCGGGCTGGCGGAGGTAGCGCGGCAGAACGGGTTGGCGGCATCACAGGCTGAAGCCCTGCATCGCGTCCTGCTACGCTCAGGACGCCTGGTCCAGGTGCGGAGCGGGCTACTGTTTCACTGCCAAGCGTTGGAGGATCTGAAGCAGCGATTGTTGCATTTCCGCAACCAGAATGAGACAATAGATATTGCCTCGTTCAAGGAGCTTTCCGGGACCACCCGGAAGAATGCCATCCCGCTTCTTGAATACCTGGATGCGCAACATGTCACGTGCCGTCGCGGGAGCGAAAGGGTCATCCTGCCTCCTCCGCAGCGTGTTCGCTAGCACGGTGTTTGTGTAGCGCATGAGGAACTGTCCATGGTCGAACTTCGGCAACTCCTCTGGCTCATCGGGATGCCTGGCCCGATGGAGCTTCTCCTCATCTTCGGGATCCTGGTGCTCATCTTCGGTGCCAGCAAGCTGTCGGGCATCGGCAAGGGGCTCGGAGAGGGGATCCGGAACTTCAAGAAGGGTTTGAAGGCGGACGATTCCAACGAACTGGAAGCCCCCAAGGACGACAAGTCGGATTGACCCCCACAGCATGCCGCGCGTAGAGTCCTCGCTTCATGGCTGAACTCACACCTGCGCTTCGGGAGGAGATCTCCTTCCACAAGGAGATGGTCCGCCGCCTGAAGCGCGAGATCGCACTGGTTGATCGCAACAGTCGCCGCAAGTACATCCGTGATTTTGATGAGGAGTACTCTACCTACGAGCAGATCTCGTCGCTGGACGATCTCATCATGGCGGCGTACCAGGCTGACATCATCTACATCGGCGACTACCACGCTCTGAGACAGTCTCAGGTGTTTGTGGCTCGCATGGTCAAGGAGATCGCGTCCCGGACCCGCAAGGTCCGGCTCGGGATGGAGATGGTCTTCGGCAGGAACCAGCGTGTACTGGATCGCTGGATGGAAGGGGAGATAGACGAGGACGAGTTTCTCACTCGCATCCGCTACCACCTGGACTGGGGCTACGACTGGGAGTCCTTCCGGCAGATTCTCGATGCAGCGAGAAAATACAAGGTCCCGGTTCTGGCTCTGGACTGCGAGCCCCGGAGCGGCTTTCGCTACATCCGCAAGCGGGATCAGTATGCCGCTCAGAGGATTGCCGCGGTGGTGGAGTCCGATCCCCACGCCAAGATCATTGTGGTGTTCGGTGAGAGTCACCTGGCTTCCGGGCACCTGCCGGAGCGCGTGCGGGCGATCCTGAAGGCCCGCAGCCTGGAGCGCCGTGATCTCGTCATTGTACAGAACGTGGAGCAGATCTACTGGGATCTGGCGGAGGGAGGTCACCAGCACGTGGACGTGGTGCGCTGTTCGCCATCCAGCTATTGCGTGTTCAACGCAAGCCCGTTGGCCAAGTACGAATCCTACCGTCAGACCATCGACCGGTGGAAGGCCGAAAGCGTGCAGGACACCGGACTCGATCTCACACCTACCATTTACAACATGGTGGACACCATCCTGCGCTTTCTGCGCCTGGACAAGTACCGGTATCGCCTGCAGCGCGACGGCTCGTCCCTGGAGTTACTGGTGGATGCCTATCCGGAGGTCTACTCCGATATGGAACTCGATCAGTTCCAGGACGTGCTGAGGGCCAGCAACCTGAACCCGGAGCAGATGGCCGAGGTCACGTATCATGTCGGTCGTAATGGTTCTTGCTACGTACCGAGCATCAACGCCATCTTCATCGGTGACTTCAACCTGGTGCACGGCGGCGAGGAAGCGGCGCACTTCGTGAACATGGCTCTCAAGGGTGAGATCTTCGAACGCGGTGGCAAGGTGTATCCGGCAGCGGACCTATTCTATGTCACTGTCCTGGAGGAGGCGATTGGGTTCTTCGGCTCGAAGCTCATCGACCCCAGCCGCAATCACTTCTTCGAGACGGAGTTCTACCGCTATCACAAGAAGTCTCCTGCAGTCATCGAACGCGAGACTCGCTACGGCTATCGTGAGTTCCGCGACATCATCGATTTCATCCTGCTGCACAAGCGCTTCGAGCGCAGCTACCATGAATACGAGGATGTGCCGGCCAGACTACTGGACGGCATCAACGCCGAGGGTGAGCGCTTCTCCATCCTCACTCATGAACTGGGATACTTTCTGGGCCAGCAGATCTACGACGGATACCATGCTGGCTCCATTCGGCGTCGCGAGGTGGTGAAGTTGTTCCAGCGCAGCTTCGAGCCCGGTGGCGAGGCGCTGAGCGTATATCTGGATCTGGTGGAGCGCCTGTCTGTGGACGAGTCCTCGGGCGAAGCGTCGTAGGCCTCGATCCCCTGTTTGCGTGTCACATCGCCTGTTACAGGTTACGGCTCGTTCGAGGCCGGACGCGCCTCACCCCGTCCTTCAGCCCTGCCCCAAGTTCCTGAATCTACAACCGTTGCCCCCAATTCGCCGGGGTGCGTCCGGACCTGGCACCGGTGTTGCTTTGACGCGGAGGGTAGGGGGAGAAATGAGAATCGTGGTC
>SMVA01194282.1_pt1 | contig 11606 bp, 9 predicted proteins | sample 2456451 | NCBI WGS metagenome assembly SMVA01 (sample SAMN11095933, study PRJNA526329) | marine sediment metagenome | biome: Marine sediment; feature: Surficial sediment; material: Deep marine sediment; isolation source: Hadal surficial sediment | place: Pacific Ocean | collected 2014-05 | depth 0-1...
GTCGTCGCCTATGATTTCGGTATCAAACACAACATCCTTCGTTTGCTTGCCGACCGCGGCTGTCGCATCACCGTGGTGCCCGCCACCTACAGCGCGGCTAAGACGCTGGCGCTGAAGCCCGACGGCGTCTTTCTCTCAAATGGACCGGGCGACCCCGAGCCCTGTGACTATGCCATCGACGCCATCGGCGAGTTGCTCGATGAGGACGTGCCGACGTTCGGCATCTGCCTCGGCCATCAGTTGTTGTCGCTGGCCAGCGGCGCGAAGACGCTCAAGATGCCGCACGGTCACCACGGCGCGAATCATCCGGTCAAGGATCTGCGTGATAACAAGGTGGTCATCACCAGCCAGAACCATGGCTTCGCGGTGGACGGCGACAGCTTGCCCAATTGTCTGGAGATCACCCACATTTCCCTGTTCGATCAGACGGTGCAGGGGGTACGGCGTAAGGACCGTCCGGCGTTCGGTTTTCAAGGGCACCCCGAGGCGAGTCCGGGGCCCCAGGATTGCGCGTATCTGTTCGACGAGTTCGTCGCGTTGATGGACGCCCACCGAGACGTTCAGACAGGTGAAGATGCCTAAACGAACCGACATCGAGACGGTGCTGATTATCGGCGCCGGGCCCATCGTCATCGGCCAGGCCTGTGAGTTCGATTATTCGGGCGCCCAGGCCTGCACGGCGTTGCGCGAAGAGGGTTATCGGGTGGTGCTGGTCAACTCGAATCCGGCCACCATCATGACCGACCCGTCCATGGCGGATGCGACCTACATCGAGCCGGTAGAGTGGCGCAGCGTCGCCAGGATCATCGAGCGTGAACGCCCGGACGCGTTGCTGCCGACCATGGGTGGGCAGACGGCATTGAATTGCGCGCTGGATCTTGTTCGCGAGGGTGTACTCGAGGAATTCGGAGTCGAACTGATCGGGGCGAGCCAGGATGCCATCGACAAGGCCGAGGATCGGGAACGGTTCAATGCAGCGATGAAGTCCATCGGCCTGGAGACGCCGGACTCGGCAATCGCTCACAGCCTCGAAGAAGCGCTGCAGGTGCAGGCGCGGCTGGGCTTCCCGTGCATTATCCGACCGTCGTTCACGTTAGGGGGTTCGGGTGGTGGCGTGGCCTACAATCGCGACGAATTCATCGAAATCTGTCAGCGCGGACTGGATCTGTCGCCGACCACCGAATTGCTGATCGATGAGTCGCTGCTCGGTTGGAAGGAATTCGAGATGGAGGTGGTTCGCGACAAGAACGACAATTGCATCATCGTCTGCTCGATCGAAAACGTCGATCCCATGGGCATCCACACCGGCGACTCCATCACCGTGGCACCCGCCCAGACTCTTACCGACAAGGAATATCAACTCCTTCGCAATGCGTCCATCGCAGTGCTTCGGGAGATCGGTGTGGAGACAGGTGGGTCGAATGTCCAGTTCGCGATTGACCCCGAAAGCGGCCGAATGGTGGTCATCGAGATGAACCCGAGGGTGTCGCGCTCCTCGGCCCTGGCGTCCAAGGCGACGGGTTTTCCGATCGCGAAAGTGGCCGCCAAACTGTCCGTCGGCTACACGCTGGATGAGCTGACCAACGACATTACCGGGGTGACGCCCGCATCCTTCGAGCCGACCATCGACTACGTGGTCACCAAAATCCCCCGCTTCACTTTCGAGAAGTTCCCCAACGTCAACGACCGGTTGACTACCCAGATGAAATCGGTGGGTGAGGTCATGGCGATTGGCCGCACCTTTCAAGAGTCATTTCAGAAGGCGCTGCGCGGCCTTGAAACGGGCATGACCGGGCTCAACGAAATGATGCAGGTTGAATCCGGCGACGACCGCATTCGCCTCGTACGGGAATTGACGGCGGCGGGTGCGGACCGCATCTGGTACGTGGCCGATGCGTTCCGTGCGGGCATGGATGTTGAAGAACTGTTCGAGCTCACGGCGATCGATCCCTGGTTTCTGGTTCAGATCGAGGACTTGGTGCGTACCGAACAGGCCCTGGCAGGGGAGACGTTCGCAGCACTCGATCACGACCGGTTGTTGCACCTGAAACGCAAGGGCTTCTCTGATGCCCGGCTGGCCGAAATACTCGGTTGCGGCGAAGCCGAGCTGCGCGAACATCGTCTCGCACTCGGTGTCAAACCGGTATACAAGCGGATCGACACCTGCGCAGCGGAGTTCCCCACCTCGACGGCCTATCTGTATTCGACCTTCGAGGAGGAGTGCGAGGCGAATCCGACGGATGCGGACAAAATCATGATTCTCGGCGGGGGTCCGAACCGGATCGGCCAGGGCATCGAATTCGATTACTGCTGCGTCCATGCCGCGCTTGCCCTGCGCGAAGACGGCTATGAGACGATCATGGTCAACTGCAATCCGGAGACTGTCTCCACCGACTATGACATTTCCGACCGGCTGTACTTCGAGCCGGTCACCATGGAAGACGTGCTGGCACTGGTTGAGCTTGAAAAGCCCAAAGGCGTGATCGTCCAGTTCGGCGGCCAGACGCCGCTGAAACTGGTAGCGGCACTGGAGGCCGCTGGCGTGCCGATCATTGGCACCAGCGCCGATGCGATCGACCGAGCCGAAAACCGGGAACGATTTCAGCAGCTCATCCACGCGCTGAAGCTGGCGCAGCCGACCAACCGCACGGTCACCACGGCCGATGAAGGGCTCGCGGCGGCGGCCGAGATCGGCTACCCGATCGTGGTCAGGCCATCCTACGTCCTCGGTGGTCGGGCGATGGAGATCGTCCACCGGCAAGAGGAACTGCTGCGCTATTTGAACAATGCCTTCGACGTCTCTCACTCGGCGCCGGTGCTGCTCGACCGATTTCTCGACCAGGCCGTCGAAATTGATGTCGATGCGGTTTCCGACGGCCATCAGGTGGTGATCGGAGCAATCATGCAGCACATCGAACAGGCCGGTGTGCATTCCGGCGACTCGGCCTGTTCGTTGCCGCCGTTCAGGCTGGCTGCGGACATCCAGGACGAGATTCGCCGCCAGGTCAAAGCCATGGCGGCGGAGCTTGGGGTGATCGGGCTCATGAACGTCCAGATGGCCGTACAGGACGACAACATCTATGTCCTGGAGGTCAACCCGCGTGCCTCGCGTACGGTGCCCTTCGTTTCGAAATGCATTGGAGTATCGCTGGCGAAGATCGCGGCACGCTGCATGGCCGGTACCAGCCTGGCTGAGCAGGGGTTTACCAAGGAGATCATCCCGCACTACGTCTCGGTGAAAGAGTCGGTTTTCCCCTTTTCGAAGTTTCCCGGCGTGGATCCGATTCTCGGTCCGGAAATGAAATCCACGGGCGAGGTGATGGGTGTGGGAGACAGTTTCGCCGAGGCGTTCGCAAAGGCGACGGTTGCCGCCGGCGAGGAGCTTCCGGAGGGTGGCCGTGCATTTCTCAGCGTAAAGACCTCGGACAAACCCGGCATCGCGGATGTCGCGCGTGATCTCGTCGAGCTTGGCTTCGAGTTGGTTGCGACCCGGGGAACCGCCCGATGCCTTGCCGATGCGGGTGTCGACTCGGAGACGGTTAACAAGGTCACCGAAGGGCGCCCGGACGTTGCGGACCTGTTGAAGAACACACGCATCGATCTGATAGTAAACACTACGGAAGGCGCGCAGGCCATTGCCGATTCAGCGGTCATTCGCCGTCTCGCGCTGCAGAACAAGGTGTGCTATACGACGACTCTGGCGGGCGGTGAGGCCTTTTGCATTGCAATTCGCTACGGTCGCGGTGATAAGGTGCGACGACTGCAGGATCTGCACGCCAGCTTCGCCTCCTGACACGCGCGTGCAATGAGGCACGAACAAGCGGCTTCAGGTTTGGGGTTCAGTTATGGCCAAGGTACCGATGACGGTGGAAGGTGAGGAACGCTTGCGCGCCGAACTCAGCAATCTCAAGAGCGTTGTTCGTCCGCAGATCGTCGAAGCGATCGCCGAGGCTCGCGCGCACGGCGACCTGAAGGAGAATGCGGAGTACCACGCCGCGAAGGATCAGCAGGGCTTCAGCGAAGGCCGTATCAAGGAGATCGAAGGTAAGCTCGCGGACGCGCAGGTCATCGACATCACCAAAATCACCCCGACCGGCAAGGTAATCTTCGGCGCGACGGTGACCCTGATCGACGTCGCCGATGACAGCAAGAAGCGCTACAGAATCGTGGGTGAAGACGAAGCAGACATCAGCCAGGAGAAGATCTCGGTGATGTCGCCGCTGGCGCGCGCCATAGTGGGCAAGAGTGTGGGTGACGCGGTCGTTGTGCAGACCCCGAACGGCGAGCATGGATATGAGGTCGAGCGGGTCGAACACCTCTAGGCTTGGGTCAGCGACCACCAAAACGGGCAATGTTCGAGAGCTTGGAATCGGCCTCCGGATTGGCGCGATACAGCACGAATATTTTGCCGATCACCTGGATGATTTCCGCCTGGCAGGCGTGTGCGAGCTTGGTGCCCAGGGCCTTACGCGCATTCCGATCGTCAATGCTGACTCGGATTTTGATCAACTCGTGATCGCTCAGCGCGCGCTGGGTTTCGTTCTGCAGGTGATCGCTGATTCCCTTCGCGGCGATCGTAACCACAGGGCTCAGATGGTGCGCGATCTGGCGGAGCGCGCGCTTGTGCCGCGTCGGACTGGTGCTTTCGGACATCCGGGGATTATATGGCAAAACGATCGAAATCGAGCCATCGCTGGATAGCACGCCAGCGACGCGATCCCTATGCCCGGTTGGCGGCGGCGGACGGGCTGGGTTCACGCGCGCACTTCAAGCTGGAACAACTCGACCGACGATTCGGTCTGATCGGCCCGTCGATGCGGGTATTGGAGTTAGGAGCGGCACCGGGTGGTTGGACGCGTTATCTGGCGCGGCGGGTGTCCCCCGCCAAGGGCGGTCGGGTGGTGGCCGTGGATGTGCGCGTGATGGACGTTCCGGCCGGGGTCCGGTTCATTCAGCAGGACATCCACGACGATTCCTTCGTCGCGCGGCTGGACGCAGCACTGGGTGGTGGGTTGCAGCTTGTATTGTCCGATATGGCCCCCAATATAAGTGGGGTGAAGGCTGCCGATCAGGCGGCTTCCATGGCGTTGGTGAACCTCGCGACGGATGCCGCGCTGCGCTGGTTGAACCCCGGTGGCCATCTGGTGGTCAAAATGTTCCAGGGCGGAGGTGTCGATGATTGGGTGCGGGAGCGGCGGGCGGAATTCGAGAAGGTGTTGCTGGCCAAACCCGACGCATCGCGCTCCGGTTCACGTGAGGTGTACGGTGTTGCCCTGGATTTTCGGTAGGATGTCGGCGTCGTAGGGTCGGCGTCGTAGGACAGACCGGTACGTCTGTAATACATTTCGGCAGGATTTCCGGGCAGCCTTTTGGTAAGGTGGTAGGTCGCCCCGGGACAAAGGCTATGAGGTTAAGTCCTTGAACGATATGGGAAAAAATCTTCTGCTCTGGCTGATCATCGCGGCAGTTCTGCTGACGGTATTCAACAATTTCAGCGTTAAGCCGGAACCCCAGGAGATGACCTATTCCGAGTTCGTCACCCAGGTCCAACAGGATCTGGTCGACGAAGTACGGATCAGCGGGTTGGTCATCCGGGGTAGCCGCAAGACCGGCGATGCTTTCAAGGTCATACGGCCGCCGATTGATGATCCGAAGCTGATGGACGATCTGATCAGTCACAACGTGGTGGTCGTGGGCGAACCACCGGAAACTCAGAGCATCTGGGCACAGCTGCTGATTGCCAGTTTCCCTATTCTGATCATCATCGCCGTTTTCATGCTGTTCATGCGCCAGATGCAGGGTGGCATGGGCGGGAAGGGCGGCCCCATGGCGTTCGGCAAGAGCAAAGCGCGGCTGCTGTCGGAAAACGAGGTAAAGACGACGTTTGCCGACGTTGCCGGGGTTGATGAGGCCAAGGAAGACGTTCAGGAACTGGTGGAGTTTCTAACCGATCCGGGCAGGTTTCAGCGCCTCGGTGGGCGCATCCCGCGGGGCATTCTGATGGTGGGCGCACCGGGTACCGGTAAGACGCTGCTGGCCAGGGCCATTGCCGGCGAGGCGAAAGTACCCTTCTTCTCTATTTCTGGCTCGGACTTCGTGGAGATGTTCGTAGGCGTGGGCGCCTCGCGGGTACGTGACATGTTCGAGCAGGCGAAAAAGCAAGCGCCGTGCATCATCTTCATCGACGAGATCGATGCTGTGGGCAGGCACCGTGGCGCGGGGCTTGGTGGTGGCCACGACGAGCGTGAGCAAACACTCAACCAGTTGCTGGTCGAAATGGATGGCTTCGCGCCGAACGACGGCGTCATCGTCATTGCGGCCACCAACCGTCCCGACGTGCTCGACCCGGCGTTGCTGAGGCCGGGTCGCTTCGACCGTCAGGTCGTGGTCAGCCTGCCGGACATCCGCGGCCGTGAACAGATTTTGAAGGTTCACGTGCGTAAGGTGCCCGTGGCGGACGATGCGGAAATGGGAATTATCGCGCGCGGCACGCCCGGGTTTTCCGGCGCGGATCTGGCAAATCTCATCAATGAAGCGGCATTGTTCGCCGCCCGTACGGGCAAGCGCCTGGTCGGCATGGACGATTTCGAGAAAGCCAAGGACAAGATCATGATGGGCGCAGAGCGCAAATCCATGGTCATGTCGGAGAAGGAAAAGCGCGTTACCGCATATCACGAGGCGGGCCACGCCATCGTCGGTCGGCTGGTGCCGGAACACGATCCGCTTTACAAGGTCACCATCATTCCCCGTGGTCGGGCATTGGGCGTCACCATGTTCCTGCCCGAGGAAGACCGCTACAGCCATTCCAGGCAGGCTATCCTGAGCAAGATCTGCTCGTTCTTCGGTGGCCGGATCGCCGAAGAGATGATCCTCGGCTTCGATGGCATGACCACCGGTGCGGCCAACGATATCGATAATGCCACCTCGCTGGCGCGCAACATGGTGACCAAGTGGGGGTTGTCGGAAAAGCTCGGTCCGATTAAATACGACGAGGAAGACGGTGAGGTGTTCCTCGGTATGTCCGCTGGGGTGCAACCCAAGTCGGTTTCCGACGACACGGCCCGACTGATCGACGAGGAAGTGCGAAGCATTATCAACGACTGTTACAAGCGCGCGAAAAAGATCCTCGAGGAGAATCTCGACAAGCTGCACATGATGGCGGACGCTTTGATGGAGCTGGAAACTCTCCTGCCGGAGCAGCTCGATGACATCATGGCGGGTGCGAAGCCACGCGCAACGGCCGTTGATCGGTCGGACGCGCCGCCGCGGGCGGCCGGGCCCGATGCGCCCAACATCGGCGACCCCGCAGAAGAGCATTAACCGGCGACCGCCGTGTCGCAGAACGTGGTGGCCGTGAGCCAGACGCCCGCAGGCGCCCCCTTACCCGGCGCTTATGTGCATTGTGGCGATCGTTTGCTCGATCTTTCGACGCCTTGCGTCATGGGCGTCATCAACCTGACACCGGACTCGTTCTCGGATGGCGGTCGCTACCTGCGCCGGGGTCGTGGCGGCGCGGGCGCCGTCGATCTCAGCGCGGTTCTCGAAAGCGCCCAGGCGATGCTCGAGGCGGGTGCGCAAGTTCTGGACGTGGGCGGCGAATCGAGCCGTCCAGGTGCGCTGTCCGTTGCTTGCGCCGAAGAATTACAGCGTGTGATGCCGGTCGTTGAACGGCTTGTCGAGCTGGATACCATTGTTTCTGTTGATACCTGTAAGGCTGAAGTTGCGCAGGCGGCGCTGTCGGCCGGCGCCGGGTTAATCAATGATGTGACGGCGTTTCGCGATCCCGGCATGCTGCCGATTCTCGCGGCAAGCGACACCGGTTTGTGTCTGATGCATATGCGGGGAGAACCGCGCACCATGCAGGAAGCACCCGTGTACGAGGATGTGGTGGCTGAGGTGGCCGCATTTCTCGCCCGTCGATCGAATCAGGCGCTGGCCGCGGGAATTGATGCGGACCGGATCATAATCGATCCGGGCATCGGATTCGGTAAGACGCTCGAGCACAATCTGTCCTTGCTCGCGTCGTTGGACGAGCTGCGGGTGCTGGGTTTCCCGGTGCTGGTCGGTGTTTCGCGCAAGCAGTCGCTTGGGGAGCTGACCGGGCGCGCAGTGCAGGATCGGCTGGCGGCAGGGCTGGGTGCGGCAGTGGCCGCGGTGGCCAATGGTGCGGCGGTGATTCGCACCCATGATGTGGCGGCAACCATGGATGCACTGACGGTTGCGCAGGCGATCTGGAATGCGCGGGTGAACCCGCAGAGTAGAGATCCGCAATAGACGAGGAACGCTTAAGCCGATGGTTGCACAGGCGAAACGATACTTTGGCACGGACGGGATACGCGGGCGCGTCGGCGTGGCACCGATTACGCCCGACTTTCTCCTGCACCTGGGTTGGGCAGCTGGACGGGTGTTCGCTGCGAATGGCCGGCGCCGGATTCTGATCGGCAAGGACACGCGCATATCCGGTTACATGATCGAATCGGTGCTCGAAGCGGGGTTGTCCTCGGCGGGTGTCGACGTGCGCCTGCTGGGCCCCATGCCAACGCCCGGGGTCGCGTACCTGACCCGCACCTTACGTGCCGATGCGGGGATCGTGATCAGCGCGTCGCACAATGCCTACTATGACAACGGCATCAAATTCTTCGACAGTCAAGGCAACAAGCTCGCTGACGAAACGGAGCTTGCCATCGAAGCCGAACTGGCCAAGCCCATCACCTGTGTCGACTCTGAGCACATTGGTAAGGCCAAGCGAGTCGAGGACGCGCGCGGTCGCTACATCGAGTTCTGCAAGGCCACCGTAGATCGAGGTTTCCGGCTGGAGAATCTGCACATCGTGGTGGACTGTGCCCATGGCGCAACCTACGACGTCGCGCCTCGTGTGCTCGGTGAGCTCGGTGCCACGTTGACCGTGATCGGGGCAGAGCCAGATGGGCTCAACATCAACGCCGGGTGCGGTACGACGGAGCCCGAGGGGCTGCAGCGCAAAGTGCTTGAACTTGGAGCGGACCTTGGAATTGCCTTCGACGGGGATGGCGACCGGGTGATGATGGTTGATGAACACGGCGAACTGCTGGACGGTGATGACCTGCTGTTCATCATCGCGCGTCACCGGCAAGCCGCAGGCATCCTCAAGGGTGGCGTGGTGGGCACCTTGATGACCAACTTCGGGTTGGAGCGCGCGTTGGCGGATCTCAAGATCCCGTTCCAGCGTGCCAAAGTCGGCGACCGGTATGTGCTGGAAGATCTCAGAACCAGAGGGTGGCTGGTGGGCGGCGAAGCATCGGGCCACATCATATGTCTGGATCTCAACACCACGGGCGACGGAATCGTGTCCGCGCTTCAGGTTCTGGTCCCGTTGGTCGAAGGCGGCGTGTCGTTGTCGGAGCTCAAGCGCGGCATGACCAAACTGCCCCAGACCATCGTCAATGTGTCCAGCGATGCGCCTCAGACGGTGATTGCCGTAGCTCGTGTTGCAGATGCCGTCTGCCGCGCGGAGTCGACGCTTGCGGAGCGGGGCCGGGTGTTGCTCAGGGCCTCGGGTACCGAGCCACTGGTTCGGGTCATGGTGGAAGGCGAAGACCAGCAGGAGGTCGAGCGAGTGGCGGAGGATCTTGCGCACGAGGTTCGGGCCGCGGCGCGGCCGTAATCGACTCTTTGGTTAGTCAATCGGGCAGAACTGCACGGTCGGCCCGCCGGGAGCCGGGGTCGCCGTTGTGTATGGTCCCGGGGTTGTATAAGATTGCCCGCCTTTTTTGCCGGCCTCGATTGCTGGCGGGGATGAGATAACAGGTGCGCCGTCCGCTGGTTGCAGGAAACTGGAAAATGAACGGTTCGAGTGCGTTCGCGAAGGCGTTTGTGGCCAGCTTGCTGGATGCGCTACCGACGCCCGTGCCCGCCGACGCTCCAGAACTTGCACTGTTTCCGCCGTCCGTCTATCTCGGACAGGTGGTGGCGCAGCTCCGCAATAGTGGCATCGCGGTGGGCGTTCAGAATGTTCATCCCGAGTCGTCGGGTGCATTTACCGGTGAGATCGCGCCGGATATGGTGCGGGACCTGGGTGCAGACCTTGCGCTGGTCGGACATTCGGAACGGCGCCAACTGTTTGCCGAGGATGATGAGTTGGTTGTGGCGAAGTTTCTGGCGGTTCAGAGAGCCGGGCTCACGCCGGTGTTGTGCGTCGGCGAAACCCTGGCGCAACGCGATGGCGGTGTGGCCGAACGGACGGTGCTGAGCCAACTCGAGGTTGTTCTCGAGCGGGCCGGCGCCGCGGCCTTTGCTGACGCCGTGGTGGCGTACGAGCCCGTGTGGGCCATTGGCACGGGTCGAACGGCGACGCCGGAAGACGCCCAGGCGATGCACGCTGCGATTCGCGGCCGGGTCGCCGAGACGGATGAGACGATCGCTGAGGGCCTTCGGATCCTCTACGGGGGCAGCGTCAACGCGGCCAATGCGTCGACGCTGTTCGCGCAACCCGACGTGGATGGTGGGCTGGTGGGCGGTGCATCACTGGACCCGGAACAGTTTGCACACATATATGAAGCCGCGCAGGCTTAGCGCTAAGCGAGAACGAACGTGACGACGTTAGAAACGGTTTTGATGACTCTGTTGGTGGTCGATGCGCTGGCCATGGGGGCATTGGTGCTCATTCAGCAGGGCAAGGGCGCCGATGTGGGCGCTGCGTTTGGCGCCGGTTCGTCTAATACGATGTTTGGCAGCTCGGGCTCGGCCTCCTTTCTGGTTCGAGCAACGAGCTTTCTGGCGGTGGGCTTCTTCGTGGTTTCCTTTGCGCTTGCCTACACTGCCAAGGAGCGCGCGACCATAAATCTCGACGACGGACTGCCCGGCATTGGGGTGGGAATTCCCGAGGCGGTGGCGCCGGAGGCGACCGAAGGCCTGCCGCTGGACGAAGCATTGACAGGTTCAGACGAAGCTGTAGATTCCGAGATCCCGGACGTTTGAGGAGGGTTCCCGTAAGGGTCCCCGCAAGGGTTCCCGTAAGGGGTCGCACGATTTCGATTTGCCGAAGTGGTGAAATTGGTAGACACGCTACCTTGAGGGGGTAGTGGGCGAATGCCCGTGGAGGTTCGAGTCCTCTCTTCGGCACCACCCTTTGCTTGCGATGCATCTTGAGATTCCGGATCATTCTGCCGCCCGGGAATCCACAGCCGTGACCCAATTGAAAGCCTGGTTGACTGAGAAGAAGACAGGTCTATAATCCGCCCCTTGCTGATGCGGGGTGGAGCAGTCTGGTAGCTCGTCGGGCTCATAACCCGAAGGTCGTGGGTTCAAATCCTGCCCCCGCTACCAAAGAGGTCAGGGCCCCTTGATAGGGGCTTTTTAGTACGTGGATCTTGAATGGGCGTCAGCCCATTTTTTTGTTTTTTGGGTCGATTGTCAGCACCGACTCCGCGCCTGATCCGGTTCCCTGGGCCGGGTGCGCATAGCGGGCTCCACGTGCCGGTGGTGCCTTGGAGCACCCGGGAACAGGCGCGATGCGCCCATGAAGGTGCGCGATGCGCTCGTAGGTGAACGATTGAACCGGAAAGAAATGCAACTCGACGCGTTGCTCGGGCCGACCATCGAAGGGCTCGGGTGCCGTCTGTGGGGCA
>SMVA01240157.1_pt1 | contig 11606 bp, 9 predicted proteins | sample 2456451 | NCBI WGS metagenome assembly SMVA01 (sample SAMN11095933, study PRJNA526329) | marine sediment metagenome | biome: Marine sediment; feature: Surficial sediment; material: Deep marine sediment; isolation source: Hadal surficial sediment | place: Pacific Ocean | collected 2014-05 | depth 0-1...
CCGGCTTTATGGGGTCTTGGACTATCCAAAGATGCCCAGGGTGGAACTTATTTTCTATTGCATGATGGACGGGCAATGAGTATTGAAGAAGCTATTTTACTGCATGGAGGTGAGGCTCAAAAATCAAAAAATGATTATGTGAATCTTTCCGAAACAGACAAAATTCAACTTATCAAATTTTTAGAATCCCTTTAGCCTATGGAACGTCGAATATTTATTAAAAACTGTAGTTATACGGCTGTTGGATTGCCCATGATTGGCACATTATTACAATCGTGCAGCGCCATTTACTATGCAACTGCCAGCCAAAATGAATCTGGTTTGACCCTGTCAAAATCTGAGTTTTGGGAAATTAAAAAAGACAAAAAAATCGAACGCAAATTTGTAATGATCCAATCCGGTAATTTCCAGTTTCCAATTTGTTTATATAAAATAGAAGAAGATCTATATACCGCCTCCCTTCTCAAGTGCTCACACAGGGGATGTGAACTCAATGTAGGTGGTGGTATATTTTCTTGTCCATGTCATGGAAGTGAATTTACAATTCAAGGTAAGGTATTAGAAGGACCAGCGAATGAAGATTTACAAACATTTATAACAAAAACTGACAATGAAAATATATACATCACTATATCATAAACGCATTATAATTGGTTTTTTATTGATTGTTTTGCATCTCAATTTAGCAGGTCAGGAAAAAAATTCTAAGATTATCCGAAATCCGATTGATACAACAAAAACCTATTTAAATATGGATGCCACTTATAACCGCCCATCTTTAACTATGGATAAATTTCCTGTTTCCTTAGGGGGTTATATTGAGGCTAACTCAATCCACAGCACTACAGATGGGGTTTCAGAGGGCTTATCTTTTCAGGCACGAAGACTGACTATATTCATGTCGGCATCCATCACAAAAAATATAAAATTTTTAACTGAAATTGAATTTGAAGAAGGAGGAAAAGAAATTGCCATTGAATTTGCAGCCATTGATGTGACATTTCATCCTGCTTTAAATTTCAGAGGAGGAATCATTATGAATCCTATCGGCGCATTTAATCAAAACCATGATGGCCCCAAATGGGAATTTGTAGAAAGGCCGGACGAAGCTGTAAATTTGCTTCCGGCAACCTGGTCAAATGTGGGATTTGGTATGTTTGGAAAAATCAATAAAGATGATTGGATATTTGGATATGAGACTTATTTAACCAATGGGTTTGATGACAAAATCATCAATAATGAAGAAAACAAAACGTTTTTACCGGCTAGTAAAGAAAATGAAGAACGCTTTGAAGAAAGTAATAATGGCAAACCATTATTTTCTGGTAAGATTGCTATTAAAAATCGAAAATATGGAGAAATTGGGTTTTCATATATGGGAGGTGTTTACAATAAATTTAAAGAAGATGGCATTATTATAGATAAAGAAAGAAGGGTCGATGTATTTGCTATTGACTGGAATACCACAATCAATAGAACCGGAACCTATATTGTAGGAGAAGTTAGTTTTATCAATATTGATGTTCCCGATACTTATACACAACAATATGGCAAAAAACAAAAAGGTGCCTTTATGGATATAGTTCAACCCATATTAAAACGAAAAATGTTTAACTGGGATGATGCAACGTTTAATGTGGCTGCAAGAATAGATTATGTTGACTGGAATATTGGAAAATTTAATGAAACCAATACTGAAATAGGCGATGAATTATTTGCCATAACTCCGGCCATAAGTTTCAGGCCCACCTCACAAACAGTTTTCAGATTAAATTATCGCTACGAATGGCAAAAAGATATATTGAACAATCCTGCAACGAAAACTGCAACCTGGCTATTTGGATTCAGTACATATTTTTAATAGTATACCTCCCTCAGGGGACAGATTTACAATAACATAACCCTATAATATGTATACAATTTCTTTTTTTGGATTTGCATACCGAGTGGAAAGAGAAACCACAATGAAGACAAAGAAGGGCACAAAGTTCACAAAGAATTCTCCCTGAACTTTGTGAAAACTTGGTGACCTCTGTGGTAAAAAATAAGGCTTTTATATCCGAATGATTTGAACATGGCATAGCCAAAAGAACATAAATACCAGCAAAGCAGGTGGTTTTTTAAGAAGAAGTAAAACTAAGGTACCTAATTTAATTGATTGTCCCCATCATTAATTTTGTTTAGAGCATAAACAAAAAAAAGTTACACTAAATAAAAGTAAACTCTCCAGAATATGTAGTTATGTAATCATTTCATGCAAATATTTATAAATATAGAATCACAAGATGAAGGCCATAAGAAATAATAAAATCATGATAAAAACCTGAATCATTTATTTAGTTTTAAGAATTACTGAAGCTTACATATTCAATACCCTACCTTCTTTTTCAGCTTGAGCGTCCATAATACGGCCAATTACTATTCCAATGAGCATACCAAATGCCAGTCCTGAAGAAGTTCCTATACTTAGTCCAAAAATGGATAATCCCATGGCAACTCCAAAACATATCCCTAAACTCATTCCAATAGCAGTATAGTACCCTTTAGAAATCAATGAAAGCTCTTTTTTTAAATATTCTTTAAAAGTAGCAAGTTTTCGTTTTAAGTATCTTTTTCTTTAATAAGGTCAGGCACACATTTAATGATAATCTATAGATCCATGTAGACCATTTGGATTGTTCGTTAAAATTCTCATAACTTTTCCAAATTTGTAAACACACTTCCTGGTAATAATCTTCGAAATCCTCCTGAGAATTCGTATATGCCCTGCATATCTTTATAATTATTCCGGAATAAGGTAAAATCGAAACTGTATAGAAATTGCTACTCAATATTGTTTTTCTTGATTAGTGGCAGAAGCCAAAGATTATTACATGTCGAAATTTTTTTTTTCAATCATTTGAATTTTGGTATCATTCATATGATGATAAAAAGCCCATTTAACAGATAGTGCCTGGTCGAAAACACATCAAAAATAAAATCGCCTGTTTCCGATCTTTCTGATCAGACACTGGATTGGAATTCGTTCGAGGAGATTTTATAGCCAATAAAATTATTCTTTAAATAGTAAAACCTTATTATTTTTCTATTCATTTTCAATTCTTGCGATCAGAATTTCTAATATTTCGATGGCAGAATCACTAATTTTTGTCCCGGGCCCAAAAACCCCGGCGACACCTGAATTGAATAAAAATGAATAATCCTGAGGAGGAATTACACCTCCGGCTACAACCAGTATATCTTCTCGTCCATATTTTTTAAGTTCGTTAATCACTTGAGGTACAAGAGTTTTATGTCCAGCTGCAAGGGATGATATTCCTAATACATGAACATCATTTTCAATGGATTGTTTTGCAACTTCCTGCGGGGTCTGAAATAATGGGCCAATATCGACATCAAACCCCAGATCGGCAAAACTTGAGGCTACAACTTTAGCTCCACGGTCATGACCATCTTGTCCCATTTTGGCTACCATAATCCTTGGTCGTCTACCATCCAATTCTGCAAACTTATCCGAAAGTTTCTTGGCTCTATTAAAGCTCATATCATTTTTAATTTCTTTACTATACACGCCCGAAATGGTATTAATTTGAGCTTTATATCTTCCATACGAATTTTCCAAGGCTTGTGATATTTCACCCAAGGTTGCCCTTTTTCGCGCTGCTTTTATTGCCAAATCTAATAAATTTCCCTCACCTGTTTCACAACAATTGGTCAAATTTTTGAGTGCAATCTTTACCTTTTGTTGATTTCTTGAGGCTTTAATTTTTTTCAATCTATTAATTTGGGTGTTCAAAACGACTTCATTATCGATCTCTAAAATTGCTATGGCTTCTTCTTCTTCTTTAATCCGGAATTTATTTACGCCTATAATTATATCTTCATCACTGTCAATTCTGGCCTGCTTTTTTGCTGCTGCTTCTTCTATACGCAATTTTGGAATTCCCTTTTCGATAGCTTTGGTCATTCCACCCAATTCTTCAACTTCTTCAATTAATTTCCATGCTTTATGGCATAATTCATCCGTTAATTTTTCCATTTTCTTGCTTCCGGCCCATGGGTCGACCGTTTGTGTAATATGGACTTCTTCCTGAAGGTATAACTGTGTATTTCTAGCTATTCTCGCCGAAAAATCTGTGGGCAATGCAATGGCTTCATCCAGGGCATTAGTATGTAAGGATTGTGTTCCTCCAAAGGCCGCAGCCATTGCTTCAATGGTTGTTCTGGCTACATTATTAAATGGATCCTGTGCCGTCAAACTCCAACCACTCGTTTGACTATGTGCTCTCAATGCCAACGATTTTTGATTTTTCGGATCGAATTGTTTAACAATTTTTGCCCATAACATTCTCCCTGCCCTTAATTTGGCAATTTCGGTAAAATGGCACATACCAATCCCCCAAAAGAAAGAAAGGCGTGGCGCAAATTTATCGATTTTCATTCCTGCTTCAATACCGGTTCTAATATATTCTAAACCATCAGCCAAGGTATAGGCCAATTCAATTTCAGGAGTTCCTCCGGCTTCCTGGATATGGTAACCGGAAATTGAAATAGTATTATACTTTGGCATATTTGCCGTTGTAAATTCAAATATATCGGCAATGATCTTCATCGAAGAAGAAGGCGGGTAAATATAGGTATTACGCACCATAAACTCTTTTAAAATATCATTTTGAATCGTTCCCGAAAGCTGCTCTGGCGAAACACCTTGCTCTTCGGCCGTTACAATAAAATAGGCAAGTATAGGTAAAACCGCTCCATTCATCGTCATTGAAACCGACATTTTATCCAAGGGAATTTGATCAAATAAAATCTTCATATCTTCTACAGAATCAATGGCTACTCCTGCCTTTCCCACATCTCCCTGAACGCGTTCATGATCAGAATCATAACCACGATGAGTTGCCAAATCAAAGGCAACAGACAAACCTTTTTGCCCTGCAGCTAAATTTCGACGGTAAAAAGCATTACTTTCTTCAGCAGTAGAAAAACCGGCATACTGTCTAATGGTCCATGGCCTACGAACATACATGGTGGAATAAGGCCCACGCAAATACGGTGGAACCCCAGCTACAAAATTTTCATGCCCAAATAATTCAGAATTTAATTCCAATTCTCCAGGCCGCTTACCTTCGGGTTTGATTTTTAGCTGTATATGCTGTATATTTTTACGACTCATTTTTCAATCTTACAATTGTTCAAATTTCAAACTTTCAAATCTATTCATTAGCCAATCGTTCTTGTTCTATTTTTTCAGCCAACCGTTTAGCAATAACAGGTTGAATGATTGTTTCATACGATTTGGTTTTTAAAAATGGATACAATTCAATATCATGCTTCATTTTATCATCTTCGTTCGTGTATTTATTAATTCCCAGTAAAACGGATTCTTTATTATCAAAATTCTGTTGTTCTTTTTTGGCACTTTCATCAATTTTTCTTTGAATTGTACCGTTAAAAAGTTGTTTGATAAAACCACCGCTTTTTTCAATATTTTTGAATAGTGATAACGCTTTTTCAGCAATTTCATAAGTCATTTGCTCAATAAAGTACGCTCCATTTACAAAATCAGAATTTTTAAGATGGCTCTCCTCTTTTAAAATAAGTAATTGATTGCGAGCAATTCTTTCTCCAAATTCATTCTTTTTATGAAAAACTGAATCATACGAAACATTGCTTATGGTGTTGGCCCCTCCCAAAATAGCACTCATGCATTCTGTTGTTGTACGCAACATATTGGTATTGTAATCATAAATGCATTTATTTCGCAAACTTGGTTCTGAAAAAATATTTGCTTCAATCGTTTGGTTGTATTCTATGTTTAGCAAATTCCATAAATATCTAAAAGCCCTAAGCTTGGCAATTTCGAGAAAATAATTGCTTCCAATTGAAAATTTGAAATTAATTTTCGAGCCAATTTCAGATTCGAAATAATTTAAATATTCATTGGCATGTGCAAGGGCGTATGCTATTTGCTGAACAACATTCGCACCTGAATTTTGATAATGGCTGGCATCAACTTCTAAGATGGTGATTTGATCCTTTGCACTTTTTAATATGTTTTTTAATATTTGATGATCTTTTTTATGGTTGTGAAACCAATTTCCTTTTTTTACAAGATTCCCAATAATATCGATATTAATAAAAACATGTTCTTGCTTTATAAAATGTATCAGGTCATGTAAAAATTCCTCATTTAAAAATTGGAACTGAAAAAAAACTTTTAATTTTTTGTTGGAAGATGACTTATTTAACCCTTTAAATAATAGATCAAAATCAAAAGGTTTAACGGCAATAAATTTAATAACATTTGCACCTCTATTTAATGCGTCTATGGCCAGATAATTAGTTGTTTTCTCATTATTTACAAAAATAGTTTGACATATTTCAAAATCGGAGGGGCCTTCAGAAATTTCCAATTGTTTAAAATCATCGCTATGATAAAACGGTTTAATGCTTATGCCTTCCTGGGTTTGACTATGCAACGTTTGATTATAATCTGCACCCATTAATTCAAACTGGATTTTTTGTTTCCACTGTTTTGCAGAAACTGAAGGAAAATCTTCAAATAAAGAATTGCTCATATTTCTATGCTGTTATTTTGATTTTGAGTCTATTTTTTTGTTATGAATCTTGGTTTTTGAATTTAGTTTCTTGGATTTTGGATTTTAGGTTTTTGTACTTTGTTTTTTCTGATTAAATTTAATAAGCCTCTTTATTTTTTGTTCTATTATTTTTCTTCAACCGTATCGTATTCAATAATAAAAATAACTTCGTTTTCTCTTTTCATTTTATACACTTCACGTGCATATTTCTCCAAGGAATCCGGGTGATTTAAATTATCAATAATTTTGGTGTCTTCCTTAATTTGTGATTCAAAATACTCATTTGCGTCTTCTAAATTATCAATTTCTCTATTTAATTCTTGGTGATTGACCATAGAATTTTCGTCAAAAAACAACATCCATATTACAAACAGTAATAAAATAATAAAGTATTTATTACTTATAAACCTAAAGATTTTATTATGTCTAAACTGCTCAAACATTCTCTTTTATTCTTTCAATTATAACGGTTCTCACCATATCAACTGCCACTGTATTGTATTTATCATTTGGAATAATAATATCCGCGAAATTTTTCGTTGGTTCAATAAATTGTTGATGCATAGGCTTTAAAGTTTTTTGATATCGTTCCAAAACTTCATCCAGATCTCTGCCTCTTTCTTGAACGTCTCTTTTTAGTCTTCTTATCAATCTTTCATCAGAATCGGCGTGAACAAATATTTTTATATCAAATAAATCCCGTAAGTATTTATTTGTAAAAATTAATATTCCTTCAACAATAATTACTTTACGAGGCAAAGTTATTATAGTTTTCTCAACTCTATTATGTTCTTCAAAAGAATAAATGGGTTGCTCAATCGTTTCACCTTTTTTTAATTTTTTTAAATCGTTAATTAACAAATCAAAATCTAAGGCATGGGGATGGTCAAAATTTATCTCACATCTTTCCTGATAAGTTAAATGATCTGTTTTATTATAATATGAATCCTGTGATATTACGGTAACCTCATCCTTTGGAAGTTCGTTAATAATTTGATGTACAACCGTTGTTTTACCACTACCTGTACCTCCCGCGATTCCTAAAATTAACATATTATTTTTACTTTTGTTCAAATCTATAAAAATCAACTTGAAATTCCATCGAATTTGATTATTTTCACAAAAAAATTAACTTATAATCCTTCGAATGAAAAATATTTTCTCTAATATAAAAGGTGATTCCTTTGGTGGAATTACAGCTGGAATTGTAGCATTACCTCTGGCACTTGCTTTTGGCGTTTCATCAGGATTAGGCCCTAGTGCCGGATTATATGGTGCTATTTTCTTAGGTTTTTTTGCTTCTTTATTCGGTGGAACAAATACTCAAATTTCTGGACCTACGGCTCCATTAACTGCGGTAAGTATGGTATTGATTGCCGGTATAATTCAAGCCAATAATGGAGATGTTAATAAAGCATTGCCCTTTATTTTAACCGTATTTTTATTAGCAGGTTTATTTCAAATTTTATTGGGTGTCATCGGCCTGGGAAAATATATAAAGTACATTCCTTACCCTGTAGTATCAGGTTTTATGACAGCCATTGGTGTTATCATAATAATTACTCAAATCCTACCCGTTTTAGGATATTATGTAACCGATGATCAAGCCTTTATTGAAAAATTCAAACCCCACGCAGAAGAACTTATCATCAATAATATCTTAAAAGATGAAGTAAAAGAGGGGATTTTGGTTTTGGAGGATTTTAAAGAAACCATTTATAGAGCAGAGTTGGTCAGTGAAGAAGAAATTTTAAACGAAGCCAAAACTTTGGCCGGTGTAGAAACCTCGGGTGTTGTAGGTGCCTTAAAGAGCTTACCCCGAGCCTTGGCCAATATTAATTATTTAGAGTTGATATTAGCACTTTCTACGATTTTTATCATCTATGGATTTAAAAAAATAACAACCAAGATTCCCAGTACTTTAGTGGCACTCTTAGTCGTATCATCTGTTGCAATATTTGGTCATTTAGATTATCGGCCCATTGAAGAAATTCCGGGTGGATTTCCAATTCCAAATTTTAAGATATTTTCAGATTTCAGCCTTTCTGAAATCTCCCCTTATATTTTTACGGCTTTGACACTGGCTTTTTTAGGAACCATTGACACCTTATTAACTTCTGTTGTTGCTGATAATATGACCAAAACCAGCCATGATTCCAATAAGGAATTGGTGGGCCAGGGAATTGGGAATAGTATTGCAGCAATTTTTGGAGGCTTACCCGGTGCGGGGGCTACAATAAGAACCGTTGTAAATATTAATGCGGGAGGGAGAACAAAACTTTCGGGTATGGTAGCCGGCGTTTTTTTATTGGTGGTTTTATTAGCTCTCGGCCCTATAGCATCAAAAATTCCGGCAGCTGTATTGGCCGGAATTTTAATTACCGTTGGTATTGGTGTGATGGATTATAAGGGCTTAAAAGCGATTCCTTATATACCTAAAACCGAAGCAATAATTATGATCGTTGTCTTATTGCTTTCTACCTTTTGGAACCTTGTTTATGCAGTTGGCTTAGGATTGGTGATTGCTTCTTTGGTATTTATGAAAAAAATGGGCGATGTAACGGCTGACCTTTCTGATGTCAAAAGTTTAAAGGAAGAAAAAACCTGGGAAGATGAAGTTAATTTCCCTCATAAGCTCAAGGATAAAGTATTTATAAAACACTTAAAAGGACCCTTGTTTTTTGGCTCTACCAGTCATTTTCAAGCTTTGTCCAATCAAGTTCCCGATAATGCCTCGTATGTAATTATAAGAATGGATAGAGTACCGTATATTGATCAAACCGGTTTATACGCAATAGAAGATGCCTTATTAAATTTGGAAAAGAAAAATATCCACCCTTTAATTGTTGATTTACAAAAACAACCTGAATACCTGTTAAAATCTATTGATATTGTTCCGGATTTAATTCCTGAGGAGCATATTTTTAAGAATTTTAGTGAATGTACTGATTGGATCAAGGGTCATGTTGAGTAAACTCATTGAACAGGTTTAATTCATAAGGATGAAATAAGTCATCCTATGTGTTAAAACAACTTCATTTGATTCGAGTTTGTTTTATCAAACAAATCATAATTTAAAGGCGGCAAACACACATGCGATAAATATTTTCTTTTGGCTATTTTGAATTGCATGGCAACTTGTTCAGCAATTTTGCCTTCTCCTTTCATTCTAATGCCAAAGCGAGTTTCATTTAATGAACCGCTATGTGTTTCCTCTATTTGATGTAAAATTTTTGCGGCTCTGTCAGGATATGCCTTTTTTACCCAGTCCTTAAAAATATTGCCAACAGCTCCATTCAATCTCACCATGGTATATGCCACTGATAAGGCCCCTAATTGACTAACCGTTTTTACCATATCAAATATTTCATGATTATTGATTGCGGGAATAATAGGTGCCATCATTACATTTACCGGGATTCCATTTTTTGAAAGTTCTTCAACCGTTTTTAATCGTTTTCTAATCGATGCAGTTCTCGGTTCCAACTTGCGTTGTGTTTCTTCTTTCAAGGAAGTGATAGAAATACTCACATGAACCAAATTTTGTGAGGCCAACTTCTTGAGTAGATCCATATCACGTAGAATCAAACTATTTTTAGTAATCATACTCACAGGATGTTTGTATTTTAGTAATACTGCCAACATCTTTCTTGTAATCTCAAGCTCTTTTTCTATGGGTTGATAACAATCCGTATTCCCTGAAAACATAATATTGGCCACTTTCCAATTTCTGCCGGTAATTTTTTTCTCCAATAATTCTGGAGCATTTCTTTTGAAAAGAATCTTTCTTTCAAAATCGAGTCCGGCACTATAACCATAATACTCATGCGTGTTTCTCGCATAACAATAAATACATCCATGTTCACAACCTTGGTAAGGATTCATAGAAAAAGGAATACCAATATCAGTACTAATGACTTTATTAATGATGGTTTTAGGAAATATTTCAATGTATTGTGTACGATTCGACTCGGGCTCATCGCCTTCTTTTTCACAATAGTTCAAGTAGTCATCTTCCACAATTTCATGATATTGCAAAAAACGATTGTGCACATTTATTTGCGCACCTCGGCCTTTTATTTGTACTTCTTTTTTGATGGATTAAAGTTACAAGAGAATCATTTTAAAAGCTAAGAATGTTTAAAATAAATTTTAAATATAATTTAATTGCTTGATTTTATGAATGATATAGCAACTTCACTTATCAAACGATATAAATTAGTAAATTATAGCTATATCTAGATAGTAGCACCAATTAACCAAAAGGTAAAGAAATATTTTAAAACAAACTATCCTCGACGCATCCCGTGCTCGGGATCGAGAAATTCTTTTCGATTAATCTTTCATATGATGAATTAAGTGTATTGATTCTAAATGGAAAATAGATTTAGTTACTATTAAAAAATTTACTTATATTTACTCATACTTAAATGGTTATTTCTCCAACTATTTTATTTAAAAAGTGGTTTTATTTACATATTTGATATGTTAATAAGGGTATGTTAGTATTGGAAATGAATGATAACTCTTGCAAAAATCAGAAGCTCTTTTGACAAAATATTTACATTAAAAGTCAGTAATAACAAGGGATATAGAGAGTCGTACCTATAAGAATATATAAACAATATAACTATACACAATAGTTGGTAGTCATGCCATAGATTATGAAGAAAATACTAGAAACATTAAAAAGAAAATGGGCAGAATATCTACTTGAGATGATCGTGATTACATTTGGTATTCTTGGTGCATTCATCCTCAACAGCTGGAATGAAAACAGGCAAGAGCGAATAAAAGAACAATTGTTCCTGACTAAGATTAGCCTGAATTTAACGGATGACATATCAAATTATTCTTTTATACTAGATCGACAGATGAAGTATCAAAACGCAATAGATAGTTTCCTATTCATTGTAAATAATCCAGCTGTGTACTCTGTGAATGATCTGGATAAATATCGATCTCAAATTTGGTTACTTGAAAGATTCACACCCATTAAAA
>SMVA01139399.1_pt1 | contig 11603 bp, 9 predicted proteins | sample 2456451 | NCBI WGS metagenome assembly SMVA01 (sample SAMN11095933, study PRJNA526329) | marine sediment metagenome | biome: Marine sediment; feature: Surficial sediment; material: Deep marine sediment; isolation source: Hadal surficial sediment | place: Pacific Ocean | collected 2014-05 | depth 0-1...
CAGGTCGGAGCGGTCCAACCCTTTTCCCCCATGACCTCGAGCCACTTCTTCTCGTCCGCGCTCGAGAAGGTCCACCGCTTGCCGCCCCACACGCCCGTGAGTTCCGTTGTCTGGAGACCGATCATGCCCTTGGGTGCGTTGGCTTCGAGCCAGCCGCGAGCTTCCACGCGAAATGCTTCTAGGTCTGACATGGCGACATGCCTCCTGCCAATCGTTTGGAGCGCCGAGTGTAACGATCCCAGCGGAAATTTCCCCGGCCCGAAGTGGAACGCTAGTATCGGCAGCCATGAGGATTCTCCTCGCTAGCCCCCGCGGATTCTGTGCCGGCGTCGATCGCGCGATCGAGATCGTCGAACTCGCGCTCCAGCAACAGGACCGCCCGGTCTACGTGCGTCACGAAATTGTCCACAACCGCCACGTCGTCGACGGACTCCGGGACAAGGGCGCCACGTTCATCGAAAACCCCGAGGACGCTCCCGAGGGGGCCGTGTTGATCTACTCGGCACACGGCGTGTCGCCGGCGATTCGTGAGCGCGCGAATGCCAAGCGGCTCGAGACGATCGATGCGACCTGCCCGCTGGTCACGAAGGTCCACAACGAAGTGCATCGCATGGTTTCTCTCGGCTTCGAGATCGTGATGATCGGCCACGAGGGCCATGTCGAGGTCGAGGGGACGATGGGACAGGCGCCCGCTTCGATGTATCTGGTCGAGACCGTCGAGGATGTCGAGTCGCTCGAGGTGCGGAACCCTACGCGGCTGGGCTGTGTCACCCAGACGACGCTCTCCGTCGACGACACACGCGACGTCATGCGAGCGCTATTCGACCGCTTTCCGCAGATCGCCCTGCCCAAGCGCGACGATATATGTTATGCGACCCAGAATCGTCAAGATGCCGTCAAGCAACTTGCCGAACAGGCGGATCTCGTGCTCGTCGTCGGCGCCCCCGCCTCTTCGAATAGCAATCGTCTGGTCGAAGTCGCCTCACGCCTGGGGGTGACCGCCTATCTGATCCAAACTGCCGAAGACGTCGACCCGAGCTGGCTTGAAGACGTGCAATGTGTGGGGGTCACCGCCGGCGCCTCCACCCCGGACATCCTGGTCCAGGGTGTGATCGAACACCTGAGCGAACTCGCGGATGGCGGCGCAACCCTCGACTCTCTGCCCGACGTCGACGAGGGCGTTCGGTTCAAGCTGCCCCGCGAGTTGCGAGACGCGTGAAAGGGAAAAACGAGCCGAACGAAACGACTCTCGACGTTCCCGTCAAAGCCGCCCTCGATGCGCCCGGAAACCCGCTCGACCCCGAGGTGGGTCCGGCGGTCCCGGCGAGTTCGTTGGCTGCAGCAGCCATTGCCGGGAGCGAGAGTCGACCGCCCGGCGCGGGGCCTCCATCACGCAGCAACGAGTCGGTCCGGGAGATTCTCCGCCTCGCCTGGCCGGTGATGGCATCCCAGGTGATGCTCAACCTCACGGGCGTGATCGACCGCATGATGATCGGTCGACTCGCCTCCGAGGGGAGTGCCGCGGTCCCACTTGCCGCGGTCGGCTATGCGACCCAGCTCTTCCACCTCATCCATTCGACGCTCTTCGCGGTCGGACTGGCCTGTGTGGCGCTGATGGCGCGGTCGATCGGCAGTCGGGATTCCGCTCGCGCGCGCCATGCCTTCGCCGGATCCGTCCAAGTTTCCGCGCTCGTGACGCTCTTCTATGCGAGCATTCTCTACTTCTTCAGCGAGCAGTCCCTCGCCGCGCTCGGCGCCGAAGCATCCGTGATCCGCGTCGCGGCACCCTATCTCGAGCTGACCGTCCTCGCCTCGCTGATGCTCTCATTCTCGATGATCGTCGAGAGCGCGCTTCGCGCGAATCGCAACACCCGGACCCCGATGATCATCGCGATGGTCGTGGCCGTTGCAAAGCTCGGTCTGAACGTCGTCCTGATCTTCGGTCATCTTGGATTCCCGGCGCTCGAACTCTGGGGCGCGGGCCTCGCGACCGCGATCAGCCAGGCAATCGGGCTCGTGCTCTTCCTGATCGTGCTGATCCGCATTCCGCGGGATGCCCCGACGGCGCTGCGCTTCTCCGATCTCTTCCGCCGCAACCCTCTGATCCGCGAAGTCGCGCGCATCGCCATGCCCGGCGTCGCTGAACGGATCATCCTGAATTTCGGGCTGCTCTCCTATTTCTGGGTGCTGAGCAACTACTACGGAACCCTCGCCGTCGCGACCTATACCGTCGGGATTTCGCTTCTCTCCTTCTCATGGATTCCCGGAACGGGTTATGCCCAGGCCTGCGCGACAATCGTCGGTCAGGCCCTCGGAGCGAGGCGACCCGACGCGGCCCTGCGCGGAGCGAAGCGCTCCCTCGTACTCGCGATCGTCACCGCCGTTCCCCTCGGCCTGCTCTTCGCCTGGTTCCGCGTACCCCTCGCCCGGCTCTTCACGAACGACCTCGAGGTCGTCAGCGCCCTCGCCCCCTTCATGCTCTGCCTGGCGATCGCCCAACCCTTCCTTCAGACGCATTTCACCCTGGGCGGCGCGCACAAGGGGGCCGGCGACACGATGACCCCCCTGATCGCCGCAGCCATCGGAAATTGGATGATCCGCGTGCCGGCGGCGATCCTGCTCGCTGCCGTCTTCGAAGTCGATGTCGTATGGCTGTGGGCGACGCTGATCTTCGACCACATCGCTCGGACGGCCTATCTCGGGGCGAGCTTCCTGCGCGGCAAATGGCGGGAGTCACCAACAATCCAGCCGAGCGGGGCGAGTCAGAGGTAGCGGTCGCGCACCTTCCCACGCTGGATCTTGCCGCTGTCGAGCCGCGGCAGGTTCTCCTCGAACTCGAGACTTCGCGGACATTTGTAGTGCGCGAGATGCTCCCGACAGTAGGCGAGCAACTCGGCCGCGAGGGATTCACTGGGGGCCGCCCCCTCGGCAAGCTGCACCACCGCCTTGACCTCTTCGCCCCACTCTTCGTTGGGGACGCCGATGGTGGCGGCATCCGCCACGGCAGCGTGCTGGAGCAGCACGGCGTCGACCTCCGCGGGATAGACATTCACGCCGCCCGAGAGAATCAGCTCCGCGGACCGCCCGGTCAGGAAGAGGTATCCGTCCTGATCGATTCGTCCCAGATCACCCATCGTGTAGAAGTCCCCGCGATACACCGAGGCCGTCTTTTCAGGCGCCTTGAAATACTCGAATCGACCCGTCGCGGGGGCCTTGAAATAGATCGTGCCGATTTCGCCGCGCGGAGTGTCTTCGCCCGCCTCGTCGAGCACCGAAACGTCGAAGCGATCGCGATCGATGCAACCGACGCTGCCCGGCTTGCGCAGCCACTCCGCTGAATCGATCCAGAAGCCCCCGCCTTCAGTCGCCGCATAATACTCGTAGAGGATGGGGCCCCACCAACGAATCATCTCGGCCTTCACGTGCTCGGGACAAGGCGCTGCCCCGTGGACGATCCAGCGCAGCGAGGACAGGTCGTAGCGGTTGCGAATCTCCTCGGGGAGCTGGAGCATGCGATGAAACATCGTCGGCACGAGATGGCTGTGGGTGATCCGCCGACTCTCGATCAGCCGGAGCGTCTGTTCCGCATCCCAGCTGTCCATCAGGATCGAACCGACGCCTGCGGCCAGCGGTGCGGCCATGTTGATGACCAGCGGTGCCGCGTGGTAGAGCGGGCCGGTGATCAGGCTGCGGTCCTCGCCCGGACGAAACTCGGAACTCGCCAATATCGGGCCGAGGAGAGCACTCGGCGACGCCCCTGTTCTGAAGACACCCTTGGGCCGACCCGTCGTTCCCGACGTGTAGAGCATCGAATTGCCCTGCACCGGGTCCGTGAGATCCTTCGCCGAATGCTCGCCGAGCGTCTCTGCATAACCCTCGAAGCCGGGGATGGGTCCATCGATCGCATAGCGAGTCACCGCCCGCGGCGCGAGCTTCGCCGCATCGTGTGCGGTTTCCGCGAAGCGGGCGTCGGCCACGAAGGCCTTGGCCTCGCAATCGTCGACGATATATCCGATCTCTCCTGCGGTGAGGTGCCAGTTGATTGGCGTGAGGCGAAAGCCGCCGCGCAGAATCGCCGCGTAGACTTCGACGAACTCGACGCGATTCGAGCAGAGGAGCGCGACGGCGTCCCCCTCGACGAGTCCCCGTGCCCGCAGCCCTCGCACCAGCTGATTGGCGCGGGCATTCAGTTCGGCATAGCTATGCGGCCCCGAAGCGTCTTCGATGGCGAGCCGATCGGGATCGGCCCGAGCGTGGATCGCAATCCCCATGCCGCGCAAGATCGCCTCGGCGGCGGGCAACAGCGTTCGTCCTCGGTCGTCGATCTCACTCTCGGACATGACGCAAGGCGACCTCATTCGACCCACGGCTGGCAACCCGGATTTAGCGTGGACGCGTGACCACGGATCGTGCCGGAAGTTGGCTCAGGAGTCGCTGACGACGCGGCCCGCCGACTTCGCCGAGCGCTGATCCTGAAAGACGAACTCGAATTCGCCTTCTGCGTCGACGTCGACCTCGACGCGCCCTCCGCCCTTCAACTTCCCGAATAGCACTTCGTCCGTCAGCCGGTTCTTGATCTCCCGCTGGATCACGCGCGCGAGCGGCCGTGCTCCGAAATCCGGCTCGTAGCCCTTCTCGGCGAGTCGCTCGAGCGCCGCCGGCCGGAGCTCGATCTGAATCTTGCGCTCGGCCAACTGCTCGCGAAGCTCCTTGACGAACTTCAGGACGACCTTCTTCATCACATCCCTCGGCAGTGAATCGAACCAGACGACCTCGTCGAGGCGGTTGCGAAACTCCGGGCTGAAGATCTTCTCGATTTCGTGACTCCCGTCGCCGCGCTTGCCCTTGGTGAACCCGATCGCGTTCGACGCCATCTCCCGTGCGCCGGCGTTCGACGTCATGATCAGGGTCACATGCCGAAAATCGGCTTCGCGGCCCTGGTTGTCGGTCAACGTCGCGTGATCCATCACCTGCAGCAGCACGTCGAAGACATCCTGGTGAGCCTTCTCGATCTCGTCGAGGAGCAGCACCGCGTAGGGATGTTTGCGGACCTGTTCGATCAGGATCCCACCCTGGTCGTAGCCGACATAGCCGGGCGGCGCGCCGATCAGACGAGAGACCGAATGCTTCTCCATGTATTCACTCATGTCGAAGCGAAGGAATGGCACACCGAGCGTCGCCGCCAATTGCTTCGCGAGTTCGGTCTTGCCCACACCGGTCGGACCGGCGAAGAGAAAGGACCCGGTCGGCTTTTCGAGGCCCGCGAGTCCTGCGCGCGCGCGCTTCACCGCGTTGGCCACGGCCTCGATCGCGCTGTCCTGACCAAATACCACGGCCTTCAGGTCGGACTCGAGTCGTTCGAGGCGGCCCGCATCCTCGGTGGCCGTCGTCTCGATCGGCACGCGAGCGATCCTCGCGACGGTCCGTTCCACGTCCCGCAGCCCCACGGTGCGCCGCTTCTTGCCCGTCGGCCGCAAGCGAACTTCCGCGCCGCACTCATCCATGACGTCGATTGCCTTGTCGGGCAGGAAACGATCGTTGATATGTCGAATCGAGAGGTCGACACAGCCTTTCAGCGCCGGAGCGGTGTAGCGAACGCCGTGGTGTTCCTCGTAGCGCGGTGCGAGGCCCTTGAGGATCCGCACGCATTCCTCGGACGTCGGCTCCTCGACGTCGATCTTCTGAAAACGCCGAGCGAGCGCGCGGTCGCGCTCGAAATGACGATATTCCTGATAGGTCGTCGATCCCATGCAGCGAAGCGTGCCGTCGGCGAGTCCCGGTTTCAGGAGATTCGAGGCGTCGACGGTCGTCCCCTGGGCGGAACCCGCGCCGAGAATGGTGTGGATCTCGTCGATGAAGAGAATGAATCGTTCACGCTCCTTTAGCGCGGCCAACAGCGCCTTGAAGCGCGCTTCGAAGTCTCCGCGATAGCGCGTGCCCGCGAGCAACGCGCCCAGATCGAGGGAATAGATCTCCGCGCCCTCGAGGTCCTCCGGGACGCGACCCTCGTGGACGCGTAATGCGAGCCCCTCGGCGAGCGCGGTCTTGCCGACCCCCGCTTCTCCAACGAAGATCGGATTATTCTTGCGCCGCCGCGCCAGGATATGAATCGCGCGATCGAGTTCCGGCCCCCGACCGATCAGCGGGTCGAGCTTCCCCTCTGCCGCGCGCTCGGTCAGATTCGTTGCGAAGGCCGCCAGCGGATCCGCCGGAACGCCCTCGGACTCATCGCCCCCGAGCAGCGGCGATGCGCCCTCGCCCTCGCCCAGCGATCCGTCGCCCCCGAGCTTCGATTCGCCGTGGCTGATATATCGGAGCAGGTCCAGCCGAGACACACCCTGCCCCCGCAGCAGGGTCATCGAGTGCGCATCGGGCTCATTGAAGAGCGCGACGAGCAGATCCCCGACTTCGACCTCCTCCTTTTCGGCGTTGTCCGTGTGGTCGATCGCGCTCTGGACCACGCGATGGAAGGCCAGCGTCTGCAGCGTTTCGACGGGATCGTCGCCGGGCACACTCTCGAGATCCTCGTCGAAGAAGCGCTCGAGCTCGATTCTCAGCCGATTCACGTCGGCCCCCGCGTGAAGCAGGATGGCCGCGCCATCCTCGTTGTGGATCAGCGCATAGAGCAGATGCTCCACCGTGAGATAGGCGTGCCGCCGAACGACGGCTTCACGATGGGCCGCTTGCAGGGTCAGTTGGAGGTCACGACCGATCGAACTCATTCCTTCTCTACTCCCGTCCGCAGCGGATATCCCCGCTCCTCGGCCATTCGTTGCACCCTCGTCGATTTCGTCTCGGCGATCTCGAGTACGAAGACACCGGCCACGCCCATCCCGCCGCGATGAATCTGCAACATGATCTGGGTCGCTGCCGAAGGACTCTTCTTGAAGACGTGCTCGAGTACCTGCACGACGAACTCCATGGGCGTGTAATCGTCGTTGTAGAGGAGGACCTTGAAGCGCGCCGGACGGGCGGATTTCGCCCGCTCCTTCGTCGCGACGCTCCGGTCCCGGTCCTTCGAAGGATCGGTGGGCGGCCGACTCGGAGGCGGGTCCGGAAGCAGAACCGGAGAGAGGTCCGGGGGTGAAGAAAGCGGCCAATCGCCACCCTCTCCCCGGGGGCCCGCCATTCCCCGGGCTGCTCTGAACGGGCTCTCCGGGATCGCTGCGCTCCCCGGGATCACGTTTGTCTGGATCCTCGACGTCGAAGTCATCGCGCGGAGCATAGCCCGCCCGAACTGATCGTCGCAGCACCGCCCTTCGCCCGGGCGGCTACACTACACACCGCATGCCCGACGACGCGCCGAAATTCACGATCCAACTCGAAGACGGCGTGGCGCAGTTGCCCCGAGAGGAATGGGATCGGCTCGTCGGTGACGAATCGCCGTTTCTCGAATGGGCCTTTCTCGCTTCGCTCGAAGAGGCCGGCGCACTCGGTGAGGGATCGGGCTGGGACGCCAAACCCCTGGTCGCCCGGGAGAATGGTCGCCTGGTCGCCGCCTGCCCGCTCTACGTAAAAACGAACAGCGAGGGCGAGTTCGTCTTCGACCACAGCTGGGCGGATGCCGCCTATCGCTCCGGAATCGAGTACTACCCCAAACTGCTCGTCGGCGTGCCGTTTTCGCCGGTCAGCGGTGCCCGTTTCCTGGTCGAGCCCGGAGCGGATCGAGAATTCTGGATCGAGCGGCTCGGCACAGCGCTTCGCGAAATCTGTCAAAGCAACAACCTATCGAGTATCCACGTCAACTTCTGCCAAGCGGCGGAGGCCGAAGCGCTCGGTCGGGTCGGGTACCACACTCGCGTCGGCCTCCAATACCATTGGTTCAACCACGGCTACGGCGACTTCGAGGATTATCTCGGCGCTTTCCGCTCCAAACGGCGAAACCAGATCCGGCGTGAACGCCGCGAGATGGAGAAGCAGGGCGTCCAGATCCGAACCTACACCGGCGACGAGATCACGGCCGACCTGGTCGATCCCATGTTCCGCTTCTACCTCGAAACGATCCGCGTCCGCGCCTGGGGACGGCAATACTTGAATCGGGATGTCTTCGAACTCCTCGTCGATCGGTTCAGGGATCGACTGTGTTTCGTGGTCGCCGAGCACGAAGGCGAGAAGATCGCCGGTACCTTCAACGTGGAAAAGGGTGACGCCCTCTACGGACGCTATTGGGGCGCGACGCGGAAGATTCGCCACCTGCATTTCAACGTCTGTTATTACGCCGCCGTCGAACACTGCATCGCGCGTGGACTCGCGCGCTTCGAACCCGGCGCCGGGGGGGAGTACAAGCAGGTCCGCGGGTTCGATGCCACCCCGACCTACAGCGCCCATTTCTTTTCGGAGCCACGCCTCGGCGCCGCCGTCGAACGCTTCCTCGAGAGCGAGCGAGCACAAGCGGAAGACACGATCGATTGGTATCGCGAGCGCAGCGCGCTCAAGCCCCGTGAAGTCGTGGCCAAGAACGAATAACGGGCTCGATCTCCGCGATCAGATCTCCAGTCCGTCGTTCATCGCCTGCAGCACAAAGACCTGCTCACCGCGGGTCAGCCATGGCTTGTTCACGAGCTTGCGCAGCCGGGCCAGACGTTGCTCGCTGCGAAGCCCGAACTCGGATGAAGTGCCATCGCCTTCGCGGCCGGAGCCCACGCCCAGGCTGATGATCCTGATCGGCTTGTCGAGCCATCCCGCGATCTTGATCAGATCTCCGGCCCGCTGCGTATCCCTCACGAAGACTCGCCCGCCCACCCGCACAAAACCCGCATCGCCTTCGAAGAGCACCCGCTCGTCCGCGATGGCCGCACGCACCCGCGCCAGATCCTCGGAACGCGGAATCGTGAAGACGAGCACGGGCTCCTCCTCTCCCTCGATCAGCCCCATCGACTGACCGAGGGTCTTCCCTTCGAAGGTGAGAAAGCACAACAGGACCAGGCCTGCGAAGGCGGCACTCAGCTGGAATACGGTCTTCGTCATGGCTGGTTTTTCGGTCGGACCGAGGCCCACCCTGAGAGTCGGGCGGGCGCTTTTCCAGGTCCGCCCTACGGGGTTTCCCCGATACCGCGGGCCGCCGTTCTCGACCATCCTCGAAGCGCCCTGTGCCGCCAGTGCGGCCGGAATGAGCCTGCACCGGCCGACCACGCATCGGCACCGAGACAGAGCGGCACGGAGATGAGAGAGGAGCGCTATATGCCTGCCGATCCAGAGGATTCGAGCCCCGCGCCGATCACTCCGCGGCAGCCGACCGACGTCGAGCCGGCACGCGACCCGAGCCACTTCGACCCCGCGGCCGCCTACCTCGAGCGGCTCGGAGAGGGTTCTCGTCGGACCATGCGCGGAGCCCTCGCCAAGCTGGCCGACTGGGCCTCCGAGGGCCGCTGCGGGCCCCATGAACTGGCCTGGCACAGCCTACGGATCGAGCACACCTCGGCGCTGCGCACACGACTGACCACGACGCTCGCCCCGGCCACGGCCAATAAACATCTGGCTGCACTGCGCGGCGTCCTGAAACAAAGCTGGCAACGCGGGCTGATGTCGACCGACGCCTATCAGCGCGCGATCGACCTACCGCCGGTGCGCGGGCGCGCGCGCCGCAAGCCGAACAGACTCGGCGCGCTCGAACTCCGCAAACTGACCCAGGCCTGTAGCGTCGATTCCAGTCCGGCCGGTGCGCGAGACGAAGCGCTGCTCGCGCTGCTCTTTGGCGCGAATCTGCGCCGCTCGGAAGCCGTCGCCCTCGAACTCGCGGACTACGACCTCACGTCGGGCGTACTGGATATCCGAGCGCCGGGTGGTCGCCCGTCGCGACGCTTCGAAACGAGCGACGAGGCCCGCCGTTCGCTCGAACGCTGGATCGGGATCCGCGGCTCCTGGGCGGGACCCCTTTTCAATCCGGTGAACAAGGGCGGTCGTATCGAACGCCGAAGCCTCTCGGAACAAGCGATCTATATCGCCTGCCAGAAGCGCGCGGCCGAGGCGGGGCTCCCGCCGACGAGCCCGGAAGATTTGCGCCGCGCGGATGTCACGACCCGCACCGGGCGGCTCGGCACCCTGGCGGGCCCCCGACCGAGCTTCGGGTCGCTCAGTCCGCCCTGACCCACCGCTCGCCGCGCGTCTAAGGCGATTCGACATCCACGACCGAGGCCAATCGCTCGGCGCGCGCGGCCTGAAGACGGCGAAAATCTTTCTCCGCGTGGTAGGAGGAGCGTGTCAGCGGAGTCGCCGACACGACCAGGAAGCCCCGCTGCTCCGCCTCCCGCGCGAGTTCTTCGAATTCCTCGGGCGGCATGTAGCGCTCGACCGACGCGTGATCCGGTGTTGGACGCAGGTACTGCCCCACCGTCAGGAAATCGACCTCCGCCTCGCGCAGGTCGTCCATCACCTGGCGAATTTCGTCGCGCTGCTCGCCGAGCCCGACCATGATTCCACTCTTGGTGAAGGTCTCGGGACGCAGTCGCTTGGCGTTCTCGAGGAGTGAGAGGGAATGGCGATAGTCCGCACCCGGCCGGACCCGCCGGTAGAGTCGCGGCACCGTCTCGAGGTTGTGGTTGAAGACGTCCGGGGCGGCATCGATCACGATCGCCAGCGCTCCGAGTTTGCGGCGGAAATCGGGCGTGAGCACCTCGATCGTCGTCGCCGGCGCGAGCGCACGAATCCGTTCGATCGAGAGGGCGAACTGGCCCGCTCCGCCATCGCGCAGATCGTCGCGGTCGACGGACGTGATCACCACGTGCTCGAGACCGAGTTCGGCGACCGCGCGCGCAAGATGTTCGGGCTCACCTGGGTCGACGGCATCCGGCATGCCCGTATCGATGTTGCAGAAGGCGCAGGCCCGCGTGCAAACCGATCCCAGGATCATCACCGTCGCGTGCCGGTCCGCCCAACACTCCGAGAGGTTCGGGCAGGCCGCTTCCTCACAGACCGTATTGAGCTCGAGGCGCCGCATCAGCGCACGCGTCTCCTCGACCTTCGGGTTCGCCGAAAGCCGAATCCGAATCCACGGCGGCCTCGGCAGATCCACCTGCGTCGGCTCGCGACCCTCGATCTGTAGCAGCGAATCCGCCAATCGAATCATCCTTTCAAGGCAGTTTCAAAGCCTAACCCAGCCTCTTCACAAAGGTCGCCTCATGAAAGCCAACTCCTGAAGTTCGTCTCTTTAAGCTCATCTCCTATACCTCATCTCTTAAAGGTCGTCGCGAGGGCGCCAGAAGTGCTGTGATTTCGCGGCCCTCGGAGCGGAGTCGCCCGCAGGCGTACTCTCAGTTCGTCGAGGACGACGGAGTGAGAAGGCCGCGAAAGCGCAGTGCTTATGGCGTCCACAGCAGACCTTTATTTAGATGTGGATTGCGCGGCCGTAGGCCGCCAGCGTCGATTCGTGCATCATTTCCGAAAGCGTCGGATGCGGGAAGATGCTGTTCATCAGTTCGGCTTCGGTCGTCTCCAGATTCATCGCGACGACGAAGCCCTGAATCAGCTCGGTCACTTCCGCGCCGATCATGTGGGCGCCGAGCAATGCGCCGGTGTTTTTGTCGAACACGGTCTTGACCATGCCTTCGGCTTCCCCAAGCGCGATCGCCTTGCCGTTGCCGATAAAGGGAAAGCGGCCGACGCGG
>SMVA01442341.1_pt1 | contig 11601 bp, 9 predicted proteins | sample 2456451 | NCBI WGS metagenome assembly SMVA01 (sample SAMN11095933, study PRJNA526329) | marine sediment metagenome | biome: Marine sediment; feature: Surficial sediment; material: Deep marine sediment; isolation source: Hadal surficial sediment | place: Pacific Ocean | collected 2014-05 | depth 0-1...
CACCGCGCTGACGACCTCGTTGAACCATGCCTCGTCAGGGTCTTTGCCTGCGATCGACAGGGGAAGGGTGATGTTCTCCTCGGCGTTCAACGTCGGGATCAGGTTGAACGCCTGGAAGATGAAGCCGACCTTCTCTCTACGCAGGATGGTCAGCTCGCGATCTTTGAGCGAGCCGAGCTCGGTGTCTCCGATGTGGACCGTTCCCTCGGTGAGGTTGTCCAGACCGGCAAGCGTGTGCAGCAGGGTCGATTTGCCCGATCCCGAGGGCCCCATGATGGCGGTGAACCGCCCGCGCGCGAAGTCGGCGGAGACCCCGTCGAGGGCCCGGACTATGGCGGTGCCCTCTCCATAGATCTTGACGCCATTGCGCATGCTCGCGGCGGCGCCGTTGGCAGCGGTGTCTTCCAGCATGATGTCCCTTTGTTGCGACGAAGCGACAACGGTAGGCGTTTCGAAACGTAACACCGCCGCGCCCGACCGGATCGTGCCCTTGTTGCGGGGCGCCGTTTTCCCCTTCTGGCTACGGCCCGCTCGGGCCACGGCTCCGCAGATGGTTTCGCCTATAGAGACCGGATAGCGTCTTATTTGCGGAGCGCCATTTTTTCCGCTTCTGCCGCTTCGCGGCGGGCCGCTCGGGCCACGGCTCCGCAGATGGTCTCGCCTACAGAGACCGGATAGCGTCCTATTTGCGGAGCCTCTAGGCGGCCGGCCGGAATCCCTGTGGGCCTTCCCCGCACGGATCGAGGATGACGACCCGCCCGATGACCGCCGGCTCCGTCCCATGGAGCTTCGCTCCCGTCAGCACCAGCGCGCGTGCGATGACGAGGCGGATTCGAGCGATCCCCCCCGGCGACCCGCGGTTATGCCGCCGTGACGCGTGGCTGGCGTTGGCGATTTTGGTGAGCTCGGCCATCCGAGCGTAACCGAGGTTGGGGCTGTGCAACATCACGATTCCCCCTTGATGGCATCGTTGCCGATATAGGCCTGGAGGACAGCCGCCGTCTCTGGCACCACGTGCTCGCGTAACGCGTATTCCTTCTCATTGCCGATCAGCACCTTCACCAGCCCCGCGGTGCGCAGCAGCATCATGTGGTGGTGCAGAGTCGACTTCGAGATGTCGAACTCTTCGGCCAGCTCGTGCAGCGAAGCTGGTCCCCGCGACAGGTGGCGCAGGATCCGCAGTCGCCGCTCGTCGCCGAGTGCCTTGTATATTTTGATCAGCCAGTTGGGCGGGGCGTCGGGATCGGCGCCCATGTATTCGTCCGCTACCGGATAGGCCATGATCAGGCGGTCGGGCGTATCGGTGAATATCACCCACGGCCGCCCGGCGACGGTCGGGAGCAGCAGGATCGGCCTGGTGTACCCGGCCTGCTCTATCGAAATCCCGTTGGTAGTGAGCTCGACCAGCCGCTCCGCCGACATTCGCTTCGCCATGCTCCGGTGCGCCTCGATGTCGCGTTCGAGAATCGAACGGAAGGCTTTCTCGTGCTCGGCGAAAGCATCCTTCTGCAGGCCCCGCATCGCGGTGGTGATGATTTCGGTGGTCTCCTGGGGAGACATCTCCAGCAGATGCTGGATCGTGTCCCGCCACAGTTCGTGATCATCGAACATGGGCAGGGTGAGAAACTGCTCCAGGGCGCCGGCGTCTCCCTCGGCCGCTGCCTTCAGGAGATCGGCATCGGCGCCGCGGGAGCTCTTCAGCTCTACCAAACGGGTCCTCATATCGACGGGATCCATGGCCTGGACGTGGTCGATGAATTCGTCGACGGTGCTGCCGTCCGGCAGGTCGGCGAGGATTCCCATCACCGAGATCCACACCTCACCGGCGCCGACACCCTGGATAGCCTCGGTGGTTGCATCCGACATGGCGGAAGTGATGCCGGCAAACCAGTCGGCTCCGAGGCCGTATTCCTGAAAGTCCTGCTCCGCCTCGTCACAGCCCTCGAGGAGCCAGAGAACGACGAGCAGGTCTGCAGCGGAGTGGAGCGCGAGCTCGACAGTCGGCTCGCCGGTCTCGGGGGCGGTGAAATCCCTCACCCGAGGTTCCATCCTCATCGCATTCCCCTGGATTTGTGGCCTTCGGGCACATTTCTTGTCATGTTCGAAGAATATCGAACACCATGACGAAAGTCAAGAGCTTTCGAAGAGTTATGGAAGGCAAGCCACCCAAGGGAAAACCCGCCCAATGCCCCGGTTTTCCCTCATCCTCGTCCCGGAGTGTTGCTTGTCACTCGTTACTCCCGCGTACCGAGCTGGAGAGTGACCATTCCGCCATCGGTCAACTCGATGGTCACCGTCTCCCCAGCGCTGTAGTGTCGCAGCGCGGTGATCAGCTCGTCCATGGTGCGGACGGGAACACCATCAACAGAGGTGATCACCTGGCCAACGACGATCCCGGCGATGGCGGCTGACGAGGATTCGGTCACCTCTTCGACGGTGACCCCAACCGGCATCACGCCGCTGTCAGAGATCTGTTCAAACGCAGTGCTGCCGAGGATCCCCAGCAGCGCATGGGACGCGGACCCGGTCTCGATGATTTCGGTGGCGACGCGCTCGACGATCTCGATTGGAGTGGCGAACCCGATACCTTCGATGCCGAGCTGGCTGGCGCCGACCGCGGTGGTGATGCCGATCAGCCTGCCGTTGGCGTCGACCAGGGCGCCGCCGCTCGACCCGTTGGTGATCGGAGCATCGGTCTGGATCATGCCGAAGAGAACGACGTCTGGGCCGGTCCGAACCTCACGACCCAGGGCGGAGATCACACCTACCGACAGGGACGGTCCGCCATCGAGACCAAGCGGGCTTCCGACGGCGATAGCCGGCATCCCGACGGTGAGCGTGTCGGTGGCGCCGAGCGTCAGCGGATCGAGGTCTGTCGTCTCCAACACCAATACGCCCACGTCGGTGATGGGGTCGCTGCCGACGATTTCGGCGTCATAGACCCTGCCATCGGAGAGAACGACCCGGACCGCGGTGGCCCCGTCGATCACGTGGTGGTTGGTGATGATGTGACTGGGGTCGAATACGACGCCCGACCCCGAGGCTGTGGGGACGAACTCGCCGTTCTGGATCGAACCCACTTGTACGGTGACGATGCTCGGGATGACGGTGGCCCCTACCGCTGCAGGATCGACCCCAAGGAAGGTCGGGACATCGGTGTTCGACGGAGCGACCGGCTCGGCGGCGGCCGGGACCTCGATGACGACGGGCGCCGCCGGTTCATCGTCGATCAGGACGGCGGCGGCGGCTCCAGAAAGTCCGCCAACGACGAGTGAGGCTGCGACGACCGCGATCCATCCACCCTTCTTCTTACGTGGTGGCTCGGATCGGAGGGGGGCCTTGGTCCCAGGTGGTTCGTATCCGATGTAGGTTCCGCTGCCGCTGGTCATCGTCATGAAAGGTCCTCGTGTCGTGGTCGCTTACCCATACCAACGGCGCGGCTAGCGTCTTTGATCCTGAGAGTCGCATGAGAGTTCAGGAACTCGCTGGGAACGGTTGAGCCTTCACCAATACGGCCGTCTCCTGTCGCTCCAGGCTCAATAGCTGGGGCTCCTGGCTCACGTCTTAGAGGGCGCACCGATGAGTGACCTCGTCCCTCGACGGATGTGGAGCTCTTTTTCTCGCTCTCGCCTACGGTCCGCTCGGGCCACGGCTCCGCAAAAGGTCGCCCTGCTCCAGACTAGATCGCGCTCTATTTGCGGAGCCTCCTGGGCACCAGAGCCAGCTGGCGGGACTGAGCGATCAGCCGTCCGGTGGCGTCCCACACCTCGCCGTCTTCCTCGAGGAACCCCCCGGTGATGAAGCGCGTGGTGAATGCACATGCCAGCCACCCGTCGCGTACCGGCACGGCGCGCACATGGGCAGTGAGCTCGACTGTCGGGGTCCACGCCGGAGGCTGGTCGGTGTTGAAGATGGCAGGTGGGAAACCGTCGACGGCGAGAAGCACGGCGAAGGTGTCGATCGGTTCGCCGTTGCGGAGTCGGAACCATCCCCTGATGCGCGGCTGTCGCGGGCTGTCGGAGAGAAGGGGCACGTCGTCGGGGTGGAGCCGCACCTCGATTTTGGCGAAGATGGGCGGGGGGAAGGTATCGGCGGGCTCGACGCCGACGCACTCCTCGGGTGGTGGTAGCTCGGGCGGTCCTGCTTCGAATCGCTTCAAGGCGCTCGAGGGCTGAAGGTCTCCGAAGGTGCCTTGCAGCGCGACCAGCGAGTGTTGGGGATCGTTGAGGCGGGCTTGGACCGTGGCGAACCGCTTTCCCGTCTTGAGGAGGTTGGTGTCGATAGTGACCGACCCGGGACCGGCCGGGTTGAGAAAATGGGCCGTGATCGTCACCGGGTGGGGGCGCTCGGCGACTTGAGCCATAGCGCGGGCTGACAATGCCATCAGGTAGCCGCCGTTGGTTGCCCCGAGTATGTCCCACCCCGGCTCAACGGCGCTCTGATACACGTCGCCCATCACATGACTGACCGCGGTGGCGGAGGCGAACGACATTCAGTCGGCTGCCGCCGGCTGCCGGACCAGGTCGCCGATCTCCTCAGGGAACCGCTCGTCGAGAAACCCGATCAACGCCTCTTCGAGGACCTCGAATGGGGCGTAGCCGCGACTCACCAGGTACATGTCGTCTCCGTGGCCCAGATACAGGGTTGGGAATCCGGTGGCACCGAGGGCACGAGCCTCGGCGAAGTCGGCCAAGGTTTCTTCGCGCATCGCTGGTGAGGCGAGCTGGTCGGCGAACCGATCGGCGCCGACGGCGAAGTCGGCGACGAGCTCCCGGTAGACGGCTGGGTCGGTGACGTCGACACGCTCGGCATAGAACGCCCGCTGCAAGCGGGCGAAGAACGCGAGGGCGACGTCGGCATCGATTTCGCGCATGGTCACGGCCGCTGTGTCCGCGGTCATCGTGTCGTAGGCCCAGTTTTCACGATCGAGTCCGCTGAGATCGAACGGTTGTCCGGTCCGTTCACCGATCTCCTCCCAGTGGTGTCGTAGGAACCTTCGCATCCGGTCGTCGAGGACTTCGGCGGCGGGCCCGGGGCGGAGCCCGCCGATGATCAGCCGGGTAGGGAAGGAGAACCGAGCGTCGAGGTTCTCGACGACCGGGCCGAACCCGTAACACCAGGAGCACATCGGATCACCGACATAGATGAGTTCGAGGTCAGGCATACCCCCATCTTGGCCGATCGTGCGTGCTTAGAGCCACCGTGAGGGTGGGTCTAAGCACGTACGACGGGATGGCTAGTTGTTACTTGTCAACGAGAAGGGGAGCCCTCCCCCGATGGCTCCCCTCTCCACAACCGGGCCTTCCCACCACTAACTACAGCCGGTTGTGTCTCCGCAGGTCAGGCAGACGTAGCAGGATCCATTGCGCACGGTCATGTGGCCGCATCCTTGGCATGCCGGGGCATCTCCCATCATTTCACTCAGTGAGTACTCCGCGGCCACGGTGGCCACGGCGGCTTGGGTTGCGCCGCCGTTGAGCGCCGCCGTCACCGCGGCGGCCCCACCGAGTGGTTCCTTCCCATTTGGTGATGCCAGCGCCGCCGGGATCGATGGCACTCCCCCGACAACCTCGGCATCGACGAACTTGGCAGCCGCCACCTGGGCATCGATATCCGATTCCATGGCAGCGTCGGTGAGATCTAGCTGCATGCCGGCCTCAACGGCTAGGCCCTTCGGCGGTTCCGGCAAATCCCCGGACCGGTTTGGCGGCACCTGCGCCAGATCGTCGCGTTCCAGATACTCGATTCCGAGTGACCGGAATACGTAGTCGATGATCGAGTTCGCCATCTTGATGTTCGGATGACCTTCGACCACTCCTCTGGGTTCGAATGTCTGGAAGGTGAACGTGTCCACGAACTCCTCCAGCGGGACCCCGTACTGCAGACCCTTGGAGACCGCAATTGCAAAGCAGGACAGGATGCCGCGCAGCGTTGCTCCCTCCTTGGCTAGATCGATGAATACCTCGCCGAGCGTCCCGTCCTCGTACTCTCCGGTGCGGAGGAACACCTTGTGCCCGCCGACGCGAGCTTCCCGGGTGAAGCCGCTTCGCTTCGGTGCCAGCAGGAACCGCGGGCGCAACAGGTCGTGATACGCCTCGCTCGGCGATGTTCCGGCCCGGAACATCCCAGCGTGGATCTGAACCTCGAGATCCACCGCCTCTGCCAGCTCTGCGGACAACTCACCGGTAGTACTGTCATCGGTGGTGGCAGATAGGGGCTGTGATGCCTTCGAACCATCCCGATACAGCGCCATCGACTTCAGCCCCAATTCCCACGACATCCGGTACGACGCCGCGATGTCCTCGACCGTCGTCTCGTTTGGCATGTTGATCGTCTTCGAGATCGCCCCCGAGATGAACGGTTGCGCCGCCGCCATCATCTTGATGTGGCCGTGGTAGTGGATGAACCGCTTCCCGAACTTGCCGTTCCGGTTGGCGGTGTCGAACACCGAGAGGTGCTCATTTTTCATCCCCGGTGCGTCTTCGATCGCCTGTCGACCACAGACCACATCGTTGGCCTCACGAATGTCATCGTTGGAGAAACCGAGCTCATGGAGCATCGAGAACCCGAGCCCGTTGTACTGCTCGGAGGTAAAGCCGAGGCGCTGCATCGTCTCCTCGCCGAGGGTCCATTGATTGAAGGCGAACCCGAGCTCGAAGACCGAGGGCAGTGTGTCCTCGATCTTGCCGATGTCCTCTGCGGTGAAGCCCTTGGCCATCAGCGTCGCCGCGTTGATGTGCGGTGACCTTTGGAGATCCAACGTGCCGACGACATACTCGATGATCTCCCTGATCTGGTCGGTCGTATACCCGAGCCGCTGCAGCGCCGGGGCGATGGAACGGTTGGCGATCTTGAAGTAACCGCCCCCAGCGAGCTTCTTGAACTTGACCAGGGCGAAGTCGGGCTCGATCCCTGTGGTGTCGCAGTCCATGAGAAGGCCGATGGTCCCGGTCGGAGCCAACGTCGTGGCCTGGGCGTTGCGGTACCCATGCTCCTCGCCGAGCTGGACGGCACGGTCCCACGACTCGCGAGCGGTCGCCACCAACTCTTCGGGGCAAGCCTCAGGGTCGATTCCGCTCACATGATGGGACACACCGTCGTAGTCGGTCTGCGGTGCGTTGCGGGCAGCTCTGCGGTGGTTCCGCATCACCGCAAGCATTGCATCGCGATTATCGGCGAACTTTGGGAAGGGCCCGAGGATGCCCGCCATCTCGGCCGAGGTCGCATAAGCGTCCCCGGTGAGGATGGCGGTCAGGGCACCGGCAATTGCCCTGCCCTCATCGGAGTCATAAGCGATGCCGATCCGCATCAACAACGAACCGAGGTTGGCGTAGCCGAGGCCGAGCGTCCGGTAGTCGTACGAACCCTGGGCGATTTGCTTGGACGGGAACTGGGCCATCGTCACCGAAATCTCGAGCACGATCGTCCACAACCGGATGGCATGCCGGTAGCCGTCGATGTCGAACACCCCGGTCGGATCGTCGTAGAACTGTCCGAGGTTCAACGACGCCAGGTTGCAGGCGGTGTTGTCGAGGAACATGTACTCGCTGCAGGGGTTTGATGCCCGGATCTCTCCCCCTGCCGGTGAGGTATGCCACTCATTGATCGTGGTGTGGAACTGCACTCCGGGATCGGCGCTCGCCCACGCCGCATCTGCTATCTGACGCCACAGATCACGTGCCCTCACCGTCTTCGCGATGCCTCCCGTCCTGGCGACGAGGTCCCAATCGGAGTCGCTGATCACCGCATTGACGAACTCGTTGGTCACCCGAACCGAGTTGTTGGAGTTTTGGCCAGCCACCGTGGCATAGGCTTCGCCGTTGAAATCCGATGGGTAGCCGGCGGCGACGAGTGCCCTGACCTTGTCCTCCTCGCCTGCCTTCCAGGCAATGAACGCCTCCACATCGGGGTGGTCGATGTCGACGATGACCATCTTGGCGGCCCGCCGCGTCGTTCCTCCGGACTTGATCGCCCCCGCCGCCCGATCGCCGACCTTGAGGAAGCTCATCAGCCCCGACGACTTTCCTCCACCCGAAAGCGGTTCCCCTTCCGCCCTGATGTTGGAGAAGTTGGCGCCGGCTCCTGCACCCATCTTGAACAACCGTGCCTCGCGGACCCACAGGTCCATGATCCCGCCCGGGTTCACCAGGTCGTCATCGACCGACATGATGAAGCAGGCATGCGGCGACGGGCGGCTGTACGCATCGGGGGACTCGACGTTCTCGCCTGTCTCCGGATCCACGAACCAGAAACCTTGCGCCGTACCCTCGATGCCGTACTGATGGTGGAGCCCGGTGTTGAACCACTGCGGCGAGTTCGGTGCCGCCATCTGGTGCAGAAGCATGTAGGCGATCTCGTCCTCGAATGCCTTGGCATCGTCCGCCCCGGCGAAGTACCCGTGCTGCTCTCCCCACGAGCGCCACGTGGTCGCCAGCCGATTGATGACCTGACGCGCCGAGGTCTCCGGACCGACCACCGGGTTTCCTTCATCGTCGACAATGGGCTCACCATCTTCGTCGAGGTGGGGAACGCCCGCCTTGCGGAAGTACTTGGAGACCATGATGTCGCCGGCGACCTGTGACCAAGCAGCGGGAATCTCGGCATCCTCCATCTCGAAGACCACCGATCCGTCCGGGTTGGTAATCCGGGAGTCCCTTGTCAGCCACTCGACGTTTTGGTAAGGGTCCTCGCCGGAATTCGTAAACCGGCGCTCGATTTGCAACCCCTTGTTCATCGGTCCTCCCTCGGCCGGGGCTTCGCCCGGTGTTATCCACACAATTACCCACCACCACTAGATGTTGGGGTAGGGAAGCGAAAGAACCCCTAGATCTAGCGTGCTACACGAGTGTAATTACACGCGTGTGTTCCGTCAACTACTTCATTCGCTCCTGTGACGCGACTGCCCCGGCCGATGTTTCCGCCGGTCGGGGAAGCTGCACTATTTGTAGACCACGCGCTCGCTGTGGGCAAGCGGATACGCTCGGTGTTTTTCGCGATGGCGAGAACGTTTTCGCGACCAGGCCTTTGCGCCGGCCTCCGGCCTCCGGTCACCGGTCTCGGGCCAGCGGGAACTCCGGATTCGGGATTCGGGAGCTGGGAACTGGGAACTTGCAACTTGCGACTCGTGACTTGCAACTCGTGACCCGCGACTCACACTGTCGCTTCCCTGGCGCGCTCTTCGAGTATGCCTTCGACCTCGACGATGTCGCCGGGGCAGGTTTGCGACGCCTTCCAGTAGCAGAACCCGGTGGGGAGGAAGAACACCTGGAAGACGGAAAGACCGAGCGCCCAGTTGAACGGTGGAGGCACCGCCCGCTCGATCGCCGTCGCGGTGGCGGCGGTGGCGGCGGCACCCAGCGAGCGGCCAAGCCCGTTGACCAGGTTCCCCATCCCGTAGACCGTGCCGCGGTGCTCCGGCAGGTTGACGTCGGTGATCAGCGCAAACCAGTTGGGAGAGTCTGCCGAGGTCAAGGCGAGAGCGAGGATCGCAGCGGCGAAGGCGGCACCCACCCAGGGGTTGGTCACCAGGCTGCGCAACACCTCGCCGATGAGGACCACCGTGCTCGCTCCTTCGGTCACCTCGAGGCCGCGCAGCGGGATCCAGAAAAACGCAAGGAAGAAGGGGATCGCGGCGAGGATGCCGAAGGCAGACAGGAGGGCGCGCCCGCGCAATGTCCGCCGTTGGAGCCGGTCACCGAGATGCCCGAACAGGATCGAGAACAAGGCCCCCACGGTGAACAGCGTCGCAAACAGGCCGCCGACGCGGGTGGCGGTTGCTGGGCCGTAGCCCTCGGCGATGACCTTTTGCTGGTAGAGGAGCGGGACCCAGATCAGCGAGCCGTAGGCGATCTGAGCGGTGAGGCCCTGCAGGATCAACCACAGGTTGGTTCGGCGTTGCAGCAAGGAGGGGAGTTGCGAGCGATCGATGCGGTACTCGTAGTCGCCTCCGGCCTCGTAGAGCGCGGCCAGCGCCGGCTCCTTGTAGCCGCGCGGGGCCTCGAAGGTCGGGATGTACAAGAGGGCGAACAGGAACCCGGCGGCTGCGATTACGACCAGCGGGATCCGGAAGTTCTCCGCACCCAACTGGGAGGCAAGCAGTGCGCCGACCACTCCCCCCACCCCCTGCGAGATGCCCCAGAAGCTCATCGCAAAGCCCCGTCTTGCCGGTCCAATGAAATCGGAGATGACCGAGAATGCGATAGAGGCGATCGACCCGAGCCCGACGCCGACCACCATTTGCCACAGCGCAAGTTGCCAGATGTTGTCCGCCGTAGCCGATAGCAGGGTTGCCCCCGACCAAATGATCGTTCCCCAGAACAGGAGTGGCTTTCGCGATCGAGCGTCCCCCGCGTAGCCCCAGACGACTGCGGTGAGGGCGGTGACGAGGATGGTTACTCCCGATAGCACGCCGATGGCGACCGCCGACGTGCCAAGGGAGTCGGAAACCGGCAGCACCATCGACGGCAGCATCACCAGCGCCGCGTTGTCCAGCGAGGCGAGGATGACGAACACAACGACCGTGTACGCGACGTGTGCAGGACCGCCCCACCAGCTGGGATGTCGAATTCTCACGGTGGCCGACGACCCCGTGTCCGGGTCAGCTTGTGGGACCGGACTCGGGCCTCTCTGGATCCATCGACTCGACCGGGGGTGACGTGACCGGCGCCGGCTGATCTGACGTCCTGCCGAACGGAGCCCACCAGGCCATCACCAAGCCGACAACTATCCCGAGCAGCGGCAGGATCCATAGGAAGTCGCTGTGTAGCGGGATCACCCCCCACAGGAACAGCGAGATACCGAGTAGGAAACCGAAAAGGAACCCGGAGATCACGCCGAGGATGGGTCTGCCCTTCACGGCTTTCTCCTTCCTGCGGCCAGGGTGCCGGCGCCGGCGAGAACCGTGACGGCAGCCGCACCGACGGCGATTCCACCTGGACTTCCGGAGATGGATACGGTGACGACCGCCTCACAATCTGCGACACCATCATGGATGTGCCAGGCTGTCACCTGCATGCCACCGGTTCCTTGCGGAGTGAAGTCCGGCAGGTCGTAGGTGTAGGACCCGGAGTCGCTGACCTCTTTTGTGGCTCCGCTCCACCCCACTATCTGCCAGGACATGCGGGGAAGCCGGATCACCACGCCGCCCTCGAAGGAGATCTCCTCATCGCTGGGTTCGGCGCTCGGGCCGAGGTCGCCGCTGTAGCCAACGGTGGCCGACAGCGGTGCCTCGAAAACGTCGCTCTTGGGGCGGGCGGCGTCGAGGATCCTGTCGGTGGACTTGTCGGGGAACGTGGCCGCGCCGCGGCAGTCGCCCCGAGTTATCTCGGCCGCCGCCGGAATCGCCAGGACGCCGACCAAGACAACGCTGAGCATCCCGAGGAGCAATACGGTGGCTGCACGTCGGTGCATGGCTACCTTCCGATCTTCCGCCTGCGACGACTCTACGGCTTGGCGCCCTCCGCTGCCGGTATTCTCCGCGGCGCCTATGGACGAGCTCACCCCATCGTGGCAGCCGACCCAAGCCATGATCGCCAATGCCAACGTGACCGCGTTGATGGCCGATGCGGGCTTCAGGTATTACGAAGAGTTGCACCGCTGGTC
>SMVA01462192.1_pt1 | contig 11601 bp, 8 predicted proteins | sample 2456451 | NCBI WGS metagenome assembly SMVA01 (sample SAMN11095933, study PRJNA526329) | marine sediment metagenome | biome: Marine sediment; feature: Surficial sediment; material: Deep marine sediment; isolation source: Hadal surficial sediment | place: Pacific Ocean | collected 2014-05 | depth 0-1...
CAGCCCAGGGACAGTCCGCTACCGAGAAGGAAGCCTCAGTGTTGACCGTCACCGGGTTTGGAGAAGTTCGCATGGCACCGGATGAGGCTACAGTCAGGTTGGGAGTGACCCGCCAGAGAGAAACCGCACAGGAGGCTCAAGAAGAGGTTAATGAGGTTGCTCAAGAGATTCTCGAGGCCGTTATCCAGTTGGGTGTTCGGGCAGAGCACATTCAGACTTCTGATCTTAGACTGTCCCCGGTCTATACGACCCGCAGGCCTGGCTCCAGCAGTGAACCCCGCGTTGTTGCCTACCGGGCTTCAAATATGGTCTCTGTGCGCTTGGAGAATCTTTCCTTGGTGGGGTTGGTGATTGACGCGGCAATGAAGTCAGGAGGGAATCAATTACAAGGTGTCCACTTTGCACTTCGTAATGATCTCTCTGCCAGAGAGCAGGCACTCAAAGAAGCGGTCAAGGCAGCTGCTCAGAAAGCAAAGGCAATCTCCGAGGCTCTCGACGTCAAAATCATTGAGGTCATTGAGGTCAATGAAGGATCAGTTCCCATTCGCGTACCGCAGCAAAGGTTTGCAGCTTCACTAGCAGTAGCAGAAGCAGCCGCGACTCCAGTTTCCCCAGGCCAGTTAACAGTGAGCGCCACCGTCACCATTCGTTACCGCATCGGACAGTAAAGGGAGACTCCTTAGAGTGGGTTCTCTTGTGTCCAGATTGCACCCCGCCCGATTCTTTCCCCAGAGGGCGCTGCCCACCCATCTGCTCGATAGCTCGAGGAACATCTATGTGGGTCGTACCTTCGATGATTCGGCGACCTTGGGTTCAGGGGAGACAAACGAGACCAGGCTGACGTCTGCCCGCGGTTTGGTTGCTTTTTGGTAAAATATGACCTGAGCGGAGACGTACAAGCGTAGCAATATACGGGAGGGATGTCTCGCATGTTAGGGAGTGACGGGAGATGAGAAGAGCTGTCTTTGGCCTAGGCCTGCTATTTGCGATGTCCCTTTGGGCTGGCGAACTCGGTGCCACAAACCAGGAGATGGCCAACCTCCAGAACTTGACCCAGCGAGCCGAGATGATAGTGGTGGGTCGGTGCACGGCTATCAAGTCGACCTGGAACGCCAAGCGCACGCTTATTTCCACCTACGTAAGCTACGATGTTGAAGAAACCATCAAGGGAGGTTCGCGGGATCAGCAGATCGTCGTAAAAACGTTAGGTGGTACCGTCGGATCGATCACCCAGATGGTGGTCGACGGCCCCACGTTTGAGGTTGGGGAACGGGCTCTCCTGTTTCTCACAGCGTCAGATGAACCGGCAACCTTTCGCATCCAGGGATTGCGGCGAGGGAAGTTGAAAATCCATTCCGATTCCAGAACCGGTGAGAGGTTTTTGATGCGGGATGCCTCGGGATTAATCCAAGGTGCGGAACGTCGCGGTGTTCCACTGCAAGGAGAGAAGTCGATTGCGCCGAGTCAAGCGGTGCAGGCTCCTCCCTCGGTTGTAGGCAAGGAGCCTCTCGTCCAGGCCCTTCAGGAGATCCAACGGTATCTACAAAAGACGCCTGAGAAATAGGGTGAGGCATCGAGAGCATACGCTCTGGGTGGTTGGGGTGATCTGTGTGTGGGTATGTTGGAGTGTATCTTCCGCTCTGGCATATGGGCCTCTAGCGTTTTTGAAAAACCCCGGTCCCACTGAGGAAGTGGCATTTATCTTCTGGCAGGAGGTCCGCGACGGCCTGCCTATTTCCTTCTCGATCAGCAACGCGGGTACACCCGACATCGAGCTCCCACCTGAAGATCCGGCGATCGACGAATTTGAGGCCTTCAGGCTTGCTTTCGCGACATGGGAAACGGTGCCCGGCGTACCGGTTCAATTTGCGCTCAGTGAAACCAGTACAAATCAATTGGGCTTCGATGGTGAAAATGTCATCTTCTTTGCCGACCTAGGGGACGTGGGCTATGGCGGTGTTACGATGATCACTTTTGATAATACGACCGGGCGCATCCTGGATGTCGACATCCATATGAATGACTACGACATTCTGTGGCACACCTCCATGAACGATACGGATGGAGAGCCGTTGCCGTGCCCTTGTGAAGGGACTGATCCCGACGCGGTTTTCACCAATGATGTGCAAGGCCTGGCGGCGCATGAGATCGGTCACGCGCTGGGATTGGATCACAGCGCCATTGGAATACGGGAGTCAGCCACCACTCCTACGATGTATCCGAGAGGGATATTTTCTGTGCCGGGCGATGGTGACCGTCCACCCAATAGTCGCTACCGCAGCTTGGAGCTTGATGATGTTATCGGGCTACAGAACATCTATCGGCCTGCAGGCTGGGAAGGAGTGACTGGCCAGATTTCTGGGATTGTTCATGATCGCGTCGATCAGCCACTTTTCGGTGCCCACATCGTTGCCAGGAATCTTACCACCGGTGTCGAGGTTGGCACCATGAGCGGTGTTGTCGAAGGGGCCTTTGTGGCAGAGGCCTATGAACTACTGGGTCTACCCTCAGCTCAGTACCAGGTCCGTGTCGAGCCCATTGATGGTTCGGCACCAGGACTTGTTAGCGGCTCAAATTTTGGAGGAATCGCTCAAGCCCTGGTTCCCGCAAAATTCCCCTCTGAAGTCGATCTTCCACTCATGTACCATCGTCTGGTTTTCGAAGGGTCTTTGGCAACTCCTGTCACCCTAACCGAGGGCGACGTTGAAACCGTCGTGTTTCGCCCTATGGCGTTTACCAGTAAGCTGCCAAAATTCATCCAGATCCCCCTCGCGTTCGAGCTTGAGGGTGTCTTGAACGCCGAGGTAACGGGTCCGCTTCAGGCCGCCTCCCTGGTCTATACGGTTGACAACGGTGCCTCGAATTTCCAGCTCCTGCCTCTCAGTGGGGGTACCTTCACTGTACCGATCCCAGAATTGCCGGCGGGAAGCCTGCTCGAATACAAGGTCGAGGTGCAGACGCTTGCAGGCGAAGCATTTCAGACTCTCCCGGTAAAGCTCCAGGTGGGGTTATCATGCGAACCACTCGTACTTGTAAGCAAGCACGGGAGCGGAAAGCTGGCGGCCGTCGACACCGGAACACTTTTTGAAATAAGCGAGGCCCGCACCTCGAGTCTGAGCGAGTTTGGTGCCTTTCCTTTGGGACAGGCCTTTCATGTGGCCCGGCACGGTTTCTACGTGGCCAATTTCGGTACCGACACGGTAGGCTTCTTGCCATTGTTTGAGGGATCGCTTCCACCTACCGAGGTGCGAACCTTTGATGACGATGGAGATGGGTTGCTTAACGAACTGGAGCCCATTTTCGGTACGGATCCTGGAAATCCTGACAGCGACGGAGACTTTTCGTTGGACGGAAACGAGATCAGCGAGCTTAGCTTCACCCATCCAGATGCCGGAAGCTCATTTTTTGACGTCGTTGGAGGAACGGTAGCCAGCGATGGTACGACAGCGTTGGGTTCCCCGTTTGTCAACATCGCCGTGTTTGACATTGACCAAGGCGCATTTGCGACGGCCGCAATGAGACTCACTCCCAGCGGACGATTCCACCTGCGTTTACCTACAGGAGCAACCTACTCGGTGAGCTACTTCGACGACGCAACAGGCTCTTTCCTCACCGACAGCACGAGTTTCAACGGGGCCAGCGGTGATGTGGTCAGCGTTGGTGTTACCCAGGTGGATCTTCCAGGTCCAGATCCAATACCGGTCGATACCGGCACAGATCCGCTCGACCCCTTCGACGGTGCCGTTGGCGTGTTTCTTCCTCTTCTGTCAGAGATTGCCTTGGAATCTGGCGCTGATCCCTTTGGGATCGCTTTGGGCCCCGGTGATCAGCGCTATCTTTTTGTTACCGGACAAGGAACAAACAAAGTCTACAAGATCGACACGCAAACGAACGAGCTCGTCGGCGAGACTACGGTCGGTACCGAGCCTCAAGGCGTGGTCGTCACGCCTGACGGGCAGAAGGTGTACGTCGCCAATACAGGCAGTTCGTCGCTGTCGGTTTTGGACGCCGATAGCCTGGCAACTCTGACGACGATTGCACTCAGTGGCGGACCTCGGTACGTCAGTGTAACAGCGGACGGGTCGACCGCTGTAGTGACGATGTCCGGGGACGATGGTGTAGCCTTTGTCGACGTCGGCTCAGATGCGGTGGTAGCGTCAGGCTCGTCTGGTCTCTCCGGCACCGGCTCAGAGCTCTACTTCATGGCTCCCCGCTCACCAGACGGTCATGTCGTGCTGGCCGGCAAATTCCAGGTTAATTCGAACCAGCTCGCCTTGATCGATGTACCTGGTCAAAGTGTGACAACGATCGATTTGGGGACGTCGGTGAACACCAGCGCCGGGCTTGCCTTTCATCCAGATGGGGAGCGGGGTTACGTCGTTAACTATTTTGTGCCGGAACTGGTGGCATTTGATGTTGCAACAGGGAACGTTCTTGGCAGAGTCACCTTCGACTCTGTTGACATCCGTGATCTTTCGATCCTTGAAGAGCCAGGGGGCACATGCTCCAACCTCAGTGGGTCAAGTACAACAGTTCTTGTTGCCAATTTCATGAACGGCAACGATGCAGCATTCAACTCGCGTGTGTATCTGTTTAATCCCTCGCAGAGCGCCGGGGAGGTGTCTGTCCGCGTCTTCACCCTACCCCTGACCGGTAGTCTGGCCCAGGAGTTGACCGTCACACCGCTCAATCTGGGAACCCTGGAGGCCAGATCGGCACTCAACATCAAGCTGGCCGACGATATCCTGGCTCCTCTGGGAATCATTCTGCCTTACACGGACCACGAGGGTGACCTGACACTGGAGTTTACCATCGAGGCGGACAATGTGCGAGGTGCCGCTCAGGTCTTCTCTTCCAGTGTGGCTTTTGGCACTTATCCGCTGCAGGAGATTCCCCCCACCTCGAGCGGAACTCCAACGGTTTTGGTTGCCAACTTTCTAAACGGCAACGACGCGGCCTTTAACTCGCGTGTCTATCTGTTCAATCCCTCGGCAAGCGCCGGGGAGGTGACGGTGCGCGTCTTCACGCTGCCCTTGGATACCGGCACGGCTCAGGAGCTGACCGTCACACCGCTGAGTCTGGGAACCCTGGGAGCAAGGTCGGCACTCAACATCAAATTGGCCGAGGATATCCTGATCTCTCTGGGGATCACAACGCCGTACATCACCGATGGCGGTAATCTAACAGTGGAGTTCACGATTCAGGCAGCCAACGTGCGAGGTGCTGCCCAGGTGGTCTCACCCAGCGTTACCTTTGGCGTCTACCCGCTCCAGGAGATTCCCTCAACCTCGAGCGGAACTCCAACGGTTTTGGTTGCCAACTTTATGAACGGCAACAGCGATGCCTTTAACTCGCGTGTGTATTTGTGGAATCCTTCAACAAGCTCCGGGAACGTGACTGTCCGGGTCTTCACACTTCCCCTGGGTGGTGGCACAGCCCAGGAGCTGACAGGCACAGCGCTTAATCTTGGAACCCTAGGAGCAAAATCGGCACTCAACATCAAGTTGGCCGAGGATATCCTGACGCCACTGGGGATCATAACCCCCTACATCACTGACGGCGGCAACCTGACCCTGGAGTTTACAATTCAAGCGGCCGATGTGGGAGGTACTGCCCAGGTTTTCTCTGACACCTTGGCCTTTGGGACCTACCCGCTACAGGAGATTCCGTCGACCTCGACCGGAAGTGCAACGGTTCTCGTTGCCAACTTTACCAACGGGAATAACGCTTTTTTGAACTCGCGCCTGTATCTCTGGAACCCGTCTCAAAGCGCGGGAAGCGTGACAGTCCGGGCCTACACATTGCCCAGCTCTGGGCCTTCAATCTTACTAGGGACAGCTGAGTTAGGAGTTCTTGATGCAAGGTCTTCCCTCAACATCAAGATTGCCGAAGATGTTCTGTCTGCATTGGGTATCCCACTGCCATACACGGATAACGGCGGCAATCTAACAATCGAGGTCACGGTCGGAGCAGAGAATGTGCGAGGTGCCGCGCAGGTCTTCTCTTCAGATCTTGCGTATGGCACTTATCCGATGCAAGTCATTCAGTAGCGATTGTGACGTAGAAGACTGTATAAGGATGTGACATCAGCACATGCGGTCAACGTAGCCCTCCACTGGCTTGAAGAACTCAAACGCCTGGTGCCTACCAACTGATGCTCAACGAAACCATCTACCACTACAAAGAGGCATCTAAAGGATGAGCATATTCCTGGCTACCTTATTCTGGCTGGGTGCCTTGATATGCGTCCTGAATTTCTATTTGTCATTCTTGAGATATCCTATTTTCTTGTGGCGGGGAGGCCGCAAGAGTGAATACCAGGGGACGTCTGGCGCTCCATGCATTGGATCGTTGTTTGTGTTGGTTGGGATGTCCTCCCTGCATGAAACACGATGGATCTTGATTGCAGGACTCGTTTTGATCCTCATCGACACTGGTGGCCTACACTGGTTTTTGGGGAGCATGCTCTATCAGTGGATCACCAGGACAGATGAGGATGTCCAACGAAAGACTCCTTGACATGATCGGCCAAACCGTCTCCCACGACAAGATCACAAAGAAGCTGGGTGGAGGTGGGATGGGTGTGGTCTACAAGGCTGAGGACACCCGCCTGGGCCGCAATGTGGCCCTGAACTTCCTGCGCCGCGTCCAGAGTTGCCCGAAACATTATAGAAGGTTCTATGTCGTCCGATTACTTTTCAGTCGATTACACCAGCGCAAGAGATCGATTCTGCCAGGCCGCAAGTGAGGCCGGCGCGAGACTTGACGAACTCACCCTGAGCGCCCAAGGCCCCAATCAGGAGAAACTCACCATCAATCTGGCCTGGCTCGGTGCGGAAAAGCCGGATCGCGTCTTGCTACACACCTCAGGGGTCCATGGAGTCGAGGGTTTTACGGGATCCGCGATTCAGATACAGCTTCTGCAACAACCCCCTGAACTGTCTGAGACCGACGCTCTGGTTGTGGTTCATATGATCAACCCTTACGGGATGACGTGGCTGCGACGCTTCAACGAAACCAATGTCGATCTGAATCGGAACTTTCTGGAGCCTGCGGAGCCTTTCGAGGGCGTTCCAGATGGCTACCGTAAGCTGAACGCACTACTCAACCCCCAAAGCCCGCCCCAGCGATGGGACTTGTTTTATCCGCGGCTCATGGGCTGCATCCTGCGTTACGGATTTAACAACCTGAAGCAAGCCATTGCAGGCGGCCAGTACCACTATCCGATGGGTTTGTTTTTCGGCGGACACCAGCTCGAAGAAGGTCCCGTCTTGCTGCTTGACTGGTTCAGGAGGCATTTCGCAGTGGTGAAGCGCATCGGCGCGATTGACGTCCACACAGGCTTGGGAAAATACGGAGTCGACTCCCTGCTGGTTCCCTATGGTTCAGACACCGAGATCTTCAAAACACTGCGGGCTCAATTAGGTAATCGAGTCACACCTCAAGATCCGAGCGGCATTGCCTATCGCATCCGAGGTCTCTTTGTGGAAGGTTTGGAGCGTGAGATCTCCCATGCAGACTGGACTTGCATTGTTCAGGAGTTTGGGACCTTTCACGTCCTGCCCATATTGAAAGCCCTGCGCCAGGAGAATCGTTGGCACCATTATGCTCGAAAAGAACAGCTCGATCATCCCGTCAAGCAACAACTGTTGCGCGCCTTCTGTCCAGATGATGTTGGCTGGCAAAACCAGATCTTGAGAAGGGGAAAAGAGCTCATTCACGAGGTGGCGGCCATGGTGTTGGAACGTTGAGGTCCGTCCCACTTTCTTGACCCACTCCGCGACGACCCTCGGTTCCAAGACCTGCTCAGGCGGATGAATCTTGAACCGTGAGTCGCGTTTTCCCAAACCTCCCTGGAAACGGGAATGTGAAAGCCCCGTCAACATTGCATCCAGGATGCCGGAAAACACTTCCCAAAAACATTTGACATTGGGAATTGACCTGATGCGCCTTGGACCCTATATGGACCCAATCCGGTGACAGTCGCAAGCACGCCCCTTTAATGTCAATGAGTTACCCATCCACAATCGACTGATGTGCAGTCAGTAGGACCATGAACCCTGGCCCTGGAGCGCGGTGGGCCTCGATCCGACCCCGCTTGGGCCCCGGTGGGGTCTTGAATTTATACCCACGTCTATTTTAAAAATCGTCAGCAAAACGTATCCCGTTAGGGGCCCCAAGTACCTATGCTAGAATGAGAAGGTGAAGTCTGTGAAAAGACAGCTCAACCCGCGAGATCCAGACCTTCCCTTTGTTGATGCTGATGCTGTATCTGATGATGTTCACCGGGACGTCTATGTGAATGTTATTCGTGAGAAGGTCGCTGATCGAACCCTAAGTCGGCGGCTGCCATCTGGGCGAAACATTCAGGATGAGGTCAAGGCAAAGGTCCGGGGAGTTGTAGATCAACAGGATGCCCCCGACGAGCCTGACAACAACTAGCGTTTAAGATAAACGACGGACTACTTTCTCTTACGCATCATTCAAGAGCTACACTCGGAGGCCCAGGAAGCGTGACTTTGGTGCGCCCTGGAACCAATGTGGAACCAAACCGGCGAGAGCCGCGAGCAAATCCCTTTTACTTCAATCAGTTACCCATCGACAATCCACTGATATGAGGTCAGTGGACCTTGACCCGAAGCGCGGGGATTGACGACCCGACCCCGCTTGCCGGGGCCATCTCGTCCTCTTGCCGCTGAGCGAAAATCACTAGTCCGATAAGCCGACTATACGGCCAAGTAGCTGAAAAGCGATAGGGTACATTTAGAGTCTAGCTCTCCACATAACGACCAAGTTCACCTGCTGCTATGAAACGCAGCGGAATAGCGGTCGGGTGCAGCGCTTTGTTAGGTTCTATTCTTGTGTTCCAACGTTATGACGACATTTCCCTTTTTTCGCCCTGTGTCGACATATCGGTGAGCTTCGGCAATCTGTTCAAACGGATAGCGTCGATCAATGACCGGTTTTATCTTCCCTGCCTCCACGAGTTCTTTGAGAAAGATGAGATATTCAGCCTTTTCGGGTACGTTTTCCCCAAGCAGTAGTCTCTTGCTGCTGGTCATTTTAGTCCATAACATTCGAATACCTGGTAACGGTACAGTGATATTCAAATAGATTCCTTTTTTCTTTAGCGATTTCATACAAGCTGAAAACGAACTCTTGTCTACCGCTTCAAAAATAACATCATAGGTTTCGCCGCTTTGGGCAAAATCCTCTTTAGTGTAATCAATGACCTTATCGGCTCCCAGAGATTTCACCATTTCTAAATTCGTGGTACTGCATACCCCGGTAACTTCTGCTCCGAAATACTTGGCTAGCTGTACAGCATATGTACCTACACTTCCTGAAGCGCCATAGACCAGGACTTTTTGTCCGCGCTGGATGTTTGCTTTTCGAAGATAGTGTAATGCTGTACGCGCCCCAATAGGCAGGGCAGCGGCTTCCTCATAAGTTATATTGGACGGTTTAATGGCTACTGGCCCATCTTCAGGTAGACACTTATACTCGGCATAAGCACCAAAACCTATAAGAGTAGCTGCAAAAACCTGGTCACCTTTTTCAAACAGCTTCACATCTCTGCCTACTGATTCAATTTCACCGGCTAACTCCACCCCCAGAATAGTTCTTTTGGGTTTTCTGAGACCTAAATATATTCGAGCAGGAAGCCAGAAAGAGAGTGGAACAGTAAAACTTCGTACCCTAAGGTCTGCTACTGTTACTGTTGTCGCATATACTCTTATCAGTACTTCATTGTCCTTGGGAGTCGGTTTTGCTACCTCTTTGATCTGAAGAACATCTGGTGGTCCGTATTTTGTGTATACAATCGCTTTCATAGGACTTCCTCCAGGTTTGTATTGATTTGCCCCGACCTGCTGGGGCGTTCGCGCAAAAGAATCCATTCGGCCACGGCAAGGTTGATGGCCCAGCCCGCCGCCATGAACAGTGCCCTTGTGAGCTCTCCTTGTATGCTGGGGAACAGGAACCAGGGCAGATGGGTCAGGGCCTGCGTACCCGCGCCGAGGCCGAGGGCATAGCCGCGCATCATCCAGGCGCGGTGGCGCGGGATGTCGCGCCTCCGGATGGCATCAAAGCCGAGGCATATGAACAGGACCATCGCCGAACCCACCAGAAGCCGGATGGCGTAGAGGATCGGGCCGTCACTATCGACAGGCGGATAGAACTGGGTCAACCACAAGCCCGAGAGCGCGGCGACAAGCCCACAAGGGACCAGAATCCGCCCGGCAGCGCGGTGCCAGTTGGGTTTGCGGCGGCGGAAACCGGGGGCGAACTGGAAGGCGCCGAGGACGCAGTAGATGGTGGCGCTGATAATGTGCAGCACCACGGGCAAAGGTGCCGCGAAGAACCGGGCGTTGTCCGCCGTGATTTCCGCGCCGCCGGTCAGCTCGGCTATGCGGACGGCGCCGGCGGCGATCGGAACGGCGCTGAGCACGATCAGTGCGGCGGGCACGGGCCACTCTGCCGCATATACCCTTGCCAGCACTTCAGTTTTCTTGGGAGTAGGTTTTTCTACCTCTTTGAGCTGAAGAACATCGGGGGACCCATATTCTTCGTAGACATTCGCTTTCATTTTCTTGCTCCTTTTTCTATCAGGGTTCACACATTGAACTGAAATGATCGGTAAACCCAGGTCTCTGATCCCGTTGAGCACGTCGTGCAGCGCCGCCTGGTCAACGACCGGCGCGACCAGTAGGGTCGTGCCATCTTCTTGACGCTGTATGGCCAGGCCACCAAGCCAGTCCGACCAGCGGTCGTCGAGGTGCCCTCTCACTCGAATTCGATAGGTGTCAACCATTACAAAACCCCAACTCCTCGAATCGGTCATCGTCATATGGACAATATACTGACGATGAATGCCCCTCGCATCAGCCAAAGGGTGTAGCCGGGGATGTAATTAGGGGGTGTAATTTGAGATGCGGGAGGTGAGCGTTAACGAGGGGTGTGGGATCAGGAGACGGTGATGTGAGCCGCCCGATCTGAGGTAGGTAATATAGAGGGAGTCGAACCTCTTACAGCAGGTTCAGTTCGTTTGCCCGGGCCACCGCTTCGGTGCGGTGACTGACGCCCAGTTTGCCGTAGGCATTCGCAATGTGACGCTTGACGGTATGCAGACTGATGAACAGTTGATCGGCAATCTCCTGGTTCCTCATGCCTGCCGCAATGAGACGCAGGATCTCGACCTCCCGTGCCGTTAGCGGCTCGACCAACTCGGCTGCCGCGACCTGGGCCGGCGTGGAGACGGGCGGAGCCGCCTCGTCGTCGAAGGCAGACAGCAGTCGCCGGGTATAGGCGCCCGCGATCCCGCCAGCAGCGGCCTGGCGAAGGAGGTCGCGCATGGGCTCCCCTTCGTCCACAAAGATGCGAACGTAGCCCTCTGGCTCGGCCAGCGTCAGAGCACGTTCCAGGGGATCGAGCGCATGGGGGATGTTGGCCTGCGCCCCGTGCGCGAGCGCCTGCAGCACCAGGATCTCGATCACGCTCCCCGTCCTCTCCCCTTCTTCCGCCGCTTTCAGGAGGCGCTCCAGTAGTCCCATCGCCTCGTGGATGGCGCGTTCTACTTGGTCGCTGGTATACTGGGCGATG
>SMVA01044968.1_pt1 | contig 11599 bp, 12 predicted proteins | sample 2456451 | NCBI WGS metagenome assembly SMVA01 (sample SAMN11095933, study PRJNA526329) | marine sediment metagenome | biome: Marine sediment; feature: Surficial sediment; material: Deep marine sediment; isolation source: Hadal surficial sediment | place: Pacific Ocean | collected 2014-05 | depth...
CTGCAATCGAGACAACCTTCATAAGTGGACCTTTCACCTCAGCATACAATAGCATCTCCCTGCGTCAATCTTGCTTGGGTAAGTGTTACAAATCCATCCACTAAAGAGATGTAGCCTCTTGCTTTTTCAGGAAATCCATAACATTCTTGGAGGAGAATGGAATATGGTGTTCACCTGCCACTGATTGACTTCTCCGGTAAGGGTTTTTCGCTGGCAGCACTCCGTGCCTATGCCAAACGGGCCTCTGATCTGGGCTATACATTCCTCTGTGCCAATGATCACCTTTTGTTCAGCCGACCCTGGTTAGACGGTCCCACCGCTCTTGCTGCAGTTCTGGAAGTTTCCGGATCCATGACGCTGGCCACCACCGTTTCCATTCCGGTTGTGCGTGGTCCTATGGTGACGGCCAAGACTCTGGGCGCCATCGACCTTTTGTCGGGTGGCCGGCTGGTTGTCGGCGTGGGACCCGGCTCTTCAGAGCGGGACTACAACGCAGCGGGTGTGCCTTTTGAAGAGCGATGGAAACGATTTAACGAGATCATTGAGGTGCTGCGCACACTCTGGACACCCCAGTCGGAAAGTTTCCAGGGAAGTTTTTATTCAACGGATGGCATCCCACTCGAGCCTTACCCCGCTCAGCGGCCTGCTCCACCGATTTGGGTGGCCAGCTGGGGGTCCAAGGCGGGGCTGCGCCGCGTCGCTCGTCACGGTGACGGATGGCTGGCGTCGGGATACAACACCACACCCGAGGGATTTGCAGAAAGTCTTGCCTATCTTTCCCAACAACTCTCTCTGGTCGGAAAAAAATCGGAGTCTTTTCCCAATGGCATCGCCACCCTGTGGATGTACGTCACAGAAAACCGCTCCAAAGCCGAAGAGGTTCTGTCCACAGTGCTTGGGCCAACCTTGAACCGTCCCCTTGAGGAGTTGCGGGAACGGCTGCCCATCGGCCCCCCGGAGGAGTGTGCGAAGAAATTGACGGCTTATGCCGCCGCCGGGGCCCAACGAGTTTTTCTATGGCCCCTGGCTGATGAGCTGGAGCAGCTCGAGTTGTTCTATGAGCGGGTGGTTCCTTTGATTGAGGACGGGACACGGCGACAGGAGTTAGCTTCAAGTTGATAACCACGAAGGAGTAGTAAGAAAGGAGAAATGATGCGTTTAGGATTTGCTTTGCCCCAAAACGGTCCTTTAGCAGGGCCTGAGGCCCTGATTCGGGTGGCCAAACGTGCGGAAGACCTTGGCTTTGACAGTTTGTGGGTGCTGGATCGGGTGCTTTGGCCGGTTGATCCTCAGTCCCCGTATCCGGTGGGGGATGGCACCTTGCCCGAGCTATACAAAAACGTGTTGGACCCACTGGAGACACTCACCTTTGTTGCCGCTCACACGACGAAAATCAGCCTGGGAACCAGCGTCCTCAACCTTCCCTTCTATAACCCGACCCTTTTGGCGCGGCGCTTGAGTACGCTTGATGTGCTTTCAGGCGGGCGCTTGCAGGTTGGCTTTGGAAATGGATGGTCACCCGATGAGTACGAGGCTGTCGGTACTTCCATCAAGACTCGGGGCAAGCGGGCCGATGAAAGCCTTCAGGTCTTGGAAGCGATTTGGACCACAGATCCGGTGGAGTTCGAGGGAGAGTACTACCACATCCCCAAATCGTTTATAGGTCCCAAGCCCGTTCAGAAACCGCGACCGCCCATCTTTATGGCCGCCTATGTTCCGGCCGCTCTGCGGCGAGTGGCCCAATACAGCGATGGCTGGATGCCGGTGGGAATTCCCCTGGGTGGAGTGGCTCAGATGTTCGAGGGCATCAAGGAAATGGCCCAGGAGTTCGGCCGCGATCCCGGGAAGCTGGATCTTCTTGTTCGGGCCAACCTCGAGATCTCAGATTCCCCGATAGACAATGAGCGTTCCGATTTCACGGGGACGCTCGAGCAGATCAAATTGGACATTGCGGCAACCCAAGAGCTGGGTGCCACGGATCTGCTGTTTGACGTACAATTCTCGCCGGGTGCCGACTCGGTGGATAAAATGATTGAATGGATGGAGCAGCTCCGGGAGCTTGCCCGGTAGTTCCTATCTTGTCCAAAGGACCTGTTTTAGACCAAAGGCAGAAGGACTTTCTAAGCGCTGGGCGGGTGGCCCATTTGGCAACCACCGACGCCAGTGGACACCCCTTGGTTGTACCCATCTGCTATGCCTTTGAGGATGCGGATGTATACTCTTCCATTGACGCGAAGCCCAAAAGAATCGCTCCTCTCCTGCTGGAAAGGGTCAGAAACATTCGTGAAAACTCCTATGTTTCCATGGTCGTCGATCGATACGAAGAAGATTGGTCGCGGCTGGCCTATGTTCTGATTCGAGGGAGGGCAAAGATACTCACCCGTGGCCCGAGACATAAAAAAGGTGTCCACCTCCTGCGCATGAAATATCCTCAGTATCAAGAGATGGCCATAGAGGAACGACCCATCATCCATGTCGCCGTAGACCATGCAAAGAGCTGGGGAGTTTTGTAAGCGCGTCTGGAGTCATAGAATGAGCCCCATGGAATTTCACTATGAGTACTCTGCCATCGTTGATCGAAAGCCCCTCAAGTGGCCCAACGATGCCCGCATCGCTGTGGTCCTCACCGTCAATGTGGAATGCTGGGATCCTGTTCCCGAGAAGGGAAAGCTTTCCTATCCGGGCGGACCCAACTTGCTCCCCATCCCGCTGCCGGAAGGGGTGCCCGATTTTGTCAATCATACCTGGAGAGAATATGGCCACCGAGTTGGCATCTGGCGCATACTGGAGGTCTTTGACAAACACCAGATTCAGGCGACTGCCACCATCAACACGTCACTGGGCAAGCGATTTCCCAGGATTCTTGATGAACTCAAGAAGCGTGACTGGGAACTGGTCGCTCACTCCCAGGTCGAAAATGATTTGCTGGTGAATTTCACAGGGAACCGCGAGGCGGAGAAGGCCTATATCCAGGCCACGCTGGCAGAGTATGAAGAGGTTGTGGGACGCAAAGCGAAGGGTTGGCTCTCACCCTCGGTAAGCCCAACCGTCAATACTCTGGGGATCCTGGTCGAGGAAGGCATTGAGTTTTTCTGCGACTTTGTCAATGACGATCAACCCTATCCCATTCAGGTGGGAAGCAAGCAGATTCTATCGATCCCCTATACCACGGAAATCAATGATTATCCTCTATTCATGCGTCACTTCCATTCTCCTCAAACCGTCTTCGAGATTGTCCAAGCCCAATTCGATACCCTCTATCGTGAGGGAGAAAAGAGCGGACGCATCATGAACGTGGGACTGCATCCTCATGTCGTGGGTCAGCCTTACCGGATTCCCACGCTGGACCGGATCCTGACCTATATGAAGAGTCAGGAGAAAGTCTGGTTCACCAGTCGCGAGGAGATCGCAGCCTGGTATCGGGACAACTATCTCAGCTGAATCCTTTTGGGCCGTGGAGATGAAGAAGCCGGAGAGAAATCGGACCAGGAATCTGGTCCTGCCCCTGATGGTCATGGTCGGCGTGGTTGGGTTTTGGGAAACCCTGGTTTGGGGTTTTCACATGCCCACCTATATTCTCCCAGCTCCCTCGCAGATCTTCCTGGGCTTGATCAACGATCTAGGTCTTCTCTGGGTCCATGCCCAGGTCACGACCATCGAAATCGTGGTGGGATTCGTGATGAGCCTGGCCATTGGCGTTCCTTGCGCGATCCTGATCGTTTACTCTAAACCGTTGGAGAGTGCCCTTTACCCCTTATTGGTCTTTGCTCAGATTGTTCCCAAGATTGCAGTCGCACCCCTGTTTCTCATCTGGTTCGGTTTCGGTTGGGCGCCCAAGATCCTGCTGGTGGTCTTGATTGCCATCTTTCCCATCATCATCAACACCATCATCGGGCTTAAATCGGTCGATCCTCAGGCGATCTTGATGATCCGATCGATGAACGCCAGCCCGCTGAAGATCTTTTGTAAGGTCACTTTTCCCAGCGCCCTTCCCAGTATATTTGGTGGACTCAAGGTCGCCATTACCCTGGCGGTCATCGGTGCGGTGGTAGCGGAGTGGGTGGCTTCGGAAAGAGGGCTGGGTTATCTGCTTCTCTCAGCAGGTGCCAATTTCCAGTCCGTTCTACTCTTTGAAGCGCTGACGGTGGTGACCCTGATCGGGGCTTTGCTGTTCCTTCTCATCGATGTGCTGGAACGTCGCTTTGTGCCCCAACGCAGAGGCGGGTCCTGGCTGGTATCGTAGGGGGCAGTCGGTGGCTCGCCACCAGTGGCTGACCCAGGTTTCTTGTGTAGTGGCGCACGGACGTGCGCCACTACGGAAGGAAGTCGTTGGTGAAATATCGGGCCACATCCCATCTTTCCTTCAGGCCCAGATATTGAATTTGCAAAGCCTGCAGGTCTTCCCAGGTTCTCCTGTCGTGATACCCGAAAACCGCCGGGGTGTTCTCGGGCTGGATCAGCGTGAAAAACCGCTGGAGCTGCAGCAGGGCCACTTGAGCGTCGGTTTCCGGATAAGCCTTCTTGAGGGCGGCGACAGCCTCCTCAGGGCTTTTCAAGGAGGCCTCTATACTTTTGGAGGTAGCCCTCAGAAAGTCTCTGACCAGTTGGGGATCATCCTGCAGGATACTGTTGTGGGTAACCATCACATTGGAGATGGGATTGATCCCCCAGTCCGAGTAGGAGAGAACATCGATGTCATGACCCTGGGCCTCAAAGGCAGGGGGCTGGGCGGTAATGGAACCCGTCATGGCATCCACTCTTCCTGTCAATACCAGCCCTTCCTTGGCCTGGGCGGCGACCTGAACCACCTGTACCCTGGAGAAGTCGGCATTGTTTTTTTGCATCAGGGCCGGCAGCAGACTGAGGATCGGATCGTTGACCCCGGTGGTGGCAGCCAGAGACTTTCCTTCCAGATCCTGGGGGGAACGGATTCCACTCTTTTTGAGTGAAACGATGCAAAAGGGTGTCTTCTGCTTGATCACCATGATCGACTTCAGAGGGGCGCCTTCCTGGATGCTGCGGATTAAAATACCCGCATCTAAGTAACCAAAGGGATGGGTTCCGGCGGCCACAAGTTGAGCCGTATTTCCGGAGCCCTTGCCCCCCTGAATATCGAGCAGGATGTCTTCCGATTCATAGTAGCCCCGTTCCCTACCCAGGAAATAAGGGGCGTGTTTTCCCACTACAATCCAGTCCAGTCGCAGAGCCGCCTTTCGGCCTTGGGTGCTGGGGCCCGGCTGGCTGGAAGAGCAGGCTCCTAAAGATCCCAGGACTCCGGTGGCGAGGGTCCGGGCTGCCAGTCCCAGGAAGCGCCGTCGGGTGGTATCGAGGGTCGGGTCAGAGGGTTTCACCAGGGTGGGTATTTATCAGGCTGCGGAAGGGGTGTCAATCAGAGGCAACTGCTGGACCCTCAGGGTCCACTCACTTCATTTCAGCAGATCGCTTACTGCCGCGCTCATCGAAGCTGGAAAGGCGACAATGATGACTCGCTTCATGGCGACTAAATTGTCAATCCCCCACGGACACTTATCGATGATGGTGAGCAGGACGGCCACCACGATCAGGGCAACCCCATAGATCCCCACAACCCGCTTGATGAATTCCCAATGGTATCCCTTCAAATGAAATCGGTAGAAATTGAAGTACACAAAGGCTGAAATAAACAGTAGGGAAACGAAACCAAGAGCGAGGACATTCCGGAAGGGAAGGGTGGCGCCCAGCGTCCAGGTTTCTTCCGTGAACCCCACGGGGATGGCCAGAATCGAGGCCCCCACCATCATCTGCATCACGTCTCGGGCTCTGACCTCCACCATGAAGGGACGAGTAACGTGGCTGATGACCTTGCCCGTGCTGTCCACAATCGGCACGATGCGGTGCAGGTAGCCTCCAATCCGCTGGATGGTGTGTTTGGTTTTGTGTTCTTCAGGCATGGCCCTTCTCCTATCAGCTGCCTTTTGTTGTTCTACCTGTCCAGCATACCGTTTTTATGAGACCCAGGGTGAAGAGGGGGAGACACATCGTCCCATCTAAGAGATCAGGAGATCGACGAACCAGGAGGCTAGTGCCTCACCACCGCAGCCCCTATAATGGGGTGCAAATGGCGGAATCCTTCAGGGCCGGACTCATTAGCGGGACAGGGGCGGAGGGTCTGGGCATTGCTCTGCGGCTGGCTGCGGCCGGACACACTCTGGCACTGGGCTCGCGCTCCGCCGAGCGAGGCCGTCAAAAGGCCCTTGAAATCAATCAACAATTGGGGGAAGAACGAATTCAGGGAATGGACAATCATGAACTGGTCGCTTCCTGTGAAATGCTCTTTTTGACCGTGCCCTTCGTTCATGCTGAGAAGGTAATCGAAGAATATCAACGAGATTTTTGGGAAGATCAAATTCTGGTCGACGTGACCGTTCCGGTGGTTTTTAACAAAGGCCCTCGGATGCTCGAACTGGGGGGGAAATCAGGAGCCGAGCATCTGCAAAGTCTTCTGTCTGCGGGACCCACGGTAGTGGGGGCCTTTAAGACCTTGTCGTCACATTCACTCTGTGAAATGGATTCGGCTTTAGATTGTGACGAGTTTGTCTGTTCCGATTCGCAGCCTGCAAAAGAGCGGGTCCTGGAAGTGGTGAGTCAGATTCCCTGCTTGCGGTGGATCGACGCCGGTCCCTTGCGCTACTGTCGCTCCCTGGAAGCGATTACCCTGTTGGAAATTGGTTTGAACCGGCGTTACAAGGTCAAGGGATCGCGTGTTCAAATGGTGGGGCTATAAAGACCTCAGTGCCTCGTTTTTAGCATGATCGTGATGCTGGCCGGGGGTGTTGGCGCCTCCAAACTCATCTTGGGATTCTCGAGACTGCTGCCACCCGATCAACTCACCGTCATCGGAAATACCGGCGATGACATGGAGTTTTTCGGACTGCGAATTTGTCCGGACCTGGACACCGTGCTCTACACTCTTTGTGGAAAGGTGAATCCGGAAACAGGCTGGGGCATCAGGGCGGACTCGTTTCGCTGCCTGAAGGCCTTACAGGAATTGGGAGGGGAAGGTTGGTTTCAACTGGGTGACCGGGATTTGGCCACCCATATCTGGCGCACCTCACTCCTGAAGCAGGGTCACTCGCTGACCCAGGTCACGGACCTCCTTTGCCAGGCTTTCAAGGTGAATTCCAAGCTGCTCCCCATGACCGATTCCTTTGTTCCCACCTATCTGATGACCGACCAGGGAGAACTTCATCTGCAGGAGTATCTGGTTCGAGAAGGGTGCCGTCCCGTTCTCAAGGCGCTGAGGTACTCCAATATCGAGCAGGCTCAACCTGCCCCCGGTGTGGCCGATGCAATCTTGAAGGCCGAGGCTGTCCTTCTTTGCCCCAGCAATCCATTGATCAGCATTGGGCCCATCCTGGCCGTTCCAGGCATCAAGGAACTGCTGGTTCAAACCCAGGCCCCAGTCGTCGCCGTCACCCCGATCGTGAACCAGCGTGCGCTGAAAGGACCCACGGCCAAAATGTTATCGGAGCTGGATTATACGGTTTCGTCCACCGCCATTGCCGAGATGTACAAAGATTTTCTGGATGTTTTTGTTTTAGATGAAAGGGACGGGGAATTGCAGCAAGAGATCGAAGCATTCGACCTCAAGGTGGTCACCACCAACACAGTAATGACAAACACAGAAGGAAAGATCGACCTGGCTCGCCGACTCCTGGAAATGCTATGAAAGTGGTGTTGTTGCCTCTGAAAGACCCCGTCCACGCCAAGCAGCGATTGGCGGGCCATCTGACCTACAAGGAACGCCAGGAGTTGGCCTGGGCGATGTTCGAGGATGTCACCCGTGCTGTCGGGGCAGCCATCACACCCGATCAGGTGGTTGTGGTCACCCGTGGCCATCCTGTCTTGCTCGCTGAACCGAGCAGCTGGCAGGTGATTGAGGAGAACCAGCAAATTTCGGAGAGTCATTCGGTGGATCACGCCTGCCGGCTCTTGCAGCAGCGCGGAGCTTCGGTTGTCTTGCGCCTTCCCACCGACATTCCTCTACTGGAACCCGAAGATGTCGACCATCTCCTCAACCTGGAGTTGGGAGCTCGATCGGCCGTCATCATTCCATCAAGAGATGGCAAGGGAACCAACGCCTTGCTCAGGACGCCCCCTGACGCCTTTCCCTCTCGTTTTGGAGAGAACAGTTTGGCCTTACACCAGGAAGAGGCCCGGCGTCACCGCGTCGAGCTCAAGATCCTGGAGAACTCTCGGATAGCGTTCGACCTGGACGAGTTCTCTGATCTTCTCCGTTTCATACAGTTGGAAAACGAAACGAAAACCGCTCAGGTTTTGAAACACTTTGATTCGTTAAAGCAATATTCCTGAAACCCGATGAGTGCCCATGGCCGTGAGTGAGCTGCGAGTTATTGGACTGTCCGGATTCCCCGAGGTGTCCAGGGGAGCCAACCTGGCGGCACTCATTGCTCAGTCCATTTGGAATGCCAACCTGGAGGTGAAGGACAAGGACATCTTCGTGGTCGCGCAAAAGATTGTCTCCAAGGCCGAAGGGCAGGTGCTGAAGTTGGCAGATGTAGAACCCTCTGCCAAGGCACAACGCTGGGCCAGAGACCACGGCAAAGATGCCCGGCTGGTAGAGGTCGTTTTGAGGGAGTCGAATCGTGTATTGCGGATGGAGCGCGGGTTACTGATTGTGGAAACGCAGCATGGCTTTATCTGTGCCAATGCCGGGGTCGATACCTCCAACATTGCAAGTGGACAGGTCACGCTTTTGCCCAAAGACTCCGATCGTTCGGCCGCTCAGATTCGCCAGGATCTGGAAAGGGAATTCGGAGTTCGGCTTGCCCTCATCGTGTCGGACACCTTCGGGCGCCCCTGGCGGGAAGGTCTGGTCAATGTGGCACTGGGAGTTTCGGGAATGACACCCTTCATCGATTATCGAGGACAAAAGGATTGTTTTGGGGGGGAGTTGCACGCGACCCAGATGGCCGTGGCCGATCAGCTGGCCTCCACCGCAGAGTTGGTGATGGGAAAGACAAAAGGTGTCCCGGTGGCCCTGATTCGTGGCTTTGACTACCCGGAAGGTCCGGGAGAGGGCCGGCAAATCCTTCGCTCCAAGGAGAAAGATCTTTTCCGGTGATTTCAAGAGAGCCCTTTTTTGCCATGTCCCAGGGCCATCAGGAAAATTGAGTTTTTCCCCTTTGCATGGGGAGAGAAAAACTCAACAACCGCATCGTCGAAAAAGGTGAGCCCGGTGGCACCGAGTCGCTGAGCATAGGCAGTCAGGTAGAGTTTCCCCCCCAGGATCCCAGCCTCCAGCTGCACGGCTCGATACCCACGATTACCCAACCGTTTTAGAATCGCTTCCAGATCGGCCAGGAAAAAGACGTTGGCACTGGCATCGGCCGGGAGCCTTTGCTCCAGACCCAGGAATCCGGCTTCGTTCCTGAAATCTCCCTCTTTGAGGAGTTCCAATAACCATCCCTCACGATGTAAAACGTAGGCACCCGAGGGCAAATCCTCTACCGCGTTGACGATCAGATACCAGTCATTGAGAAGAACTCCAGCGGGCTCTAGAAAATCAGCGGAGATGCCTTGGGCCGAGCAGTAGAGCAGGGTCGAAAATTCCTGCAACGAGATGGGCGTCTGCTCGAATTGCCGGCTGGATCCGCGGCGCCGGATCACTTTTTCAATCGAGTCAGGTGCCCTTTCGGGGTCAGGATCAAGCTTCCACACAGGACCCTGGGGCGCAGGCAAGGGTTGGATGGAAGTCTGTCCTTGCCATCGGGTGACCTCCTTTTCTGAAAGGAGCGCGGTAGCGGAATGCAGGGTGCGCATCTCCGGGTAGTCCACCTCCCTTTCTGAAAGAGGCAAAGTGGGCAGTTCCAGCACTTCTACTTTCGTCGATGGCGCACTGGATTTCTGGGTCGTGGTGCCGACAGAGACAATGGATAAGGTCACTTCGCGCTGACTATCCAGATCCAGTAGTTGATTCAATTCCCTGTCCACAAAACCCAGGACCAATTGGGTCGGCAACTGCAGGGCGGAGCCCATAGCCAGCAAGTGAGCGACGATGGTGCCATTGTCCCAACCGAAATGACGATAAGTCCGGGCCCGGTACTTCCAGGCGTTGCGCCAGTAGGTTCCCGTCGAAAGGACGAGCACGGGGGCCGCCACCACATGGGGTTCTTCTCCACTGGCCTGTGCCACGACCGCCCGGTAGTCGCCTTCGCGCAACTGATATAGGGCAAAGTCCTTGGGACTGAAATGGTAGATCCCTGCCGGCAGTTCCGGCAGGTCCCCACACACCACATAGAGTTCGACTTCGTAGAGCGCTCCTGTGCAGGAGGCTGCCCGAAACATCAAAGTTCCCCCGGGATAATTTCTTTGTCTGATGATGCCTGCCGAGTAATAGAGCAGCCGCGCCAAGTCATTTAAACTCGGAATTCGTTCCTCCTTTGTGGGGGAGGTGACTGCGGAGACAGCCGAAAGAGCAGTGATCTCTGTTTCCTCCCATGGGTGAGGGAGCGGGATGGGCTTCACTCCAGGATAGGTCTTAAAAGGTACCGGTTGATTGGAGAAATCCAAAGAGTGGGTATCGGATCGGACGCTCCGGTAGGAGTGCTTGGTCTGCTCGTGATAATGAGTGGCGGTCTCCGTATTGCGGTTCGACATAGAAATCTCCTGGGGGGAGGGTATTTTCGTTCCCGTATCCCCATTCCTTGAATACCTTATCCCAAGGCGTCTGAGAAACGAAACGGTCGATAGAGCGAGACACAGACCTATGTACCTACGCGTACCTTGATTCATGGCCTGGAAAAATTTAGACTCTTTTTCCTATGAGACGCCTGTGGATTTCAACCTTTATCCTGATGGTGGGGTGCTTCCAGCCTCAGCAGGTGGCCCGGCCGGGTATTCCAGAACAAGGCATCACTGAGATCGATCAGTTCCTTCAGGATGCAGTCGATCGAAAGGACATTCCTGGCGTCGTGGCCCTTGTCGCCAACCGGGATCGCATCCTTTACCACCAAAGTTTCGGGAAGATGGACGTCCTGAATGATGTTGAGATGCAGAAGGATACCATTTTCGGGATTGCCTCCATGACCAAAGCCATCACCTCGGTAGCCGTTATGACGCTGTTTGAAGAGGGAAGGTTCGACCTGGATGATCCGATCTCCCAGTACCTCGATTGGCTGAGAAATCCGCAGGTCATCACCTCGTTTGATGAAGAGGATGGGACTTACTCAACCAAGCCCGCTGATCGAGAGATAACCATTCGGCACTTGCTGACATTTACGGCGGGATTCGGGTACAGCTTTTCCAATTCCCTGATGGCCCGGTTGGTGGAGAAGACGGGCAAAACCGAAAGGGAGCTTCCACTGCTTCACGAGCCGGGAGAGAGGTGGACCTACGGTATGGAGGTGCGTGTTCTCGGGGAGTTGGTGGAGGAACTCAGTGGCCGAACGCTCCCTCAATTTCTAAAAGAGAGGATCTTTGACCCCTTGGGTATGTCCGATACCTTTTATGTCCTCCCTGCGGAGAAGTACCCTCGCTGGGTGACCCGCCATCAAAGAGAAAATGGCGTTCTGAGGGAGAGGCCCAACCCGGAAAAACA
>SMVA01231685.1_pt1 | contig 11596 bp, 9 predicted proteins | sample 2456451 | NCBI WGS metagenome assembly SMVA01 (sample SAMN11095933, study PRJNA526329) | marine sediment metagenome | biome: Marine sediment; feature: Surficial sediment; material: Deep marine sediment; isolation source: Hadal surficial sediment | place: Pacific Ocean | collected 2014-05 | depth 0-1...
TCACGCTGTCCAGCTGTACCGTCTCGTGGCTCCAGTCGAACTGGAAAGCGTCACCCGGCTCAAAACTCAAAGGGATGTAGGCATTCGTTGGTATCGTTTGCTTCTCTCGTCGCCAAACTCTTACGAAGCGTCGTACGCTGTCATAGGCACCCCGGTAGCCTTCATCTTGCAGACCATCGTACATCCGCTGAGCGGTGCGTCGCTGCTTGGCTGGCAGCAATAGGTCTGCCTGAAGCCAGGTTGTTAGTAATTCTACAAACGGTCCCAGCTTGGGCCGGTGCACCGTCTCTCGATGGTATTCAAATCGTGTGGCATCGCTACGCAACACCTTCCGGACTGTATTCCGGGATAAGTTCAGGTCCCGTGATATCTGCCGGATTGACTTGCCTCTCCCGAGGGCAGCCAGCCGTATCTTCCTTATTGTCTCCACCGTCAACATCTCCTCTAACACTCCCTGACTGAAATCCAGTCAGGAAGCATGGTTGAAGGTGGGTCATTATTCGATGCCGATTACCCCTCCAAGTGGGTCATTTTTACATGCCGATTTACTAAAAAAGCCAATAATGTGCTGATGTAGGTACTGGGGGAAGGGTTTTTGACTGAATCTCGCGGTTATATTGACAGTGCCGGCTTGCCGTTAAGCTAAAAAGAGGCGGTGAGGAGGCCTTGAAACACTGGTGGCCCCTGTCTGGGGATTGAGGCAATTCTTCTGGCAGTGGCTTGACTTATAGATTTCCTACGGTAGGCTCGTTGGCACTCGTTGGCACTCGTTGGCACTCGTTGGCACTCGTTGGCACTCGTTGGCACTCGTTGGCACTCGTTGATAGAATTTGAGTTGGGTATCATCTAAACACTCCGGGTCTAATTCCCCGCTGCTTGTAGCGAAACATTAAATGAACAATGCGAAGCGAGTGAATTCATCGCAATATCCCGTAGTTTGCTGCGGGGTAGTTTATTTCAAAAATTGTGAGGTGCCTGTGGATACTGATAAATGGCTCACCCTTGATGAGTTGGTCGAGTACTTGAAGCTTAGCCGAACCAAGCTCTACAAGATGGCACAAGAAGCGGAGATTCCCGCCTCCAAAATTGGGTCTCAATGGCGGTTTGATAGGCAGGAGATTGACGATTGGGTGACAAGACAAAGGCCGAGGTCTAGTGTTTCTCCAGGTAATGAAGAGACTTCCGATGGGAATTAACACAGGAATTTTCAAATGATACGAGTTGAAGCTTTAACCCGAACCTACGGCGACTTGACGGCGGTAGATCAGGTTTCCTTCGAGATTGGCACGGGAGAAATCGTCGGACTGCTTGGCCATAATGGTGCGGGAAAGACCACCATTTTGAAGATGCTGACCGGCTACCTGGAACCCACCAGCGGTTGTATTGAGATAGATGGTTTGGATATCCAAACCCAGCGTGAAGCCGTTCAGCAGCACATTGGTTATCTGCCAGAAAACGACCCTCTCTACTACGAAATGACGGTGATTGATTATCTTGATTATGCCGCTACATTGCATGATGTCCCCACCGCCGAACGCGGTGACCGGATACATGAGGCCATTATCAAAACAGAACTGTCCGCCAAGGCAACGCACACTATTGAAACTCTCTCGCGGGGGTTCCGTCAAAGGGTGGGTGTCGCGCAGGCTATTTTGCATAATCCCCGTCTGCTCATTCTCGATGAACCCACTAATGGCCTGGATCCGACTCAAGTGCAGCATATGCGCGAGTTAATTCGTTCTCTGGCGAAACATGCCACTGTCATTCTTTCCACACATATCCTGCAGGAAGTGCAGGCCCTCTGTGACCGGATCATCATCATCCACAATGGCCGGAAAGTGCTGGATTCCACGATGGACGAATTGCTGGCTAGCAGGCGCCTGCTGGTGACTGTCGATGCTGAGGCGAAACCAGTGCTTGAGCTGCTCAATTCAGTCGGCGGTGTCGCATCGGTGGAGGTCATCTCACTACCGGAGTCGCAACCCATCCCATCACCATCGGCACCACAGGACCCCCGGTATGACTATGCCCTTAATCTGGGTGATGGGGACAATCCGATGGACGCTGCGCCCATCGTTGCGAGCCTGATTGCGAAGCAGGGCTGGAAGCTCTACAAATTGCACGCCGAGCGTCATAATCTGGAACAGATCTTCGGTGAAGTATCTGTGCAGGGAGGTCGATGATCAGGATGAATAATACACTTCGAATTGCACGCAAGGAGTTTGCCAGCTTTTTTGCCTCCTCTATCGCGTTTATTTTTCTGGGTGCTTTTCTTGGCGTCTCACTGTTTATCTTCTTCTGGGTGGAAACATTCTTTTCCCGCAATATTGTTGATGTGCGCCCTTTGTTCGAGTGGATGCCCCTGTTGCTTATTTTTCTGGTGGCGGCCATTACCATGCGAATGTGGTCGGAGGAACGGCGTTCCGGCACCCTGGAATTTTTGCTCACCACACCGGTAAAAGGTTACCAGATGGTGCTCGGCAAGTTTACGGCCTGCCTTGCTCTGGTGGTGGTGGCTCTGCTATTAACCCTGCCCCTGCCCATAACCGTCAGCCTGCTTGGGCCGCTGGACTGGGGGCCGGTGTTTGGGGGATATCTCGCCACGATATTTCTGGCATCGGCCTACGCGGCTATCGGACTGTTTATTAGTGCCCGCTCGGCAAATCAGATTGTCAGCCTGATCCTGACAGTTGTGGTCTGTGGAGTCTTCTACCTACTGGGCACCGATGCGCTAACCGGGCTGTTCGGCAATCGGACCTCGGAGTTTCTCAAACTACTGGGCTCCGGTTCTCGCTTCGAGTCTATTACCCGCGGCGTGATCGATCTGCGCGATCTGTACTATTACCTGAGTTTGATGGGCGTTTTCCTCACGCTGAATATTTTGGCCCTGGAGTGGTTGCGGTGGGCCGGTAATACGAGCAATAGCAATCATCGGCGCTGGGGACTGTTGACAGTACTGCTGGTGACCAACTTTCTGGCAGCTAATCTGTGGCTTGCACCGGTGACCTGGGTTCGCGGCGACTTAACTCAGGGCAAGATTTACTCTATTTCAGATGCGACCCGAAGTTATTTGGCACAACTGCGCGAGCCGATGCTCATCCGAGGGTATTTCAGCGCGCAGACTCACCCGCTGCTGGCTCCACTGGTACCGCGGCTACGTGATCTGTTGGAAGAATATGCGGTCGCGGGAGAGGGCAAGGTGCGAGTGGAGTTCATTGATCCTCTGGAGCACCCGGAGCTTGAACGCGAGGCGAATGAAAAGTACGGCATCAAACCTGTGCCGTTTCAGTTTGCCAGCAAATATCAGGCAACCGTGGTAAACTCCTATTTCAATATACTGATTCAGTATGGCGACCAACACGAGGTACTTGATTTCAGCGACCTAATCGAGGTCAAGGCGCAGAGTGAGGCGGACCTTGAAGTCGAGCTTCGCAATCCCGAGTACGATCTTACCCAGTCCATCAAGAAGGTCCTCTATGCCTATCAGGGGGCAGGTTTTCTGTTCGAGAATATTCCCCATCAGGTCACCTTCAAGGGCTATATCTCAGACCAGGAGAAACTACCGGAGATTCTCAGAACGCTTCGCCAGGATCTGGATGGTATATTGGGCGAATGGGTCGAGCGCTCAGATGGCAAGCTGCATATCGATATTCGCGACCCGGACGCCGAGGACGGCTCCCTGGCCGAGCGGATTAAAAACGAGCTTGGCTTCAGGTCGATGGTCGCCAGCCTATCGAATACCGACAGATTTTGGTTTTACATGACCCTGGTGGGCGGCGACGGGCCGATCATCCAGGTGCCGCTACCGGAACAATATGACAAAGCCACTCTGGAACGTGGTATTGAGGCCGCGCTCAAACGTTTTTCCAAGGGCTTTCTGAAAACAGTGGCTCTGCACACGCCCGCCTCGCCGCCGTCTATGTTTGGCAGACGAGCGGGTGGCAAACACTTTGACTGGTTACGTGACACCCTGCTTGAGGAATACAACCTTAGTACCACCGATCTTCAAAGTGGTCGGGTGCCGGATGAGGCCGAACTACTGCTGCTGGCAGCGCCGAGTCCACTGGACGAGAAACAGTTGTTTGCGGTGGATCAGTTCTTGATGCGTGGTGGTACCGTGATTATGGCGACATCTCCCTTTGATATTGAAAACCGCGGAGGTTTATCCGCCCGCCAACAAGATTCCATTTTGCTCGACTGGCTGAGCCACCACGGTATTACGCTGGAGGAACAGATGGTGCTCGACCCACAGAATGCATCTTTCCCCTTGCCGATCACTCGCGATATTGCGGGCTTCGAGTTTAAGGAGACCCGGATGGTGAATTATCCTTATTTTAACGATATCCGCGATGACGGCATAGGTCGGGAGGGCGGCCTGACCGCAGGTATCGATCAGGTCACCATGACATGGCCCTCCCCCATCACTTTGGATTCACAGAAAAATCAGGATCGTCGCGTATTGCACCTGCTGGAAAGTTCGGATCAAGCCTGGACTTCCGAAAGCCTGGAGATGCAGCCAGACTTCCAGACCTATGGAGAATGGGGTTTTGCGGTGGGAGATCAACGGGGCACGCAACTATTGGCAGTTGCAGTAGAGGGTCATTTCAACTCCTACTTCAAAGACAAGCCCTCGCCACTGGCCACTCCTCCGAAAGAGGATAATAGCGGGAAAGAGGCTGGGAATGACAAGGGAATATCCGACCTGAATAAAGAGCAGGACGATGAAAATAGGTCAGTTTTCACCCGGGTGATCGACCGCTCGTCGGCGTCGGCACGCATTATCGTGTTTGCCTCCAGTACTTTCCTCACCGACACGATGCTGGATTTAGCCGCCGTCGGAATGGGCACCCGCTACGTTAAGCCAGTGCAGTTGGTGGAGAATGCTATCGACTGGGCGCTGGAAGATCGCGGCCTGCTCGCCCTTCGTGGCCGGGCACATTTTTCACGCACCCTCAGGCCGTTGAATCGAGAATCCCAGGTGTTTTGGGAATACCTCAACTATGGCCTGGCGCTGTGCGGACTGCTGCTGGTCGGCTTGGCCCGCAGGCAGGCGAACAAGCGGGCAGCTTTGCGTTATGCGGTGATTTTAGGACAGACTGACAACGAGGAAGGTAAATAGTGAACAAGCGCCTTATTATTCTGAGTGGCTTGTTGGCAGCACAGCTGTTATTGGTTGCTGCCGTCAATCTGACCAGCGAGGATTATGGACTCTTTCAGGCTGATGAAATGCTGCTGTCCTTCGAAACGCAAGGCGTGGATGGCTTGTATATTGATGACGGCACGAACAGCGTGCAGATGAAAAAGCTGGCGGGGCAATGGCAACTGCCGATGAGTGGTGATTTCCCGGCCAATTCGGGCAGCGTTGAGCGCTTGCTAAACACACTCTCGATGTTGAAAAAGGGTTGGCCCGTCGCTAAAACGCGTAGTGCAGCCCGGCGTTTTAACGTGGATGAGGAACACTTTGAACGAAAACTGGTGTTGCTTTCTGGAGATGAAGCCCAAGCTACCCTCTATGTCGGTTCTTCCCCCGGATTTCGCAAGGTGTATGTCAAAACCGGGCTTGGCAATGAAGTCTTTGCAGTGGAGTTCAATACCTGGACTGCCGGGGCAAAAGCCGATGACTGGATCGATAAAGAGGTTCTTGCTCTTGATGCAGATGATCTGGAACGTATCGAGATATCCGGACTTACACTGCAACTCCAGGATGGTGAATGGCAGGTCTCAGATCTTGCAGTGGAGGAACAAACCAACGGTGACGTGAGCCGCTCCCTGGTTGCCAGTCTGACAGGATTGCGTATTCAATCTTTGCTGGGTATTGATGCGAAGCCTGAATATCGGCAGGACGAGCCAGCTCTTGAGCTCAAGGTGATGCGCCAGAGCGGAGACGTGTTGAGCTATCGCTTCTCCAAACCGGAAGATGCCTCCTATTACGTGCTAAAACGCTCTGATCAGGAGCACTATTTCCAAGTGGCTGAATACACAGTAAATCCCATCAAGGAGACCACTAGAGAGACACTGGTGCAGGCCAGGATTCAGGAGGCGTTAAGTGATGCCGTTGAACTGCATGACGAGACAGATGAAGCAGGAGAAAGACCTGATGAAGATCGAGGATCTGATGTGGGCAGAAAACCTGTGGAGGATGTTGAGTAGATTTTACTCAACAGACGCTCTGGTTACACTTTCCATACTGATGTTCACCGTGCGGTATGCTGGAGATACGATTATTTCTAGCGGTTTATAAGATGTCAAAAATGAATACTCGCCTGGATTGAAGTTGGAAGAAAGTTGGAAGAAAGTTGGAAGAAAGTTGGATAGTGGATAAAAAAGGTTATCGGGGATTTTTCCCGAGAATTATTTAGACGTCAAATGAAAATGACAGGAGACAAAAATGAGTAAGATCAAGATTGCAATTATTGGTATTGGAAACTGTGCCAGCTCCCTGATACAGGGTATTTACTACTACAAAGGGAAGAGTGCGCAGGAAGCTGTTGGCCTGATGCATTGGGAGATCGGGGGATATCAGCCTGGAGATATAGACGTTGTTGCCGCCTTCGATATTGACAAACGTAAGGTAGGCGTTGGTGTAAATGAGGCGATTTTTTCTGCGCCTAACTGCACGACCGTGTTTTGTTCCGAACTCCCCGAGTCCAGTGTGACTGTACAGATGGGTAAGATTCTGGATGGTTTTTCTGAACACATGAAGGATTATGACGAAAAACGCACTTTTGTACTGGCAGACCAGTTGGAATCGACAGAACAGAGCATCATTAAGGTACTCAAGGAATCCGGGGCAGAAATCCTCTTGAATTACCTACCGGTTGGCTCTGAAGAAGCGACGCGCTTTTATGCGGGTTGTGCCCTTAAGGCAGGGTTGGCCTTCGTCAACAATATTCCGGTCTTTATTGCCAGTGATCCTGATGGACGATGGGCGCGTGATTTTAAAGAAGCCGGTTTACCCATCATCGGTGATGATATCAAAGCCCAGTTGGGGGCAACGATTACCCACCGCACGCTCACCGACCTGTTTGCCAAGCGGGGTGTTAAGCTGGAGCGAACCTACCAGCTTAACACTGGTGGTAACACCGATTTTCTCAACATGCTTAACCATTCGCGCTTGGCATCCAAGAAGGAGTCCAAGACTGAGGCCGTACAGGCTGTAGCGGGCCACCGCATGGATGCCGACGACATACATATTGGCCCCAGTGACTATGTGCCTTGGCAGAACGACAATAAGATTTGTTTCCTGCGGATGGAGGGTACGATGTTTGGTGATGTCCCGATGAACCTCGAACTGCGGTTGTCGGTTGAAGATTCGCCCAATTCGGCAGGCGTGTCCATTGATATGATCCGTTGCGCTAAACTGGCATTGAACCGCGGACAGGGTGGTATTCTGGAAGCGCCATCGGCTTATTTTTGCAAACACCCCTTACACCAGGTCACTGATGATCAGGCTTTCCAGATGATGGAAGATTTTATCAAGAACGAGCCTGCAACGGTTACGAGGGAAGAATTATCAGTGGTTCCTGGCTTATAAAGTAAGGTTAATGCTATGAAGTGTCTGATCATCGCGGCTGGCAAAGGCAGCCGGTTGCAGTCCAGGGGTGAATGCAAGCCACTCATCCCTCTTTTGGGCGTTCCTTTGATTGAGCGCGTTATCCGCTCTGCTATAGAGGCAGGGGCAGACGAGTTTTTTGTCGTCACTGGCTACCATGGCGAGCAACTTGGCGACTTTTTGCGAGGGTTGGCGGAACGTCTTGCCATTCCGATTACACCGTTGCTGAATAGCGATTGGGATAAAGACAATGGACTGTCGGTACTCAAGGGCCGGGAGGTTTTACATGAACCATTTTTACTGCTTATGGCCGATCACCTGTTTGATCCTCAGCTGGTTCGGGAACTGACGGCTCTGGAGCTGGGTGACAGGGAGATTACACTGGTGGTGGACGGCAACACCCGCAATCCGCTCATTGATATGGACGATGTGACCCGCGTCAAACTGGAAGACAATCTTCCGCTGCAAAAGGGCAACCGGAATAACAGTAAAAAGATCCATGATATCGGCAAGGGCATGGCCGACTTCAATGGTTTCGATACGGGTATTTTCATGTGCTCCCCGGCAATTTTCAACGCGTTGGAGCAAAGCAGGGAAAATAATGACGATACATCACTGTCCGGAGCGGTACGTGTCCTGGCTGCTGAAGGACACGCTAAAGCCATTCTGACAGACGGATTCTGGATTGATGTGGATGACCCCGCAGCATTTGAAAGAGCGGAGCAAGCCTTACTCACACAACTACGAGACAAGCCGAATGATGGGCCTGTCGCACGGCATTTGAATCGCCCGCTGTCCATGCGAATATCGCAAAGGTTAGTGCAACACAATATCACGCCCAATCAAATTTCCCTGTTCTCGTTTCTCTGTTCTGTTCTGGCCGCTGGCCTGTTTGCACTGGGTGGATATTTCACCCTGCTACTCGGTGGTCTATTGGCACAGTTTGCGTCGATTGTTGATGGCTGTGACGGCGAAGTGGCCAGGCTCAAGTATCAAAGTAGCGATGTGGGCGGCTGGTTCGATGCGGTGCTGGATCGCTATGCGGATGCCTTTCTGTTGTTTGGATTGACCTGGCATCTGTTGGTAGTGAAAATCAGTGGCGGAGTTTTGTTGGTGGGTTTTATGGCCATTATTGGCTCGTTCATGCTGAGTTATACCGCGGATAAGTACGACAACCTGATGCGCGAGCGGCTTCAGGCCGGAGGCAAGACCGGGTTGCGAATGGGTCGTGATGTGCGCGTATTTCTTATCTTTCTTTGTGCGTTGACTAATCTGGTGTTGCCCGTGCTGGTACTGATTGCCGTGGTGATGAATCTTGAGACCTTGCGGCGAGTAAAAATAGCATTAAATGGACAGCATTGATTGCGCCAGGCAAAAAATTCGTGCAGTGATTGCAGGTTCGCAAGTACCCGAAGATCCTGATCACGCCGACAATACCCTGGAATGGCTTCTGCGCCTGGAACCGGATGCAGGTGAGGCTCTGCAGTTGGCAGCACTGGCGCACGATATTGACAGAGCCATCGAAAAGATTAAAGTAAGGCGAGCGGATTTTGATGATTACAATGTCTTCAAGGCGGCCCACGCCCGACACGGTGCAGAACTGTTGCGCTCGATTCTGATCGCTTGCGACGTGGCACCCGACATCGTGGACGAGGCATGCCGTCTGGTAGTGGTTCACGAGGTGGGTGGCGATCCCGATGCCGATTTGCTCAAAGATGCAGACAGCATTTCCTATTTTGATGTTAACCTGCCACTTTATTATCAGCGCGAAGGCTGGGAAGAAACGCTGCGTCGGTCACACTGGGGCTACCGCCGATTAACGCCAAGAGCACAAGAAATCGTCAAACACATCAACCACAAGGACAGGGACGTGGTGCGCTTGCTGCGGGAGGTGATTCAAAAAAACAGTAGTTAATGATGTTCCCTTTGCCTTTGCCAACAGCACTGATCAGGTAATTGAGAACGTACCCTAGGACAACAAATGAGAAACCAGCCCATCGGCCAGCTTCGGCTCAAACCATGTGGATTTTGGAGGCAATACGTCGTCGGCATCAGCGACAGCCATCAGTTCAGCCAGTGAAGTGGCATAGAGTGAGAAGGCGACTTTTATTTTTGAACTGTCCACCCTGCGCTCCAGTTCCCTGAGACCGCGAACACCGCCAACAAAATCAATGCGTTTGTCACCGCGTGGGTCAGATATGCCCAGGATGGGGTCAATCAGATTATTCGATAACAGGTTGATATTTAAACGACCGACTGAATCCGGCGGGATTAATGCCGGTTTGATCGAAAGCTTATACCATTGATTTTTGAGGTACATACCAAACTCAGTGGAGGTCGCTGGTTTGAATGCCTTATCTTGTTTTACAAGGCTGAAGTTTTTTGCTACTGCTTGTAAAAATTCCTCGCCTCCCAATCCATTGAGATCTCTGATCACGCGGTTATATTCAAATATCTGGACATGATTATCAGGAAATATCACCGATAAAAAATAATTATAATTCTCTTGCCCCGTGTGTCGGCTATTCTTTTCTTTCCGCATTTGTGCCACTCGGGAGGCAGCCGCTGAGCGATGATGCCCGTCGGCGATATAAAGGCAATCCATTGCGTCAAAGGTTTGAGTGATGATATCGGTTAGCTCTTCCCCTTCAAGCATCCACAAGCGATGCTCTACACCATCGTCTGCGGTTATATCGACTAAAGGATTTTGGCGGATTGCTTTGTCAACTACCGCGTCGATAATCGAATTGTGCTTATAGGTCAGGAATACGGGCCCCGTTTGTGCATTTAAAGTGTCAATCTGTTTGACGCGGTCGTCCTCTTTGTCAGGGTGAGTATGCTCATGTTTCTTGATGCGATGACGATTGTAATCATCAACACTGGCGACCGCCACTAACCCTCTTTGCACGTGATTACCCATATTTAATTGATAGATATAGTAGCAAGAGGCTTTATCCTGTTTTAGTATGCCTTTTTTTTTCATGGCAGAAAAATTTTCTAGCCCCTTCAGATAAACGCTGTCTGCACAGGGGTCTATATTTTCATCCATATCTATTTCTGGTCTTGAAATATGCAGAAAGCTATTGGGCTTGCCTGCCGAACGGTTTATGGCTTCTTTCCTGGTTAACACATCGTAAGGGGGCGCAACAACCTCCAGGACATATTCTGCGGCAGGGCGTAATCCTGCAAATGGTCTGACAAGTGGCATTTTCACTCCGATTCTGGTAAATGTGTTTTAGTCTGATGTAGAAACACACACTCTGGCAAGCTGGTTACAAATACCCGGCACTCTCTAGTTTTCGATAACGATCTTGTTGCATACCTCGTTGGGGTTATTGTGAGCTCCTGGGAAGTCTTTTTCCAGTACCTCACCACATTCATGCACGGCGATACAAAAGCCTTCGGTGAGGTCATCCGCTTTGATCCGGGCTACCAGGCTGTTCAATATCTCATTCCAGGTAGCCTTGGACACTTTCTCATTGATACCAGTGTCGGCGAGAATTTCTACACGGTGCTCCAGTAAAGAGGCCATGATGAGAATGCCGGTGCGGTCTTGAGTGGCGTGTAAATCGAGTGAGAAAAACGCTTCAAGAGCTCGCTGGTGAACTTCTTGTTCGACTTTGGAATTCTCCAGAAAGAGCCGCAAAAGGGGTTTAAAGTTGCCCAGTCCATAACCGATGTACAAGCCAGGAATTTGTGCCCAAAGAATCCAGACAGGATTGAGGTCGCCGAGAAAAAAATAGGTAATGAAGCCACATAACAGCGCAGTGACGATAGCCAGGCGCCAGCGTGCGCCGGGGTAATCATCACTTTGGGCAACTATCATCGGTACGATTTCACCGGTTGTAAGTTGTTCGGCCTCTAGCACGGCTGTAGCAACACGATCGCGATCGGCCTGGGTTAGATTTATCATTTACCAACTCCCACTGGCACCACCACCGGAGAAGCCTCCACCACCACCGCCAAAACCACCACCACCGAAACCTCCATGCCTGCTACCCATCGCGCTGCCCAACAACATTCCACCCAGAAGCGCGCCACCGA
>SMVA01451642.1_pt1 | contig 11596 bp, 13 predicted proteins | sample 2456451 | NCBI WGS metagenome assembly SMVA01 (sample SAMN11095933, study PRJNA526329) | marine sediment metagenome | biome: Marine sediment; feature: Surficial sediment; material: Deep marine sediment; isolation source: Hadal surficial sediment | place: Pacific Ocean | collected 2014-05 | depth...
ACCTGGGCGTCGAGAGAATTGCCTGTCAGTGATGACGAAGTCGAAGTGGCGTATCTCAGTGAGAAAAGCCAGAGGAAAGTCTCATGAAGCGGCCGACGTTTTTTCACGGCGTCATCGTTGCTGCTGTGCTGGGGTTCTTTGCCAGTGCAGTGATAGCAACGTTAACCCCGTTTGTCGGCATCGGCAGCGTCATTCGCCTGGTGATTCCCGGTCTGGGACTCGCCTATCTGCTGTTTCTGTTCAGTCGAAGCGAAGAGCGAGTAGGGCGCGTCACCACGCTAACTCTTTGGAGTGTGCTGGCCGCCGTAAGTTGGTGGATTGCTCCCCCGTTGCCGTTGTACCTGTTGATCCACGTGGCTGCGGTTTGGCTGGTGCGCTCCCTTTATTTCTATGCCGGACTTTTTCCGGCCTTGATGGATCTCGGTCTTAGCGCCTTAAGCGTTTCCGCCTCCATTTGGGCGATTACACGTTCGGGCAGTGTATTTCTTGCGACCTGGTGTTTTTTCCTGGTGCAGGCGCTGTTCGTCGCGATTCCCCCCGCCATCAAGAAAAAGTCCACACCGCAACGGAATGTCGCAACGGAAAACGAGAAATTTGAACGTGCAAAACGTCAGGCAGACGAAGCGTTACGCACTTTATTTACACAGTAATCATTTTCACCAACAGATTGATGAGGAATTAGTCATGAACAGCAAAATCCTGGGCATAGCCCTTTTCGCAATAACGCTTGGAGCGATTGTGTATTACCCGTCGCTCATGGCCAAGAATGCCGATGGCACTCCGCCAGTCGATAATCACATCGTAGTTCAACGTCCCAGAATTGATGTGGTTTTCGTTCTCGACACGACCGGGAGCATGAGTGGCCTGATCCAGACTGCAAAAGAAAAGATCTGGTCAATCGCAACGACCATGTCTTCTGCACAACCGACACCGGAAATTCGCATTGGTCTGGTCGCATACCGGGACCGTGGTGATGCCTACGTGACCAAAGTGATCGACCTGTCGGATGACCTCGACTCCGTTTATGCAGCGTTGATGGACTTTCAGGCAGACGGTGGTGGTGACGGACCGGAAAGCGTCAACAAGGCGCTTTACGATGCAGTGCACGAAATGTCGTGGAGTGGCGGCGAGCAGACCTACCAGGCGATATTCCTGGTTGGCGATGCACCACCGCATATGGACTACAACGAAGTCCGGTATCCCGAAATAATCGCCGACGCAAGAAGCAAGGGCATTGTTTTCAATACCATCCAGTGCGGCAACATGAACGCCACGATTAGTCCGTGGACGCAAATCGCGAACCTGGGGCAGGGCAGTTTCTTCCAGGTCGAGCAAGCCGGAAGCGCGGTTGCCTTTGTATCGCCTTATGACAAGGAGATAGCGGAATTGTCGGCCAGGCTGGATGACACGAGACTCTACTATGGCTCTCGGGAAGAAAAGGCAAAGATGGCGGACAAAGTGGCAGCGACCGACAAATTGCACGCCGGTTCGTCGATCGCATCTCGCGCTCGCCGCGGTGTATTTAATTCATCTGTAGCAGGCAAGACCAACGCGCTTGGAGACAATGAACTCGTTGATGCTGTTGCAAGTGGCGAGATTGACTTCGATGATATCGACGCTGACGCATTACCTGCGGCACTAAAGCCAATGGCGCCCGCTGCGCAAAAAATCTACATCGAGGAGTTAGCCGTGGAGCGAGCCGACCTTAACCGGCAGATCCGATCGTTGTCTGAGGATCGAGGCGCGTATCTCGCGAAAAAAGTTGAAGAGGAGGGCGGCAAGAAAGACTCTTTGGACTACAAGCTGTATGAAGCAGTCAAAGAGCAAGCTGCTGCGGTTGGACTTGAGTACGAAGACGGACCAGCGTATTAGACGGAATATGCACGACCGGAAGACAGGGCCGCACGCGGCCCTGTCTTCATTCCGGTTGCCACTGTTGTTCCTGCGGGCCTTTATCAGGTACGGTAGCGCGCATGACTATTCAGGAGCGTATCCAGGCACAGCCGCTGCCGCGTAAATCGTGGAGTCGAGTTGAGATCGAAGCGTTATTCGATCTCCCTTTCAATGATCTTCTGTATCGTGCGCAAACCGTGCACCGTGCGAATTTTGACCCAAACGAAGTACAGTTGAGCACGCTCCTGAGTATCAAGACCGGTGCATGCCCCGAAGACTGCAAATACTGTCCACAGTCGATTCGCTACGACACGCCGGTTGGTGTTGAAGCGCTAATGAATGTCGAGGACGTTGTGGCAGCAGCACGGGCGGCGCGAGAATCGGGAGCGACGCGCTATTGCATGGGGGCGGCATGGCGCAGCTTGAAGAATCGCGATGTTCCCAGGGTGTGCGACATGATTCGCGAAGTAAACGCTTTGGGCATGGAAAGTTGTGTGACGCTTGGCATGATTACAGACGAACAGGCGATATCACTAAAAGATGCCGGGCTGGACTATTACAATCACAATGTAGATACGTCAGAGGAATTCTATGGCGAAGTAATTACGACGCGCACCTATCAGGACAGGCTCGATACGCTGGAGCGGGTTCGCAAAGTCGGACTCAAAGTATGTTGCGGTGGCATTGTCGGCATGGGTGAGGGCAGAACTGACCGTGCAGGGATGTTGGAAACCCTGGTTAATCTTGAGCAGCATCCGGAAAGTGTGCCTATCAATATGCTGGTTCGGGTTGAAGGAACGCCGGTTGCGGATCTTGATGCGCTGGACGGAATTGAGTTTGTCAGGACCATTGCCGTTGCACGAGTCCTGATGCCCGAGAGTCATGTAAGATTGTCGGCGGGTCGCGAGGACATGAGCGATGAAATGCAAGCTTTGTGTTTTCTGGCCGGCGCCAACTCGATTTTTATGGGAGATCAGCTGCTGACGACGCCAAATCCGAATGTCGCCAAAGATCAGGCGCTGTTTGACCGATTGGGGCTTCGCCCGGAGTGCTAGTCCTGCGCTAGAAATCGATTTCACGCTGGCCGGGCTGCCAGTTTGCGATTTTAATGCGTGCCGATCCTATCCCCAGCGCGCGCACCCATTTGGCCGCTGCATCCAGGGTGACCCAGGTTTTAACCTTGCCTTTTTGCGTTTCGGCGGTTACCGGGCCGTTTGGTGTGCTGGCCTCGATATGAAAATGGCCGCCGCTGGCCACGATATCGATTTTCTTGACGACGCCGGTGGCGACCATGGCTTTCATGATTTTTTCATTCATTGGCTCTTCTCAGGAAAAAGTTCGTCTTGTTCGGGAATACGAATACCGGAACTGGCGCAATGACGGCGGATCAGCATCTCAATCATGTTGGCGATGCTTCGGTGATCCTTGTCGGCGGCAATTCGAATGCCTTCCTTCACGCGTGGGTCGATGCGTAAATTGAGGGTGGCTGTTTTGGTTTTCGGCATGTAGCATAATACGTTATAAAGTAACGGGAATGTAACGTACTTTGCATCGTGTGTCTAATGGCGAATACCGCGCTAAACTAAAAGGCGACACACCTGTCTGAGTTACCATACCGCCACGACCGCACCTTCCTCGTTTGAAGGTTGTTACACACGCATTGAGGACACGGAAAAAGAGTGAACACCCAACCCAAACATCGTCAGCTTCCTGACAACAGCCCATTTGCGAATGTGTTGGTCGTCGTGCTCGGCGCGATAGCGATTGCCATTTCGTTCGTTATCGGAATCGTCGCGTTTGTTGCCTTAGCCGTCGCGGTGCTGATACTCGGCGTGATAATCTGGATTCGGCTATGGTGGCTTGGCATGAAGAAGCGTCAATATGCTGGCAATCGATCGCAAGCCGCGTCGCCCGCCGGCCCTCAATCTCATGGCCATTCGATTATCGAGGGTGAGTTCCATGTGATTCCTGCTAAAAAAGGCGACGACAACTCCTCTCAAACGTAGTCACGACACCAAAAACCCCGTAAAGTCGCACCTCATGCGAAGCGGGAACTCAGACAACGAACGACGCGTGCGTCGCCGGCGACGGCGAATTCAGGCCGTTGTTATTTATGTCACCATGGCCCTCGGTCTTGCCTGGTTTTTTGAACTGCAGGCAACGACAACCATCATTTTTGTGCGACATGCAGAAAAGGCGTCGCAGCCCGCCGATGATCCCGGACTGAGCGACGCGGGCCGAGTTCGCGTTGCAGAACTCACTCGACAACTCGTTGACGCTGATGTCGTTGCCGGAATAGACGCAATTTATTCAACGCCGTTCAGGCGCACTCAGGAAACGGCGCAAGCGTTGGCCGATGCGCTGGATCTTCCTGTCCAACTCTACGCGCCGGATGACAATGAGGCGGTGCTAAACACCATAATCAAGAGCCACAAAGGCAAAATTATACTTGTGGTCGGACACAACAATACCGTGCCAACCCTGATCGCCGATCTCGGGGCGAGCAAGAAAGTGCCGCCCATAAATGAAAATGAGTACGACAACATTTATGTGGTTTCAATTCCGTGGTTTGGAAAAACCAAGACGATACGATTGCGCTACGGTGTCCCTTACGTGCCGGCGCCCGTAACTGCCGAGTGATTCTCAGGCAGTATTGAGCGGCAATCAGCCGGACGGGTCGAGGTCGTGATTCCTGATGCCGGCTGCTTCGCGCAGGACGACGGCTTTCGCAATAAATTCTTTGTGTTTGTTAATGAGTACGTCCGCCTGTATCGCGTCCTGGATTTTGCTGCCCTGCGTAATCAGATACGTTGCCCGCCGAACGCCAATGCCAAACGGGCCATCGACGTCATACATTTTGACCGCGACCTTGTCTTCGTCACTTAGCAATGTAAACGGCAACCTGTGTTCTTTGCGGAAGCGTTTGTGGCTGTCGCCGTCTTGCGGGCTGATGCCAACCACCTGTAAGCCGACACCGACAATATCGTCATGCATGTCCCGAAATGCGCACGCTTCTTTAGTGCAGCCAGGAGTGAAGTCTGCCGGATAGAAATACAATATCAACGGACCTGCATTCAAAAGGTTTGACAGCGTAACGTCGACACCGTTTTCGTCTGGCAGAATGAAATCTGGCGCGGTCGATCCAGTCTTTAGCATGTCAGGTCTCCTGTTAGTTCTCTTTTCTTTGCGGAAGTCGACTTCCATTACGCGATAATCACGCTGTCCCAGATTCCCGCCTGATGGCCCGAAAAGTTACAGTAAATAGTCTCAAGCCGCTACCACTGCTAGAATCCGGCCTTTAGCCCCGGTAGCTCAGCTGGATAGAGCGTCCGCCTCCTAAGCGTCAAATGCGGTGGTTCATGCCGTAACTCACTGTAACTTAACCATCTGATTAGGTTATACTTTCGTGTAATTCGGTGAAATCAGCTGAAACGTGCGAAAAGCAACCCCAAAGGCAACCCCAGATGGCGCAGCAATCACTGACGACGGATAGGATCGATAGGCTCAAGCCCCGGGGAGCACGGTACGCCATCAAGGACGCAGGTTGTCGCGGGCTCGAAGTTCGCGTCACACCCCGTGGCGTCAAGACGCTGTGTTGTGTGTATAAGGCCCAGGGAAAACAACGTCGCGAGACACTGGGTCGCTGGCCGGGACTCTCTCTGACGGACGCTCGTAAGAAGGTCGTCGACATTCTTGCGAACAAGCAGGCGGCGGTGCACACCATCGCGGGTCTCGCGAATCGTTATCTCGACGCGCACCCGAGTCCAAAGGACGCTGAGCGCGTATTCCGATTACACATCAATCCCCACATTGGTGAGGCACTGGCTGCTCGGATAACGCGAGGGCAAGTGCTGACGTTACTTGACGACGTCAAGGGTGACGGCAAGACAATTGCTCGCGACGTGCACAAACATTTGAGAGCGATGTACAACTGGGCCATAGACTATGAACACGTGGACGCCAACCCGGTGGCGAGAATAAGGAAGAAGAACCGGCCAGAGCTTCAGGACGCCAATAATGACGGCCGGAAGCTTTCCGACGCTGAACTGAAGGCTATCTGGATCGCGACGGAGGAGATGTCCTACCCATTCGGAGTGATTTACCAACTTCTAATTCTCACTGGCCAACGCCGAGGTGAGTGGGGTGACGCTAGTTGGCGTGAGATTTCGGACGGTACGCTGACGATTCCGGCATGGCGTTACAAGACTCGTAGAGAGCATAAGGTCCCCATCGTTCCGCGGGTGCAGAGAATACTGGATTCGATTCCACATGTTGGAAATACGGACTATCTTTTCCCGACGTTGTCTGGAAAGGGCGAGACTGTAACCGGCTACAGCACGGCGGCGCGAATCTGCGGGAAGCTGTCCGGTGTGCATACACGACCGAAGGATTTTCGGATAACGTGCCGTACGCGATTGACCGAAAAACTTGAGGTCGCGCCATACATAGCGGAGTTTATTCTCGGTCACGCTCAGGGGCGAGTGGAGAGAATCTACGATCTTGGCGACTACGAGCCGCTAAAGAAAGCCGCGTTGGCGAAGTATGCGCGGCACGTCACGAAGGTGGTCATGTGAGCACGAGATTTCCCGATTCATTCGTTCGGAAGCTGGCTTCGTACTGGATGCGGCGACCCCCAAATAAGAGATGTAAGTTATTGCCCATGTGCCGATTCTTGATGACGACTCTTTAGCGCGTGCCGGGGTTAATGACTTCAACGGCATGTGCACCGGCTGCCATGGCGCACCGGGCCAGGACCCTGAGGCGATGGATCAAACTTCTATTCAATTTGCACCGTCAGCGCTCTACGATCGCGTTAGCCTTGGGGGCTTTCAAGAGTGCGCAGCATCGCACGACAGCTATTAGCACGGTCCGGATAGCGTTTCTGCGCCCTTCGGGATTGAAGAAGCCTTCTACGGCGGCGTTATCAGCACAACTGCCAACAGCGCTCATACTGTGCAAAGAAGTGGATTTCGCGCCTCGCATGATTAGCGGATATGTTTAATAATCTCACCGCCTTTCATCACAAATTGTACCTGCTCAAGCACGGTCACATCGACGAGAGGGTCACCGTGGACAGCAATCAGATCGGCATAATGTCCGACAGTTAACTCACCCACATCGTCTTCAAGACCCATCAGTGCCGCTGCCTTGATTGTTGCAGCCTGGATTGCCGCAAGAGGTGTCATTCCATAGCGGACCATATAGGCGAACTGTACAGCGTTGCCCCCGTGAGGATAAACACCAGCGTCTGTGCCGAAAACCATGTTGGCACCTGCATTATTGGCTTTGCGAAAATTCGCACGCATCTTGCCTGCTATCTTCCGTGATTTATCGAGCGATTCCTCCAATATGCCTTGCTCTGCTCCCTTGCCAATGATGTAGTCATCGACATAAATATCCATGACCAATGCTGTTCCTTTCTCAATCGCGAGCGCCAGACCCTCGTCATCAATCAAACTGACATGTTCGACCGAATCGACGCCGGCGAGAATCGCATTTTTAATTCCGACCGTGCCATGGGCATGCGCGGCGACTTTGCGTCCGTGCATATGGGCTTCGCTAACGAGCGCTTGCATTTCCTCGAGCGTGTACTGCGTGGCGCCCACGGCGTCACCTTTAGACAATACACCGCCGGTGGCGCAGAATTTGATCAGGTCAGCGCCATACTTGATGTTTTCGCGAATCCTGGCGCGTATTGCCCAAGGGCCGTCGGCAACGCCCTCAGAGGTCGCGTGGTATCGAAGTGGCAGGAGGTTATTATCACAGTGGCCGCCGGTCATGCCGAGAGACGGTCCGGACACAAGCATTCGCGGTCCAACGATCTCTCCAGCATTGATCGCGTTACGCAATGCAACATCGGTGAAGGCGGGCGCGCCGACATTGCGTACAGTAGTAAATCCCGCCATCAATGTTTTCGATGCGCCGACGACGCCGGAGATAGCGATGCGTGGCACGGATAAGCCGAGACGTTCGTAGCCATGCACGTTGCCGCTCGAAGTCAGATGCGTATGGGTATCGATCAGGCCCGGCAGTACGGTGTAGCCAGTGAGATCTATCACGGCCGCGTCGCCCGGTGGCACGATATCAGTGATCGCAGCAATTTTGACAACTCGCTCGTTGCGCACAATCAGGACTTGATCCGTCAATAGCGTGCCGGACCGCACATCAAGCAATTTTCCGGCCCTGATGTACAAATCATTATCCTGAGCCGCTGCCGAACCTATCATTTGAACTGCAAATAGAAAGGCACAGAGCTTCAATATAGTAGGCCGCATCGTAATCTCCTGGCTGTTCGCGAATTATCGGTTTTTGGAATTAAGAAGTTTTGACAAGGCCGTCACTTATTAAGCGCGCGAGTTCTGCGTTTCATTTTAGATATCTGTCGAACCAACCCGTCATTCGTTCGAGTAAATCCAGTTTGTGCAACTCTTCCTGAATTGCATGAGGTTCGCGCGGATATATCACCATTTCCGCATCTACATCGTATCGCTTCAGGCCACGGTAGAATTGCCAGCATTGCGCGATGGGATCGATCGGGTCGTCTTCACCGACCAATATCAGAGAAGGAGTACGAGCGTTTTTGACATAGGTCATCGGTGACATGCGAATGAAATCGTCAAGATTTTCGTAAGGCGTGCCGAGATACCAAGTATCGTACGCATTGATGTCCGCGATCTCAGTTCCGTATTCGACCGCCAGATCGGTCATTGGTGCGCCGATGACGGCGGCCTTGAATCGATGGGTCTGAGTCACTGCCCAGGCACTCATATATCCGCCGTATGACCACCCGCCAATTGCGAGGCGATCCGGATCCGCGATGCCACGATCAATGAGATAATCGATACCCGCCATGACGTCGCGAAAATCGCCGCCACCCCAATCACGCCTGTTTGAACGTACAAATGACAGTCCATAACCGACCGAGCCGCGAATATTGGGAGCGAAAACCGCGTAGCCTCGTGAGGCGAGTAGCTGAGCCCAATCACTAATACGGTTTGACCATCGTCCAGCGGGCCCGCCGTGCACCAGGGTGATCAGCGGCAAGGGCGCGTTCCGGGGCTGCACAGGCAAAAAAAGCGCTGCCTCGATCTGCATGCCGTCATCGCTGGCATAGCGAAATATTTCCGGCGATATCAGTTTTGGGAAATCGGCATGCAGGTTGCTAACTTGTTGCTCGTTTTTGCCATCGGTGATCCACAATTCGGCTGGCGACACGGCGGTCGAACGTATGGATGCCTGCAGGGATGCTTCAACCGCGACTGCCGAAAGCAATTGATCGGAAAAGTTCTGCTGCTGCGTTACTTCGCCGGCCGTATTGACACGGTAGAGCGTGCTGCCAAATCCGTCGTCCGCGAGTATCAGTAGTGAGTCACTATTGATCCAGGCGAGCGTCGAAATTGGGCGATCGATGATGGCCGATGTCAGATTCTTGGGTGTGCCACCGGCGATTGATTGCAGGTACACATCATGCGGTTCCGGTCCACCGTCGGAAACGCCGATATACGCCAGTGTCGTTCCGTCGGGCGATACATGGAGTCCTTGAACCGGTCCATCTGGCTTGCCCAAACCACGCATTTTTCCGCCGTTCCTGTCGACGACGTAAAACTCGTCGGCCAGAATTTCCGGATTGTTGATGTTATTTGCCGCCACCACAAACTGTTGGTTATTCGGTAACCAGGCGAATTCGGCAACGGTCCAATTGCCCTCTGCAAGTACCTCACGAACTTTCCGCGATGTTACCTCGATACTCCACAACTTAGTGGTCTTGTAGTCTTCGCTGACGACTCTTTCGTCATCCTTGTTGTCTTCGTCTTGCTCTTCTTCCGCTTCATCTTTCGACAGATAGGCGATCGCGTTGCCATCAGGTGACCATTCGAACGTGCTAATTTCGGAACTAACGTCGGTCAGGCGCTCGCCTTCGCCGCCTGACATTGGCAGGATGAATATCTGGGGCTTCTCATCCTCTCGTTCTGAAAGAAAACCGAGCGTTTGGCCGTGTGGCGCCCAACGAGGTGAGCTGTCGATCTTGCCGGCCGTTGTCAGCCGTCGGAACACATCGGAGGATCGCTCATAGAGCCAAATGCTGCTGCGTTTCTGATCGCCCTCCATTGGTTCGGTTACCACAACTGCGACGCGTTGCCCGTCAAGTGACACGACGGTTTCGCTGAGTTGATACTGCTCAAGCAGCGCCGCTGCTTCAATCGGTGCATCCGCCTGCGCCGATTGAAGATAGACGATCAACAGCGCCGAGAAAACGACCACCGCTTTCAAGACCAAGTTGTGTGCACGATTCATAACGGCAATCCTATTTTTCGGCGTCCGCTATTATGGCGCCAAACTGTATGACTTTGTCGCCGTAGATTGGATCGTAGTAATGCCCGCCTTCTTTGTAATCGGTATTCCAGCTGCGCGCGCCGCTTTCTGTTTGTCTGTATAAATAAGGAGAAAGGTGGAGCCTTTCCCTGTGCCATCGGCCTTCCTTGCTCGCCGGGATATCCGTGCCGCTGCCATAAAGCATCAACCCGCCTTCGGCGCGGACCTCGTGCTGTGGGTCGACGTCATTGTATTCGTGGCTAACGTTGATCAGTTTGTGACCGAGCTCATGGGCGACGATACTTCGAAGCGGATTGCTTTTGTTGATTGTGATTACACCACGCAATCGTCGTGGGATTTGTTGGTAGCTGTAGGACGGAAAGGAAAGTCCCCCGGTGGTTATCGTACGCACCTCCCAGGTCCGCTCGTCCTGCTTCTCATAAAACGACATGAAGACGTCCTGCAGTACGACCAGGAATACCGTACGATTGTTGTTATCGTGTTTCTCGACAATGGATTCAAATGCGTCCAGCGCTTCTTGCGTCAGGCCAGACTGTCGACGCCGACTGTCGATGTACATATTCGCATATTGACCGCCCGGCGCCGTTGCTGCGATGTTGTTGGCTTGAATCTCGAAGAATGACGGATCGATCTCGCCGGTCTTAATCCAGAGAAGGTTCAGCTGCACGCCAGCGTCCGCGAAGATGCTTTTCGCCTGCACGAAGTCGTCGATCAGATCATTCAATGAAAACTGATCGGTGAAGGCGTGGTCGAGATTGGAGGGGTAGTAAATCCCGATGTCGGCGGTCGGCACGCCGACTTCATTGTCGCTATTGATTCGATGAACGACCTCAGGCTTGACGATGGTCCATCGAACACTGTTTGTCATGTCGACCTGACCGCACGATGCCACTACGACCAAAGCGCCAAGCAGCAGCAGCGTAAAGACTTTCGTTCTGGCCACCGCCTATCCCTCTCGTTTCAACACAACCGATTTCAGGTCACTTCACCTGGAATGTTGCGGTCGCCCAGTTGGATTCATAGTCTGCCTCGGGGTCATCGATCTTTTGCATGTTGATCAATGAGATATACCAGAGTGCCTTGTTGCTCAACAGGAAACTGGCGCGGCCGTCTGTATCCGTGCGCAGGTTATAGGAATTGATGTGGCCACCGGATGCGTCATGACCATGGAATCCTTCGTAGCTCGCGCGCACCAGTTGATTGGTGGCCGGTTTGCCATTGACCAACACGCGAAAGCTCAAATTATCGCCGAACTTGAGATCGTACGGATTTTGATCGAGCAGGATCTCGACCGGATAGTTGAGTGGTTTCGCGTAATCAGCAGTCTTCTTGTCGCCGACTTGCACGAAAGTGCGGACGTGCTTCGAGT
>SMVA01061378.1_pt1 | contig 11593 bp, 9 predicted proteins | sample 2456451 | NCBI WGS metagenome assembly SMVA01 (sample SAMN11095933, study PRJNA526329) | marine sediment metagenome | biome: Marine sediment; feature: Surficial sediment; material: Deep marine sediment; isolation source: Hadal surficial sediment | place: Pacific Ocean | collected 2014-05 | depth 0-1...
ACTAATTCAAACATGGGTATTTCTCCTCTCGCTCGCCGTTGATGTCATCACTGGAAATCCGGAGTTCCGACCGTCTATTCACGGTTCTTGTGGCTCATTCCATCCTTCCATGTGAAACTAAAATTCGCCCCGGAACCAACTCCGGACACGGTCAAAAGATGTATCTCCCCCACCGCTGGGAAGCGGGGCCCGGCTCAAATCGACCCGGCTGCCATACAGCAACAAGCCGACGCCGGTGGCGTGGATCGCGTTGGAAACCACATCCGAAAGCCCGCTTACATACTGCGGAGTTGCCAGCCGGACCGGCATGTGAAAAATTTCCTCAGCCAGTTCTTCCGCTCCCTCGATCCGCGAAGCGCCCCCGGTCATGACCAGCCCTGCAGCCACGATATTTTCAAAGCCGCTGCGCCTCAATTCCGCCTGAACCAAACAAAACAACTCCCGGTATCGCGCTTCCACCACCTGGGCAAGCGTCTGCCGGGCCAGGTGACGCGAAGTGCGGTCTCCTACACTGGGCACCTGGATGCTCTCGTCGCTACGCGCCAACTGTTCCAGTGCACAGGCATACTTGATCTTTATGTCTTCGGCGTGTTGTGTCGGTGTGCGCAAAGCGACAGCAATGTCGTTCGTGACCTGGTTGCCGGCAATCGGGATGCAAGCCGTGTGACGAATAGCACCTTGGGTAAAAACAGCTATATCCGTAGTGCCAGCACCAATGTCTACCAGGCAGACGCCGAGATTTTTTTCATCTTCAGTCAATACTGCGTAGCTGGCGGCGAGCGGCTGCATGATCAGTTCATCAACTGACAGCCCGCAGCGTGCAATACACTTGCTGATATTCTGGGTGGCGCTCAGTGCCGCCGTGACAACGTGGACGTGTGCTTCGAGCCGCACCCCCGCCATGCCAATGGGCTGGCGGATGCCGTCCTGATTATCGATCACGTACTCCTGGGGAAGCACATGAAGAATTTTCTGATCTGCGGCCACCGGTACGGCGCGCGCAGCCTCCAGTACGCGTTCTACGTCGCTTTCCGATACTTCTTTGTCTTTGATCGCCACCGTGCCATCGCTATTCAAGCTGCGGATGTGATTGCCGGAGATTCCCGCGAATACGGAGTGAATCTCACAACCAGCCATCAATTCCGCCTCTTCGACTGCGCGCTGTATGGCTTGTTCGGTTGAAGTCATATCGACCACTACGCCGCGTTTCAATCCATTTGAAGGATGTGAGCCCAGGCCGATTACTTCGACCGTCCCGTCAGGCAGACTTTCCCCTACGATGGCCACGATCTTGGACGTGCCAACATCCAGTCCGACTACCAGTGATGTTTCAGATTTTTTTGACTTCATTCAACTGTCATTCCCTTTCCTTCCGGATCCCTGCGGCCACAGGACCGCGAATCCGTTGCTGTATCTCAAGTCGACATCACGCGGCGGCGCTAGCTGGCCCTGTAGCAACGCATCCCAGCCGCTCATCAAGCGCTGAAGCCGCTTCCAGGCTGCATCACGGCCCAGGTGTACTGTGGTACCGTTGTTCAAAACCATCGACCATGAACCGCGCTGGTCGAGCGTTATTTGCTGTATTTCCAGGCCGGCAAACACCAACTCATCGTTAAATTTTATCCAGTTATTCAGAACCAGATCGAGCTGGTCCTGCGGGCCGTTCAACCACGGCAATCCCTGTATCCCATCAGCCTCCGGTACGGAAAATGCGTCTCTACGGCTTGAAATCAGCTGTCCGCGGTTCCAGTGTGCAAAGGGTACGAACTCTTCAACATTGACCACGACGGTATCAGGCCAGCGCTTTTGTACCTGTACGGCCGCTACCCAGGAATTCCTGTTCGCAGCATCACGCAAGGACTGTAAATCGATGGTAAAAAAGCTGGAGGTGATCAGGGGTGACAAACTGGCCCGCAATTGCTCGGCACTCACGCGCTGGAAAGATCCATTGATCTCCAGCCAACGAATCGGCCAGCGGTCCCTGGCCACGATTCCCATGCTGACCCAGACGAAGCCGGCGGCGGTCAGCACGAACAGAAGCAGAATCATTGCCAGCCAATGGCTGAATCCACGGCTGTTGTGCTTGTTGTTCACAGACTCGTCTCCAGGATGCGCCAAACCAGTTCATCAAAATCGATGCCCAGCTGCGCTGCTGCCTGAGGCACCAGGCTGTGGTCCGTCATGCCAGGTGTGGTGTTGACTTCCAGGAACCAGGGTATGCCGGCCTCATCCAGCAGGAAATCCACCCGGCCCCAACCGGAAGTGCCGAGGATGTCAAAGGCTTTCAGCGACAACTCACGCAGTTCAGATTCAATGTCCACAGGCAGTCCACAAGGGCAAAAATACGCAGTATCGTCCGATTCATATTTGGCCTCGTAGTCGTAGAACTCACGGGGTGTCTCAATCCGGATCAGCGGCAGCGCCAACCGCTCCAGCACGCCCGCAAAGTATTCTCCACCAGATACCGACGCTTCTATAATGATGGTGTCGCCGTAACGCCTGGCCAGGATTACTGCCTCTTCCAGATCGCCGGCATCCGACACTTTCGAAATACCAATGCTGGATCCCAAGCCGGAGGGTTTGACGAAAACGGGCAGGTCAAACTCCTCGATAGCCCGGTTATAAGCATGATCATCCGGTGTAAAGTACTCGAAAGGAGGTGTGTTGATGCCATTGCGCTCCCACACCCACTTGGACCGGATTTTGTCCATAGTCAAGGCGGAAGATTGCAGGCCGGCACCCGTGAAGGGCACGTTCATCAACTGCAGTGCGCCCTGCAGTGAACCGTCTTCCCCCACCGGCCCATGGAGCAGATTGAATACCCGGTCGACTTCACCCTGGTGAATCGCTTCGATGAGGGGCGCCGGGCCATCATAGACTGAATGATTCACGCCATTTCGCCCAAGCGCAGCACCAACCGCCTTACCACCATCCAGCGAGACCTGCCGCTCGGCGCTGTCACCGCCGATGACCAGAGCGACTTTTCCGAAATCGGCGGCGTTGCGGATTTTTCGCTGCGTAACTGTGTTCATACGACAGCCCCCTCGCAGAAACCGTTTTCCCGGATCTCCTGAGCGACCTGGCCAATATTTCCAGCCCCCATCAACAGAACCAGGTCCCCGTCTTCCAACATCGAAGGCAATTCCCGCGGCAGGTCGTGAACGTTTGAGATCAATACCGGGTTTACCCGCCCCCTGGCCCGGATGGACTGGCACAACGCACCACTGTCCACCCCATCTATTGCTTCTTCACCTGCCGGATATATATCCGTCAGTACTACCACATCGGAGTCTGCCAGGGTCTGGGAAAACTCGTCGAAAAGGGCATGGGTGCGGCTGTAGCGGTGAGGCTGGAACACCGTTACGATTCTCCTGTCCGGCCAGCCTGAGCGGGCTGCTGCGATGGTCGCGGTCAATTCGGAGGGATGGTGGCCATAGTCTTCGATCACCATTACCTCTCCATTGCTGATTGTAAAATTTCCCACATCTGCAAAACGCCTGCCAATGCCCTTGAACCCGGCCAGGACATCTACTACCGAAGCCAGGTCGACACCCAACTCCCAGGCGATCGCAATAGCGCCCAGTGCATTACACACATTGTGTATACCGGGTAAATTCAGACTGACCGGCAGTGCGCTGGATTGGTTGGGAATATGCACATTGAAATGCATCACCCGCCCCTCCTGCCGGAGGCCACTTCCACGGATGTCTGCTTTTTCCGACAGACCATAGGTCACTACGGCACGGGTCACCGCGGGAATCATGTTGGCGACGGTTTCGTCATCCAGGCACAATACAGCCACGCCGTAAAACGGAAGATGGTGCAGGAATTCAAGGAAGGCTTTTTTCAGCTTGTCAAAACTGTGGTCGTAGGCTTCAAGGTGATCCCTGTCAATGTTGGTTACCAACGCGACAACGGGTTGCAGGAGCAGGAATGAACCATCACTTTCATCAGCTTCGGCAACCAGGTATTCGCCCTTGCCGAGACGCGCATTACTGCCCCAGGCATTGAGCAGGCCACCGATCACAAAAGTTGGGTCCATGCCGGCCTGAGCCAATAAACTGGTCGTAAAACTCGTCGTGGTGGTCTTGCCATGCGTACCGGCAATCGCAATTCCGCGCCGGAACCGCATCAGCTCAGCCAGCATCTCTGCTCGCGGAACAACCGGAATCCGCAGTTTCCGGGCAGCACGTACTTCAGGGTTATCTTCGGACACGGCACTGGACACGACCAATACATTGGCGCCTTCAACCTGGCAGGCATCATGGCCCTTAAAAATTGTGGCGCCCAACTTGCGCAAGCGGCTTGTGATCTGGTTGTCAGCAATATCGGACCCACACACTTCAAAACCCTGATTGATCAGAACCTCAGCGATACCGCTCATGCCTGCACCGGCGATACCAACAAAATGTACCCGCTGGATGCGGCGCATCGGATGCAGATGTGAGCCGCTGCTCTTCATGCCGGTATAAACTCCATACACAATGCGGCCACCCGGTCGGCGGAGTCCGGAACGGATACCGACCGTGCGGCGCAGGCCATCCTGACCAGTCCATCCCGGCTGCCAAATAAGCGTGCCAGGACTGCAGCCATGGCTTCCGGATCACAATCTGCCTCAAGCATCATTTCTGCTGCACCGGCCTCAACCAGGAACTCCGCATTGCGGGACTGGTGGTCATCCACGGCGAAGGGAAATGGCACAAGAACCGCCGCGACACCCCCGGCAGCGAGTTCAGATATGGTAAGTGCGCCTGCACGGCAAACCACCAGGTCCGACCAACCGTAAGCACCCGCCATGTCGTCAATGAACTCGCAGACTTCCGCCTCGATGCCCGTTTCACGGTATCGCTTGGCGGTTTCTTCCCGCCCGCCTTTACCAGTCTGGTGGCGCACCTCGGGTCGCTCACCCGGGGGCAGCAATGCCAGCGCAGATGGAATCACGTCATTCAGGAAACGGGCACCCTGGCTGCCACCGGTGATCAGCAGGCGTTTGGAGCCTGATCTGCCGGACAATCGTTGAGCGGGCGGTTCCAGGGATACGACCTGCCCACGGACCGGATTACCGCAAGTCCGGGCGTGGAGGTTTTCTTCCCATGTTCCGGGAAATGCCTGCAGTACCATTTTCGCCATCCGGGAAAGAATCCGATTGGTCATCCCCGGCACTCGATTCTGCTCATGGACCAACAAAGGCACACCACGCAGTTTGGCTGCCAGCCCACCCGGACCCGCTGCATAGCCACCAAAACTGATAGCGCAAGCTGGGCGCCTGGCGCCCAGTATGCAAAATGCCTGGTAAATAGCCCGCGCCAATCGCCACGGCATGCCCAGCCACCGGCCGATACCCTTGCCTCTGAGGCCTGAAATATCGACCGTGTCCAGTTCAATTCCCGCCGCAGGAACCTGCTGGCATTCCATGGCGCCGCTGGCTCCCAGCCAACGCACAGCGACCCCTTGGCAGCGCAGGCTCTCGGCGACAGCAAGACCGGGAAAGATATGCCCCCCGGTTCCGCCGGCCATAATCAGCACACCATCAACCTTAAGCCGCATATTGTGGCTCATGTGCTGGCACCCCTCAGGACCCTTTTTTGCAGGTGCTTTACACCGTTGCTCCGGTCCAGTTCGTACTTGATGCGAAGGATCAATCCCAAGGCCAGCAAAGTCATCAGCATGCTGCTGCCGCCGGAACTGATTAGTGGCAATGTCAGTCCCTTGGTCGGCAACACACCGAGATTGACGCCCACGCTGATCATTGCCTGCAAACCAATCCAGATTCCAACACCGTAAGCGAGGAAACCGGAAAATGGCCTGTCCAGGCGATGTGCCATGACCCCGATTACCATGATACGGGTAACCAGCAGCAAAAATAGTGCAAGCACCACGATGACACCCACCAAACCAAATTCTTCGGCCAGAACGGCGAAAATAAAATCGGTGTGGGCTTCGGGTAGATAATACAGTTTCTGTATACTGGCACCCAGTCCCACTCCGAACAACTCTCCCCGGCCAACCGCAATCAATGCCTGTGTCAGTTGGAAGCCGCTGGCAAAAGGATCTGCCCAGGGGTCCATGAAGCTGACTATCCGCCGCAATCGATACGGTTCCATCGCTGCGAAGCCGAAAGCCGGCAAGACCAGAAGGCCCAGGATGAAAATATGCCGCCAGGCGGCACCTGCCAGCCAAACCATTCCGGCAACAATCGCAGTTATGACTGCAGCGCTACCCATATCTGGTTGCAACAATAGGAAGACGGAAAGAAAGCCGGCAAAGATCAGCGGCTTGAGGGTATCGAAAAACCGTGTCTGGACCAGTCCGGCCTTGCGCGCCAGGTAACCTGCCAGGTAAATGATGACCATCAACTTAACCGCTTCGACCACCTGGAAATTGACAAAGCCAAGGCGAATCCAGCGCGTGCTGCCATTCACCGTATGGCCAATACCCGGCATCAGTACCGCCAGCAACGCAAGCGCCGATAAAAGCAACATGGGCCGGCTTACACGTTCGAGGAAAGCGATGGGTATCACGCGGAACATCATGGCCAACAGCACTCCCAGGAAAACGTAAATCAAGTGCCGCAGCAAGTAGTAATTGCTGCTTACTCCCTGGCTTTCCGCTATGGCGATGGATGCAGAACCCACCATAACAATGCCAATGGAGAGCAACAGCAAGGCCGGTATCAGCACCCAGGAGTCCGGGCGAATTGCCACCTCAACCAAAGCTGAATGCCGCGCCTGTCTTGTTGTCCCCGTTTTCTTCATTCTGACCCGTCTACCTGATCTTCAGTGTTGCCAGTCCGGCCAGCACGAGAATGACCGAAATAATCCAGAACCGGACAATGATCCTGGGTTCCGGCCAGCCTTTAAGCTCGAAATGGTGATGAATCGGCGCCATGCGAAAAATTCGCTTGCCAGTCAGCTTGAACGATACGACCTGCAATATGACGGAAACTGTCTCCATGACGAAGACACCTGCCATCAGGATAAATACAAGTTCCTGGCGCACGATCACCGCGATCACCCCCAGGGCGGAGCCTACTGCCAGTGCCCCGATATCACCCATAAAAATCTGTGCCGGGTAGGTATTGAACCAGAGGAAACCCAAACCCGCTCCGGCCAGCGCACCACAAAAAATAGCCAGTTCACCTGCTCCGGGAATAGAAGGCATGGCCAGATAATCCGAAAATACGGAGTTGCCCGCAACGTAGGCAAAAATACCCAGAGCAGCCGCCACGAACACTGAGGGCATGATCGCCAGTCCATCCAGACCGTCTGTGAGGTTTACCGCATTGGAGAAGCCCACGATCATGAAGTAGGTGGTCACAATGTAAAAAACACCCAGCGGGATAGCGACTCCCTTGAAGAAAGGAACGATCAACTCGGTAGCTGCCGGCACATCAGCGCTGGACCACAGAAAATATGCCGCGGCCAAACCGGCAACAGACTGCGCCAGAAATTTCCACCGGGCAGGCAAACCGGCAGATTCCTGCAGCACCAGCTTTTTATAATCGTCAATCCAACCGATCAGCCCAAAAGCCAGTGTCACAAACAACACCACCCACACGTAACGGTTGGACAAATCCGTCCACAGCAGGGTTGCGAACACAATGGAAAACAGGATGAGCGCCCCGCCCATCGTCGGCGTGCCCGCTTTGGAGAAATGGCTTTCAGGGCCTAGTTTGCGAATGGGCTGACCCACCTGCCGTTTCACCAGACGTCTGATGAACCAGGGGCCAAGCAGCAGTGAGACCAGCAAGGCCGTCAATGCACTGAGGATGGTTCTCAGGGTTATGTACCCAAAGACGTTGAATCCTGGATTGACTTCCGCCAGTTGCTGGAACAGCCAGAAAAGCATCAGCTGACTTCCCTCATTCCACAATCCTGCCTGATTGCTGCTACAACCATCTCCATTCTCATGGATCGTGAACCCTTGACCAGGCAATTGATACCCAGCCGCAATTCCGGGATCAGGGCTTCGATCAGGGATTCACGATCTGCGAAATGAGTGGCTCCTTCGCCAAAGGCGTCTACGGTAAATTTGGACATTTCACCGGTGGCGAACACCCGGCTGACGCCCAGCGAGCGGGCCGCATCACCGACTTCTGCATGCAGCTTGCGGCTGACCGAACCCAGTTCTTTCATGTCACCGAGAACCAGCCAGGCCGTGCCCTGCAAATTGGACAGGACCTGCATGGCAGAATACAGGGATGCTGGATTGGCGTTGTAGGTATCATCGATCACCGTACAGCCAAAAGCCGTACGCAACAGGTTGAGCCTGGCCGGAACGGGTTCCACCGCCTCCAAGCCCTTGCGGATCACATTCAGCGGTATATCGATTGCAGTGGCCACGGCGGTGGCTGCAGTGGCATTAAGCAAATTATGCTCACCCGGCAGCGGCAACTTGAGGTCAAAATCGCCCTGTGGCGTCACGATCCGGGTCTGGCCATCCAGCCGTTCAAGGCGCACATCGTTTTCGGCCTTGGTTCCAAACGAAAGTGAGTGCCTCGCCGTGCTGATTTCCTGCCATGCAGATGACCAGGGTTCGTCCCCGTTGATGATCGCCCAGCCGGATTCGGGGAGGCCGGCGAAAATTTCACCTTTGGCTTGCGCTACTCCCTGCTCGTCACCGAAGCCCTGCAAGTGAGCGGGACCAACATTAGTGACCAATCCCACATCAGGACCGGCTATGCCGGTGAGATAGGCGATATCGCCGATTTTGCTGGCCCCCAGTTCCAGCACGGCATATTGATGGTTCTGTTCAAGTTCAAACAGGCTGAGAGGGACACCTAGCTCGTTGTTGAAATTGCCTCGGGTGGCAAGGACATTGCCCTGGCGCCGAAGAATACTGCTCAGCATTTCCTTTACCGTGGTCTTCCCGTTACTTCCCGTAATGCCGATCACAAGCGGATTGACCCGGTCGCGGACCAGCCGGGCCAGCCGTCCCAGTGCCAGCAGAACGTCCTTGACCACAAGCTGCGGAATGTCCAGGTCCAACCGATGGCTGACCAGGAGTGCAACGGCGCCCATCTCCAATGCAGTCGAGGCAAAATCGTGTCCATCCACCTGGCTCCCCTCAAGGGCGGCGAACAGCGAGCCATATTGAACTTGCCGGCTATCCGTAACAATGCTGTCTACCAGCACATCCCTGACGGGAGTTTCACAATCCAGCACGCCGGCAAGATCACTGAGATTCAATTTAATCATGCAGCATCCTCCAGCGCAGAACGTACTGCGTCCTCATCACTGAAGGGAATTCTCCGGCCACCCGTTTCCTGCCAGGTTTCATGGCCTTTGCCAGCGATAAGGATGATGTCCCCGGATTGACTTTTGAGTATGGCCTGACGTATCGCTTCATCCCGATCCAGCACAACTTCTGCCCGTGCGGGATTAATCAGCCCGGTCATCATGTCCTTGATAATTTCTTCCGGCGGTTCACTTCTCGGGTTGTCGCTGGTCAGGATCACCCGGTCAGCCAGCGATTCAGCCACCCTGGCCATCATCGGCCGTTTCCCGGTATCACGGTCACCACCGCAACCAAATACGCAGATCAAGTGACCGTGGAGATGCGCGCGCAGGGCCAACAGCGCCTGCTCCAGTGCATCAGGTGTGTGCGCATAGTCCACCACCACGACCGGCTGAGTGGACTCCCCACCCAGGCACTGCATACGCCCCGGCACCGCATGCATGATTTCAATCTGGTGCATAACCCGGTTCCACGGCATTCCCAGCAACGCCAGCGTGCCGGCCGCTGCCAGCAGGTTGGAGACGTTGAAAGCACCCAGCAAGCCGGTATGAAGCGTTCCGCCACCCCAGGGACTGGCGATGCTGAGCGTTATTCCCGAGGAGTCCATATCCATGATGGACGCTCGTAGTTCAGTGGAACCATTGGTGCCGTAACTGAGCACCTGGGTCGATTGCGCCACGTGTCTGCTCAAGGCTTTTCCGGCCGGATCATCATGATTAATAACGGCAAATCGGGGTTTACAATCAGTGAAAAGGCGGCGCTTGGCTTCCGCGTAGGCTTCCATGCTGCCGTGGTAATCCAGATGCTCGTGGCTCAGGTTGGTGAACACGGCGGCGTCGAACGCGACATCATCACAGCGGCCCTGGGCTAGCGCATGCGAAGAAACCTCCATCGCCACTTTCTCGATATCCTGGTCAAGGCAGCCGGCAAGCATGGCTTGCAGCGAGATCGGATCGGGTGTCGTCATCGCAGCGGGTTTCAACTTGTCCAGCGGACCGTAACCGATGGTGCCGATGATCCCGGCGTCACCTGTATCCCTCTGCCAGGCTTGCGCGATAAAATGCGCCACAGATGTTTTTCCGTTGGTTCCGGTTACGCCGGCAACCGTCAGGTGTTCCGATGGTGCGTGAAAAAAGCGCGCTGCCAGCACGGACAAGCGCTCACCCAGACGGGGAACCTCGACAGTCGGTATATTCAGGGTGGGAAGGTCTGCCAGGCCATCATGAATGACCGCAGTGGCGCCTAGTGCCTCGGCCTGTAAGGCATATTTCATACCATGTGTCTGCTCACCGCCGACCGCTACAAACGCCTCACCCTGCCTGACCGTACGGGAATCAAGACTCAGTCCATCGATTAGCACTGCCGGCGTGGCATCGCACCAACCCTCCAGTAGTGTCTGCAGACTCATCGGGCAGCTCATAGTTCGCTTCCGGAGGAATTAGCCGAAACATGGACCAATAAGCCCTGGTAATTGTCCGGCGGAATGTCCATCAGGCGCAGGGCGCCGCTCATGACAGTAGAAAACAGAGGTGCGGCAACCTGCCCTCCGTAAAATTGAGTACCGCTTGGATCGTTGATCATCACGATACATACGAGCTTGGGGTCACTGGAAGGCGCAAAGCCTGCAAAACTGGCGATGTAGCGGGAAGAATATCCCGAGGCGCTGGCCTTGCGCGAAGTACCGGTCTTGCCAGAAACCCGGTAGTTTTCAACCGTTGCAGCCTTGCCTGTACCCTCGGGTCCGGTCACCGTTTCAAGCATTGCCGCCACCTGCCTTGCAATCACCGGATCGAGCACAGATATTGCCGGGTTAGTGGCTCCCTGAATCAGGCTTGGCCGCCTCAGGCGGCCATCGTCAGCGAGGGCCGCAAATGCCTCAGCCAGTTGCAGCATGGTGACAGATAAACCATAGCCATATGCCAGGGTCGCCTGCTCCACTTTGCGCCAACGGCGGTAGTTGCGCAGGACCCCTGCGGATTCGCCGGGAAATCCAGTACCGGTGACATTGCCAAAGCCAAAGCGGTCGTAAGTGTTCCACATGTGCTCTGGTTCAAGCTGAAGTGCGACCTTGGTTACACCAACATTCGATGACAGGGTGACGATCCGGGAGATATCGATGGGACCGTAGTTGCGGTGGTCCTTGATCGTATACCCGGAAATCCTGATCCAGCCGGGTGTCGTATCCACCGGGGTAGTTGGCGTGAATTTTCCCGATTCCAAGGCTGACGCGATCGCGAATGGCTTCATTATCGAGCCCGGTTCGAATACATCGGTAATAGCCCGGTTGCGCAGGCCATCACTATCAAAATCCGGTTGATTCGGGTTATAGGATGGCTGGTTGACCATGGCGAGTACT
>SMVA01013949.1_pt1 | contig 11590 bp, 9 predicted proteins | sample 2456451 | NCBI WGS metagenome assembly SMVA01 (sample SAMN11095933, study PRJNA526329) | marine sediment metagenome | biome: Marine sediment; feature: Surficial sediment; material: Deep marine sediment; isolation source: Hadal surficial sediment | place: Pacific Ocean | collected 2014-05 | depth 0-1...
CTCGTCTTCTCACTGGCACCCCACGAAAGCTCGCTGGTCGATCTCGTCCGCGACGTTCCGCTGGTCGTCTTTTGCGACTTCGATGGAACCTTCTCGGTGCAGGACGTGGGTTCCACCCTTGCGCGTCGGCATGCGGGCAAGGAACGACCGCGTGTGTGGAGCCGCTACGAGAGTGGGGAGATCACGGCCTGGCAGTACAACATGGAGGTGCTCGACGGTCTGCGCATTCCGAAGAGGGTGCTGGACGACTTCCTGCGCAGCGTGGAGCTCGATCCGGGTGCCCGCGACCTGCTGTCGTGGTGCGAGGCGCGGGGAGTTCCGTTCCGGATCGTCTCCGATGGATTCGATTCGAACCTCAACCGGTTGCAGGAGATCCACGGTGTCCGCTTCGCCTACGACGCGAACCGGCTGCGTTACGACCGCGGCCGCTGGCGGCTCGCGCCCGGCCATCCGAATCCCGAGTGCGCCTGCGGCACCGGTACCTGCAAGCGGGGTCTCATCGAGCAGGCGAGAAAGCTGCGGCCCGACGCCACGTTCGTCCACATCGGTAACGGTCGGGTCTCCGACCTGTGCGGCGCGCTCGCGGCGGACGTGGCCTTCGCAAAGGACACGCTGGCCAGCTGGCTGGAGCAGCGAGGAGAGGCGTTCGAGCGCTTCGAGACCCTCGGCGACGTGATTCCCCGCTTGGAGCGCATCCTGGAGGGCCGACTTACCGGCCTCCCCAGGGCTCGCTAGGGTAGGCGCGCGATGGGTTCGTCGGAGCAGAAGGTCGCCGTCGTCGGCGCCGGTTTGGCCGGGTTGTCTGCCGCCTGGGAGCTGCGCCAGCGCGGCTTCTCGGTCACGGTGCTGGAGCGCGATGCGCGGGTCGGCGGGCGCGCCTGGAGCGAGACGGTCGAGGGCTTCACCCTGGAGCCGTTGTCGCCGGTCTTGTCTACGGCGGATCGGGAGCTGCTGGCGTGGATCGACGACGTCGGCGTCCGGGACGATTTCCTGCCGCTGCGGCCCCTGCTCGTCTCCCAACTGCATCGCAACAAGGTGTCGGCCGTGGAGCCCCGCAGCCTGTTCGACTTTTCGCGCATCCCGGGTGTTTCGCCGCGGCAGGCCCTGCGAATGGTCCGGCTTCCCCGTTTGATGCGTCGCTACGGTGACCGGCTCTGCTTCGAGGCGCCCGAACGTGCCGCCGACCTCGACGACCGCAGCCTGGGCGATTTCGGTCGTCTGTATTTCGGCGCCAGCATGCTCGACAACTGGATGGCGCCCTTCGTCACGTCCACTTCCCTGGGAGACGAGAACGAGACGAGCCGCGTCCACTTCCTGCGCCACTACGCCCGTTGTTTCGGGGCACGGCCCGCACTGCCTCGCATGCCACTTCGCGTTCTGCTCGAGGCGGCGTGTCAGGGCACGGCGGTGCTGACGCGGGCGGAGGTCCGGGACCTGGATCCGGTCGAAGGCGCCCGCGGCAAGCCGTCCAGTATCGTCGTGACCTACAACCGCGAGGGACGCGAGCGCATCTTCGAGGTCGACGCCGTCGTCCTGGCGACGTCGGCGAAGGCCGCCGCGCGGCTGGGCGCGAAGCTCCTGACCACTGCCGAACGCGAAATGCTGGCCTCGATTCGTTATGCGCCCGCGGTCACCCTGGCCCTGGCGCTATGCCGGCCGGCGTCCTGGCATGCCCAGGAGATCCGCGTACCCCACGGTGAAGGCAGTCCGATCGAATCGGTGCTGCTCGAGCCCGGCCAGGTCGGTGGCCGGATTCCCGACGGCTTTGGTGCTGCGTCGCTTCGCGCCAACCATGCCTACGCCGCGCGGGCGATGGATCTCCCCGAGGAAACCGTCGAGAAGGACCTGCTCGGGGCGCTGGACCGGGTTGCGCCAGCTGTGCGGGGCGCCATCGACTTCGCTCGCCTGTATCGTGTCGAGCGCGCGTTGCCGCGTTTCGACGTGGGCCAGTACCGGACGATCGCGCGTCTGACGCAGGTCGAGGATGACCGCCGGCGAAAAGGCTCGCGCCTCTACACAGCCGGCGACTACCGGATGGACCCATCCTGGATCGGCGCGTTTCTGGCGGGACACCAATCTGCCGCGAGAGTTGCCGCCGACTTGAAAGTCCCGTCTACGCAATAGCCTGTGCGCCGAGCGGGTCACTGGCGCCACAGATTCTGCCGATGCTGGAGCGGCGCAGTTTCGCTGCTGGCAACGGCGGTGATCCAGGCCTCGGCCGGCTCGATCTCGGTGAGCGCCCGCATTTTGAAACCGCCGACACTGGCCGATGCCCGAGGTGACGAGGACCCAGGCGGATGCCGTGGTTACGGGTCGAGTTGGGCGACGGTGACGCCTTCGCCTCCCTCGTCTGCGGAGCCGGGCATGAAGCGACCGACATAGGGGGATCGCGCCAGTGATTCGCGAATCGCCCGGCGCAGGGCGCCGGTGCCGATGCCGTGGACGATGGTGAGAGCGGCGCGTCCCTCTCGTGTTGCCGCGTCGAGAGCTTTCTCGAGCCGATCGAGGGCTTCGTCGACGCGCTGGCCGCGAAGGTCGCAGCGGTCGGTGCCCCCGGTGGTGAGGTTTGCCGGCACCCGGATCTTCGGCTTCGCGGCTTTCGGGCTCGCGGACGCTCGCGTGGCGCCGACCTGCTCCATCGGAAGGATCAGGCGTGCGCTCCCCATGCCAACGGCCACGCGACCGCGCCGGTCCGGGAGCGCCACGAGCCTTGCACGCCGGCCTCCCTCGAGTTCGACTTCGTCGCCGGGACGTGCCCGGTTCCAGTCCAGTGGTCGGAGGCTGGGACCGGTACGGTCGTGCACGCCGGCCTCTTCTTCCGTCCGGCGCGCTTTTTCCTCGAGCTGCAGCAGCTTCTGGCGGGCCCGTTCCGCGTCGCGTGAGTGGGGCGTTCCCCCGCTCTGGAGCTCCCGCACCACGCGTGCCACCTCTTCGTGTGCTTCTCGGAACGCGGCATCGAGATCGTCGCGCAGGCTGCGGAAGAGTTCATCGCGGCGCTTCTGGAGCCGCTCGAGCTTCTTCTGGTATTCGTTGCGGGTCGCCTCGGTTTCGACCCGCAGGCGTTTCGCCTCCCGCTGTTCGCGTTCGAGCTGCGCGCGGCTCGTCGAAAGCTCGCTCAACATGCGATCGAGTCGTCGGTCGTCGCGGGACATCAGCTTCTCGGCTCTTTCGAGCACGCTCCGCCGCAGCCCCATCCGCGCCGCCACGGAGCTCGCACTCGAGCTACCGGGCAGGCCCATCTTCAGCCTGTACGTGGGGGCAAGCGTCTCCGGGTCGAACTCGACGCTGGCGTTGGCGAACCGGTCGTCGACCTCGGCCATCTCCTTCAGCAGACCGTAATGGGTCGTCACGACGGTCCGCGCACCGGCTTCGACCAGCTCTTCGAGCACGGCCTGGCCGATGGCGGCTCCCTCGCCCGGGTCCGTGCCGACGCCCACTTCATCGAGCACCACCAGCGATTTCTCGTCTGCGGTCTCGACGATATGGGCCAGGTTCGCCATGTGTGCGCTGAAAGTCGACAGGTGTTCGCGGATGTCCTGCTCATCGCCGATGTCGGCCAGGACCCGCTCGAAGAGATCGACCCGGGCAGGGGCAGCGGCCGCTACGAACAGGCCCGCGCGAACAAACAAGACAGCCAATGCCAAAGCCTTCAGGGTCACGGTCTTGCCGCCGGCGTTCGGCCCCGAAAGGATGAGTGCGAGAAAGTCGTCGCCGAGATGGAGGTCGTTGGGAACCGCTTCGTCCACCGGGATCAGCGGATGGCGCAACAACGGGAGATGGATCACGCCCTCGTTCTCGACACGGGGCTCGACGGCGTCCAGGGCGAGGGCGAGCCGGGCGCGCGCGAACGCAAGATCGATCTCGGCCAGTGCCGTGAGACCGACCTCAAGGGCGTCGGCTGCGTCGGCCACTTCCTCCGAGAGGATGCGCAACACCCGTCGGGTCTCCTGCTCGACAGCCAACTCCGCTTGTTTGTGTCGGTTGTTGAGGTCCACCAGGGCCTCGGGCTCGATGAAGAGCGTGTTCCCGGAGCGGGAGGCATCGTGGACGATGCCGCGCACGCTGCCGCGCGCGTTGGCCCGCACGGGCAGCACATAGCGGTCGTTGCGCACGGTGTAATAGCTGTCGGAGAGATGGCCGCGCACGCTCGGGTCCCGGAGCGTGAGCGAGATCCGCTGCTGGATCTCGCTGGCGAACCGGTGCACGTCTCGGCGGGCGTCGGCCAGGACGCTCGACGCCTCGTCCCGGACTTCACCGGCGGAGTCGAGGCTCGAGTCGATGGTGCGACGCAGCAGCGGGTGGTCGTCGATGGTGGCCGCCCATTCCGCCAGTCGGGGCGCCGCTTCGCGACGCGCCTCGACGAAGCGCACGGTCTCGTGCAGCACCGCCAGGGTGGTGCCGACATCGAGCAGCTCAGCGGCTGTCAGGGCGCCGCCCTTGCGGGCGCGGGTCAGCACCGGAGCCAGCGGCGCCATCCCGCCGATGGGGGGCGTGTCGCCTTCGGAAAGGATGGCGTGGGCCTCGGCCGTTTCGGCCAGGCGTTCGCGGACGCCGGCCGCGTTCGGCTCGAACAGTGCGGTGCCTGGCTGGCCGTCGCTGCCCTCGCCATGAATGCGGGCCAGAGCCTGCGGCGTGCGCGCGAACTCCGCCAGACGGTCGAGAATCCGAGGCCATTCCAGACGTTCGAGCGTCTTCTGCGAGATGATGAAGCTCACCTGCACATTCTAGGCGCGTTCGTTCATTCTCCTTCGCTTCCGGCCGAAAGGAGTGCGGGGGATACCCGTTGTCCGAGGCGGACAAGACCACAGAGGCGGTGAACCAAGCGACGCGCGATCTCGATGAGCGCAGCGTGGAGGAGATCCTCGCCTTGATCCACGCCGAGGATCACCAGGCCTACAAGGCCGTCGGATCGATCCTGCCCGCCATCGCCGAAGCGGTAGACGTGTTGGTCTGCGCGCTCAGCGGTGGGGGCCGCTGGTTCAACGTTGGGGCGGGCACCAGCGGTCGGATGGGGACCCTCGATGCCGCCGAGATCCCGCCCACCTTCGGACTGCCCGCAGCCAAGATCCAGGCGGTGATCGCGGGGGGGGCGCGCGCGCTGTCCCGGGCGGTCGAAGGCGCCGAGGACAATGCCGAGGCGGGCGCCTGGGCGCTGCGCGAGCGCGGCCTCACGAACGGCGACGCCGTGGTTGCGATCTCGGCCAGCGGCACGACGCCCTATACGCTGGGCGCCCTCGAGGCCGCCTATGAAGCCGGTGCGCGTACGATCGGCATCACGTCAGATCGCAGCTCACCGCTGGCCGACGCCGTCGAGGTCGCCATCTGTCCGCCCGTGGGTCCCGAGGTGATCGCGGGGTCGACTCGCATGAAAGGCGGACTCTCCCAGAAGATGGTGTTGCACTTGCTGTCGACGACGGTCATGGTCCGCATGGGATATGTCTCGGGCAACTTGATGACCCACCTGCTGCCATCCAGTGAGAAGCTGCGTCGCCGTGCCGAGGGCATCGTGATGAGTCTGCTTGGCATCCAAGCCAGCGAGGCCGCCGGGCTGCTCGAGCAGACCGACGGAGACCCGGCCGCAGCCGTCGCGTTGGGGCGAAAGAAGCCGGTCGGTTGAACCCACGTCGGGAACGTGTCAAAGCCTTCCCCGTTTCCTACCCTCTGCCCCATGTCGGACGCGGTCGCCGATCTGCTCGTCTACATCGATCGATCGCCCACGCCCTATCACGCGGTGGCCGAGACCCGTCGACGTCTGGTCGGCGCCGGTTATCAGGAATGCCGGGGCCACGAAGTCTGGGAGCTGGGACCCGGCGACCGTCGTTTCCTCGTCCGCGGAGACGGAAGCCTCGTCGCCTTCGAGGTCGGCGCGGTGGCGCCGGCCGAAGCTGGCTTTCGTGTCATCGGCGCCCACACGGATTCGCCCAATTTCAGGCTCAAGCCGTGTCCCGACGTCGATGCCGAGGGCTATCGGCAGCTGGCCATCGAGGCCTACGGCAGTGTGCTGTTGCACACCTGGCTGGATCGCGACCTGTCGGTTGCCGGCCGCGTCGTGCTCCGGGACGGCAGCGCTACAAGCTCGGTGCTGGTCGACTTTGCACGCCCGCTGTTGAGGATTCCGAATCTCGCGATCCATCTCCGCCGCGAACAGCGCACCGAAGGCCTCAAGCTGAACGCCCAGACCCACATGGTGCCCATCATCGGACTCGAGGGCGCTCCCGATCTGAACGAGCTGGTGGCCCAGGAGCTGCGCGCCCAGAAGATCGCCGACGTCGGGTCCGAAGACGTGCTGGCGTTCGACCTCATGACCTACGATAGCCAGCCCGCGGCGACCTCGGGTGTTCGCGGCGAGTTCATTCACGCCTCACGCCTCGACAACCTGGCTTCATGTCACGCCGCTGTGTTGGCTTTGCTGGGCGCATCCGGTACCCCCGATTTCACGCGGGTGCTGGTTCTCTACGACCACGAAGAAGTCGGCAGCCGCAGCGCCCAGGGTGCCGCCGGGCCGCTGCTGGTGGAGGCACTCGAGCGCGTCGTCTCCGGCTTCAAGGGAGGCGAGCCCCAGGGCCTGGCCCGTGCGCTTTCCCGCTCGATGCTGGTGTCGGCCGACATGGCCCACGCCGTCCATCCCAACTACGCGGACCGGCACGAGCCAGGTCACAAACCCGTGATTGGCAGCGGCCCGGTGCTCAAGCAGAACGCGAACCAGTCCTACGCGTCTGATGCCACCACCGGTGGCCATTTCGCCGCGCTCTGCGGACAGGCGGGGGTCACGGCCCAGCACTTCGTGTCGCGAAACGACGTGAGCTGTGGTTCGACGATCGGGCCGATCAGCGCGGCCCGGGTCGGCATCCCCACCGTGGACGTAGGCAACCCCATGCTGTCCATGCACTCATGTCGCGAAATGGCGGGAAGCGCCGACGTCGAACCGATGATCGACGTGTTGAGGCTCCACTACGAAACATGACTGGCTCCGCCGACACCTCGTCGCTACGTTTTCGACATGACTCGGAAACCGGACGACGAGATGTTGCGCCGCCAGGCAGAAGCTGAAGACGAGGGGCCTCCGTCTACGCCCTTCGACAACCCCTTCTTCCTGCCGATCCTGCTCTGGCTCTTCACGGCCTGGTTCTGTTGGGACGCGTGGATCCAGCCCATGGAGGAGCACCTGGCGTTCAATCGCTACGGTTTCTTCGTTGTGCTCGTTCTCGCCCTCTACTTCACCTGGCGCGCGATCCGGGAGAAGCGCGAGGCTGCCGAGGTGGCGAGCGGAGCGCCTCCCGACGCGCCCTGATCGGGACCGCTTCGCGTCGCTTCGGCACCGGTTCTCGTCGCTTCGCGACCGGTTCTCGTCGCTTCGCGACGAGAAGCCGTCAGCCCGCCAGCAGATTGCGAGCGATTACCTTGAGCTCGAGGATCGGCTTTACGCCCTCGAAGATCGGCAGTACCAGGGCGTCCACGACGTAACGGCTGATTGGATATTCCTCGGCATAACCCCAGCCGCCGTGCATCAACTGTCCCAGCTGGGTCAGCTCCACCGCCATGTCGCAGGCCAGCAGCTTGGCCTGGGCCGCGATCGGGGCCGCCTTGCGCTCGTCCTCGTCGAAGGCCTTTGCGGCGGCGTAGGTGATCGCGCGGGAGGCGGCGAGCATCGCCGTCATGCGACCCAGCGTGTACTGGGTGAGCTGGAACTCCGAGATCGGATGACCGAACTGGCTACGGTCGACCACGTACTCGGCCGTCTTCTCGAGCGCGGCCTGGGCGAGGCCGCAGGCGCGTCCGCCGGTCTGTAGCCGGCCCGCAGCGAATCCAGCCATCTGAAGATAGAAGCCGCGGCCGACGCCGGCCTCGCCGCCGACCAGGTTCTCGACTGGAACTTCGTAATTCTCGAAGTTGAGCGTGTAGGAGTGCATCCCGCGGTAGCCCGGCGTCGCGTCGGCCTTGCCGACCAGGCGTCCGCCGCCCGACTGCTTCATCTCGAAGCTGTGCCCATCGAAGCTGTCCTTCGGAACGATGAACAGCGACAGACCTTTCGCTCCCTTGGACAGGTCCGGGTCCGTCCGGCACAGGACGGCCAGCGCTGTGGCGCGTCCGGCGAAGGTGCACCACGCCTTCGGACCGTTGATCACCCAGACGTCGCGCCCGTCGATTTTGCGCTTCTCGGCCGGGCATTTGACGCTGGCCACGTCGCTGCCGATGTCAGGCTCGGTGACCGCGATGCCCACCATGATCTCGCCGCTCGCGATCTTCGGCAGCCATTTCTTCTTCTGCTCTTCGGTGCCGCCCTGGATCAGGGCCTTGGCCAGGATCTCGGGGCGCGTGATCAGCGAACCGGCACTGGCCAACGACGCGCACGAGAGCTCCTCGGTGGTGAGGATCATTGCCAGGTTGCCCAACTCTGAGCCGCCGTACTGCTCCGGGATTGCAAGGCCGAAATAGCCGAGATCGGCCATTTTCGTGATGAACTCCTCGGGCACCAGGTCGTCGTTTCGGTGGATGCGTTCGGCCTCGGGCGCCACCTCGTTCTCGGCGAAGTCGCGCACTGCGTCCCGGATCTGCTCGAAGATGTCCTCGAGCGGCAGTCGGTCGCGGCCGCGGGTCTCGCAGGTGTGGGCGCCAATGCGGCGGAAGACGGCTTCGTTGCCGACCCGTCGCAGCAGCGATCGGGTGTCGGCGTCGAAGACCGCATCCAAGTCCGATTCGGAGAGACCCAGATCCTCGAGGGCCGGGTCGAGCCGATCTTTCAGGTTGCGGACCAGATCGGCAACGCCGGCGGCCGCGATCGTCTCCAGCATGGGCGGGTTGCGCTCGTCGTCCTGGGCCGCGGCCACGAACTCGATCAGTTCCCGTGCGGCGTTGCGTTCGGTGGCCGCATAGGCGACGCGCTCAGTCAGCAGCTGGTGGTCGTCGATGCTCTTGCCGCCGTCGGTGATCTCGCGGGCGCGGTCGAGCGCCCGTTCCAACAGGGCGTCTGCCGCATCAAGCAGCTTGCGGGCGTCGTTCAGGGTCGGATTGGTCGGCATGGGGGATCCTTCGCCTGGAATCCCGGGCCGTCGCGGGCCTTGGGACTGCGGGGCGCGTAGGATAGCGTGACCCCGTCGACACGCAGAGGGGAGACGCAGACGTCTCCCCACGGAGGGAAGGAGAATCCATGACGAGGAGTCGAATCGAATTTCGATGGGCCACAGGCCGTCTGCTCGGAGGTCTGGCGCGCGCCATCACGGGTCTGCTGGGCGTGTTCGTGTTGCTGCTGCTGGGTTGTGACTACCACGGGGGTCATGGCAACGCCATGGGCTTCGCCAGCGCCGGCTGGGACGTCGAGATCATCAGCGCGAAGATCGGCGGCAAGAACGTCTTCATTCCGTCCACGATTGCCGTGGCGGACCACAACCCGGTGACACTGACGATCTTCAACACGACGGACACGCCGCACGGCTTCGCCATCGACGAGCTGGGCATTCGCGAGGTCATCCCGTCGGGCGAGGAGACCCGCATCGAGCTGCCGAAGCTCGAAGGCCACAAGATCCTCAAGATCTACTGCCAGCTGCACCCGCCCCATCGGAGCGCGACGCTGGTGGTGTTTCGCGGTCCCCGCTGAGCTGAGAACGGGTCAGCTCGCGAAGAACCGCTCGAGCTGCTCGACCAGCGCCGGACTGCCGAAGATCACGCCGGTCTTGCCGCCATGTTCGGGCAGCGTGATGCAGCGGCCACCCGCTTCCGGGACCAGTACCTGGGTGGGTGCCAGGTCCCAGGCGTTGCACGCCAGGTCCACCATGGCGCCAACCCCGCCCGAGAGCACCATGGCATGGCCGAAGGCGTCGGTGTAGCCGCGCAGCAGACCGCACTCCTGAGCCATGCGTTGGAAGACCCCTGAGCAGCCGAAGAGCTCGAAACAGTAGGGGTCGCCATGGGAGATGATGGCCCGGGAGAGATCGGATTCCTCGGAGACCCGGGTGGGCACGCCGTTGCGTCGGCAGCCGCCGCCCTTCCAGCCCAGGTAGCGCTCGTCCAGAGCCGGCACATCGATCAGGCCGAAGACGGGCACACCGTCTTCGAGCAGGGCGATCAGGGTGGTGAAGAGCGGGATGCCGCGGGAGAAGCCGAGGGTTCCGTCGATCGGGTCGACCAGCCAGCAGGGTCCGTCGGGCGCGCCCTCGCGCCCGAACTCCTCCCCGAGAATCGCGAAGTCCGGGAAAGCCTTCCGCAGGACCTCGCGGATGGCCTGCTCTGCAGCCCGATCGGCCTCCGTGACCGGCGAGCCGTCCGCCTTGCTCTCGACGGCGACGGACCGGAAGCGCGGCACGATCTCCTGGCGGGCGCGGTCGCAGGCCGCGCCGGCGGCCCTGGCGATGGCTTCGAAGTCGAGAGGGGGCATGGCGGGTCAGGGTAGAAGCGTGACGGGTTCTGGCAAGGCGGGTCCGTGTGCAGTCGGGTCGAGTGTCTTCAGGTTTTTTTTCTGGGCCCGGTCTTGAAAAACTCTTCGAGTGGAGCCTCGATCACGTCGTCGTCGGCTTCAGCTGGCATCGAGCTCACGCAGGCGAGCGAATGGGTAGATGCCGGTCTCGTGTCCGTCACTCCAGCTGATCTGGATCGCATAGCGCCCGACGCTCTCGATCCGCAGCGGCTTCACGTCCTCCGGCACGGCGGCCGGGTCGAGCCGCTGGTCGCCCGTCCACTCGTCCACGCAGACCGCGCAGGCGCAGGCCAGCCGCAGCGCGCGTACGTCGTACACGCTGCGGTGACCGTCCTGCCACTCGATGGCGAGCTGGTCAGGGCTGTCCTGCCGGATGGCGGTAGGCGTGGTGCGCGGGGGGTTCGACATGACCGCTGGAGTCTATCGGAGGCGCTTCGGAGAGTCGGTAACCGGCTGTGGTGGCTCGAAAATTCCCAAGCTAGTCTGGGCGCCTTCGCTCGCCAACGCAGCTGGGACGAACCCGAGGACGGCTGGATCATGAATGAGAATGCGATCGCAATTCTGGGGGGAACCGGGGATCAAGGGCTGGGTCTGGCGCTGCGCTTCGCCAAGGCCGGCCGGCCCGTCGTGATCGGCTCCCGCAAGCTCGAGCGTGCGACCGAGGCCGTCGAGAAGGTGCGCGAACAGCTGCCGAAGGCGGACGTGGAGGGGCTCGCCAACCAGGACGCCACCACGCGAGCGCCGATCGTGATCCTGTCGGTGCCGTTCGAGCACACCGCCTCGACGGTCAAGTCGATCAAGCAGAAGCTGGTCGACGGCCAGATCCTGGTCTCCATGGGCGTGCCGCTGGCGACCGTCGTAGGCGATGCTGCCGTCCGCACCGTGGGTGTTTGGCAGGGGTCGTGCGCCGAACTGGTCGCTTCCCTGGTTCCCAAGGGCACGGCCGTGGTCTCGGCATTCCAGAACGTCTCGGCTCACCGTCTCCAGCAGCTCGAGGAAGAGGTCGAGTGCGATGTGATCGTCTCGGGGCCCAAGCACCCGCGCCAGCGGGTGATGGCACTGTGCAAGCTGGTCCCGGGGCTGCGCGCCGTCGACGGAGGGCCGCTGGCCAACGCCCGCTACGTCGAGGCCTGGACCGCTCTGCTGATTGGGCTGAACGCCCGCTACAAGGTTGCGGAA
>SMVA01104035.1_pt1 | contig 11587 bp, 12 predicted proteins | sample 2456451 | NCBI WGS metagenome assembly SMVA01 (sample SAMN11095933, study PRJNA526329) | marine sediment metagenome | biome: Marine sediment; feature: Surficial sediment; material: Deep marine sediment; isolation source: Hadal surficial sediment | place: Pacific Ocean | collected 2014-05 | depth...
AGGAATGGGGTGTACCTCTAAAAGATGACCATGCTCTCTTCGAATTTCTTATTTTGGAGACATTTCAAGCGGGATTGAGCTGGATCACTGTGTTGCGAAAACGCGAAAATTTCAGGAAAGCCTTTGACAATTTCGACTACATAAAAATCGCCAAATACACTCAGGAAAAGATCGATTCCCTGTTACTGGATGCGGGCATAATTCGGAATAAATTGAAGGTTCATGCTACCATCACCAATGCACAAGCCTTTATGGAAGTACAAAAGGAATTTGGAAGTTTTAGCGATTATATCTGGGGCTTTGTAGATGGTAAACCCATTAAAAATAAAACAAAAGATTTAAGTGAAACTCCCGTCAATACGACTCTAAGTGATACTATAAGTACTGATTTAAAAGAACGAGGCTTCAAATTCGTTGGCTCTACGGTTATCTATGCGCATATGCAGGCCACAGGGATGGTAAATGACCATGTAATGGACTGTTATCGGTATAATGAGGTCTGATTAATTAGTCGTAGAAACCGCCAAATAGGGATTATCTTCCGGTTTGAGTTTGAGTGCTTTCAAGGATTGTTTGTAACGAAAGAGAATTGTTTTGTCTGTAGGTTTTTCTGTTTCAAACACCTTTTCATACCACAATTTGGCTTCGGAATAATTGTAATGAAAGTAGTATTCGTTCGCCAGTTTTAAATAAATTGCGGGAGTCCCATAGCCTTCTTTAACAACTTGTACGTAAACTTTGGCGACATCGATATCCCTATTGACATCGGTCTGAGCCAAGGCGGTATCAGCCATAAATAAAGATGTGGCAAATAATAGAGGAGTTATAAGCTTCATAAGTAGTGATTTGGGAAAATTCTGATGCTAATGTGCTGATATTCTGTTTAAAAACCAAAAATATTCGATTAAATGTAATATTTTTTATGAATCCTTACCATAACTACTGTTTAAAAGGCATGTTATCTTACAATAAGTAGTTCAAAAATTCGGTACGTGGAATTTCTTCTGCTCCCAAACTTTCCAAATGGAGTGTATGCACCTGGCAATCGATAATAGTATACTCTTCAGCTTTCAATTTTTTGATTAAATAATAAAACGCCACCTTCGACGCATTGCTCTCTTTACTGAACATGCTTTCACCGCAAAATACCTTTTGCTCAGGCAGATCGATCCCATACAAACCACCAACCAATTTATCATCCCTCCAAACCTCAACCGAATGGGCATGTCCCAATTCGTGCAATTTCTGATAGACATCAACCATGTCATTGGTGATCCACGTATCGGCTTGACCTTCCCTCTCTATAGCTGCACATTTTCTAATGACATCCGCAAAAGCTGTGTTGAACGTTATACTGAATTCGTTCTTCTGAATGATCCTCAACAAACTTTTAGATACTTTGAATCTCTTCGGAAATAGTACCATTCTGGGGTCAGGACTCCACCAGAGTATAGGTTCTCCTTCACTATACCACGGGAAAATCCCTGAACGATAGGCGAGTAGTAATCTATCAACGCTCAAATCTCCACCCACCGCAAGGAGGCCATCCCGGGTGGCAAATTCGAAGGGTGGGAACCATAATTCGTCTGTCAGATAAACCATTTTTCTTCAATAATTAGCAGGGCTAAAAGTCGGATTTTTATTTCAAAATATAAGCAACCCTATCACAAAAACAACTGTCCCAATGATCATCAATAGTAATGTATAGGGAAGAATTTCCTTTGCCTTTAGTTTTGTTATTCCTAACAATGGTAAGGCCCAAAAAGGTTGTAACATATTCGTTATTTGATCCCCGTAGGCCAGTGCCATTATGGCTTTGGGAAGTGATACGCCCAATTTTATAGCGGACTCTATTACTATGGGGCCCTGTATAGCCCATTGTCCTCCTCCGCTTGGCACGAAGATATTAACCAGGCCGGCACTAAAGAATGTGAAGATGGGCAAGGTAGTTTCGTTGGCGATGGACACAAAAAAATCGGATATCTGCCCTACCATACCGCTTTCACTCATAATGCCCATGATCCCGAAATAAAGCGGGAACTGTATTAAAATCCCGGAAGCTCCCTTGATGGCCTCTTCAACGGCACTTAAAAAGTTTGAAAAACTACCATGTAGTACCAAGGCCAGTCCCAGCATAAAAAAGTTAAGCATATTTGGCGTGATGATGAGAGCCGAAAGATTTGCAAAATACTGATAAAAGAAGGCAGTCAACACCAACAACCCGAAACCAATTCCGAAGACCTTGGAATGATCGATACGTTCAGCTCCTTTGTAGCTTTTATCTTCAGAAAGAGGTCCTTTGTAGATGGATAGATTTGTGGGTGTATCAGGCACTTTTTTTGCGATGAAAGCCAAAAAAGTCGGGATAAGCACTAACAAGGTTCCGAAGAGTATCAAGTTAAAACCACTAAAAATCGTTTCTGAATAGGGGATCAAATCCGGAATTTGTGATAGGATGCCGGGATCGCTCATTTCCCCGATCAAGCTCCTTAAATGTCCGCTTTCACTCACTTTGGAAGGCGCAGAACCACTTATCCCACCATGCCAGATCATAAGTCCTACATAACCCGACGCCCCTACCAGCGGATAATTGATCTTAAAACCTCTCGTTTGAGCGGCTTCTGCCACTTTTCGAGCAAGGATGGCACCAAAGATCAATCCCAATCCCCAATTAAAAAATGAAACCAACATGGTCGTAATGCTCACCAGGATAACAGCGTTACGGGTGTTGGTCACATAATTGGTCAATTCCTGAATCAGGTAGTTCATAGGCTTGCTTAAAACCAAAATATGTCCCAGTACCAGGATGAGCATCATTTGGTAGGCAAAAACGAGCAGCCCTTTGCTCCACACACCGTCTTCCCAAAAGGACAGTATAGCCAGGAAATGGTTTTCATCTGCCGGTGCTTTCGTAAACAGCAGTGCCATCAGCATGGCTATCATTGTGAGTATTATGGCTATTGAAAAGGGTGAGGGCAAAAATCGTCTGAAAAGGGCTTCGATGGTTCGAGTGATATTCATTTAGTAAAAATAGAAAAATCCCGTCAAAAGGCGGGATTTTTAATAATAACCCACGCTGTACAGCAGGGGTATTTTTCAAATCTAAGTTACACTAAAACGGGAGATCATCGTGATCCTCTTCGTTAAAGTCGGTAGCGGGTTCAAAGGTATCCGCCGGCGGTATAGGCGGCATATCCTGTGATGCGGCTGTATCCAAATTCTCTATGCGCCATCCTTGAATAGAGTTAAAATATTTGGTTTCTCCTTCAGGATTCACCCACTCACGGCCCCGGAGGTTTATGCTTATTTTCACGTTTTGACCTGCCTGAAAGTCGTTTAACAGATCTGTTTTGTCTTGCACAAATTCGACCATTATGTGCTGAGGATATTGTTCCTCGGTTGTGATGACCATTTCTCTTTTTCTGAAACCATTACTCCCGTAGGTTTTGGTTTCGTCTATCATTTTAATTTTTCCTTGTATTTCCATCTTAGTGTACCCGCGATGGCGGGATCATATTAATTAAACATATATTTTATTTTTCTGAACTGTCCTTAGCAAGCAACAATAGCAAAGCCTCTTCTGGGTTGCCATCAGCGAGTATCCTTTGCGCTTTTTTATGAATTTCTTCGGAATTACCCTTTTCCGAAGTGATTTTCAATTCTAAGATCTCTTCGACGGTTGGTAATTTCTCCACATTACCCAGCATTCCCAGATCATTTCCCGTGAGTATCTTACTCGACCTGATACTCTCCGGCAGCACATCCACTCCAATCCCCAAGGTACGAATTGGTTTCTCCACTTCAAATAACCCTGCTTTAGCACGACTGTACCAATTGCCTCCCAATCTGGAAACCGTATCAATTTTTATGGGATCTATCTTTCCATCATTGTCCAAAATGGTCTCGTCTATATGCATTTGTACTACTTCGGCAATTATGAGGTTTCCCGCACCTCCTTCTTCCCCTAATGCGATCACATCATTGACTTTACATTCAAACTGAACAGGAGCTTCTGCGACTCTCGGCGGTTTTACCTTTTCAGAAGCTAGTTCGGTAAATCCTGCTTTTGTAAATTCGTTGATGCCTTTGGCGTATTCAGTAGAGGATAAACTCACTTGATGTACCATAGCATGGCTTACAATGTTGATAACAACTTCTTTGGTTTTCAAGATATTTTCCAATGTATGTTTGGTTGAATTATCCCGTACCCTACGTGCCGGTGAAAAAATCATAATCGGCGGATTAGCACTAAAGACGTTAAAAAAACTGAAGGGTGATAAATTCACATTTCCTTCCCCATCGACAGTACTCGCAAAACAAATGGGGCGTGGTGCAACGGCTCCCAGTAAATAACCATGCAATTGCTGAATCGGGATATCTTGTGGGTTGATACTTAACATCCTTGCAAAGGTACCCAATCGCTATGGCTTGTAAAAATTTGATCAAACAATAATATTAACATATTTCCATTATATTTAAACTGAAAAAATACAGCTATATGCCAAACAAAAGGGCTTTCACTCGTTGGTTTTTTATTCTTGCTTCCATAGGGATCATCGGTCTTATTTTGTGGAACACTTATCAGTTTTTCAATCAATTGAAGGAAAACCAGCGTGAAAAAATGCAGATATGGGCTGCCGCACAAGAGGAACTTCAAAAAATAGACCTTACTGCCACTGAAGATGATAACAAATTACTTTTGGACATTCTTCAGAGCAATAACACCACTCCTATGATCTTATTCACCCATAGAGAAAATGTCTATCAGGTGCATAATATGGATGCGAATATTTTGAAGGATTCCATTAAGATCCGGCAACTCATTGAACAATTTAAAACCGAATACAAACCCATCGATATTGTTTACGATGAGAAAATATTGCAAACTATCTATTACGGTAACTCTCCTGTTATCAATAAAATAAAATACTATCCTGCCGGGCTTATCATAATTTTTATATTGTTCTTCTTAGCGATCTATTTGTATTATCAAATTTCAAAAGCGTCTGAGCAAAACAAACTTTGGGCAGGTATGGCCAAAGAAACAGCCCACCAAATTGGCACGCCACTATCCTCTCTATCTGGCTGGACCGAAATTTTACGATCGGAAAATGTCAAAGAGGAATACATCGTGGAAATAGAGAAAGACGTTTCCCGGCTAAAGACCATTACGGAGAGATTCTCGAAAATTGGTTCGGTTCCAAAGTTGGAAAAAAGAGACATTGTTGAAGAAACCTCTGTGACTTTCGCTTACTTAAAAAGCAGAACCTCAAAATTGATCGAATTCGAATTGAAAGTTCCCGACGGGCCACTTCCCGTAAATCTCAACCCTCAATTGTATAGTTGGACAATAGAAAATCTGGTGAAAAATGGTATCGACGCTATGAAAGGACAAGGTAAGATCACCATTGAGATCATCCCAACTTCTAAAAAAGCCCTGGTACGTATAAGCGATACCGGAAAAGGCATCCCTAAACTCAATCAAAAGAAAATTTTCAAACCCGGCTTTACGACCAAAAAACGTGGTTGGGGTCTTGGTCTGTCACTGGTAAAACGTATTATCGAGGGTTACCACAAAGGGCGTATTCACGTGTTGAAAAGTTCAAAAGATAACGGGACAACCTTTGAAATTTCCTTGTCGTTAAATCGCTGATCATGGAAAAAAGAACACATATATTACATAAAGCTCAAGTAAATAACAATTGCCCCGAATGCTATTCGGCTGAGGGTCTGGAATTCATATTTTCACAGGAAGAAGTGCAGAACAAATTGTATAGCAAGGCTAATAAGGAGGTCATAGAAATACTACATTGTCATACTTGCGATCAGGACATTTATCCGGTAAAATGGACCGAAGACATCGAACAGGTATTTGACTATCACCGAAAATTGGCGAAACCCAAAAATTCCGGTATAAAGTTAAAGCCACTGGCCTATTTACTTATTTTAACAGACGCATTAATTATTACGGCGATTATCTATTATTTGTGGTAATTAGAGGTTTTTCTGAATAGCTTCGGCCAAGGCTTCCATCTCTTCTGTAGTTAATTCCACCTTATGTTGAAACGTCATTTCCTTCATTTCATTGATAGGGATCAAATGTACATGTACATGCGGCACTTCAAGCCCAATGACTGAAACTCCAATACGATCGCAAGAGACCGTTTTTTCAAGGGCTTTGGCAACCTTGCGGGAAAATTTCATCAAATCGAGATAATGCGCCTCTTCCATATCAAAGATCCTATTGATCTCTTTTTTTGGAATGCATAAGGTATGTCCCCTGGCGTTAGGGTTAATATCCAAAAAAGCAATGAAGTTGTCGTCCTCCGTTACCTTGTAACAAGGAATCTCACCATCGATTATTTTCGTAAAAATAGAGGGCATTAGTCTCTGGATATTTCAATTACCTCAAATTTCAGGGTGCCGTTAGGTACATCTATTTCAGCAGTCTCGCCAACTTCCTTTCCCAACAATCCTTTTCCTATGGGTGAATCAACCGATATCTTTCCAGTCTTAAGGTCGGCTTCGCTTTGAGCAACCAATTTATAGTTCATCTCCATTCCGCTGGTAAGATTTTTGATCTTTACCTTAGAATGTACGAGTACTTTTGAAGTATCTAATTGAGACTCGTCGATAATACGGGCATTCGATATTGTTTCTTCCAATTTGGCTATACGCATTTCCAACATTCCCTGTGCTTCCTTGGCTGCATCATATTCGGCATTTTCACTTAAGTCTCCTTTATCGCGGGCTTCCGCAATAGCACGGGAAGTTTTAGGGCGTTCAATATCCATCAGCCGACTTAATTCGTCTCTTAATTTTTTTAATCCCTCGGCAGTGTAATATGATAATTTACTCATAACTTCATCATTTGTGTATTGAATACACGATTTCTTTTAAATATTTCAGTTCTTATCATTGAGGACGGAATACTTAAATACAAAAATCCCATGCACGACGGGATTTGTCTGACAAATATACAAAAAATTACTTTTTTAGGGATTTTATGTACTTTCGCGTTAGATTCATAAAATGCCATAAAAGGTGCAAAACCCTTGAAATCGATACTTTCATCGGGACAATTAGCAAGTTACACCTGCTTTCATCGCAGAATTTACCTTTACCTAAAAATAATATAGATGAAATCAATTTTTTTCGGTTCAATTATACTACTATCATTGCTATCGTGTAATAAGGATGACAACTCAACGGTCAATAACAATAACCCGTTCCTGACCCCGCCTATAGTAAATATAACCCTCAATCTAAATCTCCCGGAATACAACCCCTTGAAATTCCCGGGGAATTCCATATTTATCAATAACAGAGGCCTCAAAGGTATTGTGGTTTACAACGTGAATAATAGTTTATATACCGCTTTCGACCGTACCGACCCTAACCATATTCCTAATTTTTGCTCCCGTATGGATGTGGAAGGCATTGTTGCGACCTGTCCGTGTAACACCGATAACAACTCCTATGATATTGTTACCGGCCAGCATCAAAATAACGAGAATGCCTACCCAATGCACCAATATCGCATACAGCGAAATGGCGATGTGATTACTATAAGTAATTAAGTTTCGACATTTCGACCAGTTCAATGCAGGCAAGCTAAGTGCAGACAGACTCAGTACAAACAGGTTTAGTGGAGAAGTGCTTAATTCACGCTTTCAGATTAGAAATTTAGTGTAATTCCGAATAAGAAATTTATTCCTGCTTGCGGATAGAAACCGGCTCCTTCAATCGTGGTTACCAAGGGGGGATCACTAAAATCATCGTCAAAAGTAAAAAAATACCCATTCGAAACATATTCAACATTGAACAGATTGTTCACCAATCCTGAAACTACTACGCTCTTTACGAAAAGAACATTCTCGAGCGTATAATTTATACTGAGATCATTTATGAAATAGCCACTCAACTTTGAAACCTCACTATCGATATTTCCCATATACTGCATACCGACATATTTTGTTAATAATGCAAATTGGAGATTTTCAATCGGATCGAATTCAATGATATTTCCCGCTACGACCGAAGGTGAAAATGAAATATGAGTATCTCCCAAATTCACTGTTGAACCATCACGGGATGTCACAAAATTCTTGTTTTTATTCTCGCTTAACGCGATGTTGGGGATCATAAATAATTTATCGGTAACCGTTATTTTGACATCCACTTCCAGACCTAAACGGTAACTGTTTCCGCTACTAGTCCGAATTGGTGTACCCACGTCGTCCAATGCACCGGTCAAAACCAATTGATCCGTATAATCCATAAAATAGAGATTACTATTTATTTTCAGTTTTTCTGAATTATAGCGCCAGCCCAATTCGAAATCATCCAGTTTTTCAGAAGTGAATATCCCTTGTTCAAAATCGCTGCGGTTAGGTTCTCTGTTCGCTCTTCCGTAGGAAACATACAACTGGTTTTTATTCGAAAGCTTATAGGTAACTCCGGTTTTAGGGTTAAAAAATTGATATTTCTCACTTTCCACCAAGGGTACCTTGTCTGAAGTAAGCCCTGAAGTACGATAGCTTACAAAACGTCCTTGCAGATCTCCATAAACACTCCATCTATCGTTGATCCTGAAAGTCGCTTTTGAAAAAACCGTGAATTCATTCTTGTCGCCATTACCCGAATAATACCGGTCTCGTATTTGGCTATTGCCGGCAAATCTTGCCCAGATCACTTCTCCAAAATGGTCGCCACCATAGTAGCTATAAAAAACACCCGAACTTACGTCCCATCGGTCATCCAGATAATTCACATTGGCATTGACAGCATAGAAATTATTGTTCAACCAACGGCGACGAATGAGGTCTGATGTCTCGATGATCTCTCCACCAATAATGACCGGTTCAATATTATGAAATACAAGGTCTGCATCTTCTTTGAACTGTTCAAAATATCCCCTTCCGTAGGTGTAATTTAAAGATACATTGCTGTTCCAATTAGCATCATAGCGTTGATTCCAAAATACCTGGTAATGGTCCTGAGTGTAGTCGTCGACTTCATTTTCATAAAAACGAATGGTCCCGTCTGCATCTGTGTAGATCCCTGCAGGATTAAAAGTTCGATCGTTCTTCAAGGTTTCGGCATCGATCCCAAACCATGATTGATAGGTACGTTCTTTTCCACCGAAGGTCAAGGCTTTGATCAAAGTATTATCGGCTGTGTATGTGGCTTGAACGAAATAGGATCTTAGATCGCTGGCAGCCCGGTCAATATATCCTTCTGAAACAATTTTTGATAAGCGTCCCGAAAGCTCAAAATGATCTTGTAATAACCCGGTACTGAATTTCAGAGTATGTTTCCAGGTTTCGAAAGAACCGTAACTAGTTGCTATTTCTCCATAAGCATTTTGCGAAACTGCGTCGGTCAATAAATTCAAACTTGCGCCAAATGCCCCGGATCCATTGGTTGAAGTCCCAACGCCTCTCTGCAATTGTAAACTCTGAACAGAGGAGGCAAAATCGGGTAAATCCACCCAAAATGTCCCCTGACTTTCACTATCGTTATACGGAATACCGTTGATGGTGACATTTACTCGCGTGGCATCGCTGCCACGTACCCTTATTCCCGTATAACCTACTCCCGCACCGGCATCTGTGGTTGTAACTACGGCAGGCAAATAATTCAATAAAATAGGTAGGTCTTGGCCTAAATTACGTTTGGCGAGTTCTCTTTTATCAATATTGGAGTGTGTGATGGGTGAATCGGCATTCACTCGTATCGCCTTTAATAAAACCTCCTCAAGGTTCTCTACTTTTGTTGTATCCTGAATCTGTACATCTTCTTGAGCTGATACATTCAGAAAAAATAAGGAACCGATAAATAAAATAATAAACTTGTTCATTCGTAAAACATAGTTTGTTACGAATAAAAGGGGTTATTATTCTTAGTTAAAATTGATGTTTGGATTCTGCGTTTAAACTTCCTGGCCTACCCGCCTTCCAGAACTTCACTCAAAATGTCTCTATGACATTTTTCAAACGCTCGGCTTCCCTTGGCAACATTACCTGCCCAGGTTCATTGGGTATGATCTCAGCCTTTTCAAGTTTTTAATTTTAAAAAAGCACCCCTTGAGATGTTTAACGAAAGTACAAAAAGAGATCTTAATCTGTGTATATAAAACACAGAATTAATAGAAAAATCATACTCCATAGTATAGACACTACTCTATTTGAGGTGGCTTACGATAGCCTTTTTTAAGTGCTTGCTTCTTTTTAGACCGGAGTCGTTTTTCGATAGCGCTTTTGGATGGTTTGCTTTTCTTTCTCGGTTTGGGGACTTTCAAATTATTTTGTAGCAATTCGATCATTCGTTCGATCCCAAATTTTTTATTGCGGTGCTGACTCCGACTCTCACTGCATCGCAGAGTGAGAATCCCTTGAGCCGATATTCGGGTCCCGAGCTTGGAAACGAGTAAGTCCTTTTCCACCTGTGTAAGTCCTTCCGAAGAATTCAAATCGAACAATACCTCAACTTTAGAAGATGTTTTATTAACATGCTGTCCTCCCGGGCCACTGCTACGGACAGCCTTAAATTGAAGTTCTTTTAAAATAGTATCGATCTGCATTATGCGTTCGGGCGGTGTTCTTTTTTCAATAGATCATTCACCGATTTGACTGGATTGAAAGTAATAATCGGTACCTCCACAAAAATAGTATTCCAATTATCCATAGACCCGTTCCACAAACCCGGAAGTTCCAAGGCCTTTATAGGCTTACCATTTTCATATTTCTTTGAAATAAATCCGGCATCCGGATTCGCATATTGTTTGAGATCAAATTTGTTTCCTTTATAATCCCTGAGTCCGCATACTAAATCCACCGGATTAAAATGTGTGGCTTCGTTAATAACCGCTATATGATGCTTATCCTGTAAATCGATCTGCGATTTTTCTACAATTTGCAAAGAAGAAACCCCTTCTTCATCTTTCACCCAGAAAGGGCCACCCCCGGAAGCTCCCTTATTTTTAACCACGCCGCATACACGAAGGGGTCTGTTCAGAAATTCTCTGGTCACAGAAATTCCCTGTGGGATATCTTTCACATCTAGCTCATTCCAAATAAATGAATGTATTTCTTTTATCAGCTCCGAAGAGACATCACCCTCCAGCTCTTCGATATAACCGAATATTTTTCCTTGCAAATGCAGCAATTTTCCTGCAAGTACTTTTTTGTAGAAAGCGATCTCTTCAACGTATTCCCGGGCAGCTACATTATCGATATTTTTCACAAAAACGATGTCTGCATTTACATCGTTGAGATTTTCTAACAATGCCCCATGTCCTGAAGGACGAAAAACCAAATTTCCCTTAGCATCCCTGTAAGGCAAATTCTCAGGAGTTACCGCCAGGGTATCTGTCTCTTTCTTCTGAAAGGAATAAGAAATGTGAAATGTCTTTTTTGTCGTACGACTCACCCTCTTGATAACACTGTAGTACTTCTTTTTAAAGTAGGGCAAATGTTTTTCAGCAAAAGTGAAATGTGTGTAGACATCGTCTTCCACCGAGGCATAAAACGCAGCCTCATACAACTGTTCTTCAAAAGCCGTGGTGGTATATTTAATGTATTTA
>SMVA01397502.1_pt1 | contig 11586 bp, 12 predicted proteins | sample 2456451 | NCBI WGS metagenome assembly SMVA01 (sample SAMN11095933, study PRJNA526329) | marine sediment metagenome | biome: Marine sediment; feature: Surficial sediment; material: Deep marine sediment; isolation source: Hadal surficial sediment | place: Pacific Ocean | collected 2014-05 | depth...
TACTTTTTTCTTGGGTAGAATGACCGTGACACCTGCGCAGGCAACACACTCAAAAAAGATAAAAAGAAGAATTATTTTTTTTACCATCCTAGATACCTCCTTCGTCTCTTCATTTTCTATCATATTCAATATTGTAGTCAATTGAGATGGGCCTTCCCACTACCAAAATATACTTTCATCTAGGAAAATATAATTATGATAAAACTAATCACTCTTTTAATATTTTTAAACTGCTACGTCTTGCCCACCTGGGCCAAGGTCGATGCCTACAACTACAACTTTTCCCTCGACCAGTTCAGGCCCCTGCTACCAGGCAATCAACTAGCAGAAGACGTGCAAATACTTAAACAAGAAAACGGATATACCCTGGGACTCACCTATGTGAAACAACTCAGGTATAAATTTGCCGTTATTTTGCAGGCACAAGACGGAAAAATAGTAGATATGTTTGCTCGACTACCCACCTATTTTCTCCACGATATCTTCCATCAATCGCTGATTAATAGATTCGGCAAACAGGACTGGTATATTAAGAAAGAAAATAGCGCTTTATATATCTGGAATGATAAAAATGGGATGGAGCACTCCTACAATGGCTCCTGTACCATTACCTGTTATCCAGATTATTATTATGTGAAGCAGCTGGATTATCCTGAGGATTTAACCCCACTCATCGATACCCTCAACGGGGTGCTAGACGTCTGAAGCACCAGATCTCTACGGGTGGCGTAGATCCTCACCCCAATTCCTAGCAGAATCATAAGTAAACTGAGAATTTGCCCCATGGTTAAAAATCCCAGGTAATAACCCATCTGGGCATCCGGTTCCCTAAAAAATTCGGCGAAAAATCTCCCGCTGCCATAGAGAATGGGATACCAGGAGGCGAGAATTCCGGAAATGGTGACTCGTTTTCTCATAAACCAGAGAATTAAAAAGGGCAGCAGTCCTTCCAGCACTGCCTCATAGAGCTGTGAAGGATGGCGGGGACTCGTTCCTCCGGTGGGAAAAATCATCGCCCAGGGAACATCAGAGACTCTGCCCCACAACTCTCCATTGATAAAATTGCCAATGCGGCCAAAGAAAACACTCAGTGCCCCCATGATCACTCCGGCGTCCCAGACGGTGAGAACTGAAAGTTTAAATCTCTTGGCAAAGAGAAGAAGAGCAAAAAACAGCCCCATAAAGGCGCCATGATAGGAGAGGCCTCCTTTCCAGATGGAAAAGATCTCTGTGGGATTAGCACTGTAGTAGGGCCAATTGTAGATAAAAACGTAAGCAATTCGGGCACCTAGAAAGATACCGATCATGGAGTAGGTGATCAGGGTATCCACATCCCTTTTTTTGACGGGAAAAAATCCCTCCTCCACTAATTTTTTACCGATAAAGGTGGCCCAGACAAAGCCAATTACATACATCAGGCCGTACCAACGTACTTGCAAGGGGCCTAGGGTAAAAAAGACGGGATCGATATTCACTTCCATGAAAGCATCTTCCCAAGGAATGAGAGTGGTGTTAAGACTCTATGCATTATGGGCTTGTAATTAAATCCCAATCCTTGACATAAACCTTAAAAATTACTAAAAACTCTAGATTCCAAACTCGGCACATTTTAGGGAGTTAAGACCGCAAGGCCCCTAAGTTATGGCCCCATATTAGGAGAAGTACATGTACTCTGTAGTAGAAATCTCTGGACACCAATATAAGGTATCCGCAGGGGATCTCATTGACGTTCAAAAGCTGACAGCAAAAGAGGGATCAAGTGTAGATTTTGATCAGGTTTTTTTTGTTGGTGGAAAAAAACCAATTATTGGTTTTCCTGTCATTGAGGGAGCTAAAGTAACTGCTCAAGTTATCAGACATGATAAAGCAAGAAAGATTATAGTTTTTAAAAGAAAGCCAGGATTGTATCAAAAAAGAATGGGACACAGACAACAGTATACCGCTCTTTTAATTACCGAAGTAACTGATGGCAATGGTAACTCGGACAAGATTGATAAAAGTTCCGATAGAGCAAAAAAATATTTAAAGTAGGGAGATAGTCATGGCACATAAGAAGGCCGCAGGTTCAACATCAAACGGTAGAGATTCTAATCCTAATATGTATGGGGTGAAGAAATATGGTGGTGAAGTAGTTATCACTGGAAACATCATCGTCAGGCAGTGTGGATCAAAATTTCACGCAGGCACAGGAGTAGGAACGGGTAAAGATTTTACGCTTTTCGCGCTAAGAGACGGAAACGTTAAGTTTGGTTACTACAATAAGAAAATGAAAACCGTTTCTGTTGTTTAAACACACATAAAAATTTATTGTATTCCAAAAGGGGAATATTTAATTCCCCTTTTTTTTTTCTAAAAATGAGATTTATAGACGAAGTTAACATTACCATTATTTCAGGCAACGGCGGTGGCGGGTGCGTTAGTTTCCGTCGTGAAAAATTCATCCCCTTTGGTGGCCCTGATGGCGGTGACGGTGGTGATGGTGGGTCTATATTTTTTGAGGCGGATAGAAATCTCAATACGCTGGCAAGCTTTCGTGGAAAAAAATTATACCAGGCCCAGCACGGTGGAAACGGCAGGGGCCGGGGAAAAAACGGTGCTTATGGTGAAGACCTCATTATTCAAGTTCCCGTTGGTACTCTGATAAGGCTGAAAGAGACCGGACAGATTATGGCCGATCTCACCGAAACTGAGCAGAGAATCTGCGTCGCCCATGGGGGACGTGGAGGACTGGGTAATATAAATTTCAAGGGCCCTTCCAACCAAGCGCCAAAATATGCCACTGATGGAAAAGAGGGGGCGGAGCTTGAGCTGGAACTCGAGCTTAAGCTGCTAGCGGACATTGCTCTGGTTGGTCTGCCTAATGCGGGCAAATCCACCATGATCAGCAGTATTTCCGCAGCAAGACCTAAAGTGGCAGATTATGAATTTACTACTTTAGAGCCCAACCTCGGAGTGGTAACTCTTGGTGATACATCTTTTGTGGTGGCCGATATTCCGGGGCTGATTGAAGATGCCTCGGAGGGTAAAGGTCTGGGGATAAAATTTTTAAAACATATTGAACGGACCAGCGCTTTTGTTCACCTGGTGGATATTTCCATGTGCATGGATGAATTTGAGGCCTTTGAAAATTATGTCACCATTCGGGCAGAGCTGGTTAAATTTAACGCCGAGCTTGGTGATAAAAAAGAGATTATCTGTTTAACCAAAATTGATGCCCTAGCAGAAGAGGAAATAACTAAATTTCAAAATTATTTTGAATTACAGCTGCATAAAAAAGTGCTTCCCGTATCTTCAGTCAGTGGGAAGAATATCGAAACCTTAAAGGCCCTTATGCTAAAAACCATGGATAAAGAGAATGAGTAGAGAATTTGTTCAAAAAGAAGTAAATAAAATCGTCGCTGAATACGACTTCCCCAAGAACTGGGCCATGGCCTCCGCTTGGATTTTAGGAAACCTTAAAGGTTCCAACTTAAAAGTAATTGATGTGGCCAAGACCTCAGGCCTGGCGGATTATTTTATCATTGTGTCGGCGGGAAACCCCATTCAAGCGCAGTCCATGGCGGAAGAAGTGGCCTTTCAGGCCAAGCGTTTAAAGCAAACCGTTCTCTCCATTGAGGGAAAAGGTGGCTCTGATTGGATCCTAATTGATCTGGGTGATGTTATTGTTCATATTTTCAGTGAATCGGTAAGAGATATCTATGATCTTGACCAGCTCTATGCAGATGGCCCAATTGTTGAAATTCCCCACGAGTATTACTTCTCATCCCCTGAAGAAGAAAAAGAGGAGGGGGGATATTTTTGAAAGTTATCCACCTTATTGTCGTCGGCAAGCTAAAAGATAAAAATCTCGAAGAGATTGAACGTGGTTACCTCAAAAGAATCCCCACCCTAAAAATAATCGAAGTAAAAAAGGAAGAGGACGTCCTGGCAAAAGTTAAAGGCGATCTCTATCTACTTGAAGAAAAGGGCAAACTAATGGACTCACCGGAGTTTTCAAACTGGCTCTATAAATCCATGGAAAAAAACGAATTTAGTCTCGCCATCGGAGGCGCAGCGGGACATCACCAATCGGTAATCTCTGCTTCCAAGGGAAGCATCTCCCTCTCCCCGCTAACCTTCCCGCACAAGCTGGCCAGAATTCTGCTGGTGGAGCAGCTCTACCGGGCGATGACCTTAAGAGAAGGGCATCCTTATCACAAGTAATCAGTCCTAAGCGCTTTTAGATCAATGTCGTCATTAAAAAGAATCTTTTCCGGGTGGGCAAAACAGTATTTGAAATCCTCCACCATCTGCGAGACGTGAATGCCATCCACAAAGCGGTGATCAAAAGTCACTCCCAGGGCCATAATTGGTCTCACCTCTACTTTATCATCTACCACCCACGGCCTTTTTCTAAGGGATCCGATGGTGATAATAACCGGTACTCTTGAATAAGGAACCAGCGGTGCCCAGGCCACTTCCACACCAAGACCACCAACGTTGGTGATCATCACGGAGCCAAAGGGATCTTTAGGTACACCAAGCCAGGTGAGGTTTAAATTGAGGTCATAGTTTAACCAAGTGATAAAATCCATGGAAATTCCCATCAACCACCATGGCATATGTTTAAAGAAATTCATGGAGGATTTTAGCTCTCCATAATCGCCATGTTTCATTTTATCCGCTTGGCCGCATAGCTCCCTGCTAATTTGTGCCAGCGTTTTAGTTTCAGCACTTTTAACCACCGTGCCGGAAAGGTTGGCGCCCTTTTTTTTATCAGGCCCAGATCCTGGGATACTAACCTGAAAGAAAAGATTCACTTCTTTCCTCAAATAGATGCGACTTCCTCGGATAAGCCCGTTGATCTCCGGCCTTTTTTGCAAACAATAAGTCATCGCCCTGGCCACTAAATGGGTCGGGGTGATTTTAACTCCATGAATCTTTTCATAAGCTGTCGTCGCTTCTAGTGCCTTTTGCATATCGATTTCAGAAAAACCATAAACCGATGGGTCCTTGGCATTTTTCCAAGTGCCCATGGCCATTTTCCTGATCAGCGGAACCTTTTCAACCTTAAATAAATTAATTCTTCCCATAAGGTTGGTTTATCACGCGTATATAAGAAATTCATTCACTTTTAAGAAGCACTTTGCTAATTTTTTTTATGAGCAAAAAAAATATACTGACTGGCATTAAACCCACGGGCACTCCTCACATCGGCAACTATCTAGGCGCTATAAAACCAGCACTTAAAGAAATGCATAACGATATGTACAACTACAAACTCTTTGTCGCTGACTACCATGCTCACACCACGGTGAAAGATGCCAAGGTTTTTCAGGAATACGTGTATGAAATTGCCGCCACCTGGCTGGCCTGCGGACTCGATCCGGAAAAAGTTACTTTCTACGCCCAGGTTGATGTGCCAGAGCTCTTTGAGCTCACCTGGCTTTTAGCTTGTCACACGCCAAAGGGTGATCTCAACCGCGCTCACGCCTATAAAGCGCTGGTGCAAGCTAACGTTGAAAAAGGCAACAAGGATCCTGATCACGGGGTGAACGTGGGACTATTTACTTATCCTCTTTTGATGGCGGCGGATATTCTACTTTTTGACACTAATCTAGTGCCGGTGGGCAAAGATCAAATTCAACATGTGGAGATAGCAAGAAGTATCGCCTCCCGAATCAATGCGCTCTATAAAACAGAAGTATTAGTTGAGCCGGAAGCTCTCGTGGTGGACGCCGTGGCGGTGGTTCCAGGCCTTGATGGTAGAAAGATGTCAAAGTCCTATGACAACACCATTCCACTTTTTTGCCCGGAGAAGAGACTTAAAAAACTCGTAAACAGAATTACTACCGATTCCAGTGAACCGGACGCGCCCAAAGATCCGGAGAATTCGCTTATTTTTGATTACTACAAGCTCTTTGCCTCCCACAAGGAAAGCGAAGCGTTTAAAAGTCAACTCATGGGGGGAATCTCCTGGGGAGAGGCCAAGGCGCAACTCTTTGAAAAGATCAACGATGAAGTTAAAGGGCCCAGAGAAATTTACAACAAGCTTATGGAAAACAAGGATCAAATCGACAAATTTTTAAAAGAAGGTGCCGAGAAGGCCAGAGTCGTAGCGATTGAAAATATGAAAAGAATTAGAGGGCATCTCCTAGGATACCAAAAATAATCGAAAAAGAGCTTTTAGAGTTTATTAATAAATTTATTTACTTTAGTCTAAACCTCTTTTTTATAGGACGCTCCGTTTTATTTGATAGAAGGATCTTCATAATCTGTGGCGCCCTAGGCCCGATAGGTTATTTAGGGCATCTGGCAATCATTGTATTTAAAGATTATTTATCTTTTCCCCTAATCGTCACCATTATAGGACTAATTATCATTTTTCTTGGGGTTAAATATCAAAAAAATAAATCCCGAGTCGATAAGTTGGTTATGGGGATGATACCGAAATTTATTCAAGAGCTGTCCCCAATAAAAAGGGTTTAGTTGAAAAAACTTATTAAGTTTTTTATTGAAGAGAATAAATTTACCATGATCCTCATGGCGTTCTTTGTCATATTTGGACTTAGAGGTCTTTTCAAACTTAACTCCGAATCATTCCCGGCAGTAAATCTTGGAACTGCCATCATCACTACCATCTATCCCGGTGCGGGCCCAAAAGAAGTTGAAGAAGAAGTCACCAAACCAATTGAAGATGAAATCAGAACCGTTCGAGGACTTAAAGACGTAAGATCTGTAAGCCAATCAGGACTTTCAAAATTTACCGTAAGAGTGGACATTGATAACTATGATGTGAAAGAGGTGATGGACGATCTGCAAAAGGCGGTGCAAAGAGTTGCTGATCTGCCTCCAGATATTTTAGAGATGCCACGGTTTCAAGAAATAAAATCTGAAGAATTTCCTGCCATAGAGCTGGCGGTAGTGGGCCCAAATGACAATCGCCAGCGAGACAGATTCGCTGAGTTTTTAAAAGATCGCTTGGAAGATAATAAAAAAGTTCTTGGGGTTAGCTACTCTGGTTTTAGGGAAAGAGAATTTATTGTAGGGCTTTATAAAGAAAAACTAGATTTTTATTATTTAGGTATCAGTGAAATTACCCGGGTGCTTAGAAACCGTAATAAAAATATTCCGGCGGGAAATCTAAAAAAGAAAGATGAAACCCTATTAGTTAAACTAGATGGCAAGGTCTCTGACATCAAAGGGTTAGAAGATATCTATGTCAGGTCCAATTTCTCGGGAAAAAACACCCAGCTAAAAGATATTGCAGAAGTTCATGACGGCATGGAAGACCCAACTGTTATAGCAAGACTAGATGGAGCACCCGCAACGCTTTTAATCGTCACTAAAAAATCAGGAGAAGATACCATACAGCTTGTCGATGAGATTGAAGAGCAGTTAAAAACCATCAAGATTCCCGAAGGTTTTAAAATTTCCGTCTATGCCAACGAAGCAAAAAAAGTAAAAAGAAGAATGGAGATCCTCAGCACCAACGCATTTTTTGGACTCATCCTCGTTGTTGTGTTTCTGCTCATCTTTTTACCAGGAAAAGTTGGCATCATGGCGGCCATCTCTCTGCCTTTAAGTGTTTTGGCCACACTTGGACTTATGCCCAGTATGGATATGAATATCAATACTATAACAGTATTGGCGCTGGTTATTTCTCTGGGGATGATGGTTGATAACTCCGTGGTTATCGCGGAATACTTCACCCGACTTAGGCAGGATGGAATGGATCTAAAAGATGCCGCCATCACCTCGGCCTATAAATTTTGGCTGCCCATTACCTGTACCGCGCTTACCACCATCGCTGGTTTTCTACCCATGCTGGTTACCAAAGGGACCATGGGACAATTTATTAGATACATCCCCATTATCGTAACCCTCGCACTTAGCATCAGCCTCTTTGAAAGCTTCTTCATGCTGCCGGCCAGACTTGTTTTTATTGGTAAACTCTCAAAAAAGGAAAAAGAAGAAGCGCAAACAGTTCATTGGTTTGATAAGGTCACCGCCAAGTTTGAAAAATTAATGGATGTCTTAATCCATAAAAGATACTGGGTCTCACTGGGGTTCTTCCTGATAATTGTCGGTTCCCTCTTTATGTTAATTTTTGTGAATAAGTTTGTGCTGTTTCCCGCTGATCAAACTGAGTTATATATTTCCCGGTTTGCCACACAGGGAAGCTCCTCAGTTGAGGCCACAGACCGTGCCGCGGCCAAACTATCCCGAGCAGTAAAAAAGGTATTGGGCGATGATGCTGAATTTATAGTAGCGAGATCTGGAGTCATTAACATAGGCCCTGGCGATCCTAAAAACAAAGATGGTTACAATGTAGGAATGCTCTCCATCCACATGACCAAAGAGGCATCTTTTAGTCTCAGCTATATTGAAGTGCTTAAAAAGTTAAGAGCGATAAAAACCCCCTATCTCAGCAAGGTAAGTTTTGAGGCCAAGGTAAACGGCCCTCCTGTTGGCAGTGCCGTCTCGGCCACTTTTAGATCCAGTAATCTAGCACAACTTGACGGCCTCGTCGGTGAACTCTACCAGGCGCTAGATAGTAAAGAAGGTATCTTAACTCCTGAGATCGATGATGAAATCGGGGAAGATGAAGTTTTAATCAAGCTTAACTACGAAAAGATCGCCCGGTCAGGGCTTGATGTTAACCTGGTGGGAAATGCCATTAAAACCGCCATTGAAGGTTCTATTGTAACCAAAATTAATCTGGACGATAAAAAGTTCAATATAAAAGTCCAACTGGCCAATCCAGACAGGAAATTTGTTAAAGACCTACAAAAATTAAAAATATTAAATAAAACTGACTATCTTATTCCGCTGGCAGGACTTGCTAAACTTGAAAGGACAGGAGGCTCCGCTAAAATTAAAAGGTTTGATTTTCTCCGCGCCAAAAATATCTCCGCTGATATCGATGAAGAATTAATCACCTCAGGAGAGGCCAATAGCTTTCTGCTTAAAAAATTCGATGAACTGCAAAAGAAATACCCCGAAGTGGCCATTACTTTTGGTGGGGAAGAAGAGAGTACCCGAGAATCCATGAGCTCTCTGGCGGAAGCAATGGGCCTGGCCATCATCGCCATCTTTGGCATCCTGGTCTTTCTCTTTAAATCGTATCTTCGACCTTTTGTCATTATGAGTACCATTCCCCTGGGACTTTTAGGTTTTTCCGTCGCCTTCTTTCTCCACGGCAGGCCGGTGAGTTTTTTAAGTGTAATTGGTATTATAGGTCTGGCGGGAATCATTGTTAACTCGGGGATTGTACTCATTAGTTTTATTGATGAGATGAGAAAAATAGATCATCACTCTCTGCATGAAATCCTGGTTAAAGCATCCTCGCTTAGACTTCGGGCAGTTATTGTTACATCACTTACCACTATCTCCGGACTTCTCCCTACTGCTTACGGACTTGGTGGACTAGACCAGATGCTTATTCCCATCACACTCGCCATGGCGTGGGGACTAACTTCTGGAACCATTTTAACTCTAATCTGGGTACCTTGCGCTTATGCCATCATTGAAGATTTAGATGATTTTTTTAAAAGGAAAAAATCTTGAGACTCTTTTTGAGTAATTAACATACTCATCACCAAATTTTGCTACCACCAAATTTTCTTCATAGCGAATATTTAAATGCCAAACCGGAAATAAAAGAACCGCCCAAATAATGAAGATGTAATTATTGAGATAGATCGCCAGTCCAAAATTAAAAAAAGATAAAAAGGCCCCATAGAGCGGATGCCTAATATAAGCATAAGCGCCCGTGGTCACCAGATACTCTCCCCGAAACTTAGGTGGCAGAGACTTTAGTGACCAGATCACCACAATATTGGTGAGTATTATAGAGATAATTAAAACAGCGAGTCTTATTGAATAGGAATCAATAATGGTGGGAAGCAAGCTTTTTACTTGCGACCTTCGGGTTACCAGGAAATCTTAAATCCTCTAATAAGGTGTAAAAAATACTAATTAAATTTTATACATATGGCCTGAAGAGAAAGTCTTGAGTACGTTTTTGTATAAGAGGAATGATTTGACCATCCCACGCAACCGTTATTCCATACTTGCCACGATTTTCTAAGAGTGGGGTTATTGGAAAGCCAAAGTAATCCACTAGAAACCTGGGAAGTAGTTGGCCATGCATTCTGGTTAGCACCCATTTTAACGTGACATCCTATAACTTTAAATCCCGCGGGACAGTAAGAAACTGCACTACTATTAGCAGTCGTTGGGGTATACTTTATGGGACCATTTTGTATTGATGGAGAATGACAAATTGGATTTCCAGTATTAGTGAATCCTCGCAAATACTGACCTGGATTACAAGTTTTTCCAAATACATTATCATCTGTGGTGCAGGTTACATTGCCACTAGAAGTAATTCTTTGAATTGCCGTTCCTTTTGGGCAGAATTTATTGGTATCTGGAGGGAGGGGAGAACACTCTACTGATCCGTCGGTGTTTACTTTACTGATATATTCATTTGCGCTGCAGGTATTTGAGGGAAACGGCTTACAGATGGGATTGCCTGAGCTATCCACACCTACAAAAAATGTACTTTGGCTGGGACAGGTAACATCGGAGCAGACTACAGTGCCATCTTCATTTATTTTTGAAACAACCTTGCCTTGTGGACAAAGTTCTTGATTAAAGGTTCGACATCTCCCACCGACACAAAGCTGGGTAGCACTTTCAATCTTATTATTACTTCCAATTTCCGCATTAACCTGCAAATTTCCCGTCATGGTATCGCCGGCCTTTTGGACATAGTTTTTTATAAGGTCGTCTTTAAGATCATTTATAAGTTCCTCTACTCTCTCGGTTGAGGCGGCTATTCCCGTACCAACTGTATTATTTAATTCACAGGTATCTTGTTCTATAACCCATGTTCCGCCAATGTCTTGGCAAGAGTCTTTTTTAGCAGTGTAAACTGCATCCTCGGTGGCGCTATAACATTTAGTGAGGTGATTTTCTAAATCAAACTGTCCTTGGAGAGGAAGGTTTTTTACAACATATTTTTGGCCATAAAAATTTTTCCCCTGTTTTTCCAACTTGATTTGCAGTTTAAACTCACCATATTTTTTTTGTACCCCAGGTTGAGGATCTTTGATGGTGACACCTTTTAGAGACATCTCATTAATTTTTAGTCTGTTGTTCCCATATTTTTTAGTTTTATTAAAAAGTACTTGACCAGTTCTGTTTTTAATCTCATCTATCACCAAATCTTCTTCAAAGGCCCCTACATCCTTAAATGTATTGGAACAACTATCCGAGCTAAGTAGATTTTGAGTAATGGAATTTACAACAGCATTGATTTCCATGCCGATTTCAGAGGTCTTGGTAATCTTGGTGGTCTGTACCATGAGCTGCATGGCCCCCATGGAGGCGATCCCCAAAATCCCCATGACTACAATCATTTCAATTAATGAAAAACCTTTGGAATTAATAATACTATCCTCTAATAAAGTTTCCTCCTTTTAATTTAAATTGCAAAACATATAGAGTCAAAAAAGCAATTTACTAGGTTTTAAAATCCTTTTTTGATTAAACCCATAAAAATGTGATAATTTTTATTATAAGTACTCAACCTGGATA
>SMVA01137685.1_pt1 | contig 11585 bp, 11 predicted proteins | sample 2456451 | NCBI WGS metagenome assembly SMVA01 (sample SAMN11095933, study PRJNA526329) | marine sediment metagenome | biome: Marine sediment; feature: Surficial sediment; material: Deep marine sediment; isolation source: Hadal surficial sediment | place: Pacific Ocean | collected 2014-05 | depth...
CAGATTTTATTAGATACCCCGGGTCGGCTGGAGGCGCGGTTCAGTACAGGTGATATACAATGAGCGAAAACTTCGCTGAATTATTTGAAGAAAGTCTAAAAACCGTCGATATGACTCCCGGTGCAATTGTTACGGGTGTAGTCATCGACATCGACAACGAGTGGGTAACCGTACACGCAGGCCTCAAGTCTGAAGGTGTTATCCCCCGCGTTCAATTCCTGGATGCTGCCGGTGAATGTTCCCTGAGCATTGGCGACGAAGTACAGGTTGCCCTTGAGTCTGTAGAAGACGGCTTCGGTGAGACCAAACTGTCTCGCGAAAAAGCCAAGCGCGCCGAGTCCTGGAAAGAGCTGGAAGCTGCACACGAAGCAGACGAAGTTGTCACCGGAATTATCAACGGCAAGGTCAAAGGTGGCTTTACCGTGGACATCAACACAATTCGGGCTTTCCTCCCAGGTTCTCTGGTCGACGTACGCCCGGTACGCGACACCCTTCACCTGGAAGGCAAAGAGCTGGAATTCAAAGTTATCAAGCTGGACCAGAAGCGCAACAACGTGGTGGTTTCACGTCGTGCTGTTATGGAAGCTGCCAATTCCGTAGAGCGTGACGCCCTGCTGGAATCTCTGCAGGAAGGCATGTCTATTAAGGGTATCGTGAAGAACCTGACCGACTACGGCGCCTTCGTAGACCTGGGCGGCGTAGATGGCTTGCTGCACATCACCGACATGGCCTGGAAGCGTATCAAGCATCCTTCCGAGATTGTTGAAGTGGGTCAGGAAATCGACGTCAAGATCCTCAAGTTCGATCGCGAGCGCAACCGCGTCTCCCTGGGCTTGAAGCAACTGGGTGAAGACCCATGGGTTGAGATCAAGAGCCGTTACCCCGAGAACAGCCGCATCATGGCGCGTATCACCAACCTCACCGACTACGGCTGCTTTGCCGAGCTGGAAGAGGGCGTAGAAGGTCTGGTACACGTGTCTGAGATGGATTGGACCAACAAGAATGTTCACCCCTCCAAGATCGTCAATCTGGGCGACGAAGTAGAAGTGATGGTTCTGGATATCGACGAAGAACGCCGTCGTATTTCCCTGGGTATCAAGCAGTGTCAACAAAACCCCTGGGACGCTTTTGGCGAGAAATACAAGAAGGGCGACAAGATTGCCGGCAACATCAAGTCTATTACTGACTTCGGAATCTTCATTGGCCTGGAAGGTAACATCGACGGACTGGTACACCTGTCTGACATCAGCTGGAACGAAGGCGACGATGCAGTACGCGACTACAAGAAGGGTGACGAGATAGAAACTGTCATCTTGTCTATCGATACTGAGCGTGAGCGCATCTCTCTGGGTGTCAAGCAACTGGAAGACGATCCTTTCTCAAACTACGTTGCTGAAAACGATAGAGGCGCTATCGTCAGCGGTGAAGTGACCGAAGTTGATCCCAAGTTTGTTGTGATCAAGCTGGCCGAGGAAGTTGAAGGCGTGCTCAAGGCGTCAGATATCAGCCGCGACAAGGTCGACGATGCGCGCAGCCTGTACAAGGTTGGCGACACGGTTGAAGCCAAAATTGTCTCTGTCGATCGCAAGAACCGCGGTCTGGCCCTGTCCATCAAGGCCAAGGACTACGACGATGAGAAGGAAGCGGTTAAGTCTCTGAAGGCGAAGGAAGTTGAAAGTGCTTCTCCGGGAACTATCGGCGATCTGATCAAGGCACAAATGCAGGATAAGTAATTCGCCTGCACCGGGCTCGGCGCCCAATCGAGAGAGGGTTCACTGCGGTGAACCCTTTTTTTTCGTTAAAAAATAAGGACTTGCGTAATTATCGTGATAGGGTCAAAATACCGTTTCATCACTGAGTCGCTGCGCCACGTATAGGTTGCAGCGGTAAAACAATAAAACCTCTGCGGGGGGCAGCATGACCAAAAGCGAATTAATTGAGCTGATTGCCGGGCGGCAAAGCCAACTGTCCTCCAAAGATGTTGAGCTGGCGGTAAAGACCATACTGGAACATATGTCGCAATCGCTCTCAACCGGCGAGCGTATTGAAATTCGCGGCTTTGGCAGCTTTTCCCTGCACTATCGTGAGCCGCGCAAGGGGCGCAACCCCAAGACCGGCGACGCGGTAGAGCTGACCGGTAAATACGTTCCTCACTTCAAACCGGGCAAGGAGTTGCGCGAGCGTGTAAACCTGGGGCTGCACCAGGGCCTGTAAACCTATGAAGTGGCTTCGCACCCTCATTACCGTCGTCATTGTTTTAGCGACCTTGGCGGCCAGCGTGCTGTTTGCGCTGCAAAACAAGGCCCCCGTGCCGCTGGACCTGCTGGTCTACAGTTTCGAACCCCGGAGCCTCGCCCTGTGGCTTTTACTGGCCCTGGCTGTGGGTGGCTTGCTGGGCATGTTGACTTCCTCGGCCATGGCATTGCGCCTGCGCACATCCTTACACTCCACCAACAAGAAGTTAAGCAAGGCCAAGGCGGAGCTGGATAGCTTGCGTTCTGCCGGCCTCAAAGACGGTGAATGAACTACTGATATTCGCGCTGCTTTTTCTCGCGGTGGGTATGGGCTGGCTGTTGGGGCGTCGCGGTGGCGGTCGCGCCAGGGCCATGCCCGAACTGCCCAGCCAGTATTACAAAGGGCTGAATTATTTACTGGACGGTAGGCCCGATGGTGCGATAGACGCCTTTATTACCGCGCTGGAAGTCAACAGTGAAACCCTGGAAACGCATATTGCCCTGGGCAATGTACTGCGCAAGCAGGGTGAGGTTGACAGGGCCATTCGTATACACCAGAACCTCCTGGCCAGGCCCAGTCTCCCCAAAATCCAGGTTCACCAGGCACACCTGGAACTGGCGCGCGATTACATCAGCGCCGGTTTGCTGGACCGCGCTGAGCGTTTGTTGCTCGACCTGGTTGAGGAGTCGCAGGGTTTACGCCGCACCGCACAGCGCTATTTGCTGGGAATTTACCAGAGTGAGCGCGAGTGGCAGCAGGCCGTGGACATTGCGCTCAAACTGTTGCCGCGCAAATCCCTGTTGGGCGGGTCTTCGCAGGAGTTCGCGCGGGAAAAAGGCCAGGAAGTCTCGGTGGCGCTGGCACATTACTACTGCGAATTGGCGGCGCTCGAAATAGAGCGCGGCCAGTTGCCACAAGCCCACAAGCTCCTGCTGCAAGCACTGGGCGTTGATAAAAGCTGTGTGCGCGCCTCGCTTATGATGGGTGATGTAGAGTTTCAGTCCGGTCACTTTAAAGTGGCGATCAAAGCCCTGCGCAAAGTGTCGGCACAGGATCCGGGTTACCTTCCCGAGACGGTGGCTCTATTACGGCAGTGCTACCGCCAATTGGACGACGAGGGCTCACTCGAGACCTACCTGAGAGAGTGCCTGGAGAACCACCCCAGTGCGACGCTGGTGTTGGCTGTTACCGAGGACATTGTCCGGGCCCAGGGGGATGAACCCGCCGCTGAATTTCTCTCTGCGCAGTTGGCCAGGCAACCGTCATTGCGAGGGCTGGCCAAGCTCATCGCTTTGCAACTGGCAAGCTTCCCGGGCGATCAGCGCGATAGACTGAGCGTGCTGCAGGGGCTTGCCAGTCGGCTGGTGGCCGACCGCAACGCCTATCGCTGTGTGCACTGCGGCTTTGCCGGTAAGCATTTGCACTGGTTTTGTCCCGGCTGCAAAACCTGGGGCACCATGAAAACAATTCGAGAGTCAGGAACTGAAGAATGGCATCACCCATAATAGTCGCCCTGGATTACCCGGACAAGGCGCCGGCGCTGGCGCTGGCACAGCGACTCTCCCCGGAACTTTGCCGCCTAAAGGTGGGTAAGGAACTCTTTACCCGCGCCGGCCCCGCGCTGGTAGAAAACTTGCAGCAGCTGGGCTTTGAAGTTTTTCTGGATATGAAGTATCACGATATTCCCAATACCGTCGCCGGGGCGGTGACAGCGGCGGCCAGCCTGGGGGTTTGGATGGTTAACGTCCATGCGTCGGGTGGGCGACGCATGATGGAAGCTGCGGTGGAGGCTCTGCAGGGCGCGGGGCACCGGCCAAAGCTGATTGCCGTTACGGTACTGACCAGTATGTCCGATGAAGACCTGCGGGAGCTGGGGTATACCCAGGCCGCCCATGAGCGGGTTAGCCAGCTGGCAGCGCTGGCAGCCAGCAGTGGGGTAGACGGTGTCGTGTGTTCCGCGCAGGAAGCCCTGCGCCTGCGGGAGGAGTGTGGCGCGCAGTTCTGTTTGGTCACACCGGGAATTCGCCTGGCGGGTGACGCCGCCGGGGACCAGCGCCGGGTGGTCACCCCGGCACAGGCTGTGGCCAACGGCTCGGACTACCTGGTTATTGGTCGCTCGATTACCGCTGCCGACGACCCTCTCGCAGCATTACAGCGAGTGCTCAACGAGCTTGCGCACTGACCCCCTGCAGGCTTAGCGAGCTCGGGATACAAATGAATTCTGCCCCGGAAATTGCCTCCCGCCACGCGATCTGTCGCCAATTTCGTCCCCTTTTCATCAAATATGAGCAAATCTGATCGCGCTGCGACAATCGCTGCTAGGCTCTTCTTCGATACGGATGTCTGCACGGATGCAACATCGTTATACGGAGATAACATTATGATCTACTCGCAATTTATACAGTTCTACAATCACAGCGCACCGCTGGTAAAGGGGGCGATTTTCTTACTTCTAATCCTGGGGCTCAGCCCCATCACCATGAGTACCTCAGCCCATGCGCAAGGAGACGCAGCGGTTACTCAGCAAACGATTAATATCAACACGGCTGATGCACAGTCCCTGGCCGCCGGCTTAAAGGGAATTGGGCCCAGCAAGGCGGCTGAAATTGTAAAATATCGAGAAACCTACGGGCCATTTGCCTCGGTCGATGAATTGACCGAAGTGAAAGGCGTGGGTAAATCGACAGTCGAAAAAAACCGCAATATTTTAACACTGGAATAAGAGCTCAACATCCGTATCATAAACGGGGGCTTAGGCCCCTTTTTTTTGTAAACTTGGATTGTGAAACGATCAAGTGAAATGTTTTGTTAGCGGAGCGACCGGCTTTGTCGGGCGTAATTTGTGTAGGCAATTGAGCCAGCGAGAAGTGCCCTTTGTGGCACTCAGTTGTGGGGGTGGTCTGTTGCCCGACGGTACAGCTACCTTTGCGGTAGATTTTCACTCACAGGAAGTGCCCCCCCAGCTGCTGGCGGGTGTAGATGTTGTTTTCCACCTGGCCGGTATCGCTCATCAACGGGCACAGGACAGTGTCTATGCACGAGTTAATCATCAGGCCACATTGGCCCTGGCCAGGGCTTCCGCCGCTGCGGGGGTGAAGTGCTTTATCTTTTTAAGCTCAGTGAAAGCCATGGGGCCAGCGCAAGGTGACGCTGTGCGAAACGAAGAAGAGTTGTCTGCGCCAACAAATGCTTACGGGCTGTCCAAATTGCAGGCGGAGAACGATTTACGAACGGCATTTTGCCACAGCGAAATGTCTGTTGTTATATTGCGCCCCAGCCTGGTCTATGGCGCCGAACTCAAGGGTAACCTCCTGTCCCTGAGCCGGGCCGTGCGTGCGGGGCTGCCCAGGCCACCAGAAAGGGGTGGGCGGTCCATGCTGGCGGTGCAGGACCTTGTCGAACTCATGGTGCAACTTGCCACTGACCCGCCCCGGGGGGTTCACACCTGGATAGTGTGTGATGGTCAGCGCTACTCGGCGCGGCGCATTTATGACTTGATGAGAGCGGCGCTGGGTAAGGGGCCGGGTGTCAGTTGGCTGCCACTGTGGGTTTGGCGGCTGGGGGCCTACTTTACTGATGGCTTGCGCCATCGCGGTGCTGACTCACGCTATGATAAATTATTTGGTAGCGAGCTCTACAGCAGTGCCGCCGTCATGGCCGAAATACCGTGGCAGCCCAAGCTAGAGTTGGCTGATGTCGTGACCGCTATGATGGCTGTGCCGCAGGAGAAACCGCAGTGAACGCAGCTGCACTTTCGATAGTCCTCACCCTGATCTGTTCCGCGCTGCTGTGCGGTGGCTATCTGCATTTTGCCCGGCGCTGGCAGATTCTGGACGTGCCCAACGAGCGCAGCTCTCACCAACACCCCACACCCAAGGGCGGCGGCCTGCCCCTGATGTTAGCTTTTTTTCTCGGGGTGATACTGGTGTTCGGGCTGCCCGTGTTCTGGTCTTCTGCGTACAGTGCCCTGTTGCTGGGTGGCTTGTTTCTAACCGGGTTGGGGGCTGTGGATGACAACTGGACTATTTCGGCGCGCCTGCGCTTTTTTGTATACGGTTTTTGCAGTGTGGTAGTTTCTGCAATTCTGCTGCGCACTGGAAATTCGACACCGGGTTTACTGCTCGTTTTTTGTACAGCATTCGCCATGTTATGGGCGTTAAACCTGTACAACTTTATGGATGGGGTAGACGGCTTGGCCGCCACCCAGTGCTTTCTGGCCTGCTGCGGCGCCGCCCTGCTGGCCTGGGCTAGTGGTGGCACGACGGAATATTTGCTGCTCTGCCTGTTACTGGGTTTCAGTCACCTGGGCTTTCTGGTGTGGAACTGGCCAGCAGCCCGGTTGTTTATGGGCGATGCCGGTAGTATTCCCACGGGTTTTTTAATGGCGGCGCTGGCGGTATTGGGCGCCAGCCTGGGTGATCTTGCGTTTTCGAGTTGGTTGGTACTGCTGGCGGTGTTTATCACCGATGCCAGCTGGACCTTGTGCTGGCGCATGCTTAGCGGCCAAAAATTTACCCAGGCCCATCGCAGCCATGCCTATCAGAGGCTTTCCCGACACTGGGGTTCACATCAATCGGTAGTAATCTTGTTGATTGCCATCAACGGTCTGTGGCTGTTTCCCTTAGCCTTGAGTATCGTACTTTGGCCACAGTACACCGCTAGTTTCGTAACTTTGGCATATGTTCCCCTGCTATTGGGCATGGTGAAAATACGCAACTTGGCGTAGTATTGACAGTTCCGGTCTTCGTTTTGTATTGAAGCTTCTAGGGGTGGGAGGGGGTTTTCTGAAACGTATCGCTACATACATCGCTTATCCGATCTCCATGGTCGTCGGCAGTCTGCGCGATGCTTTGGAAAAGTTGATTGAACTCCCGCGCAATATCAAGCAAACCTTTTTGCTGCTCATGGACATGGTGTTTGTCTCGGGTGCCATGTGGGGGGCGGTGGCCCTGCGTATGGGCGATACCATTTTTCACATGGGCGCGGTCGAAGTATTCTGTGCCATCTTTACCGTATTATTCAGTGCCATTATCTTCCTGCGTTTGGGCCTGTACCGCGCGGTTATCCGCTTTATGGGCCAGCAGGCAATATGGGCGGTAATCACCGCCGTGAGTTATTCCACGTTGTTACTAGGCGCTCTTATCTTCTTCACCCAGGCTGAAGTGCCGCGCTCCATGCCGTTTTACTACTGGGCGATTTCACTGCTGCTCATCGGGGGCACCCGGCTCGCCGTGCGTGCCTATTACCAGGCAAAACTTCGCTCCATGTCCGAAAAAGTTATTATTTACGGTGCCGGCGAGTCTGGACGACAGCTGCTCACGGCGTTGCATCATGGCGACCAGTATCGCGCTGTGGTGTTTGTCGATGATGACCCGGCCTTACAACATTCGGTAATCAATGGCCTACAGGTGGCCAGGGCGATGGATATCGGCCGCTTGATTCTGGAGCACGACATCACCCAGATTTTATTGGCCATCCCCTCGGCACTGCCCGAGCGGCGCAAGGAAATTATCAACTCCCTGGTGGGCTTGCCGGTCTATGTGCGCACCGTACCTAAAATTAGTGAGTTGGTGGCGGGGCTGGCCAGCGTCACCCAGATCCAGGATATTGAGTTGGACGAGCTGTTGGGCAGAGAGCCTGTGCCGCCGCACCCAGAACTCATGGACCGATGTATTACCGGTAAAGTGGTTATGGTGACCGGTGCGGGTGGCTCTATTGGCTCCGAACTGTGCCGACAAATTTTGCGCTCCAAGCCCCAGGAATTGTTGCTGTTGGACAACTCTGAATACATGCTCTATAACATTGAGCGCGAACTGAAGGATCTCGCGAAAAACCTGAATATAGCTGCCGATGTCATTGCACTGTTAGGTTCTGTCCAGGACCAAAGGCGTATCGAGAGTGTGTACAAGACCTTTTCTGTACAGACCGTTTACCACGCGGCGGCGTACAAGCATGTGCCAATGGTGGAGTACAATGTCGCCGAGGGCGTGGCCAACAATGTGTTCGGCACATGGTATGCCGCTGAGGCGGCGCGCAGGGCCGAGGTAGAAACCTTTGTGCTGGTGTCCACCGACAAGGCCGTGCGTCCCACCAATATTATGGGTGCCTCCAAGCGTTTCGCTGAAATGATTTTGCAGGGCATGGCGCAACAAGACAGTGCCACGCGTTTTTGTATGGTGCGTTTCGGTAATGTATTGGGCTCCTCCGGCTCGGTGGTGCCCCTGTTTCGCGAGCAAATTAATTCCGGTGGCCCGGTAACGGTCACACATCCCGATGTTTCACGGTATTTCATGAGTATTGCCGAGGCCGCCCAATTGGTCTTACAGGCCAGTGCCATGGGTACCGGTGGCGATGTGTTTGTGCTGAACATGGGCGAGCCGGTTCGCATTGTCGATTTGGCCCGCCGTATGATTCGTCTCAGCGGCTATGAAATGGATCACGACAGTCACATTGGTGAGCACATCGAGATACAGTTCACCGGCCTGCGCCCCGGTGAAAAGCTGCACGAGGAGTTGCTGCTGGGTACCAACGTAGAGGGCACTGGCCACCCCATGATTATGCGCGCCGAGGAAGAGTGCCTGTCCTACGAGAAAATACATGGCCACCTCATGGATTTGCAAAAGTACTGTGCCCAGATAGATTGTGCCAATATCACCCTGGTGCTCAACGCGGCGGTCAGCGGTTTTGGTGACCATCAGGTACGCTATGATCACGTGTGGAAAAAACAGGGAAAAATTGGCAAACCCGCTGAGGTGGCTGCGTACTTGCCCATCGGCAAGGCCTCCAATGTACAGGAACTTTTCCCCGATAAGGCCTAGGTGCCTGGCTGCTCACGCAGTAGCAGGATTTTAATTTGACCCACTATGATGTCTTCAATGGCGACGCCGATGGCCTGTGTGCGCTGACCCAGCTGCGCAACGCACAGCCGCGCGATGCCCAGTTGGTCACCGGCGTAAAACGCGACATAAACCTGCTGCAGAAGGTATCTGCAGCGCCCGATTCCCTGATTACCGTGTTGGATGTGTCACTGGACAAAAACCGGGAGGGCCTGCAGAGTGCGCTGGCCGCCGGCGCCCGGGTATTTTACTGCGACCACCATTTCGCCGGTGAGATACCCGAGCACGAGAATTTACAGCTGTTAATCAACACCGCCCCCGACGTTTGCACCAGTTTGCTCATAAACAAACATTTGAATGGTGCCTTTCTGGCCTGGGCGGTAGTGGGAACCTTTGGCGACAATCTTAAGACCAGTGCGCAGGCCATCGCCAAACCCCTGGCTCTGACCACTGAAAAGCTCGAGTGTCTGGAGAACCTGGGCGTTTATATTAACTACAACGGCTACGGTGCTGACCTGGACGACCTGCATTTTAAACCGGCGGATTTGTACCGCATGATTTCTCGCTATGGCGACCCGCTGGACTTTATCGACGATGGCCGCGAGCACTTCCAGACTCTGGAGACCGGTTATCAGCAGGACATGGCCGCGGCCGCCGCCCTGGCCCCCGAGTTCAAGGATGCCGCTACAGCGGTCTATATGCTACCCAACGAGGCCTGGGCGAGGCGGGTGAGCGGTGTGTACAGCAATGACCTGGCCAATGGCGACCCCAATAGCGCCCACGCCGTGTTGACGGTGAAAGCCAACGGCGACTATCTGGTGAGTGTGCGTGCCCCGCTGAACAACAAGACCGGTGCCGATGAACTGTGCCGGGCATTTCCCACCGGGGGGGGGCGCAAGGCCGCGGCGGGCATCAATAATCTACCTGCGCAGCAGTTACCAAAATTCATCGATGCCCTGTCGGCGTTTTATCGCTAGCGTGTAACCGCCCCTGTCTCCGGGGTGATGCCACAGGCGTTATAGAACACACCCTGGGCAACGGTGGCATCAATGCCCGCCAGCGTAATCAGGGCGTTTTTGGAAGGCTGCTGGCTATACACAATGTATTTATTGTCCGGTTCGCGTTTCTGTCGATGGCTGGATATAGCCACGGTGACCGCCAGGCGCGTGTTGATCAGGTCGAACAAGACGGCCAGTTCCGCCTGTGACAGCATTTGCACAGCGCAATAACCCGCCAGAAAGCTGGCACACACGGCCAATGGGTCGTCCTTGCGGTGGATGAGATAGGCCAGGGCGATGGCTACCTCACAGATCAGCGGCTGCCAACAGCTGTCACCAAAATCAAACAGGCCATTGACGATGGCCTGCCCGGCCTGCGCTGTTACCACCACATTGTAGTCGTTGGCATCATTGTGGATGATGCGATGGGGCAGGTTGTGCAACTGGGGCAGCACGGTACTCCCGAAGCGGTTGAAAACCCCTCGCACTATTTCCCGGCTCTCCCCCTGAATATCATCGACTTTGTCGGCGTTGTCCAGGGCATGGGTTAATTGCCAACGGCTGTGCAGGCGCATGGCGGGGTGCTCCAGGCCTTGCAGGGCCTTGTCGAGGGTGGCCAAAGTTCGGCCAAAGCTGTGATAAATGGCCTGTGTATGCGGTGAGTGCTCAACCAGTAGTGTGCCGCTGCACCAACTCAGCAGCCAGATGAAGCGTGTTTCACCCCCGCCATCGACCATGACGGTGTCAAAGGGCCTGCCCGACAGCGTGGGTATAACACGGGGAATGTTTATTGCCACCCTCTGCAAGTGCTGCAGCACGGCACAGGGCAGGGCAACCGCCGCCTGCGCGCAGGCGTCATGCATTATCTTGAAGGTGTATTGCAGGCCCTGGTTGGTTTTTACCCAAAAGTTGTTGTCCATATCGGCGTCCAGCGGGGTGAGTGTGCCCCTGATGCCGTAGTGCCGGAAGAGTAGAGCTTGCGCGGTTTCTGTGGTGATCACCCGGTGGTTTCCAGTGGTTTAGGCTCGAAGCAGAATGGTAACAGGCTGGCGCCGGGCTTCCAGTGTTCTCTTGAACTTGCACGAGGCATGGTTGAAGATAGCCAAGTTGTTTTTTTTGCGTCCCCGCCGGGGAGGAGAATAAGTTGGATTGGGATGATATGAAAGTACTGCTGGCGCTCAGTCGCAAAGGCTCCGCCAGAGCCGCGGCCAAAGAGCTCAATGTGAGCAACTCCACCGTGACCCGGCGCCTGGATGAAATGGAGCGCAACCTCCACACCCATCTGTTTGACCGCACCCCGGATGGCTACAAAATGACCGCCAGCGCCGAACAGTTGCTACCCACTGCCGAGCATGTAGAAGAGCTCATCATGGCGGCGGAAAGAAAAATTTCCGGGGAGGATCAGCAACTGGAAGGTAATATCCGTCTAACGCTACCGAATGTACAGGCCACCGGCTTCCTGGTAAAACGACTGGCCAGCTTTGCCGAAGAATATCCTGGGATCGAGCTGGAGCTA
>SMVA01023289.1_pt1 | contig 11584 bp, 10 predicted proteins | sample 2456451 | NCBI WGS metagenome assembly SMVA01 (sample SAMN11095933, study PRJNA526329) | marine sediment metagenome | biome: Marine sediment; feature: Surficial sediment; material: Deep marine sediment; isolation source: Hadal surficial sediment | place: Pacific Ocean | collected 2014-05 | depth...
ATTTGGCATGCTCATCCTGATTACACCTTACCAGGTGCCGGAGGAGATCGAAGCAGTTCTCGATGCGGTTGAAATGACGGATGACGCTGCCGTTGACGGCAATACCTAGCCCGCATTTCTCACCAGGCTTCGCTGTCGCAGTAGACGGCTGGTGAGAAATGCGGGCTAGACAGCGTGACAAATAATGTATACTCAGCGAACTATGTATATCGGTTTTAATGTGACTGACTCTCCACCCGGATTTATATTTTTTCTGGCCGCTCTATTTTGTCTGGCCAGTCCACTGGCCGCGGCTGAAACAAAGTATATTACCGACGAATTCGAAGTCACCTTGCGTAGCGGCACCAGTACCTCGAACAGCATAGTGCGCATGCTCAAAAGCGGCGAAGCCGTGACCCTGCTGGAAGAGGACCTCGCCTCCAAGTATTCACTGGTCGTCACCAGCGACGAGCGCAAAGGTTACATCCTCAGCCGCTTCCTGGTCGAACGGCCTTCGGCCAGACAGAGCCTTCAGGAACTGCAGTCAGGTTTTCAACAGCAGCGGCTAAAGATCGGCGAGCAACAGGTGGAAATCGAAAATCTGGGTGACCGGCTGGACCAGGAACAAGTGGACAATATCGCCTTGAAAAATACCCTGATTTCGTCGGAACAGGAACTGTCCGATGTTCTTGATGCGGCGGAAAACGCGCTCAGTATCCTCGAACGCAATAAACGCCTGGAGACAACCCTGGCCCAGCTACGCGCGGATATAGCCCAGCTTAGCAATGAAAATATGGCGCTGGAAGACACGACAAAATTAGACTGGTTTCTTCACGGTGGCGCGGTGTCGCTGATCGCGTTTATCATCGGCATACTCATTACCCGTATTCGCTGGAGAAAACAGGAATCCTGGGGTTCTTATTGAGTTAAGAAACCACTATTGTGGTCGGGTCTAAGGACTCTTTTGTGTTCGCGTGGAGCAGCATGGGGAGTGGTTCCATTGTCGACTAGCGTATCCATGGCCAGGGGTACATCTTCGCCATGCAGAATCTCGCAGCGCGCGCGGAGGAAGGAATTGGGTTGATTTAATTTAGCCTGAGGATTCCGGGGTCTGTTGGGGTTCGTTCCTCACTCCAACATTGACCTGAGACCCCATTTTTTTTCCCTTCGCGCCTTCGCGCCTCTGCGAGAACATCCCCTGTATCCATCTGGATTTTGAATCGGGTGAAGCCGAAGCATCTTGCATAGCCATTTAGCCAATCTAAGGTAAGCCTAGCGGATTATCCGGATCTATCCCTGCCATGAACGGTTTACCTCTTTCGATATTGGTTACCTGGTAAACCAGCCCTATCCATTTAGCGACTACCGCGCTGGCGGTATCTCGCCAGGTATTGTCGAGCCGGCCCAGGATAAGGTCTTCCGGGAATTCGGGAACAGCGGATTTTCCAGCCAGCGAATCTTCGATGCGTACCTGGTACTCTCTCAGTACCGCGGCTTCAAACTCGCCGAAGTAATTTTCGGGCATGGGTGGATAGCGATCGATCTCACCCGAGATATATAGATTGACGTCACGCTTGTATTCCTTGAGCAGGGATACCGTATCGTACTCGGGATGCCCCTGGAAAAAGACCACTCGAAACCCGTCTGGACTGGTGGCAAGTTGCACACAGTCACCCTCGCCGCTGGCCAGGATTTTCAACCCCGCGCTTTCAAATTGTTCGGCATGGATACTGTTCCAGCGTGAATGAGGGACATCGAATCGGGAATTAATGTCAGCCACCAGCGGGTGGGTGGAATCGGTTACCCGGTGCTGGAAAACACCCCACTTCTTGCTCGAGCGCGCAACTCTTTTCTGTCCGTATCGATATTCCATCATCGCATGGGTGGCCAGGCAGGAACACAGGGTCGAGGTAACGTTTTCATATGCCCACTCGGTAACCTCTATCAATGGGTGCCAGAAAGGCTGGTTGGATAACTCCGGTCCAATTACATTGATGCCGGTAATAATCAACGCGTCCAGCCCCTGTTGTTTTATCTGCTCGAAACTTTCGTAATATTTATCGACATAAGCGGTCGCCTCCTCACCACGCTGTAATTGGTCCAGTGAAAACGGATGCACAAAAAGCTGGGCAATCGGATTACTCTCGCCTACGAGACGAAAGAATTGACGCTCGGTAGCCACCAGCGCTGCATCCGGCATCATGTTGAGCAGGCCGATATGCAACTCGCGAATATCCTGCTCCCGGGCCGCTTCGGGCTCGAGTACAAACAGGCCTTCCTGTCTCAGTTTGGTGAAAGTGGGTAAATCGTTATGGGCGACCAGGGGCATTAACTTTGTCTCTCTATCACGGTTTCCAGCAATTGCAGAAAATCAACATCGTCCCTGACCTGGTCAGCCTCCTCGGAGGTGACAGTATAGCCATGGCTGGCAATGGCATCGTATCTGGGCAGGCGCGAGTGAAACAAATGGGGGAAAACCCAACGCGCGAAATCGTCAGGATCGATTTGCGCGACATAACGCAGACCGGTTTCCTGGTAGTAGAGTTGCAGGTGTTGCTGAAGAAAATCCGCTCGATAGTAAAGTGGTTTGGGCGAAGACTGGGCGCGCTCGATTAACACCTTCTCCTGTTCCTGGTTAGTGATCTGGATATATAAAATCAGGGTATTGTCGATCAGCACATCCATCACCCCCGCCTCGTCGAGTTCACACAGGCTGCCACCGACATCGTTGACAAAATGCGGATAACCATAAATATCATATGCCTTCTTGATGAAGTGCGGCAAATCCTGCATCGCATCGATTTCAGCCTGACGATAGATGGCCTGACGCTGGATGAATTCAGCCAGCTCCACGCCGCCAAGTTCGGGATTGCCGAGCTTGCCGACAAAACTCAATACCGGCCCGAGATCGTTGACCCTGATATTGTTTTCGATGTAGATCCAGTCGTTACGCAGTAACTCCTTGAGAAACGGGATCTTGATTGCCTGCTCCTTGATCATGTCGATAATATGTTCGTTCAGGTAACGGGTCCCAATGCGATAGTCACCCGAATAATGGAACCAGTTTTTACCACGCAGCTTGGCCGATAAAAACGACTTGCCAACCCCGGACATGCCGATCAGGGTTACCCGTTTATTTTTCCAGGCACGAAACGTTTCAACGCTAAACTTCAAGACTGACTCCACCAGGTTAAGCGGTAGGATTATGCATGATCACGGGCAGCGACGGAACCCGGAGTTTTATCTTTACCCGGGAAAACTACCGATTATAATCCAGATTCTTTTTTCCGACCGCGATCATGAAACTCGAATTCGACTTTGTCATTATAGGTGCCGGATCCGCAGGCTGCGTATTGGCCGAACGCCTCAGTGCCAATGGCAAATTCGAGGTACTGGTGCTCGAAGCCGGCGCTAGCGACAAACGTTTCTGGGTACGAACCCCCATCGGCTATGGCAAAACTTTCTACGACGAGTCGCTCAACTGGATGTATACCACCGAACCTGATCCCGGCCTCAACGGCAGGCAGATTTACTGGCCCAGGGGCAAACTACTCGGCGGCTCCAGTTCGATCAACGCCATGGTTTATATCCGGGGTCAGCAACAGGATTATGACCACTGGCGCGACCTCGGCAATAGCGGCTGGGGCTGGCGGGATGTGCTGCCCTATTTTAAAAAATCAGAAACCAATTCCGATGGAGGCAATCACTATCGCGGCGACCAGGGTCCGCTATACGTGAACAATGTCAGTGACCAGTATCACCCGCTTTGCCACAATTTTATCGAAGCCGCCCGTCAGCACGGCATTGCCTACAACCCCGATTTCAACGGCGAATCCCAGGAAGGCGTCGGCTTTTACCAGATTAACACGCGTGCCGGGCAGCGTGTCTCGGCCGCGACCGCCTATTTGCATCCTGCCCTTAAACGCAGCAACTGCGAGGTTATAACCCGGGCCCATGTCAGCCGTATTGTGTTTAAGGACAGGGCCGCGCACGCGGTCGAATTTCGACATCGGAATGAAATCAAACGGGTGACTGCGCGCAGGGAAATCATCGTCAGCGCCGGATCCATCAATTCGCCCCAGATCCTGCAATTATCCGGCATCGGCAACGCGGCGCTGCTCAAACAATTCGACATCGACCCGGTGGTGGATTTACCCGGCGTCGGCAACAACCTGCAGGATCACCTGGATTGTACCTACTACTATCGTTCGCGGGTGCCTACCCTGAACAATCGCCTGTCACCCTGGTGGGGTAAAATGCTCGCCGGGATACAATACCTGCTGTTCCGAGACGGTCTGTTATCCCTGAGCGTCAACCAGGCCGGTGGATTTGTCAGGAGCCACCCCTCTCGAACACGACCGAATATGCAGCTCTATTTCGCGGCAATGACCTATACCACCGTACACGACGGTGTCCGACCCTTGATGAATCCCGATCCTTATCCGGGATTTTTGAATTCGATAGGGCAAATCAGACCGAGTAGTCGCGGGCGGTTGCAAATCGCTTCTCCCGATCCGATCATACCGGTAAAAATTTACCCGAACTACCTGTCTACCGATGAAGATGTGACGCAGATGCTGGAAGGTGTGCGTTTGTTACGCGACCTGGCAAATACGCCGGCATTCAGGGAGATTATCAAAGAAGAGACGATTCCCGGGGCCGGGGTTCAATCTGAAGAAGAACTGATCGCGGACATTCGCCAACGCGCCAGTACTGTATTTCACCCCACCAGTACCTGTATGATGGGCCCGGACCGCCGTAGCGCGGTAGTCGATTCGAACTGCCGGGTCTATGGCGTAGACAAGCTTCGCGTTGTTGACGCCTCTATATTTCCCACGCTGACATCGGGCAATACCAATGCCCCGACCGTCATGGTTGCCGAAAAGGCATCCGCCATGATTCTCGGCTGACTAGTGGCCAATGACGCCACCCATGCCGGGCCACCAGGAGTAAGCTGTTTCCAGCAATCAAGATAATCTGACCATGCGCAACATCGATAGCCCGGGGCTTGGGTTTAGCGCAATGCTGCTGAGCATGTTGTTGTTTTCATTGATGGATGCCAATGTGAAATGGCTGGGCGCGACTTATCCCACCGCCGAGATCATGTTTTTTCGATGCGCGGTTGCAATAATACCAGTGGGCCTCATCGTCGTCATGCGGGGTGGTTGGCGGGTATTGAAGACAACCCAACCGGGATTGCACCTGTTACGCAGTGTATTGGGGGTATCCGCCATGGGTTTCGCGTTTTACGCTTTTTCACTGATGCCGCTGGCAGATGGGATTTCGATTCTTCACGCCGCCCCCGTATTCATGACGGCCCTGTCGGTTATATTGCTGGGTGACAAGGTTGGAATTCGCCGTTGGTCGGCCGTTATTCTGGGATTTATCGGCATGCTCATCGTGGTTCGCCCGGGTGCCGGCATGCTCGAAAGCGGCAGTTTCTACATGCTCATCGCGGCCATGTTGATCGCCTGCACCACCATTATCATCCGCCACCTCGTCGCCACCGACGATCCGGTTTGCATTACCTTTTATTTTACCCTGAGCGGCGTCGCCATAAGCCTGCTGGGCGTCGCCGTACAGGGCTGGCAAACACCTCCGATGCGGGATCTCGCCCTGCTGTCGTTGGTCGGCCTGCTCGGGGGAATAGCACAATACCTGATGACGGTCAGCTATCGTTATGTCGCCATCGGCGCGGTCGCGCCGCTGAAGTATTTTTCTATCCTGTTTGGTGGCTTTATCGCCTACATGGTCTGGGGGGAAATACCCGACTTGCAGAGTATTATCGGCATCGCCATTATCATCAGCAGTGGACTTTATACCTTGCATCGTGAATTGATTGTCGGCACCGGGGCCAGCAGGTGAAGCCACAGAACCACAATCTTCAGGCCTATGCCATGCTGACTTTCACCACCTGGTGCTGGGGCTTGAACGCCATTTTCAGCAAGATGGCGGTGGGTGAAATTTCACCGATGCAAATGGTTACCTTTCGCTGGTTGGGTGTTTTATTGATACTCCTGGTTTTTGCGCGCAAACACCTGCTGCGGGACTGGCCGGTTTTACGCCGGCATCTGGTTTACCTGATGCTCATGGGTTCGCTGGGATTCACCGCGTTCAACGCACTGTTTTATAACGCCGGGCACGCCACCTCCGCAATTAATATCGGGATCTTGCAGGGTTCCATACCCATATTCGTGCTGCTGGGAAGTTTTCTGATTTTTCGGCATCGCATTACCCGGGTACAGATGGGTGGCGTTTCGATTACCCTGCTCGGCGTTGTTATCGTTGCCTCGGGAGGCGATTTAAGCGAACTGGGAGACCTGTCGATTAACCGGGGTGACCTGTTCATGCTGATCGCCTGTTTTTTCTATGCCGCCTACTCACTCGGCCTGAGTCGTCGACCGCGGGTTTCGGCGCAGGGATTGTTTTTCGCGTTGGCCATGGTGGCCTGGTTAACGTCACTGCCGCTGGTGGCATTCGAGACTTACCAGCAGGGCTGGCAGATGCCTTCGACCACAGGCTGGATCATCGTGCTGATGATTACGCTGTTACCCTCGCTGATTGCGCAAATCTTCTTCATCCAGGGAGTCGCCTTGATCGGCCCCGCCAGAGCGGGTGTTTTCGTCAACCTGGTACCGGTTTTTGCCTCCATAATGGCGGTCTTGTTCCTGGAGGAAGCTTTCGAAGCCTTTCATGCGATTGCCCTGTTTCTGGTGCTTGGCGGGATCTGGCTGTCCGAAGTCGGCAAGGAGAAGCAGGTGACTTGACGGTCAGTCGCATGAATTCGATCCCGGGTATTCACCCCACGCAATTCGGTGGCTGTGCCACAGGGTCGAATTTATTCGGTCAACCACTGGCTAGCGGGGTTTTCGGTCTAGTGAATTCGGCCCTTCTATGAGGAATTAAGTGCAGGATCGGCGCGCAGCCGACTGGCGATAAAATCAATGAATGTCCGCACCTTAACCGTGGCAAGGCGCCCTTCTCGATGCAGTATATGGATCGGTATCGGTTCCGACCGGTAATCTTCCAGCAGGATATTCAGTTGCCCTGCCGCGACCTGCGGCGCTATTTGATAAGACAACAGGCGGGTAATGCCCAGGCCGCGTACAGCAGCCTCGATCGCGGCATCATTGGTGGTGACGGTGAGTCGTGCCTGCAGGCGCGGAGACTGTGATCCGCTGCCGGCGGCAAACTTCCAGTCGAAGCTCGCGCTGCCGGCGCTTGAGGTAATCAATGTGTGACTGGCCAGGTCTTCAGGTTTCTGCGGGGAACCCTGTAACTGCAAATACGCGGGTGATGCGCAAATTACCTGCCGCACGGAACCTACCGGTATAGCTCGCATGCTGGAGTCCGGCAAATCTCCGATGCGAATGCCCACATCGAGTCCTTCCTCGAGCAAATTGACCACGCGATCGAGAAACACGGCAGAAACTTCGGTATCCGGGAAGTTTTTCAAATAATCGACGATGCCGGGCATGACAAACATGCGGCCGAATAATACCGGTGCGGTAATCGCCAGGTGTCCGCGAGGTTCGGCATTGACGCCGGTGGCAGCTTCGTCGGCCGCGTCGGCCGCATCCAGCACCCGGCGGGCATCGTCGAGATAGCCCTGTCCTGCCTCGGTGGTGCGTACAAACCGCGTGGTACGGTTTAACAGCTTCACTGCCAGCCTGTTCTCTAACGCCGCTATCGCCCGGGTAACCGCCGGTGGCGACATCTGCAAGCGACGCGCGGCGGCAGCGAAACTCTGTTCCTCTGCAACCGCGACAAAAACCTTCATCATGTGAAAGCGATCCATCATTATTCCGTATATTGGAATAATTAATTGTATTTATTAAGTATTCTTATTGCAAACGGAATTTGCAATGCTAGCACTACGCCCGATGCAAACCGCATCAGGTATTTTTTAACCCCCTAAACAGGAACCAGTCATGAGCCGTATCAAGGTTATCGACCATCACAACGCCAACCCCGAACAACAGGCTTTACTCGATGCCATCCAGTCGCAACTTGGCATGGTGCCAAACTTTCTCAAGGTTCTGGCCAATTCTCCGGTCGCCCTCAGGGCGTTTCCCGGCCTGCACGAAATTGCCGGCAGCGGCAGCCTCGACCCACAGACACGCGAGCGTATCGCGCTGGCACTGGCACAGAAAAACGCATGCGCATACTGTGTATCAGCCCATACCGCAATGGCACGCAAAGCCGGCCTCAGTCATTCCGAGATCGAAGCCAATCGTGCCGGTACCAGCGAGGATGCAAAAGCGGCCGCGGCGGTAAAATTTGCGCGCGCACTGGCCGAGCACAACGGTGAAGTAACCACCGCCGAGATTGTGGAAGCCAGGAATGCAGGCTACAGCGAAGCCGATATTGTGGAAATTATTACCCATGTGGGGATGAATATTCTCACCAATATCATTGGCAAGGCGAGTCGTGTAGAAATTGATTTCCCTAAAATCGAGCTTAAACTTGCGGGCTAGGCCGAGCGGCTGCCGGCCTGACCAGGGCTGGCAGCCGGTCCCTTTGCGAAATTATCGAATGACTAACATCTGGAATCATTAAGGCGGATTAACATGGGACATAAATTTGCACAGATCGCTTTTACCGACTCGGTACGCGAAGTCCAGCAGGCACTCGGTAGCCGCGCCGGTTATGCCTCGCTGGACGAGGGCGAAGACTTTAATCATCTGCTCGGCGAGCGTGAAGCCGGTTTTATCAGTGCCCGCGATAGTTTCTACATGGCCAGCGTGAGTGAAACCGGTTGGCCCTATGTACAGCATCGCGGCGGGCCGAACGGATTCGTCAAAATCATCGACGCGCAAACCATCGGCTTTGCCGATTTCAGTGGCAACCGCCAATACGTGAGCGTCGGTAACCTGAGAAAGGACGATCGCGTTTCATTGTTTTTTATGGATTATCCGAACCGTACCCGCCTGAAGCTTCTGGGTCGGGTCAGATTGATTGATGACGATGAAGCAGAACTACTGGCGCAACTGGAAGTGGATGATTACCGGGCCCAGGTGGAACGGGGCTTTGTCATTCATATCGAAGCATTCGACTGGAATTGCCCACAACACATCACCCCGCGCTACACGGAAGCTGATATCGAATCACTGACATCACCATTGCTTGAAGAAATTCAAACCCTGCAGGCATCTCAATCTGCATCCCCTGCAAAACCGCTGAAGCAACTGGGCGAGGGTGACCTGGAACTCATTGTTGCGGGGGTTCGTCAGCTGACCCCGGAAATTCGTGCCTATGAATTACGCGATCCCGGGGGTAGCGATTTACCGCCGGTCGAGGCCGGCAGCCACCTGCAAATACCGGTGCGACTCGCCGATGGTCAAACCGCGATACGAAACTATTCAATATGCTCCAACCCGGCGCGACGGGATATCTACGAAATCGCCGTGCTGCGTGAGGAAAATGGCAGTGGTGGCTCGGTCGCGCTGCAGCAGAGTTTCGATATCGGTCTGCGCCTGCACTGCGCTGTGCCCATCAATCAATTCCAGCTGCATGTCGATACCCGGCCGGCGGTGTTGATTGCCGGCGGTATCGGCATTACCCCGATCAAGCCGATGGCCCAGGCCCTCAAGGCCCGCAACATTCCATTTCATCTCCATTACGCGGCACGAAGCGGAGTAGAAATGGCGTTTCGAGATCGTTTGCAACGTGAATTCAGCAATGACATGAGCATCTATCGTTCTGCTGACGACGAGCATATGGATATCGAGCAACTGCTGGCCGACGCGCCGGATGACGCGCTTTTCTATGTCTGCGGGCCGAGCCGCTTAATCGATGCGGTGATCTCGGCGGCAGCCTCGCTGAACATCGACTCCGACCGGGTACGCTTCGAGCGATTCACCGCGGAGATCGCGGCTAATGCAAAACCGATTCAACTCGAACTACGCCGCTCCGGAATTCAAATTGAAGTCGCTGCTGACCAGAGTATGCTCGATGCCATGCTCGAGGCTGGCGTCGACGCCGCCTATAGTTGTGGTGTCGGAAATTGCAAAACCTGTGCCGTAAAAGTGCTCGATGGCGTTCCCGATCATAGGGATGCGGCCCTGTCGGGTTCAGAACGAGAAGACTACGGACTCATCTGTCCCTGTATTTCGCGGGCCTGTAGCGATCACCTGGTACTCGATATTTAAGCCAAAGGAGACTATTACGATGAACCATGCAATTGAACCCCGACCACCACTGCCGCCGTTTACGCGAGAAACAGCGATACAGAAAATCCGCATGGCCGAAGACGGCTGGAACAGTCGCAATGCGGAAAAGGTGTCGCTGGCCTACACGCTCGACAGTCGCTGGCGAAATCGTGCTGATTTCCCGACGGGGCGCGCGCAGATCGTCGAATTTCTTAACCGCAAATGGCAGCGTGAGCAGGAATATCGATTGATCAAGGAACTCTGGGCTTTTACCGACAATCGCATTGCCGTGCGTTTCGCCTATGAATGGCACGATACCGACGCCAACTGGTTTCGCTCCTATGGCAATGAGAACTGGGAATTTGATGAACAGGGTTTGATGGGTTATCGCTATGCCAGCATCAACGACCTGGCCATCGAAGAATCAGACCGCAAGTATCACTGGCCACAGGGACGCAGGCCGGACGATCACCCAGGCTTGAGCGAATTAGGCCTGTAGGGTCGAATTCATTCGACCGCATACCTCGACACCCGCAAAATTGGCCGAATAAATCCGGCCCTACAGGGCGTACCCGATTTCATGCGAGGTGTTTGTAGGGTCGAATTCATTCGACCGACCCTGGTACCAATTCTCGAACTATCAGGCGACCTTGAAAACCTCTACCTGGCTGGCGAGGTACTCATCGTAGCTTCCCTGGAAGCTCACTATTTGCTTATCCTTGATTTCAATTATCCGGGTAGCCAGCGATGACACGAATTCGCGGTCGTGGCTGACGAAGATCAGGCTGCCCTCATAGCATGACAAGGCCTGGTTGAGGGCTTCGATTGCTTCCATGTCCAGATGGTTGGTGGGCTCGTCCATGATAATCACGTTGGCATCTTTCATCATCAGTTTGCCAAATAACAGCCGGTTCTTCTCGCCTCCGGAACAGACCCTGGCCTTCTTATTAAAGTCATCGGCGGTGAATAACAAGCGCCCGAGCATGCTCCGCACCATCAACTCGTCGTGCATCGGTCTGCGCCACTGCGACATCCATTCGAATAGATTCAGTTCACTATCGAAGTCGGCGCTACTGTCCTGGGGAAAATAACCCAGGTTGGCGTTCTCGGACCATTTGACGACGCCCTGCTCCGCCTGGATCTCACCGATCAGGCAGCGTAAAAAGGTCGTTTTACCGACCCCGTTCTCACCGATTACCGCGAGCCTGGCGCCCGCTTCGAGGATTAAATTGCCATCGTCAAATAATTTTTCGCCATCGAAACCATGGCCCAGACCTTCGAGTATCAGCGCCTGGCGATGAAGCTTTTTCTCCTGTTTGAAGCGGATAAACGGACTGATCCTGCTGGAAGCTATGACTTCGTCCAGTTTTATTTTTTCCATCTTCTTGGCCCGCGAACTGGCCTGTTTGGCCTTGGAAGCGTTGGCTGAAAAACGATTTACAAAATCCTGCAAC
>SMVA01081366.1_pt1 | contig 11583 bp, 13 predicted proteins | sample 2456451 | NCBI WGS metagenome assembly SMVA01 (sample SAMN11095933, study PRJNA526329) | marine sediment metagenome | biome: Marine sediment; feature: Surficial sediment; material: Deep marine sediment; isolation source: Hadal surficial sediment | place: Pacific Ocean | collected 2014-05 | depth...
GAACGCGGCGTGGACAGCCTTGCGTCCTACATGACGGCAGCGGGTAACCCCAATGTCTTTGCGTATCGATTCGACTGGGACGAAGAAGGTTCGACGCTCGGTTACGATCTGAGTAAAGCACTGGGGGCTGCGCACGCGCTCGAAATCCCGTTCGTCTTCGGCGATTTCAACGGTGGACTCGGACTCGGTTATCTCTACACCAACAGCGACACGAAAGACGACCTCGCCGAGAGCATGATGTCCTACTGGACCCAGTTTGCGACGACCGGCGACCCAGGCCGCGGCCGCACGGACTCCGAAGTCGAGTGGCTGTCCTGGGGCACAAACGGCAAGCGTTCGATCGTGTTCGATACACCGGCAGACCAGGGCATTTTCATGATGGAAGACACGGTCACGCTTGCGGGCTTGAAGGACGCTCTCGCCGCCGATCCTGAAATCGAAGACCCGCGCGAACGTTGTCAGCTCTACATGAGCGCCTTCGGTCGTTCAGCCTTCGACGCCGCGGAGTTCGAAGATTTCGGACCCGATGGCTGCGGCCAGTTCGATGCGAGCGAATTCGCGAGATTCTGAAACGTTTCCTCAGCCCTAGGCCGCTACGGGTGGCGGTTGATAGCCGCCGCAGAGTTCGGCGATGCGCCCGGCAAGTCGGATCGTGCGGTAGTCACTCCCATAGGGTCCGACCACCTGAAAGCCGATGGGCAAACCGGACTCACACAGGCCAAGTGGCGGAACGCTCGCCGGGAGGTAGGCCATGCCGGTCAGAATCGTCCATTTGACGAGATCGGCGTAAGGCCGTTCAGCACCATTGCAAAGCAGAGTACGCGTCCCAAAAGTGCCTTCCTGGTCATGCTCAAAGGGTGGCACAAAGCCAATGGGCATGAGTATCGCATCATAGTGCACGAAAAATTCCGCCCACTTGCCGCGTATGGCTTCCCGCGCGGCATGTGCATCCAACCATTCACGATGGGTCGATGACGAATCCGCGCTCGCATCTTCCACGCCCTCGAGTTCCTCCGGCGGCAGCGATTGCACCATTGCCGCAGTCACCAGCCACATGCCAAGCCCGGATGCCTTTGCCGGATCGATATCAGGTCGAGCTGTGCGGTCCACCGCAACGCCGGATGCTTCCAGCGCATCGACGGCTGCGTTCATGACCTCAAGAACTTTCGCGTCAACCGGACAAAACGGATCATCCAGCCAGGCGGCGACGCGCAGCGAACCGACCTCCTCTGGTGGCGGCGCAAGCTCTGCCACCAGCGGACCTTCTTTGCGCAACAAAATTCCCAGTAGCAGTTCGAGGTCTTCTGCCGAGCGTGCTATGGGACCATGGACGTTAACGTCTGCTTCGATAGTCCCTCCCGCCTCATGATCCAGATAGCCCGTAGAAGAAACGATGCCCCAGCTGGGTTTATGGCCGAACACGCCGCAGAAGGAAGCCGGATAACGGATCGAACCGCCAATATCGGTGCCTATCTCGAAGGACGTCAATCCCGCGGAGACCGCAGCAGCCGCTCCGCCTGAAGACCCGCCCGGAACCCGATCCGAATTCCACGGGTTTACCGTCGTGCCGAACATCTCGTTGAACGCCTGAATATCACCGGACCAGCGCGGCAGGTTGGTTTTGCCAAACACGATAGCGCCCGCGTCTTTTATTGCACGGACCACGCCAGCGTCCTGCTCGGGAACGTTGTTGTGCAACTCGACAGCGCCACCCGTGGAGCGCAGGCCAGCGGTTTCCAGCGCGTCCTTGATAGTGACCGGCACCCCGTGCAGCGGCCCCAGCTCCTCGCCTCGTGCAACTGCCGCGTCCGCTTCATCGGCCGCCACGCGCGCTGCATCCAGATCCAGGGTCACCACCGCATTCAGCTGCGGATTGATGCGCTCGATCCGTGCGGCGAATGCTTCGAGCAGTTGCCGGCTGGTAATCTCAGCGCTTTTAATAGCCTGTGCCTGGCGTGTGGTCGTCCACAACGCAATTTCTTCATCCACCAGCATCGATCCTCCCCGCTGTCACAGCAAATCGTTTACCGAATATAACCTCGTTGCCTTGCGCCGGCCGGCGCGGAATGTTCTGCGACAACGCTAAAGAACACACCGCAAATGCGGTGCCAATCAGAAATACCGCGGCGGTCGAATACATCCACACCATTCCCAGCACCACCGGCACCACCACAGCGGCAATGTGATTGATCGTGAACGAGACTCCGGCGGAGCTTGCCAGATCCGCCGGATCGGCAATCTTGTGAAAATAGGTCGCAATCGCGATGCCGAGCGCGAAAAACATGTGATCAACCACATACAACCCAGCCGCAATATAGGGATTTTCGACAAACGCATACGACGTGAAAACGATCACCAGCCCGACATATTCGAACGTCAGAGCGGTCCTTTCACCAACTTTGTTAATGAGCGAGCCTATACGCTCTGCGAAGACCCAGTTGAACGCATAATTGATCAGAAACAACAGGGTGACCTGGGCTGCGGTGTAGCCGAATTTCTCCACCATCAGAAACGCGGCGAAAACGACAAAAATCTGCCTTCTGGCACCAGAAAAAAACGTCAGCGCATAGTAGAGCCAGTAACGCTTGCGCAACACCAGATACGTGTGTTGCTTTGTTTTCGATTCGAAGTGCGGAAAGCCCAGCCACATGAATACCGCCAGGCCGCAGCAAACGCCACCGGCCAGCAGGAAGATCCAGATGTAGTCGAGCTCGACGAACTTGAGCAAAACCCACAGCACGAGATAGACGATCAGCGACGTCATCGCCCCTACCGCGATCAACTTACCGAGAACCCGAGGTGCTTCGTGCTTCTCCAACCATTGCAGGGAAAGAGATTGCTTGAGAGTTTCAAAATAGTGAAAGCCGATCGACATCAGCACCGTGGTGAAATAGAGACCCATTTCAAACGGCAGGAACCCGGTCATTGCCACGCCCACGCCCAGCAGGGCAAGCGCCAGCACGGCGAAGGTTTGCTCCTTTAAGATCAGCAACACGAACACCGTGGTAAACGCAAGAAAACCCGGCACTTCCCGCAGGCTCTGCAGGATGCCGATTTCAACGCCGGTGAAGGCCGCGCGTTCGACGACGAAGTTGTTGAGCAGAGCGGACCACACATTGAACGCCACAGGCATCGCAATGCTCATGAGAATCAGGAGCGTGACGGGTTGTTGCCATGATCGAGCGGTTGTAGCGGTTTGTGCTGCCTGATCCGTCACTGCTGCCCTTAAACGGCTGAGAAAAAAGGACCACGGATTCTAGCACGCCTGCAAGCGAGCTCTTCTGCTAGCATGATTCGCTCATCAACGCAGCCTGACCGGAAGCACATGCGCACCTGCACCTGGGCACCGACCGTTTTTCAGGGCACGCAGGTCGTGCGCGGCAGGACGTTTGCCGAAACGCCGACGAGCGACAAACTCAGCCAGGGAGTCGTCGACCACGTTAATCACATCGAGTCTCTGGGCATCAGTCATCTGCTGGTGGCGCAGCGCTGGTGGGGCAATGCCGAGGATATTGAAGGCTCATCGCTGGACTGCCTCGCAATGACGGCGTTCATCGCCGCCCGCACCAAGACGCTCACGCTGGTTACGGCGATCCATCCGGGCTTTCTGCAGCCTGCGCAGGTCGCCAAGTGGGGAGCGACCCTGGACCGTATCACGGGCGGGCGCTGGGCGATCAATCTGACGTCAGGCTGGAACCTCGAAGAATTCGACATGTATGGCGTCGATGCGTTGACCCATGACGAACGCTATCTGCGCTCAGCCGAGTTCCTCAGCGTCCTCAAAGGCGCCTGGACGCAGAGTGAATTCAGTTTCAGCGGAACCTATTATCAGGTACGCAAGCTGCGACTCGAGCCACGACCCGAACACCCACTGGTCGTATACCAGGGCGGTCAGAGCGACGCCTCCATGAAGCTTGCCGCGCAGCATTCAGACACGATGTTTCTCAATGGGGGTCCGCCGGAGAAAATCGCCGGGATCATCGAGCGCGCCAGAAAAGCCTGTGAGGCAACCGGCAGAAAACTCGGCTTCGCACTCTACGCAGCACCTTTGTGCCGACCCACTGACGAGGAGGCCTGGAGCGAGATCGATAACCGGTTGGCGCGAGTGGATCCGCAACTGGTCGCACAACGCCGCACGCGTGTCAGCGGCGCCGAGGGCATGTGGCAGAACGACGCCGATCCCTTGAGCGCGCTGGATACCAATGAAGGTTATGCCTCCCGGCTCATCGGTTCACCCGAGACCATCGTCCGCCAGATCGAGCAATTCCGCTCGCTGGGCGTGGACATGCTGCATCTGGATATCAGCGATCGGCTGTTCGTGCGGGAGGTCCTGCCGCTGGTGCATTCACTGTAAACGCTCAAATTACCGATAATTCGGTTGCGTTATAGTGTATTACTAATGTACAACACTAAATCAGTACCGTGCAGACCGGCTCGCCCGACAGGCGTCACGCTATGACCGAATGGCAGGAACATGAACCGATCTATATCCAACTGGCGCAACTCGTGCTGGATCGGATCATCCGTGGCACGCTCGCCGAGGGTGAAGCAGCTCCCTCCGTGCGGCAGGTCGCAAGCCAGGAACGCATCAATCCGCTGACGGTCTCCCGCGCGTACCAGACGCTCGTTGATGATGGACTTCTCGAAAAGCGCCGGGGGATCGGCATGTTCGTCGCTGCAGGCGCGCGTGATCGCGCGATCAGCAACGAGCGGCAGCGGTTCCTCGAAGAACTCTGGCCACAGATCGAGGCAAGGATTCGGTTGTTGGGACTCTCGGCCGATGAACTGCTGCAAGGCGGTGCTGCATGAGCGTCATTCAAGCAAAAGGCCTCAAGAAGTCCTTCGGCGATGTCACCGCACTCGACGGGCTGGACCTCGACGTTGCGCCCGGCCGCATCGTCGGGTTGATTGGGCCCAACGGCTCCGGCAAGACGACCGCTATCAAAGCCATTCTCGGCATGGCGCACATTGATGACGGCCATCTCAACGTGCTCGGTCTCAATCCATCGACCGAACGCAAAGCGCTCATGTCGCGCACCGCCTATATCGCAGATACCGGCATCCTGCCGCGATGGATGAAAGTGTCCGATCTGATCGACTTCGTTGAAGGTGTGCACTCATCGTTCAACCGCGCGCGGGCCGAAGACGCCCTGGCAAAAACCGACATTCGAATCGACAAGAAAGTGCAGGCGCTGTCTAAAGGCATGCATGTGCAACTCCACCTGGCGCTCATTCTGGCGATCGAGGTTGAGCTTCTCGTGCTCGACGAGCCAACGCTCGGACTCGATATTCTGTATCGACAGCAGTTCTACGACACGTTGCTGAACGACTACTACGAGGAAAATCGCAGCATTCTGGTGACCACGCACGAAGTTCGAGAGATCGAACACATCCTCACCGATGTCATTTTTATCAATCGAGGACGCAAGTGTCTCGCGCTGGAAATGGATAAGGTGGGTACTGAGTTTGCCAAGCTCAATGTCGCCCCGGACAAGGAAAGCGAAGCGCGTGCCCGGCAGCCGTTGAGTGAAAGGAACTCACTGCAGGGGCGGGAGTTCATTTATCGCGGCGCCGATCAGGCCAGCCTCGCCGAACTCGGCGAAGTCTCCACGCCCAATCTGCCGGAACTCTTCGTCGCCGTGGTAGGAGATCGTTAGATGACTGCTTTTGTCGCACTGCTCACACGCGAAGGACTGGAACACCGGATTTTTGCCTGGGCACCGTTGGCAATTCTCGCATTGCTCGTTGTCGCGACGCTCATCGGTCTTGCCGTGTTTGGCTCAGCCCATACCAATATTCACTTCTCCTCCGAATTCACAACCCAACAAGGCAACGAACGAATCCATGAAGAAGTAGAACGCGATAGCTCAATCGCCGAGCTCGCTGAATTCAACGGCTTGACGGATCGCGAGCTTGCAACACGGATGGACGTGTTCAGAGTCGGTGTCGCCTGGCCATTCAAAGTCGTCTATTTTTTAATCGTCATCTTCGTATTGCTCGGTGGTATCCACGACGAACGCAAGGACCGCAGCATACTGTTCTGGAAATCGATGCCAGTCAGCGACCTGGATTCAATAGCAAGCAAAATTCTGCTGGCCGTCTGGATCGCACCGCTCGCCACGGTCGCTGCATTGATCCTGGCACAGATCTTCCTGCTGATTGTCATCTCCGGTGTCGCCATCGCTGAAGATCTGGGAGATGTCGGCCGTCTGTGGTGGCAGTCGGGCCTGTTCAAAGGTGCAGCGCAGCAACTTGTGGGCTACTTCATCCAGGGCTTCTGGGCGTTGCCGCTCTACGGCTGGCTGTTGCTTGTGTCTGCCACAGCGAGCAAGAGTCCAGTCATGTGGGCGTCGCTCGTCCCGTTCGTTCCCGTGCTCCTCGAAAAGCTGTTGTTCGGTACTTCAATCATCACAGCAGGTATCTTCAATCACCTGAAGTTCGCCGCCCTGCCCTCTCTTGGCCAGGCCGAAGATGGACAGATCGGAGATCTGACCACGCTTGGCGATCAGGTGGCCTTGTTCGCGACCACGGATTTGTGGGTGGGGGTGATCCTGGGTGTGGCATTCCTCTACGCCGCCGTTTACTGCCGCGGCCGACTCAACGAAATCTGATTCGGCGCCGGCATTTACGGTAAGCTCCTCGGCCATTCGCGCTAAGCGCGAACGCTGATTCGCTGTGGCGCGTCATCCCCGGAAACTCATGTCCGGAAACTCATGTCCGGAAACTAAGACACTGATACCGGGTTCTACTACAGTTCCACCACATCTCTACCAAAGAGGCGATGCGGGTGCTCGACGCGCTACCGTTTCATAAGTTGCTCATCGGCACGGTGCTTATCAGCGTCGCACTGCTTAGCGCCACGCCCCTTCCAGCACAAACGCCGCTCGCGAGCCTGCCTGAGCAACGCCCGGATACGCCCTGGCCCACCCATGGCTGGCCGGTCGCCGCCCTGCACGACGCGGTGGATCGCACGCTGATTGCCAACGTGCTGCGAGGATTGTTCGACGCCAGGAGTCCTGCGGGTCTACCCGACACCAGAGCGCTGCTGGTCGTCTACCAGGGCAGCATCGTGATGGAAGTCTACGCCGACGGTTTCGGACCAGATTCGAGGTTCTTTTCCTGGTCGATGGCAAAGAGCGTAACAAACGCGCTCACCGGGATTCTCGTCAGAAACAATCGTCTCCAGCTCGACGCACCAGCACCGGTCTCCTCCTGGCGCGATCCGCTGGATCCAAGATCCGCGATCACGCTCAGACAGCTGCTGCACATGACCACGGGGCTGGATAATGCCGACGGTTCCGGCGGCGGCCTCGGCTTTGAATCACACATGATGTTCTCACCGGATCTGCGGGATGATATGGCAGCAAGCGCCGCGGCAGTTGAACTGATTCATGAACCCGGCACTCACTGGGCCTATTCGACTGCAACGTCAACCATTCTGGGTGGCATTGTGTCGCGAACGGTCGGTGGTAATCGGGCGGGGCTGATCAATTTCGCCCGCGAGGAGCTGTTCGGTCCGACCGGCATCGACACGATGGAATTCGAGTTCGACAAATCCGGCAGCTTCGTGGGAGGCGCGTTCGTCTGGGCCAGCGCCCGGGACTGGGCGCGGCTTGGCTACCTTTATTTACGCAATGGTGTCTGGGACGGTCGCAGAATCCTGCCGGAAGGCTGGGTCGACTTCACCCGGACACCCGCACCGGCGTCCAACAACGGCATCTACGGCGCCCAGTTCTGGCTCGCGGGTGTTGCGGCAGCGGGTCAGAATCCGGGAATACGAAGCCCCCAGGGTGCCTTCAACATGACAGGCGCCAACGGCCAGCTCGTGGTCATGGTGCCGGCTAAAGATCTGGTGATCGTCCGGCTCGGCGAAGCGCACGTTGAGGACTGGGATTACTTCAACGCGCTGCCGGCGAGAATTGCCGCTGCGTTTCCGGCCCACGGCCTGCCTGAGGCGGGCGAATCGGGCGGCGCGCCCATCGGTCACACACCATGACGCTGTTGCGAAAAATCAGCATAGGTCTTGCCGTAGTATCGAGTGCCGCTGTTGTGATCGGCATGGTGATACTCAAACCCATGGCAGATGTTGGGGTCGGTTACGTCGCAAAACAGGTTTGTTCCTGCGTGCACGTAGGCAAGCGACCTTTCGAGCAATGCCGCCAGGATTATCTGCAGGAGCGGATTGAAGTTGCAGAGCTGACCGACCTCCACGGGGTGCAGGCGACGATCTTTCCCATCGCCGAGGCGAGTGCGTATTACTATCCCAACGCGGGTTGCACGCTGGAGTAGTGCACGCACGCCCCACTCAACGGTGATCGACGAAGACGTGCTCCTTGGCCAGCCACATGGAGGAGCGCGCAAAATCAATGAATTTGCTTTCATCCTCGATCGCCCTGGCATTGGCGTCCTGCCGCTCCGGCGCGCTACCCGACACCCGGTCGAACCACAGCTCAGCGTGCCCCAGATAGGCGTCAACCTGAACGCCACGTGATGCCCGCAACGACTCTTCGAGTTCGTCTTCCACACGATGAACCTGCAGGTAACGCTGCACGCCAGAACCCGCCGCCTGGCGCCGGATGAGCGGACCGTGCTGCGTATGCCAGTAAGCTTGTGCGGCTGCAAACGTCAGGTCGCTTTTGCAACGCAGCGGGAAGTAGAGCTTGACCAGCGTGTCGCGCGGTCGGGCAACGAGCGTTTCCGGTGTTGCATTGACCTGCGGGTACTCGTGCGCGAGCCACAGAGGAGAGTTTGCCAGATCGATGAACTTCGCCTCATCTTCGAGCAGTTCCGCGCCGGCGCGCCGGCCGCCTTCTGAAGTCAGGGCGTCCGCCAGCGCATCGCGACTTTCAAACCAGAGTTCGGCCACACCATCGTAAACCGGCTCCATGCCACCGCGTGCTTTTGCCATCGCCTCGTTCGCCGGGTCATCGATCGTGTGCACTTGCACGTAACGCAGGGCGTTGAGTCGCGCAGCATGGCTGGCAACCAGTGGACCATGATCTTCGAGCCAATAACGATAGAACTCCGCGGCCGACAGTTCCGGCTTCTTGCGCAGCAGAAAAGTGAGACGAATCACTTTCGGGTAAGACTTGCGTAGGCGCGATCCAGTAAACGCAAAGGATCGCCATATCGCTCATCGAATTCTGCGGTGGGTTTGGCATCGATCACCGCCTGCAGGTCCGCGCCACCGGCAATCAGTGCCACCATCCGATCGCGAATGGTGCTGAGTGCGGCGATGTAGTCGACGAGTGCCTGGTAGTCGGTGACGGGGCCATGGCCGGGAATCACAATCGTGTCTTCATCAATTACCGCCAGCACAGCCGCACAGAAATCGATCATGCCGGAGAGGTCGCCACCGTTGTCGGCATCGATGAAGGGATACCCGGCATTGTTGAACACATCACCGAAATGCACCGCGTTGTTGCCGCGGAATATCACCGCGGTATCACCCGTCGTGTGGGCCGGACCAAAATGCAGCAGCTCGATCAATTCGCCGTTGAAGTGGAACTGCATTCGGTCGTCATACGTGATCACCGGCTTCGCCGACTCCGGGTACGCCTGTTGCAGATATTGCATGCTCGCGAGATTGATCACATGGTCATCGGCCATCATGGCGCGAGAGTTGGCTTGCGACACGACCCAGGTACCATCGGGACCCAGCGTCAAATTCCCTTCCGCGTGATCGAAGTGCCAGTGGGTATTGATCACAAAATCAACATCGCCGCCACCGAGCTCGGAGATGGCGGCGCGGATCTTCGGCATCATCTGTGGAAACTGATCATCCACGATGAGCACCCCGTGCTCACCAATGCTGACGCCAACGTTGCCACCAATGCCGAACAGCACATAAAACCCATCGTTGATTTTTTCGACCGTGATTTCCGCCGTAGCAAAATCCCAGCCGAACGCGGCCATCAATTCGTCGAGGTCAAGCAGGTCATGGGCCTGCACCGAGCCCGCCAACAGCAACCCGAACGCGCCGGAAATGAATCGTTTCATCGTTGTTTCTCCCTTTCTTTCTAAAGTAACGGTTTTTGCCGTTCCTGCAAACATCCTTGCGCCAGACATCAAAGGCCTGCAACATTCCTTTCGCATTGTCGAGCGAGCGCGCCATGATTCCTTATCTGGAGAGAACCCGGACCTACTACGGCACCCTGGGCTATCCGGCCTACGAGTGGGCCCACTTTTCGGATATTCCGTTTACCGCTGTGGACAAACCGCTTGCTGAGAGTCGCATCGCACTGATTACAACCGCAGCCCCGAACCGCGTGGAACTGGGCGATCAGGGTCCAGGCGCGCCCTATAATGCCGCCGCCAAGTTTTTCGAGGTTTACACCAAGCCCGTGCCGCCCGTGCCGGATCTGCGAATCTCTCATCTGGGTTACGACCGGCGCCACTCCACGGCGGCAGACCCGAACACCTGGTTGCCGGTCGAGCGCTTGCGCGAAGCGGTGGCCGCCGGACGCATCGGCTCCCTTGCCGAAGAGATCATCGGCGTGCCAACCAACCGCAGTCAACGCCTCACAACCGAACAGGATGCTCCGCAGGCGCTGGCTGCCAGTGTGAGGCTCAACGCCGATATTGCACTGCTCGTACCAAGCTGACCTGTGTGCCATCAGACCGTGAGTCTGATCGCCCGATATCTGGAAGCAAACGATGTCCCAACAGTGGTGATGGGTTGCGCGCGCGATATTGTCGAAAACGCCGGAGTCCCGCGCTTTCTCTGGAGTGATTTTCCGCTCGGGAATTCCGCGGGAAAACCCTTTGATGTGGATTCACAGTCAGAAACACTCGAGCTCGCGCTGAGCCTGTTTGAGACAGCGCAAGGTCCCGGCCACACGCTCGCCTCAAAGCAACGCTGGTCCGACGATGAAGACTGGCAACTCGATTTCATGAATATCGACACGCTATCCAGCACCCAGATCGAAAAGCTCAAAGCCGACTTTCTCGAACAGAAACGCATCGCGAACGAACTCAAAAAAACGAGCTGACCTCTCCGAGGCAAATCACAAATGATCGACCGCCGCGCTGCCCGCCTGATCGTTGAGCGGGAGATGAACCTGTCCTATGACCGCCAGGATCTGCCGCGGGACGAGCGGCTACACGTCTTCGATGAATTTACCCGTGAATCCCGCTCGTGCTGGGTGATCTATTTCGGCGATTCACTGGCCGACTTTGTCGAGCGCCGTACCGGCATCGAAAGCAGGTACCCGCCCTGCCTCGTTGGTCATAAGTCAGGCGATCTGTTCAGTACCGGCAAGTCCTGGTCGCTGGAAAAGTACATCGGTGACTTCGAGATGCAGTTGCTGGCGCAATCCTGAAAAAGAGTCAACCCAGAATCATGTCGCCTGTGCCAAGTTCGTCGACAAAATCGATCGACAGCCCCTCGTCTTGCACGGCCTGAAGCCACTCCTGCACCGAAGCCAGCACGAGGGTCGCTTGAATTGAAGCCGTCGAAGCCATTCAGACGGCTGAGTTTCTCACCCATGAGCAGCAGGCGGATATTTTCTACAACAACGCCGCGCGCTTTTTGCGGCTCTCAGAGGAAGACATCGCGCGACGAAGGCGGAGTGAGATCCTATA
>SMVA01427609.1_pt1 | contig 11583 bp, 5 predicted proteins | sample 2456451 | NCBI WGS metagenome assembly SMVA01 (sample SAMN11095933, study PRJNA526329) | marine sediment metagenome | biome: Marine sediment; feature: Surficial sediment; material: Deep marine sediment; isolation source: Hadal surficial sediment | place: Pacific Ocean | collected 2014-05 | depth 0-1...
TGACCATGTTGCGGCAACGCCCGCAATGTGCGCGCCAGCGTAACCAAACCCTCGCGCACCGCCATCTTCGCTGGCAGGCCACGGCCCGGCGGATCGCGGGTCCACAGGAAAAGCGGCAGACAGAACAGGCCCAGCCACAGCGCGACCAGGGGACCGGCGATCCGCACATGCTCGGCAGAATCTTTGTCCAGTCCAAAGGGGGGCGTTTCCACCTGCACGAAGACCAAGAGCACGAGAACGAGGCCGCCGAGGCCGCCGAAATAGCCGTGGCCCCACGCCCAGCCCGACACACGGCCCACATGGCTGGCCGGCACCAGCGTCGGCAACCAGGTGTTGTAAAACACCATGCCGATCTCGAACGCGACCACCGAGGCTCCCACCAGCAGGAGCAGCAGAAAGGCATCCGCGGTATCGGGCCGCACGAACCATAGCAGGGCCGAACCCACCGCCAGGATAATCGTAAACAGGGCCAGCCACGGTTTGCGGCGGCGGCCCTGATCGGCGATCGAGCCCAGCACCGGGCTGACGAGCGCTATGACCAGGGCGGCGGTCCCGGTCATGAAGGCCCATTGCGATGTCGCCTCGGCGGCATCCGAGGCGACAGCCTGGATAAAATAGGCCGGAAAAACGAAGGTCAGGACAATCGCGGGGAACGGCGAATTCGCCCAGTCGTAGAGACACCAGGAAAAAACGGAGCGCCGCTCGAAGGGGCGCGCCAAGATATCGGCAGGCTCGGTCATCGCGCCAGCCTAACGGCTCTCGGGCCGGGACGCTATTCAACTCGCTTTTGTACGGGCGCCGGTTCGGTGTTGCCGCCAGTTGGTCGTCGCGATGCCGACGATGACCAGGCCAAACCCGACCAACATCGACGCGGTCACGGGCTCGCCGAGCAATACGGCGCCCCACAGCAACGCCATCAGGGGGTTCATGGGCAGTGCAACGGCGACCAGGATCGGCGTCGTGTGACGCAGGGCCCACAGCCACAGCATGTAAGACAGCGCCGCACCGAACAGCCCGATGAAACCGACGGCAAGCCAGCCGGTGGTGGACAGGTCGGGGTTCACGGTCGGTGCGCCAAGAGCCTGCGCCACGATAAACAGCAGCAACGTCCCCGGCAGAACCCCCGCCACAACGACAACAAGCGGCTCGTGCAACCGCAACCAGCGGCTCGACCACACATTGTAGCCGGCGGTAATAAACGCACCGAGCAGCACGATCAGATCGCCGATCCAGGCGTCCGGCGGCGCCTCCGACGACTGCCGTAAGGCGACGATAACGCCAGCGCTGGCGATGACGACTCCGGCAACCTTGAATCGGGTTGGCCGCTCGATGCGGAATATGGCGGCCAGGATGAGCGTCAGGAACGGCGTTGTCATGAAGGTGAACGCCGCCCGCCCCGAGGTGGTGAACGTCATCGCACTGGAAAACAGAAACTGCACGACGCCAAAAAAGACCGCCCCCATGACGCCGATAATCAACAGCTCGCGCGGGCTCGGCCAACGGCGGACGAGCGCGAATGCTATCGGCGTCAGGACCAGCGCCGCGCCCGCGGTGCGCAGGAAGGCGATGGTCGCCGGTTCCGTCTCCATGACCAGAAACCGTATGGCGACGAAGGAACTGCCCCCCAACGAGGTCGACAAACAGGCGGCCAGGGCGGCCCAAATCGCCAGGCGGCCAGCCCGCGCCGCGGTGTCGTCTGCAGTCATCGCCATTTGCCTGAATTGCCAGAAGCCGGATTGGTCTTCTTAGCGCAGCACCCGGGGAATTCCCATGAGCAAACCGCATCGCAGCCGTGCAACCGGCCGGCACCCCCATCAACTGTTAATAAGGGACCTCAATTGAGCGTTCGCGACCGTCAGCATGGCCAAGTCTATATGATCTTCCGCGCGCATTTCGACGATCAATTGGTGCGATCGGGCGACCGCGCCGGCATGCCCGTCGAGCCACATTTCGATTAACCCCGACGCGGCGCGTTGGTTGAGCTTGCCGCTACCCGCCATATCGAGAACGCGTGTCGTCAACTCCGACTGGTGACTGTAACTGTCATCGACAATGGCGGTCACCGCCATGGCCTCCCAGTCGGTCTCGGTATTTATCCGCCGCGCCGCGTGACGCAGCCAATCGATGCCCAACCGCGCACCGATGGCAAAGTACATGCGCCCGCAATCGAGCACCGGCACGCCCGATCTGGCGGCTATGCGCACAATATCGCCGGCAGCCGGGAGAACCTCGAGGCTGGCAATGCGGCTGGACAGATCTTCCGGCACATGCTCGGCGGCGAGCGTGGCGGTGCGAACGGCCATGGCGTTGTAATCGTCTTCGGCGACAATTTCCGGCATATGGGCAATCAAATCGGAGAGGCCGTCCGCGTATTGCGAAATCGCATCTTCGGTCGAGATTGGCTGACTGAGATTTTCGAGAAACCAGAGTGTCATGCGCCGCGCTAGCGAGGCGACTTCAACGGTCATCTCGGTCTGCAGCTTGGCCGGCACCTTATTGTCGAGCGCCTCGATCGACCGCCAGATTGGCCGCAGATCGAACGCATCGCGGGCCACCACATAGGCGCGGGCGATGTCGGCAGGACCGGCGGCCGTCAGCTGTTCCATATTGTGCACGAATGTCGCGCCGACGCGGTTGACCAGAGAATTGGTGACGTAAGTGGCGACAATCTCGCGGCGCAGACGGTGGCCGGAGATGTGCTCGGCGAACTGATCGCGGATCAATTCCGGAAAATACCGCGCCAAATCGCCGACAAGGTAAGGATCGTCGGGCAGGTCAGTGGCCAGCAGGTCGCCGTACAAAGCCAATTTCGAATAAGCGAAGGTCACGGCATATTCCGGTCGCGTCAGGCCCTTGCGGTCGGCCAGCCGGTCGGCCATTTCCTCATCGTTCGGCAGATCCTCTATCGACCGGTCGAGCAGGCCGCGGCGTTCGAGGGTGCGCATGAATTGCCATTGCGTATCGAGCAATTCCGGCGCCCTGGCCTCCGCCAATGTGATCGCCAGGGTTTGCAAATAATTATCGTTGAGAACCAGACGCGCCACGTCGCCGGTCATGGCCGCGAGCAATTCGTTGCGCCGATCGAGCGATATCTCACCCTGCGCGACGGCGTTATTGAGCACGATCTTGATATTGACCTCATGATCGGACGTATCGACACCGGCCGAGTTATCGATGAAGTCGGTGTTCAGGCGGCCGCCGGCGCGCGCATATTCAATTCGGCCAAGCTGGGTTATCGCCAGATTGGCGCCCTCGCCGAGCACCTTGCAGCGCAAGTCTTTGCCGTCCACGCGCAATGCATCGTTGCTGCGGTCGTCGGCGTCGGCATGGGTCTCGCGCGACGATTTGACGTAGGTGCCGATGCCCCCAAACCACAACAGATCCATCTCGCTTTTCAGCATCAGGCGGATCAACTCATTCGGCGTGACCGCGTCCTTGTTGATGGCGAACAGCGCCTTCATCTCAGACGTCACTTTGACCGACTTGGCCCTGCGGTCGAATATGCCGCCGCCCTTCGAAATGAGTTCGGTTTTATAATCGGCCCAGTTCGAGCGCGCCATGCGGAACAACCGCCGGCGTTCGGCATGGCTCTTCACCGGGTCAGGATCGGGGTCCACAAATATATGCAGATGGTTGTAGGCGCCGACCAGTTTTGTGTGCTTCGACAACAACATCCCATTGCCGAAGACGTCGCCGGACATATCGCCGACCCCCACCACGGTGAATTCTTCGCGTTGAATATCGCGGCCCATTTCGCGGAAATGGCGCTTGACCGACTCCCACGCACCGCGCGCGGTGATGCCCATTTTTTTGTGGTCGTAGCCAACCGAACCGCCCGACGCGTAGGCGTCGCCGAGCCAAAAGCCATAGGATTCGCTAATGCCGTTGGCGATGTCGGAGAAAGTGGCGGTGCCTTTGTCCGCAGCCACGACCAGATAGGGATCGTCACCGTCATAGCGCACAACATCTTTCGGCGGGACGATCTCGCTGCCCGACAAATTGTCGGTCAGATCCAGCATGCCATTCATCAAGGTGGAATAGCAGGCGATCACTTCCATCATCGTCGCCTCCCGGTCCGCTGCGGCGTCGCCGGTTGGCGCCGGCAGACACTTGCACACGAAGCCGCCCTTTGAGCCGACCGGTACGATGACCGCGTTCTTCACCATCTGGGCCTTCTGCAGGCCCAGCACTTCGGTGCGAAAATCCTCGCGCCGGTCGGACCAGCGGATGCCGCCGCGCGCAACGTCTCCGCCGCGCAGGTGGCAGCCCTCCATTCGCGGGCTATAGACGAAGACCTCCTTCATCGGACGCGGCGCGGGTAAATCTTCGATCGCCCGGCTGTCTATCTTGAACGACAGATAGGACTTCTCGTCACCGGCCTCGTCCATCTGGAAATAATTCGTGCGCAAGGTTGCCTCGACGACATTGGAGAACCGCCGGATGATTCGGTCTTCGTCCAGATTCGACACATGATCGAGCGCCTTAGCGATGTCGCGGCTCAGCTTATCGGCTTTGCGTTTGACGATCTTGGCGCGGCTTTGCGGATGAAGTTCGAAGCGGGTGTGAAACAGTTCTACGATCAAGCGGGCGAGCTCGGGATTGTTCGCCAGGGTTTCTTCCATGTAGGGCTGCGAGAAGGGTATGCGCGCTTGCAGCAGAAACTTGCAATAGGCGCGCAAGACCAAAATGTCCCGCCACTCCAGACCGGCGCCGAGCACCAGCTTGTTGAACCCGTCGTCACCCACCGTTTCGTTAAAGACACGGGCGAAGGTTTGGTGGAACTTCTCGCGCACTGCTTTGAGGTCTACATCCGCGCCGGAACGGGTCCGCATGTTGAAATCGTGAATCCAGACGGCCCCGGTTCCATCGCCGTAGCGATAGGAAACCTCGTACGGCTCCTCGCCAACCACCTTGAGGCCCATGTTTTCCAACATCGGCAGAATGTCGGACAAGGGCAGCGACACCGCATCGTGATAAACCTTCAAGTGCACGATGTCGGCTGGATCCCCGGACCGCTGATACAAGTTCAAACCGAGCTCGCCGGTCAAACGAACATCATCAATATGCTCGATATCGGCGACCACCACCTCCGGTTCATGGTGTTCCCGGTAGCCCAGGCTAAACGCATCGCCGTAGCGCTCGAACAGAAGCAGGCCGCTGCCTTCGCCTTTCGCTTCGATGAGGGCGTCGCGCAGCTTATCGGTCCACGACCGGACGGCTTCGCGGAGCACTTCTTCAATCTGGTCGACCCGATAGGCGGGAATACCCGACGGACCTACCTTTATGATGTACAGAATTCGTACAAGCACCGATTCGGTGCTGAATTCCGGGGCGAATGAGACCAACGATCCCTCGAAGTGTTCTTCGAGAATTTCCGCCATTTTTTTCTGCAGGCTGGAATCGAACCGGTCGCGCGGCACGAACACCATCGCCGACACATAGCGCTGGAACGGATCCTCGCGCACAAATAACGACGTGTGCTGGCGTTCCTGCAAATGCAGAATACCCATCGCATTGTTGAACAAGGTGTCGTTATCGATCTGCCATAATTCGTCGCGGGGATAATTCTCCAGGATGTGAGCCAACGCCTTGGCATCGTGACTGGCCGGCGGAAATTCAGCGCGTGTTAGCGCTTTGGCGACTTTCTGGCGCAACAGGGGAATATTTACCGGCGAGCGGCTATAGGCGGCAGAGGTAAACAAGCCCACGAGCATCCGTTCGCCGACGACGTCTCCGGCAGCGTTGAATTTCTTGACACCGATCACGTCCATATGGACCCGCCGGTGCACGGTCGAACGCTGGTTCGCCTTGGTCAGCATCAACAACTGGGGCTGGCTCATGAAGGCGCGAATTTCGCGCGGCAACGGCTCGTTGTCCGCCCAGCGCTCTATAATGCTGCGGTCGGCATCCCGCAGCACACCCAGCGCGCCTGGCGCCGCCTTTAATTTCTGGTTTTTACCGGTGCCGACATGTTCGTATTCGCGATAGCCCAAAAAGGTGAAATGGTCGTCATTGATCCACTCCAGAAACGCTTCCGCTTCTTTTATATCTTCCAACGGTAGTTGCGGCGGATGGGCGCGTAGTCCTTCGAGTATGTCGGCGGCGACGTCGCACATTTTCGGCCAGTCTTCGACCGCCGCGCAGACATCCGACAGAACGCGTTCGAGCCGCGCGGTGATGTGAGCAATCCGGGCGGGGTCGGTCTGCTCGTTGACCTCAAAATGCATGAAGCTTTCGGGTTTGCCGCTGGTCTTTTTGCCGTTGGGCGCTCCGGTGCAATCGATCAGCTTGCCCGATTTATCCCGCTCGATTTTGACGATCGGGTGGATGACCAGATGAACCGTCAGGCCTTGATAGTTCAATTCGGCGGTTACCGAATCGACGAGAAACGGCATATCGTCGTTGATAATTTCGATGATCGTGCGGTTGGTCCGCCACCCATGTTCCGCTTCCACCGGATTTAGAACGCGTATTTTCGGCTGCCCGGGTTTGCGTTTCTGCGCGAATTGCCAAATCGAGGCCGCGGCGCCGTACAGGTTATCCGCGCTTTTTTGAGCGATATCCGATGGCGGGACATTGGCATAAAAAGTGCGCACAAAGGTTTCCGCGATCTTGCCGCTTCGTCCTTTGAATTCGCTTCGAGCCTTTAGGGCGACCTGATCGATCTGCTCCTTGCGACGCGTTTCAACGCGCGGGGTCATTAAACACTACTCCTGTATGTCCATACGGTCATGCCAATGATCCTCCATTGGCGCCGAAGGGGGCAAACGCCAAAGTAACCGCCATACGACAAGACATAGTTAACACCAGAAAGATTTTGTTAACCATATTTAAGGTAATGTGGGCTGGCCTATAGAAAAGTGTATTGCCCATCCGCGACACGAAGCGACACCGAAGGCCGCGGAGCAACCCGGGATCTACTGCAGATGCTGGGTCGATCTTAGCGTTGCACAACAAAAAGGGGGTGGCGTTTTCGCCACCCCCTTTCTCGTACCAGCAAAAAAGCTGGCCGCAACTAAAGCTCCGATCAGGCCGTGTCGACCGACGGGAACAGCGACTTGTAGGTCGCCAACTCTTCTTTCAGCTTGCGCTTGCCGATCCGGCGAACCGTCCGCTTCCACGCTGCTTCGGTATCCTTGACCACGGATTTGGCGGTCTTGTCACCGGTATAGGCTTCCGAGATGTTCCGCTTGAGCTCTGTCTCGAACTCGAGCAGGCCGGTCAGATAGATCGGCGGGGTCGTAATCTTCAGATTGCGCTCGATCGCGTCCATGCCGGCCGCCGTGTACGTCTTGAACGGCTTCGAACCCGGCTTGAAGTGATCCACATGCCACGGATCGTGGAATGTGTTCACCGGATCGCCAACGATCGTCGCGCTGTTTATCGCCGTGCCCAAATACATGGCTAAATGCGCCATCTGCGCCTTGCGCGGGCTGTGGCGGTTGACGACGATGGCCACGATCGGCGCCGAAATCGACCGGTGGACCTCCTTGCCGCTGAACTTCGACCCCGGTACCAGACCGTAATTCCACTTGCCGGCGGTCTTCGACTTTTTCGGATTTTCAGCCAACGCAATGATGCCGTCCCAGTACTGGCAAGAGAAGGCATTGCCGTTGATGATCCGCGGGATCATCTGCGGGGTGCCCCAACCGGCCGCCTCGGGATGCGAAGCCGACTTGACATTGAGGAAGGTCTCGACGGCGTATATGCCCTCCGGCGTGTCGATCGTCGGATTCATATCGTCGTCGAACGGGAACCCGCCGGCGCTATAGAAGTACATATAGAACCAGGCCAGGCTCGACCCGCGATCGCGCAGGTTGGCCGAACCCCAGAGATTATCGTCGGGGCGAGTGAAGAAGTTCATGAGTTCGAGCTCTTCTTCCCATGTCGCCGGCCACGTCATCTCGCGTCCGTGCTTGTCGGCGAAGGCCTTGCGCTCATCCGGATCCTCGAAGAGATCCTTACGGATAAACTGCGCATGAACGTTGCCGTCGGTTATGATGCCGTACGTCTTGCCTTTGAAGGTCATGAACTTGCCGAATTTGCCGACCGCGTTAATCTTGAACCCGGCCGCTTCCATATATTCGTCCAGCGGCTCCAACAGGCCGGCGGAAGCCAGCGAGGGAATCATATTGGAATCGAGATGGAAGAAGTCGAAATCGGGCGATTTCGACAGCGCTTCGGCCATCGCGCGCTGCGGGATGTCGAAGGTGCTGATGTCCTGGATCTTCGTCATGTTGATGCCCGTGGCGTCGTTAAACGCAGCGACAACGGGCGAAATGGCAACCTGATAGTTCGACCACAAAATGCCGGTTACATCGGCTTTACCCAGCTTTTTCGCTTGTGCGATGATCCGGTCTTCCTCAGCGCCGGCCCATGCAGGCGACGTCAACGCTGTTGGCAAAACGCCGGTGGCGGCGGCAACGGCGCCAGCTTTCATTATTTGGCGACGGGAAAAGTCAGCCCATTTTATTTTTTTCACTGTGGATCCTCCCCTGTTAACGATTGGCTCGCATGTAATCCAAGAACCAAACGGTGACAAAACTATATCACTTCTGAAAAACTATGCCAGTTATAGAATTAATTCTCTTGCGCCACTAAAAACCGTGAAAACGGCAGCAATTGTGACAGGGCAATTCTGAAAAACCGCGAAACAATAATCGCGGCCGACGGCCGGTAAATGCCGCTGGCCGGTTTTCGCCCGATCAAAAATCAAGCTTTAGTTGAACAAGCCGGCAAATCAATTTCTTGACTGCCCCGAAGCAGGGGCGGTAGCCTGAGGCATCATGTGTACCGAATTTCTTGCGCCCAGATCGCAACACCTAGGCTGCGGTCTGTATCGGCGCAAAAAGACATAGAAAAAATCGACCGGTACGCAAACAGGGAGGACAAAATGCTATCTTTCAAGAAGTGCGCAATCACCGCCATAGCGGCGATCGCGATGGCAGGCGTGAGCCTGATGGGCTCTACCGGCGCCCAAGCGCAGAAGAAATTCCCCAACGGGCCCGTCATCATCCAGGTGCCGTTCGCACCGGGCGGCGGCGCCGACCGGACATTCCGTCTATTCGCTCCGTATCTTTCGCAAGAGCTGGGCGTTCCGGTGAAAGTAACGAATGTTGCTGGCGGCGGCGGCTGGGTCTCGTGGAGCCAAGTGACGGGCCAGTGGGACGGCGAAAAGGACGACCACAAGCTGGCGGTTGTAAATATCCCGCACATTTTCTCGATGCTGAACCCGGCGATGAAGCGTACGGAGACACTTGAATCGTTCAACTTCCTGGCCTGGCACTCCTACGATCCCGGCCTCTGGCTGGTTCGCTGGGACGATGAGCGCTTCCGGAACCTGGAAGACGTGATCGCCTACGCCGAGAAAAACCCGCTGATCGTCGCGGTCGGCAGCCATGGCGGCGACGACCATGTCGGCATGGCCTTCGCTGCAAAGGCCGTACCGGCGTTGAAAAACGTGAAGATGATCTTCAGCGACACCGGCGACAACGGAAAGATCCAGTTTCTGCTCGGTAAAAACGTCGACATGATCGCGGGTAACGTCGGTTACTACATCAACGGCATCATGGAACGAAAGATGCGGCCGATCTCCGTTCTGCACGATGAGCCTTGGGCACTTCTGCCGAGCGTGGCGACCTTCCAGGAAACCACTGGCAAACCGAACATCACCTATGCCGGCCGCACGCTGGCAACCGCGAACGGACTCTCCGAAGAAAAGCGGGCCATCTATCTTGCGGCCATCGAGAAAGCGATGAGCAATCCGGAATATATCGCGAGAGAGCGGGCGAACAAGAATGTCCTGATGTTCCGCTCAGGCGATGAAATGTGGAAACTGCTGCGGGCCGGCCAGAAGGTCGCCGAAGACGCGGCTTATTGGGAAGAGGCTAAAAAGTAGTCCTAACAGCTAGGCGAAACACGCCGATATAAACGCCGCGCCCTGCCGGAGCTTTTCCGGCAGGGCGCGGCGACAGCTTTCAACTCCGCAATTCTTCCTGATCGTTTACGCCGCACCCAAGATCGTGCGGCGCCGTTCGTGACGGGGCTAAACCTTGGGACATTCGCATGAGCAAACTATTGGCTGAGCGGCTGACCGCGACCGGGATGATTGTCATTGCCGGTTTCTTCGTCATACAGGCGAAGCAACTGCCGAGCGCTTCGGCCGCCTTTCCGGTATTCACCGAGTACGCCATCATCTTGCTCGCCCTGATCATGCTCTTGCGCAGTTTTCTAACCCACGACAAGAAATTTTCAGGCAACGTTCGCTTCGATTTTTCCTACGTGGCAATGAAGCCGATCTATGTGATGGTCGTGGCGGTTATCTACGCCCTGGCCACCTTCCGGATCGGGTTTTATGTCTCGTCCATAATATTTTATTTCCTGGTCATCTACATGACCGGATTGAGAAACCACAAGGCCATTGGAGTGACCGCACTCGTGCTGTTCCCGCTGCTGTATCTCTTCTTCAATGTGGGCCTCGACGCGGATTTGCCCGAGGGATTCCTGATTTGACTGCGACAATGCCGAGCACAGCCGCCCTGCACCATCACGGGAATTATTAGAAATGGAAACACTGTCTTATCTGGGCGACGTCGCCTCGCTGGCGAATATGGGCGCCATGATGATCGGCATCGTCGTCGGCTTGATCATCGGCGCCATACCGGGGCTTGGCCCGCCAATGGCCATCGCCCTGATGATCCCCATTTCCTTCACCTGGGAGCCCGAGACCGCGCTGATTATGATGGTCGCCACCTACGCCGCCGGCATCTATGGCGGCTCGTTCACGGCAATCCTGTTGCGCGCACCGGGCACCTCGGCTTCGGCCGCCACGGCCATCGAAGGCTACGAGATGACCAAGCGCGGCAAGGCGATCGAAGCGATCCGCATGTCGACCTTCGCCTCTGTGATGGGCGGCTTGATCAGCGGCCTCGTGCTGCTGTTTCTGGCGCCGCCACTGGCCAAGGTTTCGCTGCTGTTCGGGCCGGCGGAGTATTTTCTGGTCGCTATTCTCGGCCTCACCGCAATAGCCGCGGTTTCCTTCGAATCGCTTGTGCGCGGCCTGGCCGCGGGCATGTTCGGCCTGTTCGTCAGTACGATCGGCGTCGATACGATGACCGCTATCCCGCGTTTCACCTACGGCGCAACCGGTCTGCTGTCGGGGATCGGAGTCTTGCCCGCGGTGATCGGCCTGTTTGCCTTCGCCCAGGCCCTCACGCTCTGCGAGGGTAGTCCGAGAACGAACATTTCGGGGGTGACCAAGTTGAGCTGGAATATCTGGCCCAAGTACAGCGAAATAATGCATTGCCGCTGGTCTCTGATGCGCGGCTGGGTCACCGGCCTCGTGATGGGGATGGTGCCGGCCGCCGGCGCCAGCGTCGCCCAGTGGATCGCCTATTCGTGGGAGATCCAGAGCGGCAAGCCCGGCGATCAGTTCGGCAAGGGCGAGATCAAGGGACTGGCGGCGACGGAAGGATCGAACAACGGGGTGACGGGAACATCCCTGATACCGATGTTCGTTCTAGGCATTCCCGGCGGCATCTCCGCCGCCGTCATTCTCGGCGCCCTGATGATCCACGGCCTGCA
>SMVA01196773.1_pt1 | contig 11582 bp, 6 predicted proteins | sample 2456451 | NCBI WGS metagenome assembly SMVA01 (sample SAMN11095933, study PRJNA526329) | marine sediment metagenome | biome: Marine sediment; feature: Surficial sediment; material: Deep marine sediment; isolation source: Hadal surficial sediment | place: Pacific Ocean | collected 2014-05 | depth 0-1...
GAGGTAGAGCAGTGGGAGGCTGCTGTGAAAAGTTATGACAGGGCAATCCAGCTCAAGCCTGACTATGCAGAGGCTCACTATAACCGTGGCATTGCACTTCAATCACTGCGGCAGCTCCAAGAGGCTATGAAGAGCTATGAAAAAGCGATCCAGATCAGGCCTGATTACGTAAGTGCTTACAGCAACCTTGGAAGGGCACTTCAAGACGTAGGTCAGCTGGAAGAGGCTATGAAGAGTTTTGAAAAGGCAATTCAGGTCAAGCCTGATTTTGCAGAGGCCTATCACCACCTCAGCATGCAAAAGGAATTCAAACCAGATGATGCCCAGATCGGAATTATGGAGAGTCTGTATGCAGACTCAGATCGTAGTGAATTTGATCACAAGCATCTTTGCTTTGCCTTGGCCAACGCTTATGACGATTTAGGTGAATATGATAAAGGCTTTAGTTGCCTGGCCGAGGGCAACCGTCTTCGCAAGAAGGAGCTGAACTACAACATAGACGACGACAGAAAATTGATGACCAGAATCAAGGAGGTTTTCACTGCAGATACGTCAGCACTCGAGCTTGCACCAGATAGCATGGTATCGATACAACCTCTCTTTATCGTCGGTATGCTCCGTTCCGGGACATCACTTGTGGAGCAGATTCTAGCGTGTCACAGCCAGGTTCACGGTGCGGGTGAATTGGTAACCATGGAACAACTTGCGAGGTCAGTTCTATCAACCCTGTCAAATCAAAATAAGCTATCCCAAGACGATATAAAGAGAGTGCACGAAGGCTATCTAGAAAAGCTTACAGCGCTAAAAGTTCCTGAAAAAATCATTACCGACAAAACGCCCCATAACTTCCTGTGGATCGGTTTTATCCTGTCCGCATTTCCTGAGGCAAAAATCATTCATCTAAACAGGGACCCAAAAGCAATCTGTTGGTCCATTTACAAGCGTTACTTTTCAACCAAGGGCCATGGCTATGCTTATGATCTTGTTGATCTGGCGGAATATTACAAACTTTACATTGACCTGATGTCATTCTGGCGTGAACGCTTCCCAGATTCTATTTATGACCTTTGCTATGAGGGTTTGACCGAGAGTCAGGAAGAAGAGACCCGCAAGCTCCTGGCGTTTTGCGATCTGGATTGGGAGAAGCAGTGCCTCGATTTCCACCGGAACACACGGGTCGTGCAAACACCGAGTGCGGCCCAAGTGCGAAAAAAGATGTACAAGGGTAGTTCAGAGGCTTGGAAAGAGTATGCAGTTCATCTTCAGCCGCTAGTAGACGGTTTAGGGAAGCTCTGATGACATCACTTGCGGCCGGTATACTTACTTGTTTTCTACAGCGAACTTGGCCCTAAATATTTCGGCAAGCTCCATAGCTTTTTGAGTGTCTTCTGGGCCCATTAGTCCAAGCAGGCGCGCTCTATTCTTGATAGCTTCGTCATCTCCTGCTTCCGCAGGCATATCGATCCAGGCATAGGCCTGCACATAATCTTGTGGAACACCTTTTCCCTGTGCCAATAACAAGGCGTAGGCATGCTGTGCTTGAAGGTGACCTTGTATAGCAGCCTCTTTGAACCAGTATGCAGCTTTATCGTTGCTTTGCTCAACACCAGCCCCGTTCAGGTAAAATTGGCTTACCTTATGTACCGATTCCAGGTGGTCAAGTTCGGCCGCTCGAAGAAAATAATCAAAGGCCTTTTGGTAATCCTGATTGACGCCATCTCCGGACAAATACATTCCACCAAGAGTTGCCAGAGACAATACATAGTCACCGCTGGCTGCTTCTTCAAGCAACGCCATTGCTTTCGCATTATTTTTTTCGACACCGTGACCCCGATTGTAAAGACTCGCCATGTAGTGTTTTGCCTCTAAATCTCCCTTGTCAGCTTCCGCCTGAAACAAATCACGGGCCCTGGTGAAATCTCCTCTGTCATAGGCTTCCTTGGCCGCTCTAATTCCAGAGTCGCTACTCGCATCTGTGCGCAGTTTTGTCGCATGTGAAATTTCGAAACTCGCGTTATCTATAATTACTGGCTCATAGTTTTCGGCAAAAAATGATTCCGCGAGTTTCATCTGCTGCAGTACAACCTGCTCCGGGATTTTGCGATAGACCAGTTGCACCGTGCCGCTAACCCCACCGCGTAGTAGTTCTGCCGGAAACTTTTCGACTCGTACTTCGAGAGGGCCAAGTGTCGTGTCGCGAGCGGCGGTGACCGTTATGTCGCCCGCCGCCTCCTGACCTCTTGAGTCCAGGGAACCGAAGGTATTGGACCATTGGCTGCGGTAGCCCCGTACCTCTCGCCGAAGCACACTTCCTTGCGGGCCGATGATCTCAATTTCGAGCGCCAGTTCGGCGAGGTGAGCACCATTGGAGGGGAAATTGTGTCCTACAGACGAATTGCGGACGCTGATCTGAAGCTCCCTGGAGGCATCGGCCAATAACACCTCGACTCGAGCCGCCGCTTGCAGCATTGGAGAGTTTGCGTGTCCGCCGTGAAACCGGTGAGAGGCATGCGTCGAGCGACGTTCCGTCTGTCCTGGACCATCGGTTGCAGGGCCCTCCTTTTGAGGCATGTGGCAGTCCGCGCAACCAATGCCGCGATTGGCGAATTCACTGCCCTTCCATTCGGTAAATGTGTGTTCCAGCGGAATACCGTCGGCACTTCTGTCGACATGGCACAAGGCGCACAGACTGGAGTCGGCAAACACGGTGCTCTGCCGACTCGGATGTGCAGGTGAATCAATACCACCCGTCGGACCGTAAACGGCGCCGCCGGTGCTCAGCTCTGCTACATGGAGATGGGCGCTGCGCTCGTTGACTGCAACGACGCGGTGACAAAAGTCACAGCTGACGCCCTCTTTGGTCTCTGCACGCTCACCGCTGACGTCTTGGGAAAGAAACCCTAAAGGCGCATGACAGCGCAGGCAGCCTAGAGCCGTGGCCGTACCATTTTGCTTGTCAGACTCCGTTCTGTAAGCGTAAATAGCCTGGAAGGTCGCGTTAGAAAACGAGCGTGCCATCCACGACTCGCTCCATTCATCGTACACGCGAGAGTGGCAAGCGCCGCAAGTGGCGGCTGTTCTGAAGTCCACCGTCTGAGAATCTTCCTCGGCATTGCCCGCGGCCGCGAGGCATATCGCCCACAGCATTAGTGTGATTACTGCAGTACGTCGATTAGCGGTTGCAGATGACACTCGTAGTGTTTCCATCTGTTTATCGAATTCTTATACATGGGTTGCCGGACCTGAATATTACTATGGGTTCTGACATCTCGTTCATTGTTATGAAAATCCAGGCATTTATCGTCCCATTCCAAGCCAAGATAGTCGATTAATTGTTTGCTGACCCTTTCCTGGTTCATCACCAGGTCTTCATACTGAACGTCGAATATCTCACCGGGAAAAAGGTTCTGCCAATGGGACATTAAGCGCTGATAGTCCAAGTAGTAATTGCCTAGCTCCGTTAGTTCAAAGGACCACTTCAAATCTGGAAAAAAATTAAGAAATATCGAAATACAAATGTCCAGGGGATTGCGTTGGCAGTGAATAATACGAGCATCGGGGAACAGGGCCTTGATAAGACCAACTCTGAAAAAGTTTCCCGGCATCTTGTCAGTGATGCGCTTTGCAGTTGAGCTGTGCAGCGTTAAATCCTGCAGATACCGCGCAGAATATTCTTTTGCCATTTCTCCATCAAAAAGGGACATACATTCGGGGTAGGGGTTCGCGTGTTCGAGTTGTTGAGTGATAGTGCGTGTTATTGTCGGCATAGCGTCTATCTCACCGGCCCCATGTACCAACTCGTGGCTGGAAATGATTTGCTCAACCAACGTGCTGCCCGATCTGGGCATGCCAAGTATGAAAATGGGTAATTCCGTCGCAGTCACTACCTCGCGCTTACGTTGAAAAAAGCGTTGGCTGTAAACGTCAATCAACTTGTCGACGAAGCGTGTAGTTTCCTTGAGGTCATATGCATAGGTTTCACGATACTGCATATTCGCCTTTTGGAAATGGCTAAACGCCTGGTCGAACGACTTGCCGCCTTGATAAATATTGCCCAAGGCCAGATGGCAGTAAATGGCATCGCGATTGGGTAACCCAGGGTCGCTAATGAGTTCTTCGACAACGGATATCAGCTCTTGCTTAGGGCTTAGCGCCGCGATGTGGTAGTAAAGCTCACCGCATTTGGGCTTGGTACTGAGGTGTTGCTCTAATCGCGCTAACGCAAGTTCTGCATGACCCAGTTCTCTGAGCGTCACCGCCAGGCTGATATGAGCCTGGGTATCGTCGGGTTTAAGGTCGATAACCTTTTCGAGCTGAACCAAGGCTTCCTCCGCTCTGCCCAGCTCTCCCAGTACTTGCGCGAGTTTGATCCGTGCATCGACATAGTCCGGGCGCAGGCTCAGCGCTCGCTCAAAGCACTTGATAGCCTTTTGCGTTTGGCCCAACTCCTTCAGCACCAGACCCAGAGTAAAGTGGGCTTCTGCATCCTTGGGTTTTAGGCTCAAGTATTGTTGATAGCGCTCAACCGCCACCTCGAGCTCACGTTGCTTGTGGGCAATCCAGCCCAAAATTAATATGGCTCCGGGATACTCATGTTTTTGCAGTATGTGCTGACAGACATCGCCGGCTTGTTGCAGACGGCCTGCCTTGAAATGCTGCAAAGCCTTACGGGAAAGCGCCGCGCTATCTACATTTACTGAATTATCGTTGGACTTTTTTTGCCGCATGGCCTGGTGATCACACATGTGCCTGTTGCAGCAACTCGATCAATGGCTGTAAATGTTTTTCGTAGGGTTTCCATCTGTTTATCGAATGCTCGTACATCGGCTGCCGGACTTGCAAATTACTGGGGCTCATTACATTTCGTTCGTTTTTATGAAAATCAACGCATTTTTCATCCCATTCCAGGCCAACGTAGTCGATTAGTTGCCTGCTAACCCTCTCTTGATCCATCACCAATTCTTCATATCGCAGGTTGAATATCTCGCCGGGGAAAACTGTCTCCCAGTGGGACATCAAGCGTTGATAGTCCAGGTAATATTGGCCCAGCTCCGTCAGCTCGAAGGAGCACCTTAACCCCAGGAAATAATTGAAAAATAGCGAGATGCAGTTATCCAGGGGGTTGCGTTGACAATGAATGATCCGGGCTTTTGGGAACAGGGTCTTGATAAAACCAATTCTGGAAAAGTTTCCCGGTAACTTGTCAGTGATGCGCGCAGCAGTAGGACAATAAAGCGCCAATTCCTGCAAATATCGCTCTGAATACTCTTCAGCCATTTTTGTATCAATAAGAGACATACATTCCGGAAGAGGGTTGGCATCCTTGAGTTGCAGAGCAATGCCTACGTGTGCCGCGGGGATACCCTCGAATTCTCCGGCCCCATGTAACTCTGGATGGCTGGAGAGGATTTGCTCAACCAGGGTGGTACCGGATCTGGGCATGCCCAGTATGAATACGGGTAGTTGCGACGCAGATCCATACTTTTGCTTACCTTCAAAAAATTGCTCGGAGTAAACTTTAATCAAGCGATCTGTGTCCAGGGTATTTTCCTTGGCGTCATAAACGATGACTTCGCGGTGCAGCGCATTGGCCTTGAGGAAATGGCCAAATGCTTGATCAATGGACTCGCCGTCTTTGAATAAATTGCCCAGAGCAAAATGGCAGTATGCGGCGTTTTCTTTCGTCAGATTAGGAAGGTTAATGAGTTTTTCGACAGCGGGTATTAGGTCTTGCTTTGGTTTTATGACCGAGATCTGGTAATACAGCGGGCCGCAAGTCGGCCGGGTACGCAGGAATTTCTCCAGTCGCTCAATGGCAAGTTCTGCCTGTCCTAAATCTCTGAGCGTCAGCGCCAGGCTGATATGGGCGTCGACAGCGTCAGGTTTAAGATCTATAGCTTGCTCAAGTTGAACCAGGGCTTCCTCTGTCCTGCCCATCTCCCTCAGCACTAGCGCGAGTTCAATACGTGCATCGATATAATCCGGATGCAAACGCAGCGCCTGCTCAAAGCTCTGCAGAGCTTTTTGTCGTTGGCCCAACTTGTGTGCTGAGTCCCCCAGGTTTTTGTGCACCAGGGCATTGTCGGGCTGAATTGCCAGGGCCTGCTCATACAGCGGGATTGACTGTGCCCATAGCTGCGCCGCAAAGAATACATTCCCCAGCTTTATTGTCGTGGCAACATCCTCAGCTCGAAGAGCAAGGACTTGTTGGTAAGCCTTAATCGCCTCCTCCCAGCGTTTCAGCTTAGTGTAGGCATCGGCTAAATGGCTATGTGCTGCAGCATTGTTGGCGGCGCCAGCAATGGATTTTTCGTAGTGTTCTATGGCAAGTTCGGTGCGGCCCAGTTTATTAAGCGCTAGCCCCAACTGATAGTGGGCTTGTGCATGGTTGGGATTAACTTCTAAGAATTCCTGATAGCGCTCAACTGCCACCTCAAACTCACGTTGTTGGTAGGCGATCATGCCTAAAATGAGTATCGCGCTGGGGTGTTGTTGTTTCTGCAGTATTCGTTGACAAATATCCTGGGCTTCTGGCAATCGGCCTTCTTTATAATGCTCAGAACCCTTACGGAACAGCTCTGCTATATCTTCATCCACTGAATCATCAAAGGTCTTTTTTTTCTGCATAACATGGTGATCGATCGGATCTCATTCAATAGTTCGAAAGTCATCAGCGAAAGAAATCAGGAATGGTCGCCCAGAGCTGAGCGTAACAGGTTTTAAAACTGTTGCAGCAGCAGGCCGGACGGCCACTGCGCATTTGCAATTTTACAACGCTGTTTTACCGATGGTTGTAGCCGAAGCTTATACCCCAAGTCCTGGGTGGCGCGTATTGTTGAGTGGCCTGGCTCGAACCAAAAATATTGGCACGGTTGAGAACTGCTTCATCTTCAATGTTATTCACAAAACCGCTGATGTTAAAGCGCGCATCCGCGGAGACCCAGGTCAATCGAAGAGAAGACTGCGAGTAGGCGCCTTGTTGGCCGTGCAGGTAGCCTTGGTCAGAGGCGCTATAACTATCAGAATAATATAACTGAAGCAAAGGCGTAAGCGTTCCACCGCCACCTAATTCCACGACCTTTGAAACCGTTAGACCCACCGTGAAATCTGGTGAGAACGCAATTTGTCTACCATCAAGTCTAACCTCAGGCACCACGGTACCCGCGGGTATTATGTCGGTGCCTACGGACACGTAGGAATCAAGTAGGCCTCCAGCCGTTGCCAGGGTGCCGCCAAGACCGGTAACGAAATTACCATATTCCGCATTCAGCAAAGAAGCACGCAGATTGACTAACCAGTTCTCAGACGGTATCCAATCCATCTCCAGGTCTATGCCCACCGCGCTCGCGTCACCGCCTACGCGTTCAAATACTATAACTGAAGGGATTAAAACAATGGCCGGTTCAGCAATATAGTCTTTGTAGTCATTGTAATACGCCGCTATGTTCAGGGTCATAGCACCATCTTTCAAGGTCGCTTTATAACCGACCTCATAAGCGATTGACTCCGTCTCATCGTAGGTGAACTGACCGGTATGAGGATCTTGTACAGAATTGAATCCACCGGACGAGTATCCCGTAGCAACAGAGGCATAAATCAGAGCCCCGTCCGACAGATTGTGGTCTACAGCAAGACGCCAGGTAATTGGTTCGAAAGTATCACTAATAAGTACGTCCGGGCCGGAGAATAAGTGATCGCCACTCTGATCATGAATGCCGAGAGAGAGGAAATCCGCTGTCCAAGGCTCAGTACCGGCGTAAGCAAAATACTGGTTGACAGCCCAGTCATTTTCTTCATGAGAATAGCGACCACCCACCGTGACGCGCGTACTGTCCGATACCGGCAAGGTTACTTCACCAAAAACCGCCATCGATTCGGCTTGTATGTCACGATTGGTGGCACACATGAAAGTATAATGGGTGCCGGATGCATAGCTATTGCTAAAGAAGAAATTATCGTGGTTGCTTTCATCAAGATAGAAAGCGCCCACTAGCCAACTCACGTCGCCTTCACCATCGTCGGTGAAGTGAACCTCAACTTGAGTGGTGTCCCTGGTAACGTATTCGCCGGATATATAAATGTCCCCGTCCGCAACGTCACCATCACCCTGGTGAAGATTTTCGTTGTCTGTGACTGCGACCAGCAACTTCATGCTGCCCCATCCGTAATCCACATTCAACTCAGCGCTGAAGGTCGTCTGCTCGGCGTCAAGAATATACGGCCCATTGACGTTGACTGTATAAGGATCCGATGTATCGCTCTGTGGGCAAAGACCTTGAGCATCATATGCAAGTGCACTTCCATAGAAGGTCAAACAACTACTAATTGTATTAAAGGGTTGTGCTACGTCGAATACATCACCGCCTGTACACGGACCCCAACAGGAGGGATCCAGGGATCCCACGGTAGAATTTTGGAAGTCACCCGTGCCAGCACCGCCTTGCGCATAGTATTCCCCACGCACTATCAAACTGGCATTTTCGAACTCAAACAACAGGGCGCCACGGATGTAGTCATCATCCTGGTCGTTCAAGTCGACACCCACATTGCCAACACCGTCACCGCCTACACCATCCGGGAAGACATTCGTAACATAGCCATCGTGCTCGAAATGTGCGGCAACGATACGTGCACTGACGGTGTCGCTTAGCGAGAAGTTGATCATGCCTTCAAAATCGGCACGACTATAATCACCACCGGTAAGCTTTAGCGAGAAATCGAACTCTTGTTCTGGGCTATTGGTATGCACAGCGATGGCACCGGCATAGGAGTTCCTGCCGAACAAAGTACCCTGTGGGCCGCGCAACACTTCCACTCGGTTTATATCCACCATGGGTCCGAGGAACTGCTCTGTACCTGAACGGTAGATGCCGTCGCTGTAACTGGAAATTATCGGCTGAGTATTGACCTGAACACCCTCCGACCGCGCACCCCGAATGGCTACATGTGCGTAAACACCGGTCTGACCAAGGTTCATGCCCGGGACTAATAACTTAAGACGACTGATATCAAGCACGCCGCCGTCGCGAAGCGCGTCGGCCGACAAAGCACTTACCGAAAGCGGTATGTCCTGGATATTCTGCGCACGTCTCTGAGACGTTACTATGATCTCATCGAGCACCATACTGTCTGCTGAATCAGTGCCCTGTGCTAAAGCAGCGGCTGGAAAGATTGCTAAATGCACCGCTGTGGCGACAGCACAGCGCACTGCGATTTTCTGAAGACTCTTGGCCATCGAAACGTCCCCCTGAAATGGATATCAGTCTGTGCCGGACAGTTTAGGATGTTTTGACTTCGAATGTAACGATTTTATGCATTTAGCTATATAATTATTTATAATCACCTATATTACAAATGCTTACGCGTCTTTAACTTATACTTCGAATGCAATTCAGATGTTTTAATGGAGAATGAATCGTGTCAGATACTGAACAGACTCGCGAATTGATCACCAAGATGGTGAGTGCCCTGAATGATCATGTTATCGATGGCCAGGATTCATTCTGGCATGACGACGCCACTTGGCGCGGTCCAGTCGGCGCCGGCATTAAACCGTCACTTCAAGCGTTCAAAGATGGCTGGCAAAAGCCTTTTCTGAACGCTTTTCCGGACAAGGTAACCACCGATGCCGTCGTGCTGGCCGACGGTGAATGGGCGGCCGCCTTCGGCGAGGTTGAAGCCACCCATACAGGCGAGTTCCTGGGATTGCCCGGGGACGGCAAGAAAAAGACGTTGCGCTATATGGATATCTGGAAACTCAAAGACGGCAAGATCATCGACAACTGGGTGATGTTGGACATCCTCGATTTCTTCAAACAGTCAGGCATCGACCTGCTCGACGGCAAGGGATGGGACGAGCGCGGTGCCGGTTACGAAGTGGTGCCCGATGAAACGGAGGCGAGCTGAGGCGCTTTGTTTCGATTTTTGATCTGTGCGAACAAGTCGAATCCCATCTGTAGTAACAATTCCGGGATATCGATGAGCACCCAGTTTTCCCGGAATCGAGCGCCGTCACGGCGCCAGAAATCCATCACGCGCATTCCGACTTTCCTGTTGGTGGCCTGTTGACCTAACCAACCGTCTCCCGTGTGCGTGGCAATGACACTCGGCCAGCCGGTCGATGCCACGTAGTTGCCGTCTGCCGGTCGCGCGACATGGTTGTCACCGGCACGACGATCCGGGAAAGCCGTCAGGAAAGGTCGTTGGTGATGTTCGATGAAGCCTTTGATGCCGTAAGTCGTGCCGATGCCCGCCGGCCCGTACCACTTCATGTCTTCATGCCAACATCGTTCGTGGCGCATGCTGGAGTAATCCTCGACGGCCGGATCGAATCGCATCAGGTCGGCAATCATCTCCTCCACAAGCTGCGCGCTTTTCTCGCTTTCGGTATCGGACTGCTCACTGAGCAAAATGCCGTCATTCGAATCCGGGCCCGGTACCGGCGAATCTTCCCCACTCCATGGCGGCAACAAGCTCACACCTGCTTGCTGCATCAGACCGATCATGTCCAGGAGAACGAAGCACTCGGTGATCAGCCCGTCCTCGACTTTGTAAAAATCACCGAATCGCAGCCGTATCGATTTGCCTGTCGCAGGGATATGCAGCCAGTCTCTTGTGAAAGTACCAACGTAGTGCCCGGTGGCACACACCCAATCGCCACCCCGCCACGGACCGGCAATAAACACATCGTCCTGGCGCTCAAGGTCGGGAAACGACGTAAATAATGGTTCGTAGAATTTCTTGGCGAGTGACCGGACGCCATTTATCTTGTTGATCGGATGCGGTCCCTGCCAGCTCACCTTAGGGGCCATGCAATGGGCAATACGCTCTGCAAAATTGTCAGCCGCGATCCCGTGGAGAAAGTCCCAGACTAACTTCTTGTTTTTTAGTTTGATCGAATCTTCGTTCATTCAGCCGCCTCGTTCATCAGGGAATGGAAAAACTCGACGTCGCGAGCGACGGCTATTGCCTGCAATTCGTCTTCGAACAGGTGGTTGTCGCTTTCGTAGCTGTAGAACGTGTAAGTCTTGTTCTGGAGTTCCAGTTTCGTCGCCAGGAGCTCTGACCAAATGTAGGGCACTTCGCCATCATCTTTCGCGTGATGCACGAGGATCGGCGTGTCGAGGAAATGCAGGTATTGTCCTGGCTCGCTGCTGTCAGGATCGTACGGGAAACCCAGGTTATCAATGTCTCGGCTCAATTCGTCCATGCGCGCCTTGGGTTTATCGTGACTGTCAGTGTGGTCGTCGCTGTCATACCAGGAATAATGATAAGCCTGCTCCCGCAGACTGCCACCAACGGGCGACCACAGACTTGCTCCGCGGATCGATCCATCAACGAGCAAAGTTCGCAAGGCTATCTCACCGCCAAGCGAATGTCCCCACATAAACAGATTATCGAGATCGGCGCCGTCTAAGCCCGGCAGTGCCGAAAGCAGCGCCAATACGTCCAGCGTGTAGTAGTTGGTCGCAAGGAAACCTGTCGTAAATTCGATTCCTTCGGAAATATTGTGGCCACGATAATCAGGCATCACGACGAGAAATCCTTCGCGGGCATAAATATCCGGAACGTCGCGATAATAA
>SMVA01136602.1_pt1 | contig 11581 bp, 6 predicted proteins | sample 2456451 | NCBI WGS metagenome assembly SMVA01 (sample SAMN11095933, study PRJNA526329) | marine sediment metagenome | biome: Marine sediment; feature: Surficial sediment; material: Deep marine sediment; isolation source: Hadal surficial sediment | place: Pacific Ocean | collected 2014-05 | depth 0-1...
ATTAACAAGCCGAGCGGAGGCCGGGCCAAAGGCGATCTTGCCTGCCGCTACTGACAGGAAGCGTTGTACTTCTGCCTGGTCAGCCAGATCGGCCGGGTACCACGTTCTTGCTCCATCATATTTGGTCGCCAGGTAAACCAGTATGGCGTTTGAATCGGAGATAGTTACGTCACCATCATCCAACGCTGGCACCTGGCCGAAGCTGTTTTTTGCCAAAAACTCAGGCAGTTTATGGGCACCCGCCTTTAGGTCCACATCAATGATTTCGGCATCACGGCCCAGCAGTGAAAGTAAAACTTCTACGCGATGCGAGTGACCTGATAAAGGGTGACGGTATAATTTAATTGCTGACATAGTATTGCTCCAGTGTATTTCGTTTAGTTAGGTTGCTTTTAGCTGATTGCTTAAGTTCGTTTTGGTAATCGGTTTTGTTGTTCCAATCTGAGCAGCTCCTCAAACCCGCCCAGGGCCTCGTTGTTTATAAATACCTGAGGGTAAGTTCGGCCGCTTGTTCTGCTGCGCATCTCACTCGCGCGCTCCGGGTTTGCGTAGGCATCGTATTCTGTAAACGCCAGACCTTTGCTGGTCAGCAAGCGTTTGGCGTGGGTGCTAGCCACAGCCAGGGCGCGTATAAATCTCAATATTTGCCACTTCCAATCTCCTATCGGTTGATTCGCAATAAGCTGAATTGCCCCCCTGCGTCGATGAAAAGAAGTATCCGGATTTTTACTACATTGATAAACAAGTATTACATTGAATGATTGTCAATGATACATTGACAATCATGGACACATTAGACGGCATGAAAACCATCGTGGCAGCAGTAGAGACCGGTTCATTTACCGCCGCCAGCGAGCGACTGGGCATCTCCAAAGCACTGGTCAGCAAATACGTGGGAGAAGTGGAAGGCGCGCTGGGGGTCCGTTTGTTTAATCGCTCGACCCGACGGTTAGCGCTTACCGAAGCGGGCCGTGGCTACTACGACCAGGTAATTCCATTATTAGAAGAGTTCACGGCTCTGGTAGACAATGTAACGGGGGAACAATCCGCCCCACGAGGCCTGCTGCGCGTCAGCGTGCCCGTGACCTTTGGCGAAATGAAGCTTTCCCCGTTAGTCCCGAAGTTCCTCAACCAAAACCCTGACATGCAGGTTGACCTGCAAATGTCCGATCGCATGATCGATATGCTAGAAGAAGGGATTGATGTCGTCGTTCGTATTGGCGGGGTGGATGACTCCAACTTGATCGCCAAACACATTACCACCCTGCCTTTGATTCTGTGTGCCTCTCCCAGCTACCTGGATCAGCATACCTACCCCACCAGCGCCGCAAGCATTGGTGAGCACAACTGTATTATCGACAGCAATTTTCGCATTGGTAAGCAATGGCCAATCGTTTCACCCGATGGCCAAACTACCTCCATAGAAGTCAACTCGCGGGTCGCCGCCAATAGCCCACGGGCCGTAAAGGAAATTGCCCTTGCCGGTGGTGGCATCGGCATGATCCCAAAATTTATTGTCGATCAAGAGCTGGAGGACGGTCTATTAACAGAGGTTCTGCCCGGCTTCAGCACCCTGGAATTTGGACTGTTTGCTATCTATCCGCACAGACGCTATTTATCCAAGAAAGTCAGGTGCTTCATTGATTTTCTGGTGGAGGAGTTCAGGGAGTCTGGCACTAGCTAGCTCTGTACCGTCGATTCCCGGAAGGGGTAGCCCGTTGACCTGTCCCCGATCGCCTTATTCAGGGCCTTAAGTTAAGTAATCTACCGCGACTAAGAGTGGCTCACACTCGCCCGGCGCGTACATCCTCCAGTTTCACGACCTTTGCCTGGGGCGTCTCCACTTCGCCCTCCACCAGAAAAAAGCGCCAGAACACCAAGCCGAACAGCTTGCCCTCGGTATCCAGCCAGTTCGGTACAGCGGGGTCCTGATGGGCGATCACCATCCGAAATGTGCCGTCGCTCTCGGTGACGGTTTGTACCCGGTTTAACGACACCGACCGGCTGCTGTAATCCAGGGTTTGCTGGAACCGGTTCCACAAACAGACATTGGCAAAGCGGCATTCCGGCCAGCGGCCGGTGATGAGCAGCGCCTGGTCGGTATCGAGAAAGAACGGCGCCATCGAGTAGTGCGCATCGACAGCGGCCAGGCCAAAATCCCCCGGGGTTTGCGGCTCGGGAAAACAGTTGGGGGTGAGCCACATAAACGACGGCGTCTCGCCGCCCGCCAGGGTCGGCATGTTGAGGGTGCGGGCTCGCACCGTGCTGATCACCCGCTCGATACCGGCGCTCACGCTGGCGTCACTGGGCGGATCCGGAATATCGGTGTTGGTGGTGCAGCGCATGGTCATACGCGGTTCGAACTTGGGGTCCAGGGCCGCCGGGGTCTCCAGCTCCCAGTAGTGCCGGGTAGTAACCCGCGAGGCGCCGCCGGCTAAGGGCAGCCAGTTTTTGGCCTGGGGCTCGCCGCCCAGGGTAATGGTGAACTTGCCGTCGGCGTCAATATCGAGCTGGGTATCGTTGATGGCACCACCGGTGGTGGTGATTTTTTCACCCTCGGCATCATTTTCAATGGTCATGGAAAAGTAGGCCGCACCGTTCATCTCGCCCTGAATTTCGTAGACATAGGTGGGGTCGATCGGCGCGTCAAAATAAATGGCATCGGCATTGTCGCCGGTGAGCTTGCGGCTGGGGGTGACGATGCGGCGAAAATCCGGCTGGCGCACATCCTGTTCAAAATGGCCAACCAGGGCGGCCTCCAGAATGTGCATCAGGGCGCGGTGGGAGCCCACAATGTCCTCGGGCGAGGTCAGGTTCCACTCCTCGCTACACCAGCGCTGGTCGACTTCCTGTAGCAGGGCGATAAGGGCTTGCAGGCTGGTACGGCTCTTGGTCTGGATGGTCATAGCTGGCTGTCCTGATTAAAAAGATTCTGAGGGAATGTTATAGGCATTCTGGTAAGTGGCAAAGCGTTGGCGCTCCCGGTCCAGGTCTAAACCCGAGTCCGCCAGATTGTAGCTGTGCTTGCCGTGGCGTTCGGTTTCACTGCCGCTGTTGAGAAAAGCCTGCATCTTCTGGCCCACGGCGTCAGTAAATTCCAGGCCAAAATAGCCATAGGCCTCCTTGAGCGCGGCGACCGGCCCCTGGCGAAAATGGGCAAACTGAATATCAAACACCTGCTCCTTGCGCAGCAGGCCCTTATTGCGGGCCGCCATGGTTTTGTCAGTGCCATAGTGGAGCAAATCGGCATAGGCCTGGGTGGTCTCCTGCAGGTCGACCTGACTGGAGCCGAGGGTGCGCAGGGTCGCCGCCAGGTTGCCAATCGACAACGCCACCTTGACCGGGTCCCGGTGGGTCTGGATGACCCGGGCGTCCGGGTACTCGCGCAGCATGTCCTCGACATTCCACAGGTACTGGGGGGATTTCAGCACCCAGGTATCGCCGGGGCACTTCCACTGCAACAGCTGCAGCCAGCGCCGGTGATGGTGAAACACCTCGGTCATGTCCTCCTTAATCAACCAACTCTGGTACTGGTTGAGGCGGAACTGCACATCAAAAATCATCGACACAAAATCGTGGCTAAACAAAGCCACGCACTCCTGGGGGAGTTGGGCCCCCATCGGGTGCATGTATTTAAAGCCGGGCAACAGGCTGTCGATCTTGGCCAGGTTCTTCTCCAGCGCGGCGATGCGCGGGTCGGTCTGATAGGAGGCGGTTTCCGGCGGCGGAAAAGGCTGGTCCACCTCCCAGCTGAGCGGCACCCGAAACTGCGGGTCCAGGGCCATCAGTTCGTGGAGGCTGGTGGTGCCGGTGCGCGGCATACCCAGGATAAACAGCGGCGCCACAATCTCCTGCTCGGCAATCTCCGGATGGCGTTTGAAGATATCGATAAACTGCAGGCGATGGTTCAATAACCGTAACAGCTCCTGGCGCGCCAGGATCCGTCCCAGGCCGCTGAGCCGGGCGTCTTGCTCCAGCGAGTCGCACAGCCGCTGCAGCGGCCCGCGAAAGTAATCCGGGCCGTAGTCGTCCAGCCCGGTTTGCTTGCTGGCGGCGGCCAACAAGCGCGGCGGGGACAAATCGACCAGCCGCTTGCCGAGCGGGCCGAGGCTGGCAAAGCCGCCATTGAACAGCCGTACAGGCAACGGTAACTGGGGTAACGCCAAACTCATATTTTGCTCCGGGCGCGGCGGCACAAGGCGACTGATGGGGCCAGACGGGGGGCTGTTACCGCGCGCTACTGCTTGTTTTTGTTATGAGACAAAAAAGCATAGCATGCCCGATTGCAGATAAGGGCTAAAGATATTTGGGGGCAGAGTAAAAACTCCCACCCCTAACCACACGATATACCTTTCTGCGCATTCTTTACCTACTATATTGAGCAATAGTAATGTGCGACCAAACCCCGCACTGTAGAATCCATATCAATTCAATCTGACCCCACCGGTCATGGGCTAAATCCCCAAGCTTCGCTATGCTTATGCCTATATTCGTTTGAAAACAACAGGTCATCCGCCATGCAATTCTCGCCCCTGAAGTATCGATCCCTATTCATCGCGGTTATCACCCTGTGCGCCAGCCAGGCATCGATGGCATTTAACATGCCCGAGCCCAACCCCTACCTGGCGGACTCTAACAATTCGATGGCCCACGGCGATCCGGCCCAACAAGATGCCATGCCCCAGGCGGGGCCAAGCGGCCCTAGCCGGACTCTTGGCAGCAATGAGATACAGTACACGTTCACCGGGCCGGCTTTTTTCGGCATTATTACTTCGGGCGTCTATCCGGACGGCAAACGGGTATTTTGGGGCAACGGCCTGGATCGAATCGTCAAACTGGATTACGACAGCCAGGAGGTCATTACCGAGTACTATTTCCCGGGCGCTGAGCGCTGGAGCGAAGCCCAGGCAGAAGATGCCATCGCCGCATTCGATGAGAATAACGAGGGCATATTCGCCCTCTACCGCGCGTTTCAGGAAGGGCAAAAACTGCGCAATCTCGCCAATCTATACACGGTGCTCGACAAAGACCACACCTACTATGTGGGGAGCAAATCGGGCCTGATCACGGCCTACGGCGATGCCGACCCATCAGACTCGCGATCGCCCATTATCAAACTGAGGGAGTTCCAACTGCCCGCCGAGGCCACCGGCCCCATCATGGGCCTGAACATGACCTACGACGGCTGGCTCATTGCCGCCACCGAGCACGGCTATATTGCCGCCATCAGTCGCGACTTCAAACAACATCGCCTGATTCGCATAAAACACAGTGAAGGGGCCGAGGACAAAGCCACTGGTCCTACCGGTTATGGGTGGATACGAAACGCTTACGCCATTGACAAAGATGGCGGTATTTACATTGCCTCGCAAAAGCATATGCACAAAGTGGTGTGGAACGGCGACAAGCTGAGTACGGACGAAACCGATGGCGCCTGGGTCGCCGAGTATCTCAATGGATGGACGCACGGCACCGGTGCCACCCCCTCCCTGATGGGATTTGGCGACGAAGACCAGTTTGTGGTGATTACCGATGGCCAACCGCAAATGAATATGGTGTTGTTCTGGCGCAACGGTATTCCAGAGGACTGGCAGCAACTAGCCGGTGCGCCCAGCCGGCGTATCGCCGGGCAACTGCCGGTCACTATGGATGATCCGACCCTGACCGAGATTCAATCGGAGCAGTCGGTGGTGGTGGCTGGTTACGGCGCCATGGTGGTCAATAACCACCCCCGCAATATTCCCTGGTATTTGCCCGGGCGGGCGAGCAGCTTGCTCATCAGCTATCTGGGCAGCAATCCGAATTACCAGCCCTACGGCGTGCAAAAATTCGCCTGGGATCCACACAGCCGCTCCCTCAAACAGGCCTGGGTGAATAAAGAGATCAGCTCACCCAGCACCGTCCCCATCGTTGGGGTGGGCTCCAACACTGCCTATTTGATAGGTGCCCGCAACAATAAATGGACGCTGGAAGCGATGGACTGGGATACTGGAAAGTCAAAATTTCACTACGTGATTGGCGGCCAGCGCTACAATGTATTGTTCTCCGGCACGCTCATCGATATGGATGGCCGTATTCACTACGGCACTCCATGGGCGCGAGTTCGCTTGAACCCGCAATAAACCGGACGACGCTGCAGGAGCCATGCCTCAATAAAAGCGCAGGGCCGAAGGTAGCTCCCAGTCATCCGTATGAGCGGATATTTGGTTGAAGCGAATGGTTTTTTTGCATTTTATTTTTGGTCTTATTAGCAACGTCCCGGGGCCGAAATTGGCCAGGGGCGTAATGCCGGTGTCCAATTTCATGAGCGAAGCCGCTTGCTTTAACTGGTCGAAATAGGCCAGTACATCGTGTTTCAGTTCGGTGCGAAATGGGTAGGCGCGACCCATACAGGGGGTAACAGCGGCCTGGGTTTTACTCAGGGTGTCGGCTATGGAGGGAGCAAGCCTGATCCCAAAGCGCGCGTTGGCAAAGGCAAAAATTTCCTCATAATACGCTGTGATATCAGCAAAAAAGAACGCGGCTTCGTCGCCCCAGCTCATGAGGCCCCAGTCACCACCTCGCGATTCCATGGCGAAAACTTCTGTGTAGAGGCGGTTTGAAATGGGCAGTATCTCGTCGTTTCGCTGTACCGCATCCAGCCAACTGCGCAGAAAATCTATTGCTTTCACATTGTGTTCCAGCTGCAGATAGTAGAGGAAATACTTGAGAATGCCGAGACGGACATGAAATTGGTACACCATATACAGGCTCCGCATATAGGCCATGTCTGCGCTGGAAAAGCTGGTGGTTGAGGCAATCAGGCCGTCCTGGTCGGTAACAATATTGTACTCGCGCACATAATCTTTTTCCGCCATGGGTGCATTGGGCATCATGGATGTAAAGTTACCATTGGCAGACACTTTCCAATCAAAGCAGTACTGCAGGTCTCTGGCCATACTGTCGACGGTTTGCCCGGGTAGCCCTATCATCAGGTCGGTGGCGATGGGAATATTCTCGGAGTTGAAATATTCCATCATGGTTTCGTAGGTTGTTGTTTTTATGTTGTCCCGCCGTATGGCTTTGAGTACAACATCATCGGTGGTTTGGAGTGCGATTATGCCAGTTGGGAGCAGGCCGCCCTCATGTAGAATTTTTATGACGGCCATCAGTCTGCGGCCGCCATTCTTCGCGAAATTGGTGTTGAGTTTCTTCGGGTAGCCGGTGCGTTTACTTATCGCCACCAGGGCTTTTGATATTTCAATATCCTGTTCCAGCATGCCAAAATTGGCGTCGGCAATGAAGATGACTTTCGACCTGCGGCTGGCCAGGAACTCAATCTCTGCGATGACTCTCTCCGGCGTAAATCGGGTGATTTTCTGCAGTGTTGCCGAGCCCCAATCGCAATAGGTGCAGCCGTAGGGGCAGCCTCGGTTGGTCTCCAGGATGGCATTGGAGAAATCCTGAAACCAATCCCCAAACTCACCGCTTAGGTAGGGAGAAGGTAAAATATTAACGTCCTTGATACGGTCTCTGGAGGGGGTGCGGGTAACGCTGCCCGCTATGCTAAAAACGATACCCTTTATCTCCGCTAGCACCGACAGGTCACGTTGTGATTGCTCGGCCAGAGCTGCCAGAATCTCGGTGCAACTGGCTTCGCCCTCACCCAAGACAGCGATATCGATAAAGGAATTGTCGGCGAGGAAACCCTCGGTATCGCCATCGAATTTTGGCACTTCCGGCCCGCCAAAAATGATCAGGCTACCGGGATAGCGGCGTTTTATTTCAGCTGCGGCATGAAGATTAAGCTTGTGGTTCCACACATAGGAGGAAAAAAGGCATACCGGATTAGTGGCTGAATTCAGGCTGTGATAAATATCTTCCAGGGGATGGCCATCAATCCCGCCCAGCGCGATTCGTTCAATATGGTAGGCACCTTTCAATTGTGTGTCACTGTGGCTGCGGAGGTAGGCCGTTACCATGCCCAGAGACAGGTAGGGAAGAGCCCAAATGTGCTCGGCGATAGCCAGAGGAAATACGTTAGTTGTAGTCGTCATATCACCAAGTATAAGTAATTTAAAAGGGTATTGGGAAGAATTTCACTCGTGCCGCCTCAGCGTTTTGCCTGAAAAAGACGCTCAAACGTCATTAACCCCCTCGACAATGCCGGGGCGAAGGTCAGGCAAATACCCGCCCCTCGCTGGCCATGTCCAACAACAGCTGGGGTGGCTGGAACACGTCCCGGCCATAGTTCTCCGCCAGTTCCGCCGCTCGATTGGCGAAGGCCTGCACGCCATAGGCGTTGACACATTGATACACACCGCCGGTATGGGGCGGAAAGCCTATCCCCATGATCGAGCCGATATTGCCATCGCCCACACTGGTCAGCACGCCCTCCTCCATAATCCGAATAGCCTCCAGCACCTGGGAAAACAACAGGCGGTCCTTCACATCCTGATAGGGAATGTCAGTATAGCCCTCTTTGGCGAAAGCTTCTTTTAGACCCGGCCAGGTCGCGATCTTCTTGCCGTTCTCGTCGTAATCGTAAAAGCCACCGCCCTTGCCCACCCCTTTGCGCCCGCAATCCTCATACATGACACGCAGGGTATCGGACTCGGGACTTGCCTGGACAACTTCACCGCGGGCCTCCGCGTCTGCCTGGCCCTGCTTCATAATGTGATAAGCCGTCTCGATGGAGATATTGTCCAGGGTTTCCAGCGGCCCCATGGGCGAGCCATTAAACGCCGCCGCATTTTCTATCAGAGCCGGGTTCACCCCCTCCGCCAACATCATCTGACCCTGGCTAATCGTTTTACCGATCACACGGGTGGTGAAAAAGCCCGGTGAATCACTCACCACAATGGGTTTCTTGCCCAGTTGCTGAACCAGGTCGAAGGCGCGGGCGAGCGCCTCATCGGAGGTCTGTTCACCGGTGATAATCTCAACCAGGGGCATTCTTTCCGCCGGCGAGAAAAAGTGCATGCCGACAAAGTTTTGCGGCCGCGACGAGGCCTGCGCCAGTTCGGTAATGGGCAGGGCAGAGGTATTGGTGGCAAAGATAGCGGTATCCGCCAACACCGCCTCGGCCTCCTGGGTGACCGCCGCTTTGACCCCGCGGTCTTCGAACACCGCCTCGATGACAAGATCACAATCCGCCAGATCCTGTGCCTGCGCGGTGGGCGCAATTCGGGCGAGAATCTGCTGCGCCTGGTTTTCGTCAATGCGGCGGTTTTTCTCACAGGCGCTCACGGCATAGGCTTTACCCTTGTCCGCATCCAGCTTATTCATCTGCACAAAGAAGGTCGTCATCATATTGCGCGACACCTGATCCAGCAGCAGGCGTTGGAAATAGCGCGCCTCTATCAAGTGGGCCGTATCGTAATCCACCCGGGCGGTATCAATGACCGCAGCGATAATGACCTGGGGCGCGGTCATATTGCCCTTGGTTTGAACCATCCCGTTCACCGGCCCAAAATAGGTTAAACCCTGGTTGGCAGGATCCTCGGGGCCGCCACCCGGCAGGGTGTATCCAGGCTCTTCCCAGGGCTATTTGGCCGTTGGGTTAGCCTTACCCATGTAAAACCTCGAAATCGCGAGTGTGGAGGGCTGCCAACATACCCGATGGCGACGAAATCACAATGCCTGCACGGCAATACCACAGGGGCGTATGGGGAATTGAACCAGGCGCGGGAAAGCGAGGGTTCCCAGGGGTCAAAAAGCAGTGTCATTTGTGAACGACACTCGCTATTGGTGGGGCAATTTTGCTAAACTTGCCGATCTGTTTTTCCCCTCAATAACGCTGAGACCTGTGATCCAACTCAACCCAAAACAGCGCGAGGCCGTGCGCTATATCGACGGCCCACTGTTGGTATTAGCCGGTGCCGGGAGCGGGAAAACCAGTGTTATCACCCGCAAAATCGCCTATCTGGTCGACCAGTGCGGTATCAGCGCCAGGCACATCGCCGCGGTCACCTTTACCAACAAAGCCGCCCGGGAAATGAAGGAGCGGGTGGGAAAATTGTTGCGTGGCAATGCCGCTGAGGGCCTAACGGTCAGCACTTTTCACCAGCTGGGCCTGAAAATTATTCGCAGCGAACTGCGGCAATTGGAGCTCAAAAGCGGCTTTTCCATTTTCGACGGCCAGGACAGCCACACGCTTATCCGCGATCTACTGATTCAAGAGCACGGCGCCGACGGGGACCAGGCCCAAACTATCCAAACGCGTATCTCCGGGTGGAAAAATGACCGCGTGCTGCCCGAACAGGCGCTGGCCGATGCCACGGCGCCGGCAGATATGTTGTGCGCCCAGGCCTATGCTCGCTACAACCGCGCGCTGCGTGCCTATAACGCACTGGACTTCGACGACCTCATCCTGCTGCCCACCATCTTGTTTGAACGCTCCGCCGATACGCTGCAGAAATGGCAAAACCAGTTGCGCTACTTACTGGTGGATGAGTATCAAGACACCAACAGCAGCCAGTACCTATTGGTAAAACAACTCATTGGGTTGACCGGCAGGTTGACCGTGGTGGGTGATGATGACCAGTCGATCTATTCCTGGCGCGGGGCTCGACCGGAAAACCTGGCCCAGCTTCAAGAAGATTACCCACAGCTCAAGATCGTAAAGCTGGAGCAAAATTACCGCTCCACCAGCCGCATTCTCAAGGCGGCCAACGCCCTCATTGCCAACAACAGCCACATCTTCGATAAACAGTTGTGGAGTGAGCTGGGCTACGGCGATCCCATTCGCATTATCCGCTGTAGCGACGAGCATCATGAAGCCGATCAGGTGGTGGCGGAGATACTGGATCACAAATTGCGCAAGCGAACAAAATTTGGCGACTACGCGATTTTGTATCGCGGCAATCATCAATCCCGCCTCATCGAACTGTCGCTGCAACAGCAGCAGGTGCCCTATCACATGAGCGGCGGCACCTCCTTCTTTGCCCGCAACGAAGTGAAGGACATCATGGCCTACCTGCGCCTCATCATGAACGAGAATGACGACAATGCTTTCCTGCGCATCGCCAACGTTCCCCGGCGCAAGCTGGGCACCTCTACTCTGGAATCCCTGGGCGCTTTTGCCAACGAACAACATTGCAGCTTAACCCAGGCCTGTGGGCGCATTGGCACTGACCAGATAGGGGAAGCTGGCCTGGGCCGTCTACGGGAATTTGCCCGCTGGATAGCGGAGATACGACGGCAATGCGAAGCCGATACCGGCGTTTCAGCACTGCGCAAAATGATACGCGACATGGATTACGAAGAGTGGTTGAACCAGCTGAGCTCGGGTGAAGATGTGGCCCACAGACGCATGTCCAACGTTCACTTTCTCATCGACAGCCTGCAAAAGGTAATGAGTAATGAACAGGTTGCGCTGGACGAGGCCATATCTCGTCTGGTGTTACGCGACCTATTGGAGCAGCAAGAGGAGGAAGACAGTAGCCCCGAGAGCGTCCAACTCATGACCTTGCATGCCTCCAAAGGGCTGGAATTTCCCCATGTAACCATTATTGGCATGGAGGAGAAGCTGCTGCCCCATCGCGCCAGCATCGAGGAAAATAATATCGAAGAGGAACGGCGCCTGGCCTACGTTGGCATC
>SMVA01211934.1_pt1 | contig 11580 bp, 10 predicted proteins | sample 2456451 | NCBI WGS metagenome assembly SMVA01 (sample SAMN11095933, study PRJNA526329) | marine sediment metagenome | biome: Marine sediment; feature: Surficial sediment; material: Deep marine sediment; isolation source: Hadal surficial sediment | place: Pacific Ocean | collected 2014-05 | depth...
CCACCGGACCAATTTGGGCGACCCGTTGTTTTTCCAAGGTCTTGGAGACTTTCGCAATCCGATCCCGCAAACGAGCCGCCTCTTCAAACTCCTCCCGATCAGCGGCGATTTCCATGTCCGCACGTAGCCCATCGAGTAATTCTCGGTCTCGGCCTTCTAAAAAGAACCGGACTTGTTTGACGATGCGATGATAGTCTTCTTGGGATTGATTACCGGTGCACGGCGCCATGCAGCGTTTGATTTCAAACTCGATGCATGCCCGGTCGGCTGTGCCATCGATATTGATTTTACACGTGGCCAACGGGAAGACCTTCTTGATGACTTTTAACGTTTCGCGCAACGCCCCGGCTGGTACGTACGGACCAAAATACAACGCACCGTCGCGTTTCACCCGCCGCACGATCGATAGCCGCGGGAAAGGTTCTTTGACCGGAAGACGAAGGTAAGGGTAATGCTTATCATCACGAAGCACGACATTGAACCGCGGACGATGGCGCTTGACCAAATTGCTTTCCAGCAAGAGCGCTTCGAGTTCCGATTTGGTCACAATGGTTTCGATGTCCTGCACGAGCCCAATTAATACTCGGTTTTTGGGGCTCAGGTCGGTCCCCTTTAGAAAGTAGGATCTCACGCGATCAGTTAAGACCCGCGCCTTGCCGATGTACAGGATTTCTCCCTTCTTTCCTTTCATCAAGTACACGCCAGGCTGCTTGGGAAGATGGTCGAGAATAGCTTGGAGGTCGGAGGCGGGTTGTGTCATTTAGATTTGGCTTGTATTCAGATTAACACCAAACAGGTTGTTCAAAAAGGTCGTCCAGCAAGGCCGCAGGGGCTTTGGCGCGCGGAGCGTACAAGCAGTACGTGAGCACGACAAAGACCCGAGAACGCCGCTGGCGGCCTTTTTCAACAACCTGCTACACAATGGCGGTGCCTGGCGGCCTCTCAATCAACTCTACTTCATAGCCATCTGGCGCATCGATGAAAATAAATCGGCTGCCAGATGAGCTTTGAGTCGGACCGTCGGTGATAGGCACATTCTTCGCATTCAGCTCATCAATGGTCCGATCGAGATTGTCGACTTCAAACGCCAAATGCACGAGGTCTTCTTGCACGATCACGGGGCCACTAGCTGGGAAGCTACACAGTTCAATCAGTTCCTCACTATTGGGGACAGCTAAAAAGGCTAAATGCGATCCACGCGGCGACACTTTGCGTTCGAGGACCTCAAGTCCCAACACGTCCTGATAAAACGCAATGGTTTGATCCATATCGCTGACCCGCATTCGGGTATGTAGCAATTTTTTCACGTTCATGGTGACTCTACCCTTTTCAAAATCTTTTCCAATACCTTGATTGTGATCTATTGTACTCGAGCGCTTCCCTTCCAACAAGAAACAGCATGCTGACAACACCTCGACGGTCGTCAAGGCTTTCCCCTGTATTGCGAGACTTTTCGCGTTGGCATACACTAGACCGTCTACTTAGTGGAATCATCATAGACAAGGAACCAACGGCCAGCCTTTTCTAAGGCACCCACCCAAAAGGTTCGTCGAAGTCACGAGTGATGATCGCGCTTCAAGGAATACCCACCAACATGCGTTTCTTTTTAGTTCAGGCCGGCGTCCTTCTACTTTTTCTTGTGGGAGTGAACACGTCCCTGCATGCTGAGGCGTTTCGTATTCTTGACCAAAGCGCTGCAGCTACAGGACAAGGCACGGCTTTCGCGGCTCAAGCGGATGAACCATCGGCGGTGTATTTTAATCCCGCGGCGATGACCCAATTGCCGGGTATTCAAGTATCCACGGGAATACTCTTCGTCAACGGAGATATCAATTTCACCCCGACCACCGGATCAATGGTGGAAGGGGATTTTGGATCGGCCATCGCCAATCCACCTCCTGCTAGCCTCTACATCACTGCCAACCTGGGAGACCTGGGATTTTCCTCATTCAAAAAGGTCACGCTGGGGATGGGCGTCAACTCTCCATTTGGGAATCTTACGGACTATCCAACCTCCTCCACACTCGCTCAAGTCCTCTCGAGTTCAGCTTTGCCCCTCCTCGATTTTAAGCCAACGATTGCCTATCGCCACAACGATGTCATTGCCGTTGGGTTCGGGCTCGACATTTATACCTTTTCCGACTTATTTGGCGAAGGACACGTGGAATTCCAACAAGTGGCTGGGCCGGAATTTACAGTACCACCGTTTAGTGTCTTAGCCACCCCAGGAAACCGCCTTGAATTCAATGGGACGGATACCGCCCTGGGGTTTAATGTCAGTCTCCTATTGACTCCCATTCGAAATGAACAAGGGAAGCCCATCGTCAATTTGGCCTTCGTGTATCGGAGCCATACCGAGTTGGAATTAGAAGGACAGTTTTTAAATCAAACAACAGGTCTGGTCTTGGACGCAAAGGCCCCCTTGAACTTGCCACAAATCTTTACCACCGGCATAGCAGTGTGGCCTATTCGGAACACCCAACGTGAGTGGAAGGTGGAATTTGATTTTGACTACGCCGATTGGACATCGTTTAAAAATCTCGACATCACGCTTTCAAATGGGCTCGTGCTTCCCAAACCAAGAAATTGGCGGCCGGCGTACATTCTTATGTTAGGGACCGAGTATAAACTCTTAAACCCGGTTCAGTTCCCCCATTGGGAATTGGCGTTTCGAGGCGGCTATGTCTTTTCAGATAGCCCCATACCGGACACCACCTTTAAACCCGATGTGCCTGGATCGAATTACCATGCGCTCTCGGTCGGGTTTGGATTTCTTTGTACGGACCAAGGCCTGTTTCTGGGATTCATTCGTTGCGGGAACGATGGCACAACTTTTATTGGCACCACCGCCATTGGTATTGATCTTGCCTATCAGGCTATTCTGTACAACGCCCGTGGAATCAACAATAATGATGACCCTCTGGGAAGGGTCAATGGCCTGTGGGACACCACCATTCACGTTGGAGCACTTAACCTCCGAACCCATTTCGAGTTCGCTCGATAACCCGCCCCCTTCAAAATTCTTTCTCTTCACACCTTCTATTCGCGACAGTGTTTAGTGTACCCTGGGCAACTGTACCTCCAGGAAAATCCCGAAATCCTTACCATGAACGATTGGCTGCCCAAATCTCACCGCATCCTGGAAAAAGGCTCGATGGCCTTTCAACCGTTCGGCAAACATCCTGACGGCCACAACATTCGAGATGTCAGTGGAGTAACCGTTCGCGCCAACGTGGAATTTCTGGAAGACCTGGTCAATCGAACCAAAGGATCACCAGCCGGAGCCCACGCGGTTGAAGAACTCATCCGCCGTTTGAATGAACGGATTCCGGATTCCACCTACCACGTCACCCAAGAATTTATTCGAAACCCCTGGAACAGTTATTCCTACGAGTTTGTCATATTTCTAGCCGAGTTTTGCGTGATTCTGAGTGAGGATGAGAAATTTCACATTAAGCTGGGCCGGGAAAAATTGCTATCACCCCTCGTGCAAATCTTGGGCCGACCGTTTTCGATCGCCCAGATCTATTCCATGTTTCCCCACTTTGCGGAAAAATTCGGCAAGGGCGCACTCAAACCCGAAGTGGTGTCTTCCAAGAACGGGCTCGCGATCTTGCGGTTGCGATTGAGTGAGGGGACCGCCCAACAATTTGGGCCATACCGCAATGGATGCGCGGAGCGTATCTGTCAATCCGGGAAACATGCGTTGGGGCAGATCCCATCACAAATGTTCCATCTTCACCCTGCTTCCATTATGGAACCTTCTTGCATGGCGGACGGGGCCGATTTCTGCGAATGGCATATATCGTGGACACCGCAACCTTCGAGTTTTTGGCTCTGGCCAATGGCGGGGATCCTCCTCAGCCTTGTCCTCTTCAGTTGGCTTTCTTTGAATGCTGAAGACCTGTCATTTTTCACCATGGCAGGCCTCGCCTCGATTCCAACCATTCTTCTTTGGCTCGGGGGCCTGGTGTGGACAGATCGCCAAGCGGTTCAGAATCAACAACAGGTGATCCAAGAGCAGTTGGATTCCGTGGAGTTTCAGCACGAAGCCCTTCGCGAAGCCTATCTCAAACAAGAACATACCAACGTGGATCTTCATCGCAAAATTCGTGAGCAGACGATGTTTCGTGATATTGCGGTACGCCTCAGTTCGACGCTGGACCAGGATGCCGTGATCCAGGTGGGGTTGGACGCCATCACCCGCGATTTACCCTATGACCGTGCGATGATTACACGATTTGACGCCACTCGTCAGATTGCCAGTCAGGCTCAGGTGAAAGGGGTGTCAGATGAGCTAGCGGCCGTGGCCAATTCCTTCGAAATTCCCATTTCCGACCCAACCAGTTTTGAAGGCACGCTGCTGCTTCAAGGCGAACCCGCCCTGGTCAACGACGTCAAAACCATTTTTTCATCGCTGCACCCCTTGAACCAGCAATTGGTCACAGCCATGAACACCCACGCGTTTATCGCGGTGCCGTTGAAATTCCAAGACACCATGCTGGGTGCACTGATGGTGGACCGGCGATCAACCATTCCGTTCACGCAAGATGATGTCTCTATTTTACTGACAGTCGGCCATCATATCGCACTGGCCCTTCACAATGCCCGTGCCTATACCGACCTGCAAACATTGAATCAACAACTGGAAGCCAAGGTACAGGAACGGACGTTTGATCTTGAGCAAGCCAACCGCCACCTCGAAACTACGAATGAGCAGCTTGCGGAATTAAACGAAACCAAGTCGCGGTTTCTTGCGCATTGTTCGCATGAACTTCGTACGCCCCTGGCCTCGATCAAGGGCTTTTCGGAAAATTTACTGTCTGGGTTAGGCGGGGCATTAACCACCAAACAAAAAACCTCGCTTCAACGCATTGAAATCAATGCCGACCGTTTGGCGCGTATGATTGGCAATCTGCTCGACCTTTCCCAAATCGAGGCTGGGAAGATGCATTTGAATCGGAGTGCATGCGATCTTACGGTGCTGGCGCAGGAAGTGGTGGGACATTACCACCCTTTAGCCCAAGCGAAAAACCAGCGCATCGAAGTTCAGGGACCAAATCAGGGCGTCAAACTTTATGCCGACCCTGATCGTGTCACACAGATCTTGCTGAATCTCCTTCACAATGCCAGTAAGTTTACCCCGGAAGGAGAAACGATTCTGATCGTGACCGAATTGGTGCCACCCCAGGAAGCCCGTGTATCCGTCATCGACTCAGGACCAGGCATCCCGGAAGACGCCATCCCGAAATTGTTCGACCCCTTCTTTCAAGCCCACCGCGATCATGAAATGGGCACGAAAGGCTTGGGCCTAGGGCTCGCCATTGTTCAGCACTTGGTGAACCTCCACGATGGGACCATACACGTGGAAAACCACCAACCCCACGGAGCCACTTTTCGTGTTCAATTTCCATGTAGGACTTGAGAGAAAATAACTTGGGCAATATCGCGCCAAGATTTGGGTCGGATTTGGACGGAACGATTGAGAAAAATCCAAGACATAGCACAGCTATGTTGAGGGTGTTTCGATTGAGGCCCGTTCAACCTAGAAACAGCAGTTGGGCGCAAAAAAGCCGTGTAAGACATTGGGGTGCATGGTGAAATACAAAAAGTCGTGGTCACCTCGGTGGTGATAAGACATTTTTGTATTGTGCCAGGTGCGCCAAGAGCTTGCGCGGACTTTTGTGATCCAACTGCTGTTTCTAGGTTCCAAGATGGCCTGAAGATTGGATGCGAGATGTCCAAGGTATTTTCTCTCAGGTCCATAGGTAGGGGTTACACCGGCAAGGTGGTTTATGGGGCTGTTGAAAAATTCAAATTTTTTTCATTTTGGCGATGACTATCTAGCACACTCATTGGTCAGAAGGAAAGGGGCTGTTCAAAAAGGCCCGTCCAGCAAGGCCGCAGGGACTTTGACGCGCGGAGCGTACAGCAGTACGTGAGCACGATAAAGCCCCGAGAACGCCGCTGGGACCCTTCGGAAAGACTCAGGGCATGCTTTTTCAACAGCCCCTTTAATTATTACGATGCAGCGACTTTTTCCATCACCTCATCCGAGATATCAAAATTGGCATGAACTTTTTGAACATCTTCCTGATCATCAAGGATTTCCATCAATTTCAACATCTGCACGGCTGGCCTTTCCTCGAGTTTCACGAGGTTCTGTGGGAGGAAGGTCATTTCGGCCAAGGACGTTTCAATGTGTGCGGTTTGAAGGGCTTCCTTCACCGCTTCGAAATCGGCAAGATCCGTCGTGACTTCAAATCCGGTAGGGGTCTGTTGGACATCTTCGGCCCCGGCTTCCAACGCCAACGTCATGAGTCGATCTTCGTCAGTTTGACTTCCTTCCACAATTAACAGGCCTTTTTTATGGAATTGCCAGGCTACGGCACCCGCTTCCGCCATGTTACCATGGTTTTTCCCGAATATATTTCGAATTTCCGCCACGGTCCGATTCCGATTGTCTGTCGTAATTTCCAGGAGCACCCCGGTCCCGCTGGGTCCATAGCCCTCAAGCGTAAATTCTTCATAGTTTACTCCGGGAAGTTCTCCGGTGCCTCGCTGAATCGCGCGCTTGATGGTATCGGCGGGCATATTGACTTCTTTGGCCTTGGCAATAAAGGTTCGAAGCGCGGGGTTGGTATCCGGGTCGCCACCGGCTCTCGACGAAATGGTGATTTCGCGGATGATTTTGGTAAAGATTTTACCTCGCTTGGCATCGATGGCACCTTTATGCCGCTTGATTGTTGACCAATGACTATGTCCACCCATTGAATAATCCTTTGATTAGGCCTTCGATTTGACTGCCATTTACCATGACGATTTCGCTCGCATCCTAGGGGTGGGCTTGTATCACAGAGTCAAAACACGTGTCAATGATAATTACGTATAATTAATTAGGTTTTTTATTCTAATTTCGCAATTGCGAATACGCAGTTTTTCCGGAAACTTTTCCGGACAATCCGTTGCTTGAGGCAGTTGCTTCAGGTCGAGGAGGATGGTATGGAAATCCCATGCGTATTATCTTTATGGGTACGCCAGAGTTTGCAGTTCCCTCTTTAGAATCATTGCTCAACCATGGGTTCCAGGTGGTGGGCATCGTGACCCAACCCGATCGCCCGAAAGGTCGAGGGCAGACGGTTGTGGCCTCTCCCATCAAGCAACTCGCACACACTCAGGGTTTGCCCGTTCTCCAACCCGAAAAAATGAAAAGCCCCGAACTGCTTCAGGCTCTTGCTGCCTGGCGTCCCGACATGATAACGGTCACTGCCTTCGGGCGGATTCTTCCAAAAAGTATTTTGGACCTGCCCCCAGAAGGATGCATCAACGTGCATGGGTCGTTGTTGCCTCGATATCGGGGGGCGGCTCCGATCCAATGGTCCTTAATCAATGGGGATCTGGAAACTGGCATTACAACTATGCTCATGGACGAAGGTATGGATACGGGGGCCATGTTGCTCCAACGGGCTATTCCGATTGAACCGGATGATACGGCGGCGGAATTAGGCAATCGGCTCGCCAGGGTCGGGGGCGATCTATTGGTCGAAACGCTCAAGGGTTTGGCCAACAAGACTGTCACCCCCCAAGAGCAGGATCACGATAAGGTTACGTACGCACCCCTGTTAACCAAAGATGCGGGAATGATAGACTGGACTCAATCGGCAAACGGTCTCGCCAACCGGATTCGAGGGTTATCCCCCTGGCCCGGGTGTTTTACCTTTCTTAGAGATCAACGGTTGGTTATCTGGAAGGCCAAGGCAGAGACAGAAAAAATCGATGAGGCAAAATCAGCACACAGGCCCGGTACGATTGTGGATGAAAACAAAAAAGAGTTTTGGGTCCTGACTGGCGAAGGGACATTACGAGTTACAGAGGTTCAACCGGCCAACAAAAAGCGAATGACCGTGGAGCAATTCCTTCAAGGACGATCGTTATCAATCGGCCAAGTGTTTCAGTCGGGACCGACATAACTTCCCCGTCTTTATAAAGATGGAGACGTGACATCGAACGATATTTGGCCACCAACTCCACATGTTGAAATGGAAATAAAGATATAGAGAGACAACCATGACTGATCGCGAACAAGCCGCTGTAAAATTTCTCAAGAAACAATTGCAGGATTTAGAAATTATACAACCGCATGCCCTCAAAACCACCAATGCCATCCGTGCGAAGGAACAATTCCATAAATGGAAACTATATGTGATTGGGGCGGTGGCGGAAAGACTGGGTCCCACCTATGGCGAACGCCTACAAATAGAATGGATCGACACCGCATATGCTGGGGGAGACATGTATGATGAAATCGCCGATGACATCGAGATGTGCCTTCGCCAACTTAAACATCTTATCAGGGAAGTCGGCACGAAAGGGCTTGAGCCGCAAGATACCAATGACGCACCCGCATCGCAATAAACCCTGGCTGGGAAGATGCTAAGGCCTTCTCCCCCTCCTCCACTCAAACGACTCGGTCAGCATTTCCTCATTGATCCCAATATCGTGAGAAAAATCCTTGGTGAAGCCGCGATTCGTCCAGAGGAAACGGTGTTTGAAATTGGGCCGGGACGTGGGGTGCTAACAGAGCCGTTGTGTGGCGTGGCGTCTCGGGTCATTGCGGTCGAAATCGACAAGAAGTTGGCGGCCTACTTATCTAGCGTCTGCCATCAATCCAATTTGGACCTTCGCACTGGCGACGCCCTGGAGTTCAACTACGACACCTTGCCACAAGGTACGGTGGTGGTGGCGAATTTACCGTATTATGTCTCGACCCCCTTGTTGTTTCAGTTGCTGGAGCACCGATCCCGGATCAGCCGGATGGTCCTAATGTTACAGCTCGAGGTGGCCAAACGATTAGCGGCGAAGCCTGGGAGTTGCGACTACGGATCCCTATCGGTGTTGAGCCAATACTGTGCCGACTCGCGATTGGCATTCAAAATCCCTTCCACCTGTTTTCGCCCACGGCCTGATGTTGATTCGGCGGTCGTGACTCTTTCCCTGCATCCTGGCAAAACGGACGATGATGCATTTGATCGAGATTTCATGCGGACCGTTCGCGCGGCTTTTGCCCATCGAAGAAAAACGTTGGTGAATTCGTTTCGCGATTCGGGTTGGCCCCTATCCCCAATTCAGGACGCGTTAGGCTCAGTGAACATTGATCCCAAACGCCGTGCCGAAACGATGGCCCTCCAAGAATTCATCGACCTGACCCACGCCCTTCGCCATCACGCCCCTGACGAAAACACCCCTCCCGGCAAGGTCAACATCAGCGTTGCTCCAGAGAGTACCTCTTAATTCGTCACGAAATATCCGTGGCCAATTCGAGGGTATGGTTGTCGCCTTTATCCGATAAAGGGTAGCGTCTCTTTTTTTTTGGATCCAGGTTTTCTATGGTTTGGGATCGTCTTGGTAAGTTTGGGGTTTTGTGGTTTGTCGTTTGGTTTAAGAATTATTTTGCGGGGTGTTGCCCCTGCATATAGGGTCTGTTGAATATCTCCTTCCCATAGCCAATAAAAGCTCCAGAGGAGCCAAGCGTCGTCAATTGGAGGGAATGTTCAAAAAAGTCCTTTGTCTGACCCGCCCAACCCAAGCGCGCCAAGACGCGCCCTTCCACAGGCAAGGCCGCAGCCCTTTTGACGCGCGGAGCGTACTCTCAGTACGTGAGCACGGCAAAATGGCGAGAACGCCGCTGGCGGCTTTTTTCAACATTTCCATATAATAAAACCTTCCAGAGCGAGATCAACAGAAGGCTGAAACGGGACATGAGAAAAGAGTGGGAGAACCTGGCTTCCCGATTAAGGATGTCGGGAATGACGGCTTTCGATTGGGAGGCAATGGGTCAACCTGTGCCTAAGGCGTGGCTTCGAACCCCTGTGTTGCTTTATGCAGCGTAGTCTACTACCATATTATATGAGTAGCCCTCCTCCAAAATCCCGATTGGACAAGTCATCTGACCCCCCACCCCCCCGCCGGATTCAAACTCAAATTCATCGGCGGAATAAGGCGAAGGCGGTGTATCCTATGACCGATGAATGGGAAAATTCTCAAGATTCGCCTCCAAAGGGCTTAAAGCGGCCTCCCGAGGATATGTCCAAAAAAAAGTAGACTATCTCGTGCCTGTCTTTCTCTTCATTTTTTTTACGGCTTTCAGCAAGCATTTCCTTTTGGTGTAGAGTTTCCGATCTGAAAGGTAACGCGTCCATTCTTCCCTAAGTGCACTATTAGGTTGGGGCTTTTGATGGCATTTTGGTAGGTCTTTTGTTCTCTTGATTCGTTAAAAAACGCGGTGTTACGATGGTAAATTCTGCAGAAAACTTGATGTTTTTTGCTTTTTGGGGGAAGTCAGTATGAGTGATTATGATATTCTACTTACCTATTTGGATAATTATTATCCCATCCTGATTTTTATCATCCTTGCCTTGGGCTTTGGTCTGGGGACCTTGGCCCTCAGTTACCTAGTCCAACCGAAATATCCAGAAGATGAAAAATTGAGTGTATATGAATGTGGAAGCGAGCCGTTCTCGGACTCTCGTATGCCCTTTCCCGTTCGCTATTACGTGATTGCCATGCTGTTTGTGATTTTCGATATTGAAGTGATTTTTCTCTATCCCTGGGCTATTACCTTCCATGAGTTGGGGGTGATAGGCCTGATTGAAATGATGATTTTTATTGGGTTGTTTGTCATTGCGTATGTGTATGCGTGGCGCAAGGGCGCTCTTGAGTGGGATTAATCAACGTGAAGCGTGATCCGTAAAGAATTAATGAAGTTTTAATTTTTCTACGCTTCACGGTTCACGCATAACGAGGAACATATGGGTCTAATCCAAATAGGTAAGAAGCACGAGCGAGATGGCGATCTTGGTATCATGACGCTTTCTCTGGAAAAAGTCGTGAATTGGGCGCGGAAAGGGTCGCTGTGGCCGATGACATTTGGGTTGGCCTGTTGCGCGATTGAAATGATTGCGGCGGTGTCGTCTCGCTATGATATCGATCGGTATGGTGCGGGTGTGTTTCGCGGATCACCTCGGCAATCGGATGTCATGATTGTGGCGGGTACGGTGTGTCGCCGCATGGCGCCGGTTATTCGAAAAATTTATGATCAAATGCCGGAACCCAAATACGTCATTTCCATGGGATCGTGCGCCACGTCTGGAAATATCTACGACAGTTATAGCGTGGTTCAAGGTGTCGATCGGTTTGTGCCCGTGGATATTTATGTGCCGGGGTGCCCACCAACCCCCGAGGCGTTGTTCGACGCCATTTTGAAACTGCAAGACCAAATCATGCAGAAGCGGGTGTTTACCAAGCAGCCTGATGAAGTGAAACCTGGTGCGAAAAGTAGGCTGGTCTAATGCATCCATTAGCTGAATCCATTCAGACTCGATTCCCCCAGGGGGTGGTCTCTGTGTATGAATGGCGCGGGGATGTGGCCGTGACGATCACCCGTGAGCAGGTACATGACGTATGTCGCTATTTGCGGGATGACCCGAACATGGATTTCGATTACATGGTGCACGTCAGTTCCGTGGATTGGCCTGATGAAGCGGAACGGTTTGAGGTAGTGTGGGAAGTGTCCTCGATTCG
>SMVA01235829.1_pt1 | contig 11578 bp, 7 predicted proteins | sample 2456451 | NCBI WGS metagenome assembly SMVA01 (sample SAMN11095933, study PRJNA526329) | marine sediment metagenome | biome: Marine sediment; feature: Surficial sediment; material: Deep marine sediment; isolation source: Hadal surficial sediment | place: Pacific Ocean | collected 2014-05 | depth 0-1...
CCGCGACCATCTGGCTCGGCTCCAGGTAGTCGTTGGTGTGGGCGATGGTCAAAGAGTACATGGGCATGTTCATGCCGCCGAAGACGCTGATCAGGGCGAAAATCGCCCAGGCCGGCGCGATCTCGGCAAAGGGCCCGGCCACCATGCTCGCCACGATCGCGCAGATCGCCGCCAGGAAGGTCACGAAGGTGAGCACCCGGCGGCGGTCGAAGCGGTCCGACAAACGCCCGATCGGCCACTGCAGAAGCATGCCGCCGAACATCGCGGCCGCCATGAAGATCGAGATCTCGGCGATGGAGTAGCCGGCTTCCGTGGCGAAGACCGCGCCCATGCCCACGAGGCCGCCCTGGGCCATGCCGGTTCCCAGCGTGCCCAGCACGCCGAGCGGCGAGATGCGGTAGAGCTGGCGCAGGCTGACCGGGCTCGGCGTTTGGAATTCCGGGGCCGGCGCCACGGTCAGCAGGATCGGGATGAGGGCCAGCGAGACCAGGACGGAAATCAGCACGAAGAGCTCGAAGCCGGCCGGGTCGGCGAGGTTGAGCAGGAAATGCCCGGAGCCCATGCCGGCCAGCATGACGACCATGTAGACCGACAGCAACTGGCCCCGGGTCTCATTGGTCGCCCGGTCGTTCAGCCAACTCTCCGCGACCACGAAGAGACCGGAGAAACAGATGCCGGTAATCAGGCGCATGGCGGCCCAGCTGGGCGGCGTGACGTAGACCGAATGGACCAGCACCGTGGCCGAGGCGAGCGAGGCGAGCGCGGCGAACACCCGGATGTGGCCGACCCGCCTGACCAGGCGCGGCACCAGCGTCGAGCCGGCCAGGAAGCCGACGAAGTAGGCGCTCATCACGAAGCCGGTGACGGCGGTCGGAAAGCCTTCGAGCGAGGCGCGCAGGCCGAGCAGGCTGCCCTGCAGACCGTTGCCCAGCATGATCAGTGCGATGCCCAGAAACAGCGCCCAGGACGAGGCTACCACAGACAGCATCGAGAGACTCCAGGTTTCGATTCTGATCCGGTCTACATCAATGAGGTAGAGCAGATTCACGCGGTTGATGAGATCGCCGACGGCGATTCCAATCAACCGCGATCTGCTCTAATGGCCCATGGGATGGTGCCATTCGGGCAGCATGACGATCATGTTGGGGTTGAACCCCGCGTCCTTCAGCGTGTCGATGCTGCCGACCACTTCGCCCTTGACCAGATCGATCACGGTGATCGAGCCGTCGCTCATGCCGGGCAGGTTGATCAGCGAGTTCTGCACCCAGGCCATGGTTTCGTCCCGGTTGATCACCACGTGGTGGGCGCCGCCCGCCGCCGGCAGGGTCTTCAACAGCTTCGGCTTGGTCAAATCGTCGCCGAGGCCGAAGATATGGAACATGCCGGGATTGGCGGTGGTCACGTAAAGCCGGTCCACCGCCTTGTTGAAGTAGATTTCCAGCGGCACGCCCGCGCCGATGTCGGCGAAGTCGTAGGCCTGCACGGCGTCGAAGTCCTGCTTCGCGTCGTCCCATGTCAGCGCCCACATGGTGGCGCCGAACATGTTGGTGGCGTAGGCCACGGGCGGGTTCGCGCCGGGCACGAACAACAACTCGACCGGCGCCTCGCCCGACGGCGAGGCCTTGTTGGAAACCTTGATGCTGGACAGCACCTTGCCGGTATCGGCTTCGAGCACGACGATCGTCTCGCCCATCGTGCTCAGGTCCGGCGCCACGGTGGACGTCACCAGCAGGCGGTTGATGTCGCTGTTGATGGCGATGCCGTGCGGATACGGGTCGGGCATATCGATGGTTTTGGTCACGGTGTCGTTGACCGCGTCGCCGATGAAAATATTGTCCGACCCCATGCAGGTCAGGTACCAGGTCTTGTTGTCCTCGGAAAAGATCACGTCTTCCTGCATGACGCAGCCCGGCGTTTCGAGCCGCTTGAGGCGCCACGGGAATTTCTTCATGTCGATCACGTGCAGCACCGGCTGCGCCAACGAGGTCATGTAGATCTTGCTGGCGTCGCGATTGTAGAACATGTGATGGGCGACCAGGTCCGGCGGCAGCGGGATGTCCATCAGGATCTTGCCGAAGTTGTCCGACGACGGGTCGATGTCCATCACCGCGATGCCTTCGCGGCGCTCCCGCGTCGCTCCCTGAATCTGCAGCGCCTTGAGCGAGTCCTCGGTCTTGCTCTCGTAGTTCATCATCGCCAGGATTTCGGCCCGCGCCATATTCGGCATCAACGCCAGGGCGGCGATCGCGCCCACAACAGTCTTGGTCATGGTCTTCATGTCATTCCCTTCCTTTGAACGTTCTTTGTGAGAATCTTTTGTATTCCAGCTCGATCCGGCCGGTTCCAGTCATGGTAGCGTCAACGCGCTCGCGCGTCCATCCACCGTGGTGGGTTCAGCCGACCTCTGGAACCGCGACGCCCTGCTGGCGGCAGGCGGCGCGCACCGTGTTCGACAGCAGGCAGGCGATGGTCATCGGCCCGACGCCGCCCGGCACCGGCGTGATGGCGCCGGCGACATGTCGCGCCTCGTCGAAGGCGACATCGCCGACCAGGCGGGTCTTGCCGCCGTCCTTCGGCATCCGGTTGATGCCGACATCGATCACCGTGGCGCCGGGCTTGATCCAGTCGCCCCGGATCATCTCGGCCCGGCCCACGGCGGCGATCAGGATATCGGCGCGGCGGCACGCGCCGGCCAGGTCGCGGGTGCGCGAATGGGCCACGGTGACGGTGCAGTTCTCGCCCAGCAACAGCAGCGCCATGGGCTTGCCGACGATGTTCGAGCGCCCCACCACCAGCGCCTCGGCGCCGGTCATGTCGCCCAGCGCCTCACGCAGCAACATCAGGCACCCCAGCGGCGTGCAGGGCACAAGCGCGTCCTGGCCGGTGGCCAGCCGGCCGGTGTTGATGACATGGAAGCCGTCCACGTCCTTGGCCGGGTCGACGGCGTTGATCACCGCCGCCTCGTCGACTTGGCCGGGCAAGGGAAGCTGCACCAGGATGCCGTGCACGGCCGCGTCGGCGTTGAGTTCGGCGACCTTGGCCAGCACCGCGTCCTGGCCGACATCGGCCGGCATCCGGTGTTCCCAACCGTTCATGCCGGCCGCGGCCGTCTGCTTGCCCTTGTTGCGCACATAGACCTGGCTGGCCGGGTCCTCGCCCACCAGCACCACCGCGAGCCCCGGCGTCAGACCGTGCGACGCCTTGAGCGCGGCGACCTGGCCGGCGACGCGCCCGCGCAGGACGGCCGCGAAGGCCTTGCCGTCGATGATCTTGGCGTCGGACATGGGTTTATGGGCGGGACCGGGCTTGTGGAGATTGTTCGCGGCGACGGCCCCTGGATAGCCGATCCGTCGCCTGAGTCAAATCGCAATGCCGCGAGGCGCTTGCGCCGCCAAGCGCGTTCGCGTTAGGAATAGCCCGCCACGCTTGGGGCGTAGCCAAGTGGTAAGGCAGCGGGTTTTGATCCCGTCATCGCAGGTTCGATCCCTGCCGCCCCAGCCAATCTCTCGCTTATCGCCGACCCTCAATCGCCGTCCTCGAACAGGTCCTTGGCGTAGGCCGCCCAGCGTTCGGCGATCGGCGCGAAACTGTCGGGCTGGCCGGGATAGTGAAGCGCGTCCGGGTCGATGGTGACCCAGGGCTGCGCGCTGTCGGTCCACAGGTGCGCGACGGGGTGGAGCCAACTGGTGTCGTCCAGCGTGCCGGGCTTGAGGTTGACCAGTTCGGAATCGGGCGCGGGTTCGTGGTAGATGCGCGTGCCGCACCCAGTACAAAAATAACAGCCGATCTCGCGCCCGCTATCGGCGGTCCGCGCGACATAACCCAGCGACTCGCGGTTGACCGTGAACCCACTCCGCGGCACGAACACCGACAGCCCGAAGGCGCTCGCGCTGTGGCCCTGGCACGCCGTGCAATGGCACGCCGCCACCATCACCGGCCGCGCCGTCAGCGTATAATGCACCCCCCCACACTGACATCCGCCCCCTTGCGGCAACCGCACTTTCGCCATGGCGCGTTTTCCTTTTCGTTCACTTCCCCAGCGCGTTATCGCCTTACCCGCCCCGCGCCGCCGCGAGCGCCTCGGGCAGCGCTTCCTCGAACAAATCCAAATCGGCCTCCAGGCCCACACTGACGCGGATGCAGCGGTTGAGGGGGGCGACGGCGGGCATTCGGACGAAGATGTCGCGGGCGGCGAGCTCTTCTAGAACATGGCGGGCGAAGGCGCCGTCGGCGCCGCAATCGACGGCGACGAAGTTGGTGGCGGACGGCAGGGACGTGAGGCCGTTGCTCTGCGCGATGGCGGCGATGCGGGCGCGGGCGGCGGCGGCGCGGCGTGTCACGTCGGCGATGTAATCCGGGTCGCCGAGCGACGCCAGGGCGCCGGCCAGCGCGATGCGGTTGACGGCGAAGTGGTTGCGGATTTTGTCGAAACTTTTGATCAGGCCGGCCTCGCCGATGGCGTAGCCGATGCGGGCGCCGGCCATGCCGTGCGCCTTGGAAAAAGTGCGGTAGCGCAACACGCGCGGGTTGGAGGTGTCGAGCGGCGGCAAGGTGCCGGGTGGCGCGAAATCGCCGTAGGCTTCGTCGAGCACCAGGATGGCGTGGTCGGGGACGCGGTCGATCATGGCCTGGACCGTGCCCGCGTCCGACCACGTGGCCATGGGGTTGTCCGGGTTGGCCAGGAAAATCAGGCGGGCGCCTTCGCGCTCGGCCAGATCGATGAGGGCTTCCGGGTCCTCGCGGTCGTCGCGGTAGGGCACGGTGACGAGACGCCCGCCGTACCCGGCGACGTGAAAAATGAACGTCGGATAGGCGCCCAGCGAAGTCGCCACCGTCACGCCGGGCTCGACGAACAGGCGTACGCTGTAGCCGAGCAGGGCGTCGATCCCCTCCCCCACCACGATGTTTTCCGGCGCGACGCCGTGATGGGCGGCCAGCGCGGCTTTCATGTCGTGGTTCTCGGGATCGTCGTACATCCACACATCCGTGGCGGCCGCGCGCATCGCCGCGATGGCCTTGGGCGAGGGCCCGAACACGCTCTCATTGGCGCCGACGCGGGCGCGGAACGGTTTGCCGCGCGCCCGTTCCAGCGCTTCCGGCCCGACGAAGGGCACGGTATCGGGCAGGCTCGCCGCGAGGGGCGTAAAGGGATAATCGCTCATGGCGCGCTCCCGTCGTGTGGCGGTCGCGCGGTCGCGCCGCGCAGTATTCGGTTCAAGACTATGTGCTTGGCCGCCGCGTTCCAAGGCGCCTTTTTCGCCGGTTTGGAACCGGCAAGACCATTTCACGATCGGCCGGCCTCGGCCACCCCTCACCCTGTCCCTCTCCCGGCGGGAGAGGGAACGCTCTCGCGCCAGTCTTTTCACACTTTACCCTTGGTCGCCGATCGCCAAAGTTCATGGCGGCGGGTTCTCTCTCCTGGGGGAGAGGGACAGGGTGAGGGCGAAAATCGGCCCGAACCGACCGAGAAATTCTCTAATTCGCGCTCAGCAGGCGGCGGGCTATGATGTGGGCCTGGATTTCGGCGGCGCCCTCGAACACGTTGAGAATGCGCGAATCGACCAGCACGCGGCTGATCGGATATTCCTCGGCGTAGCCGTTGCCGCCGTGGATTTGCACCGCGTTGTCGGCCGCCGCCCAGGCGATCCGCGCGCCCAACAGCTTCGCCATGCCGGCTTCCAGGTCGCAGCGCCGCCCGGCGTCCTTCTGGCGCGCCGCATACCAGGTGAGTTGGCGCGCGATCATCGCCTCCACCGCCATCCAGGCGAGCTTGCCCGAGACCCGCGGGAAGGCGTAGATCGCCTTGCCGAACTGGCGCCGCTCGAGGGCATAAGACAGACCCAACTCAAGCGCGCTTTGCGCCACGCCGACGGCGCGCGCCGCGGTCTGCACGCGCGCGGTTTCCATGGTCGCCATGAGCTGGCGGAAGCCCTCGCCCGGCGCCTCGCCGAGCAGCGCGTCGCCCGGCACTTTGAACCCGTCGAAGGCGATTTCGTATTCCTTCATGCCGCGGTAGCCCAGCACGGCGATCTCGGTGCCGCTCATGCCGGCCGCCGGGAACGGATCGGTCACGGTGCCGCGCGGCTTGGGCGCGAAGAACATACTGAGTCCCCTGTGGCCCGGAACGTTCGGGTCGGTGCGCGCCAGCAGGGTCATCAGGTCGGCGCGCGCGGCGTGGGTCGACCAGGTCTTGGCGCCGGTGATCCGCCACACATCCCCGTCGCGTACCGCGCGGGTCTTGACGCTGCCCAGGTCCGAGCCGACATCGGGTTCGGTGAACAACGCGGCCGGCAACACGGACCCGGAGACGAGCCCCGGCAACCATCGTTCTTTCTGGTCCGCCGTGCCGTGCGTCCGCAACAGCTCGGCGGCGATTTCGGAGCGCGTGGCGAGCGACCCGACGCCGAGATGGCCGCGGCACAACTCCTCGGTGACGACGCACATGGCCACCTTGTCGAGCCCCGCGCCGCCGACTTCTTCCGGCGAGGTCAGGCCGAACACGCCGAGCGCCGCCATCTCCGCGATCACCGCGTCGGGGATCAGCAGGTCGCGGCGGTGCCAGTCCTGGGCGTGCGGCACCACCTTGTCGTCGGTGAAGCGGCGGAACTGGTCGCGCACCATGGCCAGCGTGTCGTCCAAACCCGTGTCGCCGAAATTGCCGTCGGCGATCAGTTCCGCGATGGCCTGGCGAACGGCGGCCGTGTTGCCGTGGCGCAGCAGGCGCCCGACCTCGGGCGTGTGGAAGGCGTGCCACGCGTCGTCGTCGATGCCGAGGTCGGGCGGGCGCACGATCTCGACTTGGCTCATGGCGATGCCGTTGGACAACTGGGCGAGATATTCGCCGAACGCCGCCTGGACCATCAGCGCCTCGAGATCGCCGAGCTTCCCGTCCGCGTCCAGCCGCTCCGCCCAGCCCAGCATCTGGCGCAGCGCCTCGACATAGGTCGCCATCCAGGCCAGCCCATGCGCGGCGAACTGGTGTTCGTCCATCCGCGCCGCCTCTACTCGCCCCTCGGGCGCCACCTTGCCCGCCACCGCCCGCCGCGCCGCCGCCGCCAAACCCTCCGCCGCCGCCAGCGCGGCCCGGCAGGTGGGGAGGAGGTTGGCGAGCGGGCTCTCCATTTTTCGTGCCGGCGCCGGCGTTGTGGCGGTTGCGGTCATTTAAGGAAATTCCTGAAATCCATCAGATCGAGAACATGATAACCCCGCGCCGCCAATTGGCCACGTTGGGCTTCGGAAAAAACAGGCGCGTAGACAGCCTTTTCGACGGACCAGGCGGAATGCCGTCTGCCCTCCTTGGTCTCCAAGAAACGATCGACATGGTTGTCGAAGGCCGCCAAGGCGGCGCGATCATGTCTTCGCCCGGAACGTTTGCACGATCCGAAGCGAATGACCTCATGCTCCTCGTCGCACGCGACGAGATCGATCTCGATGTCCGACCCGTCGGCCTTGTTCCAGTATCCATGGACCAATTCGGTGAGCGTGAAATCATCCTTGCCCTTGCGCGAACATTCTTCCGTAAGCTGTCTAATCATCTTCTCGAAGGCCACGCCTTCCTGGCCCTTCAACGCGTGGTCGGCGCGCTCAACGGCTTGTTCCACGGGCCGAATTCGGGCGATTTGAACGTTGCGGGCGAGGGCTCGCAACCACGATGCGAGGAAATTATCGCTGATATAGTACCGTGCCTTACGCGATCGTTGCGCGGCGAATATCGGTTGCCGCTTCTCCACCATCCGGTAGCGCTCGATCAATGTCTTGAGATAGGCGCTGAGTTGCTTTTCGTCCCCCGAACCGGCGCGATCGTATTCGTCAACCAACTCCCCATAAGAACAAGGCCCCGTATTGGACAATAATTTGAGAACGCTGTCGTATCTGCCGCGCAACTCCCGCAAAAACCAATTCGTCGCCTCGTCTCGAAGCGGACTCGATCCCTCGAAGAAGAGCTTTCGGATCGTATCCGCGCGATGCGTTCGCGACGGCTCTAGAACGTCCTGCTCGAAGCAATCGCGATAAAATTTGGGCACACCCTCGAAAAGAGACCATAGAAACAACTGATGGAGCGGGTCGGTCACGGCATGGGCCGCAAACATTTCGAACATGGTCTCGAAGTCCCAATGGCCCACTTCGATCCGATGTGTCACGCGGTTGAAAAGGGGAGAGGTCCTATCTTCCAGTATCGCCGTCATTTCGGTGTGGATGGATCCGAGTACGAATATCCCGCCTTTCGAGGAGTCACGCAGCCGATCGACCTGGGCCTGCAAATAAGACGTGAACGGCGATAGCGATTTCCTATGGAAATATTGAAACTCGTCGATGACGACGAGCCGTCCCTGGCGACACAACGCACGAATCGCCAACGCCATGTCCTGAAACGTCTTGAAATTTTCAAGGCCCTCGTCGGGGGCGAATCCGCTGTCCTCCAAGGCATCGAGGAACGACTGAACGACCCCACGTTCGTCGCTGTCGGGAACCTGAAAGTAGAAAGCGCCAAGCCGTGGCCGGCGCGCCAGCGCGCGTTGGATCAGCGTCGTTTTGCCGATGCGTCGCCGCCCCGATATCGCGCAAAAGAACCAGCGACCCGAATCGATGATCTTCTCGATTTCGGTCTGTTCGGCGGCGCGGCCGTAAAAGCCCCAATCCTTTTGTTTCGAAGCGGCCATACGATTAACATAAGAAATCTTATGTTAATGTCAACCGCCCGATATGCTGTTGATGTTTATGGATAATTTCTAATATATATGTGACGCACCTCACGCCTCCGCCGCTTCCTCGATGGTGCGCATGCCGGGGCGCTTGGCCTGGACGAGCACGGCCATGTTGCCGGGGCGGTGTTCGTTGCGCAGCATTTTCATGTGCGCGCGGGGGATGTCGGACCAGGCGAAGACCTCGGACATGCAGGGGTCCAGGCGGCGGTCGACCATCAGCCCGTTGGCCTGGGCGGCCTGCTTGAGATTGGCGAAATGGCTGCCCTGGATGCGCTTCTGGCGCATCCACACGAAACGCGCGTCGAAGGTGAAATTGTAACCGGTGGTGCCGGCGCAAAACACCACCATGCCGCCACGCTTGACCACGAAACAGGACACCGGGAAGGTCTGCTCGCCCGGGTGCTCGAAAACGAAATCGACGTCCTTGCCCTTGCCGGTGATGGCCCAGATCGCCTTGCCGAAGGCGCGCGCCTTTTTCATGTAGGCGCGGTAGCCTTCCGCGTCTTCCACCTCGGGCAGGCGGCCCCAACAGTCGAACTCGTTGCGGTTGATGATGCCGCGCGCGCCCAGTTGGCTGACGAAATCGCGCTTGCCGTCGTCCGAGATCACCGCGATGGCGTTGGCGCCGGCGGTGGCGATCAGTTGCACCGCCATCGAGCCCAACCCGCCGGCGGCGCCCCACACCAGCACATTGTGGCCCGGGCGCAGGATATGCGGGCGGTGGCCGAACAGCATGCGGTAGGCGGTGGCCAGGGTGAGCACGTAGCAGCCGCTTTCCTCCCAGGTCAGATGCTTGGGCCGCGTCATGAGCTGGCGGTCCTGGACGCGGGCGAACTGGGCGAAGGAGCCGTCCGGCGTCTCATAACCCCAGATGCGCTGGGACGGCGAGAACATCGGGTCGCCGCCATTGCATTCCTCGTCGTCGCCGTCGTCCTGATTGCAATGGACCACGACCTCGTCGCCGACTTTCCAGCGCCTGACCTTGGAGCCCACCGCCCACACCACGCCGGAGGCGTCCGAGCCGGCCACGTGATAATCCGCGCCGTGCACGTCGAACACCGAGACCGGCTTGCCCAACGCCGCCCACACGCCGTTGTAGTTGACGCCCGCCGCCATCACCATGACGAGGACGTCGTGGCTGTCGATGTCGGGTGTGTCGACGACCTCGACGCGCATGGCGGTGTCCGGTTCGCCCTGGCGCTCGCGCCGGATCGTCCACGCATGCATGCGCGCCGGCACGTGGCCGAGCGGCGGAATTTCGCCGACCTCGTAAAGGTCCTTGGTCGCGACCGGCGGCTCGTCGGCGAGCCGCAAAGCGGGTTCGTTCATGATGGGCGTCCTCCTTCTCCCGCGGGCGCGGCACCACTTTTCCGCAGTGCAACAATGCGCCACGGCAAGCACTGTGTTAAGCTCGGTGCCGGGAGTCAAGCTGGGATTTGAGGATTCATGGTAAACACCGTGTCAAGTCATGGCCGATCTTTGTCGTGATTGCGCATTGATTATGCGGCACCGCAACACAACGGCGCCCCGGAAATGACCGCCGCGCGCGACCGGCCGTGGCTGATGCGCACCTATTCGGGCCATTCCTCGGCCCGGGTGTCGAACGCGCTGTTCCGCGAAAACCTGTCGCGCGGCCAGACCGGCCTGTCGGTGGCGTTCGATCTGCCGACCCAGACCGGTTACGATTCCGATCACCCGATGGCGCGCGGCGAGGTCGGCAAGGTCGGCGTTCCGGTGTGCCATCTGGGCGACATGGAAACGCTGTTCTACGGCATCCCGCTGGACCGCATGAACAGCTCGATGACCATCAACGCCACCGCGCCGTGGTTGCTGGCGTTATACGTGGCCCTGGCCGACCGCCAAGGGGTGCCGCGCGCGGCGCTGACCGGCACCGTGCAGAACGATATCGTCAAGGAATATCTGGCGCGCGGCACCTACATCTTTCCGCCGCGCCCCAGCCTCGCGCTCACCGGCGACGTGATCGCGTTCGCGTGGCGCGAAATGCCCAAGTGGAACCCGACCAACGTGTGCTCCTACCACTTGCGCGAAGCCGGCGCGACGCCGGTACAAGAGGTCGCGTTCGCGCTGGCCACGGCGGTCGCGGTGCTCGACGAGGTGCGCGCGCGCGACATCGCGGAAGCGGATTTTCCCAATGTCGTCGGGCGCATGAGCTTTTTCGTCAACGCGGGCCTGCGTTTCGTCACGGAAATGTGCAAGATGCGCGCCTTCGCCGAATTGTGGGACGAGATTACGCGCGACCGCTACGGCGTGGCCGACCCCAAGCTGCGCCGCTTCCGGTACGGGGTGCAGGTCAATTCGCTGGGCTTGACCGAACAGCAGCCGGAAAACAACGTCTACCGGATTCTGCTGGAAATGCTGGCGGTCACCTTGTCCAAGAGCGCGCGGGCCCGCGCCATCCAGCTGCCGGCGTGGAACGAGGCGCTGGGCCTGCCGCGCCCCTGGGACCAGCAGTGGAGCCTGCGCGCCCAGCAGATTCTCGCCTTTGAAACCGACCTGTTGGAATTCGGCGATATCTTCGACGGCAGCCACGAGATCGCGGCCAAGGTGGCGGAGATGAAGACCGCCATAAGCGAGGAACTGGCGCGCATCGAGGCCATGGGCGGGGCGCTGGCGGCGGTCGAGTCCGGCTATATGAAAAGCGCCCTGGTGCGGTCCAACGCGGACCGCCTGGCGGCCATCGAATCCGGCGACCGGACCGTGATCGGCGTCAACCGCTTCACCGAATCCGCGCCCAGTCCGCTGGCCGACGACGACGCGCCGGTGCAGGCGGTCGACCGCGCCGCCGTGGCCGACCAGATCGCCCGGCTGGCGGCGTGGCGCGACGCCCGCGACGCGGGCGCGGTGGCGGGCGC
>SMVA01454629.1_pt1 | contig 11578 bp, 9 predicted proteins | sample 2456451 | NCBI WGS metagenome assembly SMVA01 (sample SAMN11095933, study PRJNA526329) | marine sediment metagenome | biome: Marine sediment; feature: Surficial sediment; material: Deep marine sediment; isolation source: Hadal surficial sediment | place: Pacific Ocean | collected 2014-05 | depth 0-1...
GGCGCTGGGCATTAAAGGCAATCGCTGGTTGTCCTTTATAACGCACCAGTGCAATGGGCTTCTGATGGGTCAGCTCAACTTTGGCAACATCCGCCACGCGAATCGGAACGCCGCTGCGCACGGTCACCACTGTCTGTTCGACATCCTCAATTCTTTCAAATCGGGACATGGTGCGAACCACGTACCGGCGTTTGCCTTCTCCGAAATCCCCGGCCGAGATGTCCCGGTTCTGAGAGCGCAAGGCCTGGGTGAGCTGCGAAATGGTAATACCGGAAGAGGCGAGCAGCTCCGGCTCAAAAATAACGTGCAGCTGCTTTTCGAGTCCGCCAAAGATGTTGATACGCGATATGCCCGGGACCCGTTCGAGACGGGGTTTGATCAGGTCTTCGGTCAAATCTTGCAGATGCGGTGCGTAGATGCTATCGGACAAAATAACAAACCAACCGATAGCGCCTTCAAACCGACTGGAAGTCGTGAGAATGGGACGGTCGGCATCATCCGGGTATTCTGGGACTTCATTCAGTTTATTGGTGACCTTCACCAGCGCTGCGGTCATATCGGTGCCGACGATAAATTCCAGTGTAATCACACCCCGGCCGGCGCTGGAGGTGGAATTCATTTCCAGCATCCCCTCGACCGATTTCAAATACTCCTCCTGCTTGTCGACAATTTCCTTTTCAACTTCTTCAGGAGACGCACCGAACCAGTTGGTCGTCACGGTAATGATCGGCCGCTTGACTTCCGGGGTCAATTGAATCGGTACGTTTTTCAGGGCAACGAAACCGCCGATAATGGCAATAAGAACCCCTACAATGACGGTGACGGGAAAACGGATGGAACTGTTAATTAAACTCACGACCTTTCCCTTTTATTAGCCACGGATTTACACGGATAAAACACGGATTTTTTTAATAGATAAAACGTTTAAACTCTACTTTCTCTTTGCCAAAATTGATAAGTAATCCTACTTTAATTCCTGTGGCTTTTAATTCATTCAGCAATTGTGGTTCATCTTTGGGATTATAGTTTTTTGTAATTTTAAGTTCCACGATTACTTTGTCATCAACAAACAAATCTGCTTCGTATTCGCCTACAATAGTGCCCTTAAACTTGACAATTATGCGATGTTCTAATTCCGCTGTACGTCCTCGATTTAATAATTCGACTTGCAGAGCCTTCTGATAGACTTTCTCTAAATAACCATAACCCAGAACATTGTAAACTTCAAAAGCTGAACCTATAATATCTTCTGTAATATCTTCATGCTCTAAAGCCATTTTCCGTGTTCAATCCGTGTTCAATCCGTGGCTAAATTTTTACTTTGTTATCAGTTCGAATGATTAGAATTAGAACTTTCACCTTGCACCCTGACCGGACTACCCGGAAAGATTCGTTCATTGCCGCGAACGACGACAGCCATTCCTTCCTTAAGTCGAGCTCCTTCGATGGCTATCATGTCTTCATTTGTTGAGGAGGTCACGACCGGAAGCATAACCGCCTTGCCATCTTCAATCGTGTAAACCATGGTCTGCAATCCCTTGCGCACGATGGCGTCTTTGGAAACCGCCAAACTCGTAAACTTCTTATTCAGTGAAAGGGTAGCTTTGACCAGCATGCCGCCGCCAAGCAAGCCGTCTTTATTATCGACGGTGACAAATACCGGAAACGTATGGGTTGATGCGTTTGCACTCGGCGAAATGCCGGTTACTCGACCGGTTCGGGATTTGCCGGGATCGTTTGAGGCTGTTACCATGACCTCGCTGCCGACTTCGAGCTGGCCGAAATACCTCTCCGGTAAGTCAACCGTTACTTTGATAGCAGAGGGATCTATTAATTCAAATACCGGCGTTCCGGGATTGACCCATTCGCCGACGTCAACTAACTGGCGGCCGGTGTGACCGCTGAACGGGGCTCTGATAATGCAATTCTTCAGAGCGATGGCCAGTTGCTTCTTTTCGGCTGTCAACTGATGATAACGTTCGAGCGCGACGATTGCAGTCGCACTGTCTGAATCGACGATGCTTTCGGAAATTAAGTCTTGCGCGTGCAGTCCCTTTGTTCGTTCGAATTCCCTTGCTGCAGCTTCTGATTGTGCTTTGGCCTGATTTGCTTCCGCTTTTTTCGCATCAAACATCGCTTGAATCGTCGCTTGTCCAATAGTCACCAGAGGTGCGCCTCTTTTGACTTTGGTGCCTTCGCTTGCATTAATCCTGGCCACCTGGCCTGAAATAGCAGCCACCACCTGGCTGCTGCGAATCGCCTGGGTCCTGCTCACCAACGTAAGCTGATCGCGGAATTCTATTTTCTTGATGGTGTCTGTGACGACCAAAGTAGCCGGTTGCCCCAGGATCCTTGAAGAGATGGAAAAAAGGAAACTGAAGATTAGGACGGTTTTCAAAAAGTTGGTTGGCATTTTATTTACTCGTTTCAAGTACCTTTAATGGAATTAATTAGAATGGAATTAATTAGAAAAAAAAACGTACTACAAATTGGAAAGTATAACTTTTTTATAAAATTGACATTTGTTGCCAATTAGTCAAGAAAAATATGAAGGTCCTAAAATATTGGCGGTGAATTTTTGCATTTTTTGCAAAAAAATCCCGTGTTTTCTGAGCAAGCTTTTTGCAAGAGGTGAAACGCCAAACGTGAGACGCGGCTCATCCCAGCCCAAAATATCGAGTCAAGTCTCACATCTCACCTTGCCAGTGCGGGTATGCCGGGCTGGGAGCTTGTATGCCTGCGAACAGCGAGTGTAATGGCAGCGAAGTGATTAACCCTAAGTTTTTCTAGCGTCATGAACGGAAATTTCTTACCTTGAAATCTCGGTGATGAACACAGAATCTTCAAGGTGGCTTTGTCTGAATTTGGGCGTTCTTTTGGAGCTGCAGACAACAACGGTACGAAACTATCTAGACATGCTAACATCAGCAATGGTTATTCGCCAATTGCAGCCCTGGTATGAAAATATTTCCAAAAGACAAGTGAAAGCTCCGAAAGTCTTCATCGCAGATAGTGGTTTGCTCCACACATTACTCACTCTAAAAACGCAAACCGACCTCGAAGTACATCCAAAGTTAGGCGCCTCGTGGGAGGGGTTTGTACTTGAACAGGTAATCCGTCACCTGGGCCTGCTACCGGAGGAATGTTTTTTCTGGGCAACTCACTCTGGTGCTGAACTTGATCTCCTTGTCACCCGAGGTCAAAAACGGCTTGGCTTCGAAGTCAAACGAAGTGTAACACCGCAAATGTCACCATCAATCCGGAATGCAGTAGCGGACCTGAAACTAAATCGACTCGATGTTATTCATATGGGAGAGCACACGTTTAGCCTTAGTAAAAAGGTTCGGGCAGTCTCGTTCCTAAAGTTCCTGACAGATCTCGAATCACTGAAATAAACTTTCGACTGAGCATGTAAACAAATTTTTCCATTTCGAAATTTAAAATTTTATTTTTCTGCGAAAGCTGCCGATTGAAATTAATGTAAATCATTATTCAGGGGATAAAGGTCTATCATGCAGCCGTTTTTTAAATCCAGATTTCAACTTCTTCAAAAAACCTCGCCGAAATCGGCAACGAAATTTGCGCTTAAACTCTGGTCAACGGTACCAAAATATAAGCTGTCGTTTCAGGAAAAATCCCTGATTGAATCTGCGGGGAGAAAGAGGATTCCTTTTCAGGAAAGCAAATATCGACCTTCGCAAAATACCTATTATACACTGTACAGTTGGGGTAAAGGCCCAGCGGTCCTTCTTGTGCACGACTGGGGTGGCTGCGGCGCCCAAATGGCTTCCATGGCTCACCCTTTGGTAAAGGCCGGTTTTCAGGTCATCACATTTGATTCTTTGGCACACGGCGACTCCCCCGGAAAACAGACTGACCTCTTGGAAACAGTCGGTATTATAAAAGATATTGAGATAAAATTTAATGGATTTCACGCCATCGTTGCTCATTCTTATGGCGCTCTTGCCGCCGGTATTGCATTGCAGGATGGTGTGAAGGCCAACAAATTTGTCGTCTGCTCTGCTGCGACAGCACTTGATTTTTATCTGAGAAAATTCTCCAAAAAACTAAACGCTTCCAGAGAAATGCGGGGCAGGATAATTCTTAATGTTACAAACCATTTGAGGATGAATATCGAAAAGCTTTCACTGGTTCATATTGCAGCGCGCCTCAAGCGCCCTGTTTTGATTCTCCACGATCAAAATGATGAAGTCATCGACCACCAGGAAGCTTTGGCTCTGTCCAAGTGCTGGCCGGGCAGCGACCTGGTCTTAACCAGCGGATTGGGCCATTTTGGAATTCTGAAAGACTCAAAAACCATTCAAAAAATTCAGCAATATATTAGTGTGCCTGAGAAAGTTTTAGTTGAATCTGCTGTTTAATTAACCTCCCTTTACTTTATATCATTGTCAGTAAACTCTTGCATTTTTTTGCCAGTCCCCACTGTTTTTTGTTTATGCTTGGATTATGACTATCGGGGCAAGAAAACGGCTAAATGACGCGAGGTGAATGACAATATCTGTCATTAAGTCATTTGCCATCGGCGTCATTTGAGACAGCAGCAAAAAATTCACTTCTATCAATGACAGCGAAGCGTTAATGACTGCTGATAAGAGTACCTGGTTTGGACCACGACAGGTCATTTAAACATTTTTCGGCTTCGCCGCGCCAGGAATAATCTACTCGTTTCTCCGTCCTGCAAGCGGACTTACTTTCCGCTTGCTTTTTTGACCCATCCATCCTAACTTTAAGCTATAAAGTTTATCTTACCCATAAATTTGAGTTTTAAAAGGTTGTTGATTATGTCGACACGAACTGCCAGCGGCGCCAAAACCCTGCCGGGGAAATACTACACATCTGCAGAAATTTTTCAATTAGAGAGCCAAAACATTTTTAAGAAGCAATGGCTGTATGCCGGCCGGATATCCCAGTTGAAAAAAACGGGCAGTTACTTTTTGTTCAACATCGATCATGAGAGCATTATTATACTGCGCGATCAAAATGACGAAGTCAAGGCGATGCACAATGTTTGCCGCCACCGCGGAACGCGACTTTGCTCAGAAGCCGAGGGTGAGCTTTCGAAAACGATCCAGTGTCCTTATCATGCCTGGACTTACGATTTGCAAGGCAATTTATTAGCCGCGCCCAACATGAGCGAAGTCACCGGTTTTGACAACGCTGATTATCCCCTTCACCGGGTTGCAATGTCTGTTTGGGAGGGTTCTGTTTTTATCAACCTGGCCGAAAAACCTGAACCATTTGAGAAAGCATTTGAACCGTTAATCGGCAAGTTTGAGCAATGGCACATGTCCGAATTGGCCGTCGCCCATCGCCTGGTTTATGAGATGGACGCCAACTGGAAGCTGATCTTTCAAAACTATTCTGAGTGTTATCACTGTCCGAATTTGCATCCACAGTCGAACCGGTTGACGCCATTTCGAAACAGCGCCAACGATCTCGAGGAGGGACCGTTTCTCGGCGGACCCATGAAATTTGCCCAGAATTTCCAAAGCATGACCATGAGCGGCAGACGGTGTGCTGCACCGCTGGGCGGCATTTCAGGAGAGGATTTGCGTCTGGTTTACTATTACACAATTTTTCCAAACATGCTTTTGAGCTTACACCCGGACTATGTTCTGATTCATCAAATTCAGAGGCAAAGCCCAACGCACACCCGGATTGTCTGCGATTGGCTCTTTCATCCGGATGCCATGGCCAAACCGGATTTTGATGCCGGCGACGCTATTAAATTCTGGAATACTACCAACAAACAGGACTGGCAGGTCAGCGAGCTTTCTCAGCAGGGTATCGCCTCTCAAGTTTACGCTCCCGGACCCTACTCGGAACTGGAAAGTATGATCGCCGACTGGGATCGGCATTATCTGAAAGCATTGAGCATCCATTCTAATAGCCATTAAGGTTTCACGAAATTAACCGGAGCAGGAGGAAAAATGAAGAAAATCCATGGTGCTAATTACGTTTTATTACTGGTCTTGATTATTTGCATCACCGGCGCCTATGGCCAGGACCAGCAGAAACGACCCGTTAATGTCAACAACGCAATGAAAGTTGACCCAAATGAATATTTGAGCAAGATCAAACTGCCGCCCGGATTCAAGATCAGCATCTTTGCCGAGCATGTTGAAAACGCTCGTTCCATGACACTCAGCTCAAATGGAACGTTGTTCGTCGGCACCAGGCGTGCCGGTAAAGTGTATGCTATTCTGGACAGAAACAAGGATTTCAAAGCGGATCAGGTTGTGACCATTGCGGAAAACCTGAACATGTCAAATGGTGTGGCGATGCGCGATGGCAATCTGTACGTCGCGGAAGTGGACAGAATCCTTCGTTTCGATAATATCGAGGAAAACTTGTCGAATCCACCCGAGCCTATTGTCATAAACGACACCTTTCCAAAAGACAGGCATCACGGCTGGAAATTTATTCGATTTGGCCCCGATGGAAAGTTGTATGTTCCGGTTGGAGCGCCGTGCAACATCTGCGAGAGGGAAAAAGAAATCTATGCGACGATCACACGTCTCGATGCCGATGGCCTAAATCTGGAGATATTCTCCAGAGGTATCCGCAACACGGTCGGCTTCGATTGGCATCCGGACACGCAGGAACTTTGGTTTACCGAAAACGGCAGAGATTTGTGGGGAGATGACAGGCCGCCTGAAGAACTAAATCATGCTCCTCGAGCCGGTTTGCATTTCGGCTTTCCTTACCGATATGGTAAAGCGCTGATTGACACAACCTTCAAAACCGACATGAAGCCAGCGGACTTCGAACCAGCGGCATTCGAATTACCAGCACACACGGCAGCGCTTGGTATGAGATTTTATACCGGGGAATCCTTTCCAGAAGAGTATCATAAGCAAATTTTCATCGCCGAACACGGCTCCTGGAATCGCTCAAACCCCGATGGCTACTGTATCTCCGTTATCAGATTACAGGGGAATCGTGCTGTGAGCTACGAGCGGTTCGCCACCGGCTGGCTGGTCGAGGACAATTACTGGGGCAGCAAATATTGGGGCCGGCCGGTAGATATTGAGGTTTTGCCCGATGGCTCCTTGCTGGTGTCCGACGATTTTGCATATTGCATCTATCGCATCAGTTTTAGCCCGTGAAAAACTTCGGTTTTATAGCATCGGTTTTTTTCATTTCAACTTGTCTGTTTCTTCACCCCACCTTTTTGGCTGGCCAAAGGACTTCTTTAGATAAGGTCAAAAGCTACAGGTTGGATCACGTCAACATTGCTGTGGAAAACTTAGTAGCAGCAAAAAATCACTATTCCGATATTCTGGGATTCTCCATTAAACCCGGCCGGCTGCATAAAAATGGACTTCTAAATGCTTTCACCAAGTTCAAAGACGGTACTTTGTTGGAGCTTATCACTTCCTCGAGAGAAGATGACCCGCTCTCATCCTGGTATTTTGACTTCATTAAGAAAAATCCGACCGGCGCCGGGGCTTTCGTCGCCGTAAGAATTGACAATGAAGATGAATTGAAAGCTCTTAAGAATAGATTGAGTAGCAACGGTAGTGAATATGATTATACGGAATCAAGCTACGCTAAATTGCTTTCTTTTAAAGAAGACAATTTACTCCATCCAATATTTTTTATTCACTACTTAAAACCGGTCGTCGATAAACCCATTCACCTGAATCATCCCAATACGGCGCAATCTTTGATTGCAGTGTGGTTCAGTGATCAATTAGCGGGCGCTCTGCACCATGATCTCGATTTTAAAATATCAACTATGAAAATTGCACTGCCTTTTCTACCGACGAAAGGTACCGTTATCCAGATCAATAACAGTCAGATTTATCTTTTACCAACCCAATCGACAAATCGAATTTTAGGGGTCACTCTTTTGGTTGAAGACCTCGCTGTTGCAAAAACCTTTATTGAGCAAAAGACAGGGACAATTTTCGCAGTTTACAAAACTGAGCGAGGAGAAAGTTTTGCCATTTCGCCGGAGTTAACTTTTGGGATCTGGATTGAATTTTTAGAAATTGAATAATTCGTGAATCACCTAACCCGGCGAAGCCGGAAATCCCAAATAAATGTCAAATCTCAATGATTAAAAACACAAAATCGACAGGCAATTTTTTGGGTATTGATATTTTGAATTTGATTATTATTTGTCTTTTGAGTCTTGTTATTTGCAATTTCTTGCCAAAAAATGACAGAAAATTCCTGGTCAGTTACTAAAATGTGCGACGCACTTGGCAACTAAGTTTTCATTCGCTAAAGTTAGAAAACAGGTGTAACTTCTGTCAACTTAAGAAGTGCGTCGCACATTTTCATTTTTTGTGAATTAGCCACGTCAATAAATGAGTCACTCATTTATTCAAAAAGAATCTCAAAAATCAAAGGAAACAGATGCGAATTATCTCGTGCTTTGTTATTTTGTTAAGTTTTGTTTTGGCTTTGCCGGCTCAAGAAAATTCATCTCCCAAACATGATTCGACGGCTACAAACGAGCCGAAATACTTTCTTAGTGAAATAATCGTAACGGCTCCGCGCAGTGCTTTGCCGCTTTTCCAGGTGCCGAATTCAATACAGGTTTTGGAAAAGGAAGATATTCAACGCGGTGAAATCGGACTTTCTCTCGAAGAGAGTTTACGATCGGTGCCGGGTGTCCTAGTCAACAATCGAAACAATTTGTCCCAAGGTGACCGAATCAGTATTCGCGGAATCGGCAGCCGGGCCTCATTTGGAGTTCGCGGCATCAAGGTCGTTGTCGATGAGATTCCGCTCACCCTGTCGGACGGCCAGTCTCAACTCAATAATCTTGATCTTGGATCTGCCGGCAGGATCGAAATTTGGCGCGGGCCAAGTTCGTCTCTTTATGGCAATGCTTTGGGAGGCCTTCTTAATATTAAAACAGAACTTCCGGCCGAAAAGGGCTTGCTCTTCCAACCAAAGGTGATCGTTGGCAGTCACGGTTTGCAAAAGTGGCAAGGAAAAATCTCCGGAACAATCGGCCGGAGTGTTTTTCTGATCAACACAACCAGATTAAAAACCCAAGGATTCCGAGAACATTCGGCTGCAAAATCAACATCAATCAACGGACTCTCCAAACACACTTTCTCCAATTCATCTACGCTAAACATGATTTTCAATTTCGTTGACTCACCTTATTTGCTGAATCCGAGCAGTTTAGCCAAATCGGACGCCAAGACTTCACCGGAGATGGCAAGATTTTTCGTCAGATCACAAGGCGCTGGAAAAAAGGTCCGGCAAGCACAGGCCGGAGTTACGTTCTCTCACAAAAATTTAAGAACCACAATTTACGGATTATCCCGTTCTTTATTTAACCCCATTCCCGGACGCATCATTGAGCTCGAGAGAAAGGCCGGGGGGATTCGCAGTGTTTTCGAAAGATATTTTCGCAGGGAGGACTGGTCTGTGCGCTGGCTGGTCGGCAGCGATGTTGAAATTCAGAAAGATGAAAGAGTGGAGTTTGAAAATTTGGGATTACCGCCGGAGCAGGTTGATGTATTGCAAGCAGAAAATATATTTAGTCAAATTCAACGCGGTGATAAACAGCTGAATCAGGGTGAAAAGGTTTGGGGTCTCGGCGCTTTTTCTGAATTTGAATTAAATCACAAAAGGTGGGCATTAACAGTTGGCGCCCGTTATGATCGTTTTCGTTTCGAAGCAGAAGACTACTTTTTAGAGGATGGGTCGAATGATTCGGGCAAAAGAGTGCTACGAAAGCTGAGCCCCAGAATAGGCATCAATTATCGTCCAAAACCCAACCTTTCTGTTTATGGTAACGTGTCGACCGGATTCCAGACGCCAACGACCTCAGAGTTGAGCAACCGGGCAGATGGCCAGGGCGGATTTAGCCCGTCCCTTCAGCCGGAGAAAATGAAAAGTTACGAAGTCGGATTGAAAAATGTTTGGCTGGATAAAAATATTTATTTTGAAACCACTTTTTATCGGCTGGAGATTCGGGATATGCTCATTCCGTTTCAAGTACCTGCATCGACGACTGAGGAAATTTTCTTTCGTAATGCCGGGAGAGCACGGAACCATGGACTTGAAATTAGTTTTAATTGGCTGCCAATAAACAACTTTAAGACGTCTGCCGCGTACACCTTGATGAACTTCAAATTCCAGGATTACGTGTTCGAGTTTTCTGACGGCGCTCAAACGACCTTGATCCAATTGAGTGGTAACAAAGTGCCGGGAGTTCCGTCCCAACATTTGTTTTTTAATTTTATTTACGATCATCCCATAGGTGTTTATTTCGAGTTGAATTTTCAGTGGCAGGATCATGTTTTTGCTAACGATTTCAATGGACCCATGCCCGGTTCCACGAAACCTGCTGACGAATTTATTAATGATTCCTACTTTCTTGCAGACTTAAGAATGGGTCTAAAGAGAAAGTTGGGACCCTTAAATCTGGAATTATTTCTTGGCGTCAACAATCTGTTTGATGAGCGCTATAACGGTTCAATAGTGCCAAATGCATTCGGAGATCGTTTCTTTGAACCTGCTCCCGGGCGGAATTTTTACAATGGCTTGGCAGTTTCGGTCGCAAGCTTTAAGTAAAAGAATTTCATGTTTTATAAAACTCAAAGAGGGGAGAGTTTAGCAGCGCCGGCTGAGTTAACTTTTGGCATCCGGATAGAGTTTTTAAAGTTCGATTAGCAAATCCATAGAGCAGATAAACCCCACTGGAGGAACTACATATCCACTTTGGTTTGATACACTGGCCTCTAGTTCACTCATCATTGGTATTTTGCTCGGTGCTTTTTTGTTTGAAAGGATAAAACCAAATTTCGATAATAGAGTTTTGACCACTTCAACGAATTAAGAAAATTAAACTTTTGGAGGACTCCATCATGGACAATAATTTTTCACGCCGAAAATTTCTCAAAAAAGGAATCGCAGCTGGAGCTATCTTGCCGTTAAGTGGTATTATTTTTCAATCCTCAGGTTTAGCGCAATCGCCGCCGCAGCAACGATCAGATAGAGGTCCAAGATTGACGCTTGAAATGGTTGAAGAGTTTGTCCGCGTCGCGCACGGAAACCTCGACCGGGTAAAAGAGATGCTCGAAAAACACCCCGCGCTTGTTAACGCCACATGGGATTGGGGTGGCGGCGATTGGGAAACGGGTCTGGGTGGCGCATCACACATGGGCAGGAGAGATATCGCTTTATATCTTCTGGACCACAACGCCCGCATGGACGTTTTTGCAGCTGCCATGTTGGGCAAATTGGAAATTGTTAAGGCGGCGGTGGCGGCGTTCCCGGGCATTCCGAAAGTGCCCGGTCCGCACGGGATTCCCCTTATCGCGCATGCTCGAAAAGGAGGAGACAAGGCAACGGAAGTGCTTGATTTTTTGGAGCGGTTGGCACAATCCTAACAAGACTCCTGAATGATTGACAGTCATTTCTTATCCTCTTCCCTCCGCGAGTTCCAGATGTAAGAATTCTTATCAGGAGGACTCCAAACCCGGGCGAAAGGCTTGCTCTATGCTCTCCCTTGACGACAGGCAGGCAGCTTTTCTCAGATCAGATAGATGACGCAATAATCATCGACCAGGACGTAACAATA